>VFQQ010002803.1_pt1 | contig 18437 bp, 31 predicted proteins | sample 3512341 | NCBI WGS metagenome assembly VFQQ01 (sample SAMN10412373, study PRJNA504923) | tailings metagenome | isolation source: Relicate 2 Philex TSF1 revegetated site | place: Philippines: Tuba, Benguet | collected 2017-08-29 | reverse complement strand
TGCCAGACTGTCTGCTGCTGCCGCCGCCGCTGCTGTTGCTGCTGCTGCATCCGCACCTGGGCAGTCAGGCATGGTGTAGGTGGTAGTGCTGGTGGCCACCGCACTGTAGCCAGCGTCATTGCGTGCTGAAAACTGCACATGGAAGGTGCGCCCGCAGAGGCCTCCCCCCGGCAGCTTGCCGCCTCCCACAAGGGCTGTCACGCCCTCTCGAAACACCACCTCCGCCTGCGGGTGAGTGGCAGGAAAAGCGGACACCAATGCTCAGCCGGCAGGCACAGTGAAGGCCGGCATGCAAGCAGCAGCGCAGCAGCGCAGCCCAGCCGCCCCTGCCCCGCACCACTACAGCCGTTTCCACGGTGTACAGCGGGCTGGTCCTGCCCAGCACGGTAAGCATGGTCCTGTAGTGTGTGGTTGCTGCAGAAGGAGGCACGGTACAGCACATATCGTTTGGCGCGACCGCCCTCATTAGACCGCTCAGCATGGAGACATGCACCGGTCATGCACAGCGCACACAGCACAGGACCCACAGGCGCACCTCCGCCATTGATGCTCGCGACTGGTTTGGCAGCCAGCTGGATGGTTGTGATGACCACTTTGTTGACAGCCACAGTGCTAACGCCCTTGACTGGCATGGCAGTTAGGGTGGGAGGCTTTGTGCAGGTGCCGCTGGTGCTGCCCTTGGGAATGACGCAGGCCATGCCTGGGAGAGCGCAGCATGCTGTGCCGCCGGTGGTGGTGCAGCCCTTGGCGCCCACTGCCTTGCAAGGTGGCCCGGTACTGCAGATGACACCGACGTCTTCCTTGTGGCCGCTGCATGGATGTGGGGCAGCCCAAGCTGGGTGGAATGTGTGTGTTCTTCCTGGCTCCACAGGAAGCAGCAGCTGCAAACCCACAAGAGTGATGATGCAAATAGCTGCCCACGTTCCCACCCAACAGCCGGCTCTTGATAGCACACCACGCTGCTGCGCTCACCAGTTGGTCACTCCCCAGCCTGCGTGCGCACACTGCTCCAGCCGCCCCTCGCTTCCGCTGCAGCCAACCTCATCCATCCACCGTGGCTTGCCAGTGCCCTCTCCAAAGTAGGCATTCCGAACAGCGGTGCCTGTAGTGCCCTTGCCTAACTGCATGGGAACAGAATGCTCAGCATGTTAACACTACGGGCACAACATTATGCGCAGTAATGAGGTTGCATGGTGCAGCTTCTGCACCCACCTGTTTGCAAACGATCGTTGCCGCGGTTTCTGAGAAGCCATCATCGCACACGGTTCCCCACTGCCCATAGTGCTTGACTTCCAGCCGGCCCGCGGTGGTGTTGGCAGGGTTCTTGGTGTTCACAAGCCGCACCGACGCTGCACAAAGTTCACGTGGCGAGCGGCAGCAAATTGGACATGCATGCTGGACAGAGCACGCTGTCTGTCACTGTAGGACAGACCGCCTCGCTCACTCTTGGCAGGCTCCCCAAAGGGGTCAAGTTTGGTTGGCACCAGTTCCGTCGGCGTCATCATGTACTGCACCAGTGGAATGGCCAGGCATGAGCACACAGCCTTGTATTACAGGGCATGCTGCTGTTATGCGGGCAGGCTGCTGGCCGTGCATGGTGCACTGCACAGTTGTGAGCAGGCAGAGGCAACCTCAGGACCTCACATAATACATGTAGCAGGTGCCGGGCCCGTCCGGCAGCATCTTAATGTTTGCATAACCATCCTCGCCCCATTCTTCCCTGCAGGCTAGCAGGGAAATTGGTGATCATGCTGCAGCTGGCGCAGCCCATGCATGCAGCGCCCAGCACAAGCCACCCACTTACTTGCCGCCCCAGGAGTTTTCTGCACATGACAGGGCCATATGGCAATGGTCAGCAGAACCCATACGTCCAAGTTCAAAGCTTGGCTAGTGCCACGATGGCAAACGCAGGCCACGCTGCTGCACGTCGCTTGCACTCACTAATGATCCAGTGATAAGGCATTGTTATATTCTGGTAGCCAACTACCAGCACGGCATGATTGATTCTAAGAGCGGCATCCGTATCGTTTCGGTCACCGCGGGGCGGCGGGCAATTTTCGTCGCCCCAGGTACCACCTGCAGCCGGACCATATTGCCAATGTGAGCGCCCCAACCAATGGTGCCCGCACCATATTGCAGCTCCCTCAAGGACGCACCCGTGAATCGCTCGAACAAACCGCCCTCTGGGATGTGCAGTCCCACCAGTACCGGAGCGATATCCACCGCCTGCTTAGGTATGGTTGGTTGGGATTGGGCAGCATCGGAGCATCAATCAGAACGTGTGCCAGTGGCACATGGCTACTCATGCACCAGCACGTGCCGCAATGACAAGCCCTGCAGCCGTGCTTTGGAATGCAAGGGTCAGACGAGTGAAGGTAATCGGCATCCAAAATCAAGCCTGGTCACAGCAGCTCACCTCGCGCAGCGCCACAGCCGACCACGGTTGCAACTGCTTGAAGCCGCTGCCTGTCAACTGCACTATGTCGCTGTTGGGAGAGCGGGGCGGCTGGGCCGTGTTGCAGGTCTGGGCCAGGCCTGAGGGGCCACTGATGTATCGGTACTCGTCTTCCTTTGCAAGTGGCACCCTGCACGGAGTGGCAGTACTTAAAGTCAACTCAGGCGGCAAAACCGCCAGCACAGCAGCAAGGCGTGCCATTGCACTACTCCTCCCCCCTTAAATCTGCGAGTGCGGCAGCAAGGGTTAGGCAGAACTCCACCTGGACGCGAAGGTCAGGGGGTTCTCAAAGTTGCCGCCGCTGCACCCGCTGTAGGGCCGCGGATTGGCGCAGTCAATCAGCTGCTGCTCGCTCAGGTCAACCGCATACGCTGGATACGTCTTGTTGAACTGGATGAGCAGCTTTGACTCAATTGCCGCTGCCGCTGCAAAGGCCCAGCAGCTGCCGCACAGGCCCTGGTTCTTAGCAGGTGTGACCTTGCGGCGGTCTCGCCAGTCCCAGTGGCGCCGAACCGGCCCGTCATTTTTGGGGCCAATAGTGTCCCGCGGCTTGCCGGTGGGAACCCAAAGCCGTATCCTGTTCTTGGCCAGCTCGGCTTCGCTATAATCCATGTGGGCATTATTGAGTTTGGGAGAGCCCTTAATTGGGCAAGAGGGCATGTTGCGCACGTTTCTCTTGAAGTGGCCGTAGCGCGTCAGATCATACGGTTTTTTGTACTTATTCCTCCACCAGTCCCAAAGGTCCTTGAAGAAATTCTCGTTCCTCTGTAGGATGTTGACGGCGGCAGTGTTGCGGCAGATCAGCTTGCAGTTCAAGCAAGCTGCTCCTTTGAGTGGATGCTTGCCAAGCATGCTCGGCCACCATCTCAATCTGGGTGGATCTCAACTATACAGCACTGCAGCATGTGTATGCAGGGGCGGCACCACGACAACTCACCACACAGCCGGCAGGACTCATGCCGGGCAGCGTGCTGTTTGCGGGTGGGAGGGCGTAGTGGGACAGGGCCGCCAAGGGCGATGCATTACCGGCGCTGGCCAGCACGAGCGCTGCAAGCAGCGCCATGGCCGTTGAAAGCCGCCTTGCCATTGGAATGGTGTGACCGGCTGTCGGCATGGGCGCAAAGGCTCTGCAGGGAGGCAAGGCAACACAAGTTGCAAGGCAAGGCTGCGGAGCGGCGGGCAGCGGGCGGCAGGCGGCGGCGGCGGCGGCGGGCATCAGCCTACCCTTGCCAAGGCGCGAGCGCTGCAGAGGCCTTCTCGCTTGCAGCGCGGTCGAAAGCAGGCGCCGAGACGCAGGCCGCGCGTCAGGCTACTGCGGGCTAGCAAAGTGACTGCCGCTCCTGCATGTATCTGCAAACAATGCGTGTCGGGACTGCCATTGCACACGAGTCAGCGCGCGTTCCGGGTTTCGGTGTCCCGGGCGGGCACAGGCGCAAGCTTGCCTGCTAACAACGTTGCGCATGCCGTTCGCGCTTGATGCGTGCGATCAGACAGGTGAACAACTCAGATTACAGTCGATTCTGGCCGGCCGCGCCAGTAGGGTTTTGCCGCCGCCGCCGCGGCCGCGCTGGCGTTGCCAACCTCGCCACAGCGCACAAGCTGCCGTTGTCGCGGTCCTTGCCCATAGACAGCTACACACGATCAGAAGACCCTGGAGGCGTGTGGCGAGCAGCAGGAAGTGCAGCTACAAACTTTCCCCTGTGTGGCACGCTAATTCCAATCACTCATGCGGTGTTATTCTGTAGAGCATCAAGGGCAGGTGTGAACAGGTGCACACTCCTCAAATCACCTGGCTGCACAGGTACGGCAAGAAATGTGGAACATCAGAAGTAGCATCATGGAAGTATTATGCATGGCAAGAAGGAGCACGGGCTGCGCTGCTGCGTCGCAGCGGTCATGCGCCTTATTGGTGCCGCCACAGCCGCCACGACCAGAAGCGGCTGGGCTGCTTGGCAGAGGTCAGTGCCCAAGCTATGGCAGCCGCCACCGCCACCAGCGCCACTGAGTAGCTGGCGTGGCACGCCAGCAGGCCGCAGCTGGCGTGGTGCCGGCAAAAGTCGGGGGTGTGCCACAGGAAGGCGGCGGTCACAGCCACCAGCTGGAGCAGCACCCACCTGCGGGACAACATTGGGGAGGCCGGGAGGTGTGGGCAGGTATGGGCCTTGAGGCTGGATGCCGCCTGCACAGATATAGTACCTTTGAGCTGTCTTGTGCTCATCCAGATCCGGTGCGGCGCCGCTGTCCCAAGGCAATGTACTGGACAGGCGCAGCCGGCATGCACACTGATCTTGTGCAGGGAGCCGCAGGATGCACCCATGCGCACTATTGCACCCACCTGAGCGGAAGGCCGTACATGAGAGAGCACAGCTTGATGCAGCGGGGGCCGTGCCCCAGCACAGCTGGCAACAGGGCGCGCGGGCAGCCGAGCGCGGCTGCGGCTGCGGCAGCACCCACGCCCGCCTCAGCGCCTGCTGCCCAGCCGGGCCCCTGCTGCTGCCATGCTCTGCTGGCCGCCTGGCAGTACAGCAGTGCATGGACCACGTTGACAGCGCAGGTGACCAGGTAATGCTCCCTGCAACAGGCGGGTGCAGCAGGGCCGTGGCGGTGAGGCGTCTCGACATTTCATGCAAGGCGGCACCCATCGGCGGCAAGCGCACGGCAGCATGGCAGGGCGGCAGCTGGCACATGGCAATGGCTAGCTGCCTCACCGGAACGACAGGAAGATACTCATGTGGAACAAGCTGGCCAGCATGCCCTGCAGCGCCAGCATCAGGCTGAAGGGATTGCTGCCCGCCCGCTGCCACTTGTGCAGCCAGGACGCAAACCGCACGCCCTCCGCCAGCCACGCCCGGCTGTACGCCTGCTTGCTGCTGCCACCTCTGTATCTGTGGTCATCAGCCTGCTGCGCCTGCTCAGCCTGCGGCTCCTGGGGCTGCTGCCTGCTGCTCCCTGCCTCGGGCTGTGCGGCAGGCACCAGCGGCGCCATGGTGACTACGGCGGCAGGCGGCGCTGCGGCGGCAGAGGGCGGCGGAGGCAGCTGGCGCGCTGGTGTAGGCCTGAAGGTGCTCTACAGGGCGCGTCGCGGGCCTCGCCGGCTGCTGAAAGCCGCAGGTGCGCGCGGCGGCGCGGGGCGTCTGCTGACTGCAGCGAGCCTGCACCGGGTTTGGCTGGCGCAGGCCGCTGAGGAGACCCAAAGAAACAGCAGAGAGCTGCTCAATATGGCACGTCCCTTGGGATCCTGTCCTGTTGCGGCGCGCCTTCCGGGGGCAAAAGCTCATGGGCAAGGGCAAACTGCCCAGGCACGCATGGTGCTGCTTGCAGGAGCTCTCCCGGAAGTCCGCTGCCTGTATCTTCCTGTTTCCAAGTCCATGCGAGCTATCTGCCGCTGCTGGGCTCCGCCTCAAAGCAAGCAATCCGGACCATGGGCGGGCGCATCCATGCCGATCTTGTCCCACCGGGCGCGCTCCACCAGGCGAGTGTTACAAGGGGGTCTCGTCAACACTGCTGAACGCATGAGCAATCATAACATCAACAGTGCTGTGCAGTCAAAGTGGAAGCAAGGAACCAACTGCAGGCTGGCTCTGCCGCAGCCGTCACCAGCTCGGGGGCACAAACCCAAACTGCAGGCCGCGCCGTGCCTGGTCAAACGGCTGCTGCGCCAGCACCTGCAAAATACATGGCGTTGGTGGAAGCGCAAGCGGGTGACTGAGGCATGCAGACAATGTGTGAATGCATAGTCCTGCTGGGCAGCGGCGACAGCATGTCTTGCAGCGCAACACTACATTCTTCTAGCCAAAACAGGCCACAGCAGGGCATTCGCGCCTGGCACAAGTTGAGCTCAAGCTTGCCGATGCGGGTGGGCCACACAATGCCGGCGCCCTGCAGCCAGGAGAGGCAAAAAATTATCTCAGGCATGGCGGGAGAGGCAAGCAGAAAAAAATTAGAGTCATCGCCTGGACGGCTGACCAGGCCCCTGCTGCGCTAGCGAGCCACTTGCTCAATCCACCTCGACCGCGCAGCCCTTCCTTGCTGCACCCGCAGACAGCGCCGCTTAACTTTTGCGGCAGCTTGCGTCCTGGATGAACTCTGATGAAAGCACAGCAGCGCCTTCATCAGGCGCAAACCGGTTCAAACCCACACTCACGATGCTCCAGCGGAAGCTGGTTGAGAAGTCTCGCCAGGCGGAGCGCAGGCCGGAGCGGCCGCCGCCCGACAGCCCCACCAGGTTGCCGCCGTTGATGAACACGTGGCCGTGGATGCCAGCCTGTGTAGGGGCAACAAGCACAAGAGGAAGGGGGCCATGGGCCACAGCATGCACACAGAGTACCTTGGGACAGTGGCGAGCAATGGATTGGCCACCGTGTGAGGGGGCATAGTGAAGTAAAGGAGCAGGGGCCGACGCTGAACAGGAGCATGACCGTGTACCAACCACCGCCCTGGCCAACCCTTCCTTGCATGCACTTACCGCGCGCATGGCGTCCGAGGGCAGCGGGAAGTTGAGCGCCGCCATGAGCGAGCACATGAGGTCGCCGCCCAGTGCGTCTCGCCGCAGCGCCGGCCGCGGGGACGCCTCGCTGCTGCTGCCCGCCTGCGGGTAGATGGGAGGCCGCGGCGGCAGCAAGCAGCAAGCTGGGTGGCTGGCGGCGGCATGTGGCCTGTGATTGCATTGCATCTTGCATGTGCCCCACATTGCTGCAGCACGCAAGGGTACTGCCAGCCCCTCAGCCTAGGCGCCACAAGGCACGCGCCGCTGCACACCGCTGCCGGCCGGCATCTACAAGAGGAGAGCAGCGGAGCTTGCATTCCACAGGAGGGGGACACCAATGCGCACCTCTGCCGACGGCCGCCGCGGCTCGCTGGGGCCCGCCCCCTTCTGCGCAAACCCGCGCAGCGTGCCGGCGCCCAGGCCGCCCAGGAAGAAGCGGTCTGCAGGCCAAGTCAGAAAAGGTGTGAGGGTTGAGGCGCTGAGGAGTGCATGGTTAAAGTAAGGACTGTGCGCGGCACCAAGGCCGCCCAGGAAGAAGCGGTCTGATTTTGAGGGGTGGGTAGTTGAGAGGGTTAGACATGTGGGGTTGTCGACAGAGTTGCGCCAGGCCCAGCCAAACTTGAGAGCATGACGAAACAAATGGAACACTTCATGTCAACTATGCCCTCTGTGCATGGAGGCGCCATTATCTCTTCAATGCAGAGGCTGCAGCACCAGCACCCACCCGAGATGGAGGTGGGCGCATCCAGCGTCCGGGCAACATGCATGATACCCCAACTTCCATGCCCTGATTTTTCTGTTAACACGTTGTCACTATTCCCTCCCCCACACAGGCGTCACACCACCACCCACCTGAAATGGACGTGGGTGCATCCAGCGCCCGTGCGCCCCATGGCAGCAGCAGGCCCGCCTCTGCACTGAACGTCAGCGACGCGCCGTTGCCCACCGGGAAGGCCACCTGCGCGGGAGGCATGGAAACATGAAATTAGAAGACGTGACTAAGGGGTGCCATCAGCACCGTGCACATGCCAGCAATGTAGGGGCGCTTCTGCGTCAGCATCAACAGCAGGACCTGCCAATGGCTCAGCAAAGCCAGGCGGTCCAACAACCCAACAACAGGAGACCCCGCCTAAAGTCCCTCAGCCCAGAGTCTCTCCCTCAGCCCACCTTGCCCATCACGTGCTGCTTCACAAAGCGCAGCAGGTTGGCGTCGGGCCCCAGCCCCGCCACCTGGCTCTCAGCGCGGTAGCCCCAGCCTGCTTGGGAGGGCGGTGCAGCACAGTGGTCAGCATGGGTCGCTGCATGCGCCTCACAGCCGCTCAAACCTGCCCCGCCTGCCAAGCTGACCTCCTGGCATGAGTAAGCCTGGTGGTTAACTCAATGTGCATTATGCCATGCGTACCCTGGGTTGGGAAGGACGGGTCATCAAACGTGTCTGCCCGGTGCACATACTTGACGGCCGACAGCAGCTTGTCACCCAGCTGCGAGGCATGGCAGTGTGGGCAGGTTTGTTGGGTTGTTAGGTTAGCAGGAGAGGGTCGCAGCACACTGGTCACAATGCTGCGTATGCAAGCAGGTTGCTTGCTGCCACGCCTTAAAAGCCAGCTTCATAGAACTTTCAACCATCACACAAGCCACAGCCTTGCTGCAGGCTGGAGACAGAAACAGGCCGGGTTCAGTCGAAGGGCTTGCCTGCGCAAGCACGGCGCGCGAGGCTGTGCGGGAGGGGTCAGTCAGCCGCCGCCAGCCCAGCTCGTACGATACCGCATGCCGCGCGTCCTCGCTGCGGAGGTGTAAGGGCAGGAATGGATTGAGAAGACATGCATGCTGCAGTAGTGACCTGCGTCTCCTCTTGCTGCAGTGGTGATCCGGGCCCCTTCTCATAATGACCGCTTCCCCTCGCCCTCACTGTGGGAATAGCAGTGGATACACACAACCGCGTGCTTGCCTGGTGAGCGTGACGCTGCCGCCGCGCAGCAGCTCCGCAAAGCTGCTCCACTGCCCGTAATTGTGGCCCAGCTGGTGCAGCCGCACGTCGGCCAGCAGCGGCGCGCCCCACGGCTTGGGCTGCGGGCATTGGGGGTGGCGATGGACCATGCGAACAGGTGAACACGGCTGAAGAGGGGCGAGGCAGGAGCTGAGCACATGCAGCAATGCCATGCCAGCAACTTGCACATGGCATGAGGTGGCCGTTCTTGATGCATAGACCCTGGTTGCTGTGCGCCATTGTGCAAGATGAGGATGTTGGATGCCAGGCACCCACCTTGGTCACAGCGATTGTGTACACGTTGGTAGACTGCGAGCCGTACTCAGCGCCAATGCTAATCTGCAGTAGATGCAGGCACAGCCAGGCACGCATTGAGGCCAGTGTGCAGTGGCATTGACTGCAACCCGTAGCCGATGCCTGTGATGCAAGCAGCACACGGCAGGCAAACCAACAAGCGATTCAACCAGGCCAGCCTGCCCCGCACTGCCAACAATGTGAGCACACCTGCTCCGCATAGCCCAGCGGGTTGGTGAGGTTTAGCGCGGTCTCCACAGAACCTGCGGCAGGCAGAGTGGGACAGAGCACAACCGCAGTCTTAAGAGGACATCCAAGTGACCATTCTTTCCTTTAAACAATACCAGCAATGTGCAGCGAAGAGCTCGCAGAGCAAGCAGAGCAGCATCACCAGCAGCACCCCCATCCAGCCGATCAAGCAGGGCGGCAGCAGCAGCTGCAACAAAGCAGCGGCTCACCTTCAGTGCCTTGCACGTACGTGCCGGCGTGCAGGCGCAGCAGGTTCTTTTCTTGAAACCGAGCGATGACAGTGCACGTGCCGGGGCCCTGCGCAGGGGGCAGCACGGCAGCATGTTTAGCAGACGCGCGCAGTTGCAGTATGCCAAAGCAGGTGATAGCAACTGCGCCCAGCACGACCACACTGAGTGCAACAAAAACTGACTAAAACTATCAATCGCAAGCGTCCCTTGGCCCCCTCCCCCAATCACCACGTCCACTGCGTCAAAGATATCCATCAAACCCAAATGAAGCACAAAGACCAGCACGGCAAGACCAAAGATGCGGTATACAATCGCACCTTGGCCCCCTCCCCCAGCACCACGTCCACGGCGTCAAAAATGTCCAGACCCATCAGCTCCTCGTACGCCTCCAGAGCCCGGTCACGTACTTCCTCCAGCTGCAGTAATAACAAAGTGGTTGGTGCATGGCAGTGTGTCAGTGCAGAGGCGCGGCAGCAGTGAGCCTGTAGGCGCCTAGCGTGCCTTTAGCGCCCTGCCCGCACCTACTCCAGCTGCGGCAGCAGTGGCACCTGGCTGATTTGACATAAGAATCAAAGCAGGTTACTAGATCCCCTCCTGTGTAATAAGCGCAAGCTGGCCAGCCACAGCTCAGCTTGGTAGGGCAGCACAGGGCCCCACCAGCCGCCCACCCGAAGCGCCCAGTACGCACCGTGCGGCCCTGCGCCACGCGCTGCAGCACCGGCCGCACCACCGACTCCTGGGTGCGCTCCAGCCCCACCGTCATGATGCGGGACACCCTGCGCAAAGCCGTTGAATGAAAGCCATATCGTCAAAGCCGGATGCGCAGGCGGCAGCAGCGGCGGCGCAGCGGTGGCGGCAGACAGGCTGGACGATGCGGCATCGGCGATTGGATCGCCTAGCTCCGGCGATCACGAATGGCAAGCTGGCCTGCTAAGGGGCCGCCTGGGCGCAGCCGAGCGCTCACACCTGCACGGCGCGCCGGCCAGCCGCTCAAACGCTCCCTCAAAATCAAATTCCGGCTCTTCATCGCCAGGGGGCGGGGGCGCGCCCTGAGGCGCCTCCTGCTGCTCCAACATAAAAGCTGCGCTTGTTGCCGCACGCGCACGGCCTGGTGGTGCTGCCAAACAAAGCACCGATGCGATCGGATCGCAGCGCCGATTAGGGTTGCAAGCCCAGGCAGCCCAGGTTGCCGCCGCTGCTGCCTGCTCCGCCACGCTGCGCCCCTCACCGCCTCGATCCGTTTCGGCTATGTGTTGAACAGTCAGAGGATCAGAGACAAACGTAAAGTACGAGGAAGAAAGGCAAAACTCAAAGTAATGTCAGATCAGGTCACTAAGCTCCAGTCAGTCAAGGCAGCAGCAGCAGCAGCCGCTGCCGCCGGCGGTGAACACGCCGCGGCGGATGGTGTGGTCAACCTGCCCTAGTGCAGCACTGCTGAGCGCAAGCCGCTGCTGTCCAGTGCCTCTAATGAACTGCCACAGTCGCAACTGCTGCGCTTGGTGTCGCCGCAACAACCAGCTCCACTCCGTGCAGCCGCCGCTGCTGCTCACTGCACGGGCCGCTGCCGATCACTCCACGCGCATGTGCAGCAGCTCGTGCACGATCTGCACGCGGAAGTCGTCGATGTGGTCCTGCAATGGGGGAGGAAGTGCATGTGCAGAAAGATGAGACCGGAGCAGTTAAAGGTGCAGTGTACAGCCGGAAAACACTTGCAGAATGCAAGCACTGAGCAGTCCACTCCCAAGCTCCCCACTGCCCCATTGCTGATCCAAATCACCTGCTTGAAGTTCAGGGGAGCGTCGCGGCCGGCGTAGTTGGCGAACAGCAGCGTGAACACGCCGCAGTCGCAGCCGTTGAGCTGCTGCGGGATCTGCAGGCGGGTAGTGATGAGCGGGTAGGTGATGTGCGGGTAGGTGATGACGGGTGAGGGGGTGATTGTGTGAATTGGGCTGTGAAACGTGCGGGTGTGCAACAGCTAAGTGCATGTGGAATGCCAGCATGGCAGTGCCCAGCACCCACAGCAGGAGCTATACAGCGCTACATGCAACGGTGTCTGAAAACCAGTCCACCGCGCACCTGCTTGGGGAACTCGCGGGGCCAGTCCAGCACATCGTCCCGCTGCGGTGAGGACAGAAAATGGCAGGCAAACCGGGCAGCATTGGCATTGGAAGGCAGCAGAGCAGCAGAGGCAGGCAGCCATGCCGTTGCAGCAGATTATCAGAGCCGGCAGAGTAGCACGGCGCCCTTAAAACCAGCAGCCGTTGACCCATGCATAGCACCATGCCCCGCTTAGACCCAGCTAGCCCACACATTGAGTTCATTTCCTGCCCACCTGCTCGCCCCGCTTGTTTTTGTACTCGTCCCGCACATACTCAGCCAGGTGCTGCAGGCACAGCCGGTCCTCGCCCTGCAAAAGGGGCGGGCACAGCAGGGCAGAAGGGCGAGCAGCAATCACCAGCTTGCATGGCGCAGCAACTTGCGCAGCAACAAGTGTTGGCCACAACGGGATGTAGGGCACAAGCACAACACGTCCCCTGCGCCAGACTGCACAAGTTGCACTCAATCCCCCTCGCTAAACAGAACCTTGAGCGAGTCGTAGTACACCAGCCTGCGGTTCTGCAGGTCGACCATGGCGCACACCCAGTGCATGCCCTGGTGCACCTGAGGGGTGGGTGGGAATGTTAGGAGCGGTCCACTAAGGTACAGCAAAGTAGCAGAGCAGGGCTGCGCTTCCAGGTGACTGCCCTGCACTCCAGCACACCCTCCCCTCAATTGTTTCGCACAAAAAAAACACGCACTGGCACAATGATGCGGTCGCAGTCCAGGATGCTCTCGCTGGCCTGGCCCACGCTGGCCAGCCGCTTGGGCAGCGTCCAGCGCCGCACCTGCAAGGGAAGACAGGCGGTGGCCAGTGCACAAAGTACAAGGTGAGTGGGTGTGCTCAATAGCTAAAAGGGACCGTCCTGCAAGAGCACCAGAGCCCCAAGAGCCCGAAACAGCGCTGATCGCCTCACAAAGCAGCGCAGAGCGCCTGCTTGGCTCCACTCCACAAGGTTTGCTGCAGCTCAGAGCAGCTCGCCTGGCCGTTTGTTGTAGCCCGTGTCCTTGTACGCTCAGCACAAACCCAATGCTTGCAATGCGATCAAATCGTTTACAAGACAGATCCCACCTGGTCGTAGTTGTACCCTGTGTCCTTGTACAGCTTGTTGGTGAAGAAGGTGGAGAAGAAGTGGCAGCGCGGGCCGCCCACGCCCTGCAAGAAGTGCATGGGAGGAGCATTGCGGTGATCAGGTGACCCCATGAGGCCTCAAACCGTGCTGAGTTTGTAACCCAGCGGCCCCCAGCCCTCACCCGCTTGCGGCGGTCGGTGTCCCGCTCCAGCAGCAGCGAGATGTACAGGTTGATGACCTCGTCGTTCAACCACTGCGGAGGAGCAGGAGCAGTTGTGCTAGTCATGCTGTGTAGCTTGCTGTGCGTCGCAGCCCGACTGGCTGCTTGCTGTACACTGGGCGCTGCATCTGGTACTCACTGCACTGCAGCTTGCACCACCCACAGCAGCGACGGACAGCGGCCACCCGCAGCAAGCGCATGTCCCGCCGGCCTGGATTTGATGCTTGAAACAGCCGCCCCACACCTGCAGGTGCGCCATGCAGCCCATGTCCTTGCGGCTGATCTGGATGTTGGAGCGCGGGTGGTCCACCAGCACCTCCCCGGGCGGCCCTGCAAAGGCAAGCCGGTTGTAGACAGGTGTGGCAGGATGTAGCGAGTGTGCAGGCAGCAGGCTGCAGCAACAGACAGTGTTAGCATGTACATCCTTTACAGATGGCATGCAACCTCTGCTGCACAATGCACCAAGCCAGCAGTTTTCCCACCTGGTGCCAGCGCTGAGGCATACTCCTCCCGCCATTCCTCCGGGATGGCAGGCGGCCCCAAGGCCCTGCAAGGAGGCCAACAGCCAAGCAGGAGGGCGCGCGCAATGAACAGCGGCACGCATGCACAGCAGGCAGTCAGGTGAGCACTCTAGCTCCATGCAATCCCACGCCCGCGAAGCAGTGCCAACGCACAGTGCAGCAGAAGGGAGCATGCCAGAGGAATCCCAACTTTGGTCAGCTCACCGCTCGCGCAGCGCCATGTGCTCCAGCTGCTGGCTGACCTCCGATTCTTCCTCCTCCTCCTCAGACTCCTCCTTTCCCTCCTCACTGGCTGGCGCCGCCATGGACACAGACACCTGCAGCGGCAGAGCCAGTGGCGGATCCAGCACAGCTTATGGTGACGGGGGATTTGGCAGGCGGGCCAGGGTGGGTCTGGAGGCAGCATCTTTCTGCTCAACAGCTGACCACAGGTCTGCGACACCAGCCGGCCAGCGCTCGGCAGCTCAGCCATGCAAGTAGTGTATCCCAACAGCACACCTCAGGAGCTTCCTCCTCCTCCTCGCTGCTGCTGATCAGATCAATCTCCTCTTCCTCCTCCTCTGCAGCCACTGGGGCCGCCTTTGCCGGCGGCTTGGCCTCCCGCTGCGCCTGCTGCTGCTGCACCTGCTGGGCGGCCTGCTGCCGCCGCCGCCTGGACTCGTCTTGCCGCCGCTGAAGCTCCATGTCGTGCAGCTGCCGCTGTATCTGCAACATCATTACACAGCAGGGGAGGCTGTGGCTGTGCCGGCAAGCAATGCATGCAGCACGGAGACTGATGCATCAGCCAATGGCTGGCAACGTGTCACCACTGCCGTTTCCTCAAGGGCTGAAATGCTCCGCTCAGCACAAGCCCACCTCATTGCCACCCTTGCCATCCAGGCCAGCATGTCCCCAGCAAAGCACGCACCTGCAGGGCCTGCGCTTCCGCCTGCTCTGCACGCAGCGGCTGCGACCGCTCCAGCTGGGTGTGCGCCTGCTGCGCAAGCTGCAGCCCACGCTCCTGCGCCTCCAGGGCCCGCCGCTTTGCCTGCTCAGCCACCCGCATCTTCTCCTGGTACGCCTCTGCAGGTGGCAAGGAACAATGGAGGGCAAGGGCAAGGGTTGGGTGGGGTTGGGGGCGTGTGGCTCGGCTGTGCTGCAGTAAGCAAGCCCTTGAATCTGACTGATACATTCGGCTGCAAAAATGCAATGCTGCAGTTGGCAACATGCAAGGCCACCGGCAAGCTGGGCAAGCGTGGCAGTCCGTGCATGCGCATCACATGCTGCGCACCATACAGCGGCGACTGCAGCGGCGGGCGCGCAGGCGCCACATCCCTGTCCAGGTTGCTCAGCCCCTCCTGGTCGTCCCGCTCTCTCAGGGCCCGCAGCATCTCCCGCCAGTCAAGCCGCACCAGCTGCACAGCAGCAGCGGCCTGCCCGAGCCCACCCGGCCGGCCGGCCGCCGGCGGCTGCTGGGACGAGGAGGGCTCCCCTGTGAGGTCAACCTCCTCTGGCTGCTGCTGCTGCTGCCACTGCTGCTGCTTCAGCAGCCGCTCACGCTGCTCCTCCTCTGCCACCCGCTGCTCCACCGCTCGCCGCAGCACAGCGGCATCCTCCTCCCGAACCACACCGCCACTGCTGTCTGCTGGGTGGGCCACCCGCTGCATCTCTATGCCGCCCCGCTGGGCACCCAGCATCGGCTGCTGCTGCCAGAGGTGCCGCCGCCCCGCCAGCCCGCCGCCACTGCTCTGGGTGCGGCCGCGGGCACCAGTGAATGTGCCCAGCAGGGCACCCAGCGGCTGCTGCTGGCCCCAGGGCCGCTGCCCTGTCGCCGGCTGCTGCTGCTGCTGCTGCTGCTGCTGCTGCTGCTGCTGCTGCGATGCCTGCTGCTGCTGGCGCGCGGTGGCTGGTGTGAGCGTCATCTTGGTCAGCGAGGGTGGTGCCTCTGCCACCTGGCGCACCTGCCGCCGGACAAAGGACAGACGTGCAATCGCGGATGTTTTATCAATGCACCAAGCGTGAGGGCAGCTGGTTCTAGCACCCATCAGCAGCACCAAGCAGTCAGGCTATGAGCAACTTGCGACGCGACAGGCCTTTGCATTGCCAATCAACAGCAAACCACCACGAACCAGCAGCAGTGCTCACATTGGCGGCCAGGGAGCCGCGATAGGGCCGTGGGGCTGGCGTCTGCCGCGGTACCGTGGGCGGGGCGAAGCGCTTGCTAAAGGGCGCAGCTGCGCCGCCAGGTGCCGGTGGTGCGCCACTGCCTCCAGGCGGCGCTGCTGCAGCAGCCATACCGCCAACCGGCAGCTGCGGCGGGCGCTCATGATGCAGGCTACGAGGGTGCAGCGCTCCGACTGCGGCCGCAGTGCCGCGCCGCTGCTGCGCCGCCACGGCTGGCGAGCTAAAGTCCAGGCGCTGCTGCAGCGGGCGGGCGACACCGGCTGGTGGCTGTGGCTGTGGCTGCGGCTGTGGGTGCGGCGGGTCGGCTTCCATCTCCTCGCCTTGCTGGTTGCTGCGGTGGTGCTGCAGGCGCGGGCGTGACGCCGACTCTGGCACCGGCGGCGCCACCTCCTCGTCCTCGTCCTCCCCAGCCTTGCGCTTGCGGCCCGTGAGCGGCTTGACCACGCTGGCCAGCGCGGAGCGCAGGGCGGACACGAAGCCCATGTGGCCTCTGGCGGCAGGCAATGAAACGAGGAGGCGGCGGCGGTGGGTGGCGGCGGCTGCTGGTGGAGGGCCCCAGACGCGGCGGGTGGGCTCGGGGATCCGCTCCTCAATGCAGGCCCCACCTACGCCACCTGACGCTGGGCGCTAGGAGGACTGCGGCTGCGCGGCTGCGGTCACTGTCGCGCCGGGCTGCTACGGCATTGCTAGGCGACTGCCTGGGAGGGCGGGAACGATAGAAGACTGATCGTGATCACATCGGGGCCTGGCAGGTCGCGGCATTTGACATGGCCGCAAATGGCGGAGCGGCAAAGACCCAAACAGCTTGCAAAGCGGCCAGTGTGCTCTGTATCAAACTCTGCCACATCCAATCACCCCGATCGCGCCAGCCGTGCGCCTTCCAGCGCTGCCGGCCCGCTCGCCGCCTCTTCCCTGCCGCTCCTGCCGCGACATGAACGCCCCAGACCGGCAGGAGAAATTCGTGGTGCCTGATGGCATCAAGAAGTGAGTGGCTGGGCACCGCTGCCGCTCGCCGCTGCCGCCGTCGCTTCCCGTCGCCAGCCGCTGAACGCTGAACTTGCCGGCCCTCCGCTGGCAGGGCCGCGTTCAAGCCCGACACCAAGGTGGCCAACGCCGGCACCTTCACGATCCAGCGGGAGGACCACACCGTGGGCAACCTGGTCCGCATGTGAGCGAACGGTGAAGCGATGCTGTGCGCTGCACGCTCGGCCTTGCCTGCACCCAGCTGCTGATGGCTGCAACTCTGCACACTCCCCTTGCAGGCAGCTGCACCGCGACAAGAACGTCGTATTTGCAGGGTACCGCATCCCGCATCCGCTCGAGTACCAGATGGTGATCAAGGTGCGTGGACGTTGAGTGTGGTGGAATCAAACTCTGTCTTGTCTACACCCTTACACAGCCCATGCTCATGCCTTGTGCGCCCGAGCTGAACCAACCCTGCACCATCCACCGCTACTGTGCAGGTGCAAACCAATGGGCGCAAGACGCCCATTGCGGCGGTGCAGGACTCCCTCAAGGACCTTGAAGGAGAGGTGCAAGACATCCGGCAGCAGTTCATGCATGCGGTGGGTGCTGGGCTAGGGGGAGCGGGCGCAGATGTGGTGCAACGACATGGCACTCACCCCTGGGCATGCGCAGTCATGCAGTGCAAGCAGACCCCGTGCCAGCCTGAGCCATACGATCTCAGTCTCCGCCGTCTGTTGATGTGGTTGCCCGCCCTAAACCGTGCCATGCTTGCAGGTGCAGCGGTATGATGCCGGCGGCGGTCCTGGCATGTACTAGGCTGCTGTGGCATGAGCAGCCTGAGCTGGAACCACTCTGCCACCCTCTGACTGCCCCCTGACCTTGACCTTCAGCACTGTTTGACCACCCTGCTTGACCCTCCTTTCTGCTCCCCGCTGCCTTGCTGCCGCTCGCACTGCACTCTGTATCCACTGAGCTTCAGGTTAAACACACACACACACAATTTGCAAGCAGTGAGATTGTCAGGCGTCATTCCAACAGCGGCAGCAGCTGCATGCACAACCCGGCGGCCTGTGCGGCACGCCGGCCCCTTGCGCATGCACCTGCTGCCGAGTCCAGCCGACCGCAGCTCGGATCAGCTAAAGCAGCTGGGCGTCATCCACAGCGGCGGGCGTGCCCTCCCGCTCCCGCACAAAGCCATACTGCGCCTGCTTCTGCTGCAGCGCATACTCCAGCGAGCCACTCGAGCTGGAGCTGAGCAGCAGCTCAGTGGACAGCGCCTTGAAGTCCTGCAGGGACGGAGGCGGGCAATCGGGGAACCAGTGCTGAGCTGCTCAGTCAGGTGGGGCAACTGTTGGAGGACGCTGGGCGCCAGTGTTGGACGAGCACTGCGTTGCGCCACACAGTTCCACACTGGCCTGCCGAGTGGCAGCAGGCCGCAGCTAGCGACTCTGCGTCAGGCGCCTCCCTGCATGCTCTCTACCCAAGTGCGCCGCACGCACCTGCTGCAGCTCCAGCAGCGCGCGGTGGCTCTTGCGCCGCAGGCTCTCGCTCTTGCGCAGCTGCTGGCGCAGCGCCTCGTTCTCCGCCTGCAGCAGGGCAAGGCAGCACGCAAGAGGGTACGAAGGGCAGCCAGCAGCACGGCACAGCACCACAAGTCCGGCCAGCAGCACGCGACAGGCCACCCGGCAGCGATCGC
>VFQQ010002802.1_pt1 | contig 18442 bp, 26 predicted proteins | sample 3512341 | NCBI WGS metagenome assembly VFQQ01 (sample SAMN10412373, study PRJNA504923) | tailings metagenome | isolation source: Relicate 2 Philex TSF1 revegetated site | place: Philippines: Tuba, Benguet | collected 2017-08-29 | reverse complement strand
CAGCAGCGCTCCTGCATGGCAGCCCAGGCCAAGCGTGAGTGTGGCTGGCCTGGCCCGCCGGGCCGGGCCGCCCAGCTGCCTCTTTAGGACCGCCCTTGCACAATTAGGACCGCACATGTGCTGCCCACGGTCCTGCCCACCCCTCTCATCGAGCCCCACCTCTCACCACAACCCCTCTATGCAGGCCGTGAGCGGCAGCCGCTGGGCCCCAAGAGGAAGCGGCCAAAGGCTGAGCCTGCCAGCTCGCACCAGGGCAGCCCCAGAGCGTCAGCGAGCAGCGGCAGCGGGGCAGCCGGCAGCAGGGAGCCGTCGCCTGCACACAGCGGTAGCGCAGCTGGCGATGCCACCAGGGCTGCTGCGGCACGGTGGCCCGCCTCCCGAGCTGCGCTGCTGCCCAACCAGGCGCGCCATGCATTCCCAGCGGCTGCCAGTGGGCCAGCGCTGCCGGCAACCCCACCCACCGCCATCGCAGCTGCCCATGCGGGCCAAGCAGCACAGCTGGCGCCGCAGCAGCTGGGCTGGGCTGCTGCGCCGCCCCTGCCCCCTCTGAAGGATCTGCTGGCGCGTATGCCGCTGCTTCCAGAGCAGCCGCTGCCTGCCCCTCCCAGCATGGCCGTCGGGGCAGCACTTGCTCCGGCAGCGCCGCGTGTGCTGCCATGGGCGGTGCCACTGCTGCCGCCCCCACCCCTGCTGCCGCGGGGTGTGCCGCTGCCGCTTCCGTGGGCGGTGCCGCCGCCGCCGCCGGCCTTGGAGCCGCTGGGGGTGCCGCTGCCGCCCCTGCCGCCGCTGCGGGACCTGCCACTGGGCCCGCTGGAGCAGCTGCACCACGAGGACGAGCTGGACCTGTCCATCCTGTTGACTGGGGAGCCGGATGCGCTGGTGGACATGCTGCAGGGTGAGCACACTGCCGGTGGGCGGTGGAACTGCTGGAACTGATGGATGCATGCAGGTTGGCGGCTTGGAACGGTTGGCGCTGCTGCCTGCATGCAGGGTGGCGGGACGTGTGGTGCGCCGGCGGCCGGCAAGATGCATGCGCCAAGCAGGATGTGACTAGTGCACGGCCATGCCCAGCTCCACTGCCGACCCTGCATTCCCGACCCCCTTCCCCGCTTTCACTCCCCTCCTGTAACCCACTACAGAGTTTGATGACGTGTTGATGGATTACCTGGTTGCCCAGCCTGCCGCCCTGCCGATCGCGCAGCCGCCGCCCCCGGCACAGCCAGCACAGCACAGCACCGACTCATCAGCCGACCGCTTCAGCGCCTTTGACCGCTGAGGCGCCTCGCTGCGCGCACGTTTTTCTCAGCCGCACCTTTGTTCTTCCGACTGCCTGCACCCAGGCGCTGTACACACTGCGCCGCCCCTTGGCTGGCGCTGCGGATACTAGGTTATGCCACCGTTCCACACATGCATCCCATTCACCCCAACACGCCCACGCACTCTGATTGCACGGTCTTTCTGCTGTGTCCCTGCACATTTCATGCCTTTTGCGCCCACACGGCTAGTATAGTTTGCGCACATTACCTGCAGGCACTCGCGCAACCTCGCACCCTCAACAGGAGTGGTGCATGCAGGGCAGCTGACGTAGCAGCTCAAACTCCAACGTATGCCTTTGAACTGTTCCTGCCTGTTTGCCCTACTATGGTGCCTCGAGCGTGACGCTCTCTTTGTCACCCAGTTTGGCCCGATTGTTGTGTTGTTTGCCCCGAGACACGTAGCGTGCCATCCCTGTTCTGGCATGCTGTGCGTGATGTTTTTGTTTTCCAAATTAACTTGGTCATAGCTTTCCCTCCAGCTGCGCCCGACTTCCTTCCAGTATGCGCATGATCCAAAGCCTGCTTAATAATTCGCACACCCCGCCTGGTGACGGCATGTGGGCCTTTGCATGCCCGGCTGTCGTAAGTAATATTTACATGCAGTTCCGACAGGCAGCCAGGAGCGGTGCGGCCCTAACACACTTTTCATCCCGAGGGCCACTGCTCGTGTGTGCAACGTCTGGCCAGCAGTTGAGAGGCGCTGTGTGGTGAGGTGCAACGCATTGGCGACACGATGAGTTGCAACGCCATGGCACGCTCGATACGCCTGCTGCACAGCTCCAAGGTGCCACAATTGCCGTGTCAACCGGACCACCTTGTGCTGCGCCCCCGCCAATGTGTTGAGCAAGTGGATGCAGCTACGAGGTGCACCCAGCCACTGAGCTGGGCGGGGCGACGGCTGCGCTCCAGAACGCGCAGAGCCCAAACCAGCGGCAGCGGGTCCGCAGTGCTTGGGGGAACCGCTACCGTGTGGCGCGGAGGCCTGGCACCGTGGGATGCCGATGCTCCGGCTAATCATGCACCCGTAGCCCCTGCAGCAGACACCTGCTGGCTGCACAAGCGCTGCCCGCCGCCTGCACCCCCGCCCGCCAACCTGCGCCACTGCAAGAATAGAGCACTGCACGGCATGCCAATCTCAGACGTCGGCAGCCCGCAATGCCTTCTGGCCGGCCTGCATTGGAGCCCGGCCCTGCTGCGGCGTGCTGGGCGGCCCCCAAGCGCGCCCGCCTGCCCTGCATCGCCCTCTTTGCACGTGGTTTGGCCGTCGTCGAGGTAGCCAGCACGATGGGTGCGTGGGGCGGCGGCGCGGAGGGGGCGGCCATCGTCGGGGTGCTCGCAGGCGCCCGCCCGCCCGGGCGGGCCAGCACGTTGCTCAGGCCAGCGGGGGCCCATGCCCAGTGCCGCAGCGCTGACCCGCCCTGCATGTCCATGCTGCAGCCAAAATCAAGGCCCATGAGCTGCGCGGCAAGGGCAAGGAGGAGCTGCTGCAGCAGGTGCGCGCGGTGGGGAGGCCGCAAGCCCGCCGGAGCGGCTGCTGCAGCCGACGTAGCAGCAGGCGGCGGCCGCCGCTACGCCAGCGCGGCGCGGCCGGGCCCTGCAGCCAGGCGGCTAGGCAGCTGCACTGGTCACAGCCCGCCTGGAGAGGGGCCGTCGCATCGACACGCTGGAATGCGGCAGCAGCGCAGCTCTGCTGGGAGCGCAGCTGCACGGTTCTGCGTGCCGCCGTGCCCCGACATGCGCCCGCACCTCATGCTCTGCTCTCCCTGCTCCTTGTGCTTATGCGTGCTCTTCTGTGCAGCTCAAGGAGCTGAAGCAGGAGCTGAGCGGCCTGCGCGTGGCCAAGGTCACCGGCGGCGCCCCCAACAAGCTGTCCAAGATGTGAGCTTTCAGCAGGGCGGCACGGCAGCGCAGCGATGTGGCGGCGGCACGACAGCGCCGCTGTGTGGCAGCACACGGCAGTGCAGCAGTGCGGCAGCAATGTGGCGGGGTGGCGATGCGGCAGCGCCACGTCGGGCTGGTTGTGCTGTCAATTACCCATGTTGGATGGCTGCAGCGACTGGCGAGCAGCAGCGGGCCCACATGGAAGCACGCTGCAGGCTGGGTCTCACGCCGGTTGCGCTCCCCTCTCCCCGCCCCGCCCTCCCTGCCTGCAGCAAGGTGGTGCGCAAGGGCATTGCCCGCGTGCTGACCGTGGTCAACCAGAAGACCCGGGACGCTCTGAAGGAGGCGTACAAGGGCAAGGTGCGCACTTGTGCAGCAGCTGTTTCGCACTGGGAGGGAGGCTGCTGGAACAGGACTGCAGGGTTTTGCTGCTGGCACACCTCCGATGGCTGTGGCATGTCACCTCCGATGGCTGCGGCATGTGGCGCCGGAGTGGGACGGCACACAGTGCGCCTTGGCACCGCAGCAGCAGCTGTGCATGCTGTGCACGCCACACCAGCTGTGTCCGGCAGTCGATACATGCGGCTCGCTGGAGAGGGCAGCTGGGGTGCATCGCACGGCGGCAGGCGGGTGGCAGCACGGCAGCCTAGCACAGCTCTGGAGGGGCAGTCAGCTTGGCGGCAGCGCAGGCGGCAGCGTAGGCGGCAGCCTGTCCGGCATGGCTGCTGTGGGCCGTGAGTGTGGTTCCGCTCAGCTGATGGGCTGGCAGCCATGCTGCGGCAAGCCCTGGCAGTGCAGCCAGCATTCAGGCCCGTCGGAAGAGCTGCTGCATGTGGGGCGGCAGCCGAAGCAGCAGTGCGATGGTGCTGCAGCTGGCGTCAGGGGCTGTGCGCTCATTGCAGCACAGCCGTCGGTCAGACGGGCTCGGCTCGCCCCACGCAAGCAGTACCATTCCTGCCAGCCACTGCACGCCCGCTCTGCTGCTCTTTTCCGAACGGCTTTGCACCTTGCTGGCCACCTGCCTGCTGCCGCTGTTGCTGATGTGTTCTTGCCTCAACTGTCTTGCTGCCCGCAGAAGTACGTGCCCCTGGACCTGCGCGTCAAGAAGACCCGCGCCATCCGCCGCCGCCTCACCAAGGCGCAGGTGGGCCGCTGGGGCATGGCACCTAGTGTTGGTTGGGCTGTCGCACGCATGTGTCTGAGAGCGCGTGACGACGAGGATTGCTGGCCATGGCAGCGTTGCACTTTTGGTGTGCAGCGGACGCCTGGGATGGGGCGCACACCAAAAGTTCTCAATAGCCGGTCAGCCACAGCCCGCTTAGACGCTCTAAAGTTGGTGTGCACTTCAACAGCCGTGCAGCCGTGCCGTTTGTGGAGCCGCCTCACCAACTGAGCCCTGCCCTTCTGGTGTCCGTGCAGGCCAACGCCAAGACTGAGAAGGCTGCCAAGAAGGCGCGCGCCTTCCCGCAGCGGAAGTACGCGCTCAAGGCGTGAAGGCCTTGGAAGCAGCCCGCTGCAGCCGTGCAGGCAAACCTCTAGGCAGCGGCCGCTCCGGCCCCATGTAACTTGACGCCCGACACAGCTGACTGGAGGAGGAGTAGCAGGAGTGTGGCGGCGCGGAGGCAGGAGCCGGGTACTGCAAGCTCTGGCAGCCTGGACATGTGTGCGCTCAGCAGCGGAGTTGTGGATTTACAAGGGAAAATGGAGCAGCAGCAGTGAGAGCAGGCAGCGGGGCAACTGGAGTACTAAACGCGCAACTGGAGAACAGAGCTGTTGTGGGTGGCTAGGGAGCATTTAGGAGCATTTACATGCCAGCCTCCTCCGGAGTCTTGGTGACCATAGCATCCACAGCATGCACCGTGTCCTGCAGCTCCTCCCAGATGGCCTGCAAAGCAGGCACAGCATGGCAGCGGTTGGGGGTGTTACCCAGGGCGGCACCTGCGGCAAGCAAGTTGCTTATGCTGCCGCAGGCATCCTCGTGCCGGTAGCAGGCACGCGTGCTGCAACGGCCACGCATTGCACGCCTCACACCCTCGGGCAAACGGATGGCTGCGCATCGCACCTTGTACACCATGCGCTGCCGGTTGACCGCCGACTTGCCCTCAAACTCCTTGCTAACAACCATGATCTCCACGTGCCGCCCATCTCCCTGTGCGGATGGGCATGAGCAAGCGAGGGAGCTTGCATGGGTGGGCTGTGAAAAGCAGGTGCAGGGTGTGGGAGACAAACCCACAGCAATGAATTAGGGACACCAAGGCATGTGTTGTGCAGCAGGGAGTGTGCCATGCAGAGCAAGGCAGAACAGGTCCTGCAGCTGCAGCAGCCAGCCAGCGGCATGAGCGCCGCCTCGGTTGCACTGCAGCGCACGGGACATAGATGCACCCACCTGCATGTCCTCCACCTGCACGATCTCTGCGTTCAGCGCCGCCTGGATCTTGCCGCGCATCTGCGGGATGGTGAGGAGAGGCAGGGTGTAAGCAGGAGTGGGCAGCAGAGGAAACGCATAGCCGAGGCCGCACAGGCAAACAAACCAGCCAAAGGCAGCCAGCAGCGACCCATGTGCGGGCAGTCTGCGCACCCCACCGCACACCTGATCCATGAGCTGGCTGCTGATGTTGTTGTCCATGCTGCTGGCGGCGCGGGCAGCCAGCAGCTGGCCCGGCCGCACTGCCGCCGCGGGCGCCGCCGCCGCCAGCGACGGGCGCCCCGCCGCCGCCCACCGAGCCGCGCGGGTGGCGCCCTGGCTGCACTGCCGCATCGCGGTCATGACGCGGGCGCTGACCAGCATGGCCATGGCTGCTGTGTTGCGCTGCAGGCGGAGAGGCGGGGTGAGAGGGACGCAGCGGGGGATGCGGCGGCGGGCAGGTGGGCAAAATTCGTGAAGTTGGCGAGGCGATGGTTACTCCAGCAAGCCGATCGCGGTGCGGGGAGGAGGTCCAGACGCGCATGGGGCGGCATTGGGCTTTGCAAGCTGGTTTTGGGGGACCAGGCCCTGCACTGACGCTTTGGTTTGATCCAGAAGCTCATACGGGCCATCCCTCGCCACCCCTCCTTGCGCTGCCGCACCTGGCCCCGCGCCTGAGGCCTAGCCGCAACGGCTCAGACATTTGCGGCCAGTTTCGAGTCGTGACACGTACCAGACGCCATTATCGCGCCCTTGGACCGCCCGGGGCAACCACACCGTCGGTTTCAGGATGGCCGCTGCCGAGGGTGAGCACGGCTGCTTGTTTGCATTTGGAATCCGCTTGTAGTAGCTGTGCATCGCTCAAACTACGCGCCGCCATGCCACACCGCACCCCACACCGACCTGCCGCCGCCGCCGCCGCCCTACACGCCTTGCACCCTTGCCCACCCACCCAGCAGGCCTGGTGGCGCTCTACTCCCAGCTGGAGTCGGCCCGCTCGCTGGCGGCGGCAGGCGATTTCCGAGCGGGCCGCGCCAGCTACGCCTCCGTGGAGGCAGGGCTCCGCTCGGCGGCCGCCGCTGCAGCGCACGACCCCTCCGCCACCCAGGCATGGGCCGACCTGCTGGGCCAGCTGCGGGAGGAGCGTGAGCTGCTGGCAGCTTTCGAATCAGAGTGCGCAGAGCTGGAGGCGCTGGCAGCGGAGCAGGTGCGGGGGCGGGGCACGGTTGCACCTGCTTTGTTGCCCGCTGGTGTGCAAGCTTGGCATGCTACCTACCACACCCTGCGAACCACCTCCCTCCCGCCCATCCGTCCGCACCCCCACCCGCTGCAGCCGCCGCCGCTGGACCGGCCCTCCGCTCCTTCTGGCAACGATCCACCTGCAGGGGCCGCCCAGGCCTTCCACGTCGACCTGCGCTCCTTCCAGTGCCAGGAGCTGCCGCCACGCCCGCAGCAGCACGCCACTCCGCCTGCGCCGCAGCGCGACCCAGATGTGTGGCCCGCCGCCGACCCGGCCGCCGCCACGCCGCCACTGGGGTCAGGCTACAAGGCGCGAGACGGCAGCTGGCGGGAGCGGGGGGAGGCGTACGAGCGTGTGCGGCGGGAGAGCCTCACCCCGGGCGGCGGCTCAGGTGGGAGTGGGCTGTGAAAGGGGGCCACTTGCTTGGTGAAGCAGATGCTAGACTGGTCCATACTTTGTGTGCACAGCATCTTGCCTGCTCGCTGCACAAACAAACCCGGTCTGGCTCCTACCCTGCACCGCAGCCGTCAAGCGCGGCGGGCCCTTGAGCGGCGTCAAGCCGCGCGTCAACACGGGTGCAAAGCGGGCGCAGCCGGGCGGCAGCATGGACCCCAAGTGCGCCATCCTGGACCTCATGCTGGACCGCTTCTCTGGGGCAGACCAGGCGAGCTGGGTGGTGGTGGCAGTATGTGGTGTTGTTGTTTGACGAAAAGGGGCTGCAGGTGTAGCGAGGCTTGTGGCTCCACCAGCCTTGTCCGCCCAACACTGAAGAGCATGCATGCCTGGCCCGCGCACAACAGCGGCCATACGCTTGCATGTACATGTAACTGACTGTGCCTCTTCCATCTCACCCGCTCCCGGCAGGAGCTGATCCAGCAGCTGTCGCGCGATGTGCTGGACGCAGCACCGGGCATTACCTGGGATGACATCGCCGGCCTGGGTGCGCTGCCTGCAAGCCGCTTCGCTCGCCGTTGGGATTGCCAATGCTCGTCTGTCTGCATGAAGGAGTGGGCGCAGCTGAGGGCTTGCCATCCAGCAATGCCTGCAGCACAGCCGCTCCCAATGCAATGCTGGATGTCCCGCCTGGATGCTTCACTGAGCCACCCTCCTGCCCACCACCCCTCCTGCCACTACACCTCCTGCAGACCGCGCCAAGGAGGTGCTGCGCGAGAATGTGTCCATGCCGCTGCTCATGCGCGACCTGTTTGCCGCGGTGCCCTGCCTACGCCCGCTCAAGGTGGGCTGGGGTCTGTGGCAGCTATTCTTGGCCATGCATGGTACGTACCAGCTGCCAGGTGTTGTGCACTGCCTAATGGCGGGCCGTGCGTGAGCCAATGTGCCATGCCACCACACGGCCTGCTCACTCTGCAATGCACCAACCCATCCTGACAAGCTGGCATCCACCATCCTGCCCTGCCTCACCAGGGAGTGCTGCTGTTCGGCCCGCCCGGCACCGGCAAGACAATGCTGGCCAAGGCGGTGGCCACCGCTGGATCCACTGCTGAGACCCGCACTGCCTTCATCAACGTGTCTGCCTCCACACTGGCCTCCAAGTACCGGTGGGTAGGAGGGGAGATGGAGATAGAAGTTTCTCAGGAAGCAGCTAGGGCTGCCTGCCATCTGCAGTCGGCACCACTTGGTGCACCAAGCAGTGATGCACACGTTTTGTTAACACCTCTGAGGGCCTCGCCTCCCCTCTTGCCTATGCGCAGCGGCGAGTCGGAGAAGCTGGTGCGCTTCACGTTTGAGATTGCGCGCGCGGTGCAGCCCTGCGTGGTGTTCATCGATGAGATCGACTCGCTCTGCGGGTGCGCTCTGCTGGGTGGGGCGCAGATGGCCGATGGCGGATGGTGTATTTGCCGCTGAGGGTCCAGTGGTGATCGATGTGACTGCTTGGTAAGCATGGGTGGATGCTTCAACGTCCCAGCCTTCACCCTGTGGTGACCGCATATGTCCATACATTTGGTTGCAGGGAGCGCGGTAGCCAGAATGAGCATGAGGCGTCACGGCGCATGAAGACAGAGCTGCTGACGCAGGTGCATGGGGGTGACAGGGTGGCACCCTGGCAACTGCATGTTGGCAGAAGTGCATTCCAGCACCTGGACCACATGCCCACTGCTCCAGAGAGACGTTGCTATGCAATGCTCCCTGCTCAAAGTGCACCGCCTCACTGCACTCGCTGCAGATTGACGGCATGCACAGCGGGTGCGGCGGCGAGGCGGCACCGCGCGTCATGGTGCTGGCGGCCACCAACTACCCCTGGCAGATCGACGAGGCGCTGCGTAGGTGGGGCGAGGGGTGGCTGGCGGGTCGGACATCGCTGGGTGTTGGTAGGTCTACGGCTAGTGTGTATTGATACAGCAATGAGAAGCTCGCCACTGGACCAGCCATTGCAGGCACAGCAACCGAATCTGCCTCACAGCCTCACATCCTGCCTCGATGCACCCCTGCCATCCCTCCTCAGGCGGCTTGAGAAGCGCATATACATCGGGCTGCCGGACTTTGACGAGCGCGTGGCGCTGCTGAAGCTGAAACTCAAGGCAAGGCAGGGCACGGCACAGCTGAGGGCCGGTGTGGCATCTGCCCCTGGCAGGGCCTCACCACCAGCATGCCACTAGCAGCAGACCAGTTACTGTTGCAGCAATCTAATGGGTGCGCTCTCACATCCAACCCTCTTCTCCATGGTCACTGTGACCGGAGCAGGGCATGAGCCTGGCGGCGGATGTGGACCTGCAGGACATTGCGCGTCAAACGGAGGGATACAGGTGGGCGCTGACCCTGTGATGGGCATGGGTTCTGGATGTGCAGGTTGGTGCACAGAAGCTGAGTGCATTTGCTGCTGCTTCTTGCCTACATTTGGCGTCATCTCTGCTCAGCGTCTGCGCTCCCAATGCAGCGGCGACGACATTGCCAACGTGTGCAACGAGGCGGCGCACAACCTGCTGCGCCGCATGCTGGCCGGCCGGTGCGCTGGGTGGGCTGGGGGATGGAGGGGGAGAGCAGCAGCGGAGTGCGGCAGCGAAAGAAGTGTGCAATCCTGTGGCCAAGTACATCTTTGCAGGCATGCGGGGATGCACACCATGCGAGGGCTCTGCCTCTGCCGTGTCCCTGCCATGCCACAAGGCAGTGTCCGGCCAACTTCGGTGGGTGGTCTGCTGACTCGCCCCGCAGGTCGGTGAACGACATGAGCGAGGCGGAGCGGCGAGAGCGGCAGGCAGCCATCCAGGCCACCATGCTGGGCGGCAGCGGCGGCGGCGGCGTGAGCCGCATCGACTTCCTGTACGCACTGGAGCACTCCAACCCCTCGTGCAGGTGGGTTGGCGTGGCGGGTAGGCAATGCGTATTTGGGAGGCCGGGTTGCAAGCCAGCAAGATGGATGGGTTGACTATTGGGCGTCCGGTGCAGCCTACATCGGTCCACTACCTCCACGAGTGAACAGCGGCTTGCATGGCTGCTGTGCACTCCGAAAGGCAAGTCGGAAGTGCCCGTCTTATGCCCTGTGCCTCGCAGCGCGGCTGATGTGGAGCGGCACCAGGCATTTGCGCAGACGTACGGCTGTACCTGAGGCGGCGGCTGCTGCAACTTGGCAAGCGACTGGCTTGCACAGCTGCCTCTTCGAGTTGCTGTTGTTTTCGGAACTGTCCTTCACACCAGCCAGGCTGCCTGTAGGCGTGGCTGGTGCACCTGTCACTAGTCGCGGAGAGCTACATGCACTGCTCAGGCAGGCGCGGGTAGCAGGAGTAAGCAGCAGCGCTGGAAGGCCAGCTCATGCCACCTTGCAGTTTTGCGGTCGGTACCACTGAGCAACATAACACACAACGCAAACGTGCGCGCAAGTTTGGATGGCAGGCAGAATGCTTTGGCCCACCAGCACTGGGTGGATTCAGCAGCACAGGAAGGGTGCATGTGTGGTAGATCAGCAGCGCAATAGGTTGGCACTTGAAGGCAACGCACAAATGAAGGCAAGCATGAGGGGTGTGCATAGCCTGGCAGATCAGCAAGGCTTTGGTAATTTGAAGGCAAGCATATGTTGGGCAGGAGGCAGGAATGGGTATGTTGGCAGCTCGAGATCATGGCAAGACTGGTGGCAGGCATGCAGTGGCTTTGGCAAGAGAGTGACACAAGCTTTTCTGCAAGTAGCAACGGGGTTGAGCATCAACTGAGGTGACTCGCATGAGTCAGGTGCAAGCACTCAAACCGGGGCAAGCAAGGCATCAAGCATCAAGTGGAGTGAGCCAAAATCAAGCGCTCACAACGGCACAACAATGGCGCTCAGCAACATCTGGAGTGAATCACTAGCGCCCACACTTTAGCAATGTGCAGCGCCTGCTAGGCTGTGGGGCCAGCATTTTGGCCGGGCGGCGAGACCAGCAAGGTGGCTGAGTAGGCAAGGATGCACCCGACTGCCGGCAGGGCAAAGTTGAGCCAGTAGGACAGGCCGTCTGTGAGCAGTTGCATGCCAGCTGGCGGCCTGCCGCACCAGTCAATGTGCCAGGCGATTCGCTTTGCCAGCTCTCGCTTGTACAGGCGGTGCCCAAGCAGCGCAAGCGCTGCCAGCAGGCACCTGGCGTGCCACACGCTGCAGGTGGCTGCCTGCAGGCCGCAGGCGGCATATAGGCCCGCGCCAGAGCAGAAGGTGGGGGTGTAGTGGGTGAACACGACCGTCATGCCCGCCAGCTGGGGAAACGCCCACCTGCACACATGCGCAGAGATGAGCAGGGCGGCGGTTGAGGTGTGGCTGGAGGGGCGGCAGTGAAGTGCAGTGCAGCAGCAGCGCTCACATGGGCAAACCATGCTGCTGCCTCAAAGTGATCCCGCTGCCCACTTCAGCCTGGTGTGCATGCTGCTCCCACCTGAACGGTAGCGGGCACCGCCAGGAGCATATGGCGAGCCACAGGCAGCCGTTGCCGATGCCAAGGCAGACCAAAGCGTGCAGGGCAGAGGCAGCCATTCCATCTGGCGCAGTCCACAGCGCCGCTATGATGTGGCACAGCACGGCCGCCTCACAGGTGTTTAGCACCACAGTGGCTGTGTAGTGCAGCCTGCGGGGGCAGCTTGACAATTGGATTGGTTCTGGCGGCAGGCAAGTGGCAATATGAAACCGGCAAAAAGCTGAGCTGCACTCCGCACAAGGCGCACCTGCCGGCCAGCCACGTGGCGGTCAAGTAGGCTGCGCTGGTCAGGACGGCAAACGCCGCCAGCAACGCGCTCCAGTCATCTCCAAAAGCCCACAGCCTGGCAGACAGGCCAGACCACACCACCGTGTGAACCGCCGCCGCCGCCGCCGCCACCCGCACGCCGCCACTGTCGGCCTGGCGCCTGAACTGGTGCTCAGCTGCCCAGTCTCTAAAACACAGGTCGCTCTGCATGGTGGTTAAGCTATCCACGTGGTGCTTAAGGGGCTACTGCGATCGAGCTTAAGGCTTGCCCTGCCCGGCTGCCCGGCTCAGGTGCGACAATTGTTTTGTTTGTGCTGGGCTCAGGGCCTGCAGAGGCCATTGGACGTTAAGGCGTGAGATGACCTGATCGAGAGGTGACCGTCAGCAGCTTCTTCCCTTCCCTGCAGATGGTAAACCCAATTACCTTCCCATCGCTGCTATGCTGGTGATGGCAAAGCAAGTGTGTGTCGCAGAAAACGTCCACCGAAGCAAACCCGGGCACTGGCAAGCAAGTTGTGGCATGTCGTGCGCTGTTGCATTGACTAGAAGTGAAGCTCAGCAGGGCCTCAGGCCAGCCCCGTGCTAAGCTAAGCAAATTCTGCTATGCTGTTCATGCAGACTGCTGGAGCGCGTGCTGCATGAATCCTCTGCCACATACGCCGCCGCCCTGCTGCAGCAGGCGACAGGCGGCACGGGTGCCGACCCGACTTCACCAATGCGCCGGATCCTCGGCACAACAGTATCTCATTGTGCGGCAGCCAAAGCAAACATTGCCGCGCAACTGTGCATTGGCTGCCATGTGGGGGCAGGCCAGGCTGGCGTAGAGAGGCACCGTGTTGGCCCATTCGCAGCGTCCGGGCCGGGCCGCCGTTGGGCCTGCTCCGCCTGCTGCTGCTCCTCTGCCTGCAGCGCCGCCGGCAAGGGAGGCTTGCAGGCGCCCTTGCCAGCAAGAATGCACATTTCATTGAGAGCTACAATCACTGCCCAAGGCAGGCAGCAATACAAGTCAGCAGAATAACGGCCAGGGGCAGTCAGAAAAATCAGGGCGGCCTTGAAAACCAGAGAAGGCAAAGATGCGGGTGGAAAAAACTGAAAGCAATGCAGGCATTAGACATGTACAAGACATGCATGTTGACGCATAATAGGATGGATCGCAAGCGGGGCTGCGGCATTGCAACCGCGGCATAGCAACTGCGCGGCGCCTCACCCGCCGCCTTGCTGCGCCAGGCGTGCGGCCGCCAGGCGCTGCTGCTCCAGCCACTCCTCCTGCCTGCGCTTGAGGGAGCGCAGGTGCTCCAGCCGCTGGTCTTCGTCCATGCTGTGGAAGGGGCCGCCATCTGGGCCGCGGTTTGGCGCTGCTGCACCAGCGGCTGCGCCGCCGCCCAGGCTGCTGCCGAACAGCGCGCCCAGCCCACCCGGCAGCTGTGCCCCCACTTGGTGCAGCCCGGCCAAGGCGCCCGGCGCCAGCTGGCCGAGGGCTGCTAGGCGCAGGGGCAGCGCCCGCTGCTCCTGCTCCTGCTGCAGCATCTGGCTGTCGGCGGTGAAGCCCAGGTCTGGCGAGGCCCTGGGCTGCGCGGCCTGCTGCGCCTGCTGTTGCTGCTGCTGGTGCTGCTGCTGGTGCTGCTGCTGCTGCCAGGCAAAGGCCAGCGGCCGCTGCTGCTGGCCACCACCGCCCGCCTGCTCCCCTGGGGCAGGTGTGGGGGAGGTGCTGTGCGCCGCTCCCTGTGGCCACTCCTGCTGCTGCCCTGGCTGCCCTGCTGCCCGCGCATCGCCCGCCCACTGCCCGCCCTGCGGCAGCGCCCCCAAAGCCTGATGGCCAGGGGCCGGCACGCTGCCGCCGCTGCCCGACGCCTGCTGCTGCGTCTGCAGCTGCTGCAGCTGCTCCTTGGTGCGCCGCATGCGCTCGCGCAGCACGTACTGGCGCACCTCAGGCGGCTGAGCTGCCAGCCGCTCCTTCTGCTCCGTGGACATGCTGGCGTAGGCCTGCAGGGGACGCATGCGGCGGAACAGCCGGAAAGTCAGCAACCGAGCAGGGATGCAGGCGCTTGCTATGCGTGATCTGCTCCGTGGACATGCTGGCGTAGGCCTGGTGGGGAGGAGAGTGGGATGCAGGCGGGGCAGCTTTGAAGCCCACAGCCAAGCAGTATGCACCCATCCACCGCGCCCTGTGTGGCAGGTTGAGTTGGGTGCCTTGCAAGGCAGCAGCCACGGCCTGTGCCTGAGCAGTTGCAGCCACACCACCCCAGCGTACCTTTGCTGAGCAGGTACACATCCTCCCCAGCTGATCAGCCACAACCATGCGTCGGCTAATGATAGGTTGAGCAGCTGCCATACCAAGTCCCCTGCTCACCTTGCTGAGCGGTACACGTCATGCCCTGCCGAGTAGCTGAAACCAAACTCATGATGACGCTATGCTCAGCAGCCAACAAGCCAAACCCAGCGTACCTTGCTGAGCAGGTACACATCCTCCCCAGCCAGCCGCTCGCCGCCCAGGGCAGAGCCGCCCAGCCGCGGCTGCGTTTGCTGCGCCTGCTGCGTCTGCTGCGCCTGCTGCGCCGGCCCCAGCGCTGGCCCCAGCGCCGCGCTGCTCTGGCCGCCGCCCAACGCTGATACAGGCAGCAGGCCCAGGTCGGCTGACAGCCGTGCACTGCCGCCGCCCAGCACATCGGCAGATAGGCGTGTGCTGGCGCCGCCCAGCAGGTCTCCCAGGCTGGACTGCGGGCGCAGGCCATGCAGGTACGCCTGGCTCAGCAAGCCCCCTGCCAGCTGCGGCCGCGAGGAGGCTCCAAAGGCGGCCAGCGGGAGCAGGCCCTCGGGCGGCGCGCCGCTGCTGCCCTCTGCCGCCTGGTCCGGCTGCGGCTGCGGCACCTGCTGCTGCGCCTGCTGCGCCTGCTGCTGCTGGGGTGCCGGTTCCCCAGCCGGCGCCTCCTGCTGCCCCTCCAACGCCAGCTGTGCGCGGCTGGAAAACAGCATGCCCTCCAGCTGCTCCATATCCTGCTTCCGCCGGTCTCCTTGGGCGCCTGCTAGTGCCTCCTCCATGAGCAGCCCATCCATGGCTGCCTGCCGCTCATCCGCCTGCCCCTCCTTCAGCTGCCGGATGACGTGCCGCCGCTTGTGGCTGTCGCGCTTGCCCTCCGCTGCTGCTGCTGCCGCTCCAGCCTCCAGCTGCTGCCGCAGCCGCTTGGTCATGGCGAGGGGCATAAGGGCCTGCGGGGGAGGCGGCGGCAGATGGGGCAGCATATTCTACTGGCAACTACGCGTCACATGCGATTCCGCACTGCAAACCAAACCAGCATACCCCATACATGCGTAGATTCATACCCTCCACGCACCTGGGGCGGCAGCAGCGAGGCTGCATCCTGCAGGCACTGCTGCGCCTCGGCAAGCAGCGTCCGCTCCTCGGTCGACGGCTGGTGGTGGCCTGCCGTGCGCCGCAGCGCTGCCAGGCCTGCACGCCGCGGGTTGATTGTTCTGTGAGCATCGTTCAGGGACGACAGCGGGCCTGCAGGCTGCACTGCAGGCCTTTCAAGCACTTGGGCAGCGCTGGAGCGCCCATCGCACCGTTCAGCTTGAACACCAGCTCCCCATTTCGCTCCAGCAGCGACCCGGCCGCCTCCAGGCGCCCCTGCTCGTCTGAACTGGGGTTGTCGGGGGCCACCGCCCCGTCCTCGCCCATGGTGATCCCTGGGTGATCTGTGCACTGTTCCGGCACACGCGAGGGCCACGCCGCAGCTTGCACTGCTCGCGTGGCGGTTCCTCAGCATGCGGGCGTTTGGAGGGCTCGGGCAGCCCGACCAACACACAAACAAGGTCATGGAATGCCATAGGACGCAGATCAAGCAGCCAGGCAGCGGTGTGCCCCTTGGTGAGCGGGGCGGCGGCAGCGGCGGCGATGCAGGCGGCGGCGGCGGCCAGGTGGTGGAACACCAGCTCACAGCTGTCCCTGCTGCAGGCGTCCCCATGGCAGTCACACCGTGTTCAGCGGCATTCCTGACTGAGCCACCGCCCACGGCTGCACACACACCAGCGAGCCGCCTCTCAGCTTGCCCAACACATCGCATGCACTAACCACTGCCGCACATGATGTCCTGTGCCTTGTGGCGGCCGATCAACCACTTGGATGCGAAGTGAGGGGGCAGGCGCCTGCGCTGCGGTCGCGCCATTCCCCCCGTGCTTGCTTCACTTCCGGCCTAGAGGCAGCAGCGGCACTTCACATAGAGCTTGCAGACAAACCATGAATAGCAGGACGGAGGCTGCACCTTGCACGCACATGCAATACGGGTGTTCCACTGCAGCAAACCAGCGCCGTTTAGGGGCAGAGCTTGAGCAGCCGTGCTGTGAAAAAAAAGTGCCTCAATGAAGCGCCTCCCTGGCCGCCTCAGCCAGCGCTTCCTCAAAGGGAGCTTCTGCATTGCACAAGTTGGGCCTTGATGCCCCAAGGCTGCGTGGGCGGAATGGCACAGCGCACGGTCAGCAGATGACCGTGCCGACTGGCACGATGCTGTGGCATCGAGCTGTCATTCCCGCTAGGCAGCTACTGCAGCACCGCCACCACCTGTGCATACCCACCCCGCTTGCCTGTGCTGTAGCTTGAGGCGCCATGTGCGGCAGAAGGCGTGAGCCTCCTCGAAACGCTCCTGCTCACGCTGCTGCTGCGCATTGGGCGCAGTGCCAGCTGGGATGTGGGGAGCAGCGGGCGGCCGCCAAGCCGTCTGCCAGCAGCTGCAGGCTGGGGCTGTGCAGCAGGATGCACTCCAGAGATGGCTGATCCATGCGGGGCCACCAGTGGGTGAGACTCAGCTGTCGCAGGGATGGCAGGCTGCATGCGAGGCGCGCCACATCCGGGGCGCTGCAAGCAAAGGCACAAGCAACGATGTCACATCTGCCTGACCGCACACGCAGTGAGCAATGCTGCTGATGTGATCACATGAGTGCCCATGGCCGTCACACGTTGTGTGCATTCCACACTGACAGGGCTTGCATCCGTTTGCCGCCGCCAACCGCCCGCCACACCCCACCTGAGCAGGCGGCAGCTGTGCAGCGTCAGGCGCGTGAGTGAAGGTAGCAGCGGGAGGGTCGTGTCACTCTCATCCAGAACAGAGGAGACAGCCGCGGCGTCAAGGCTTGTGTCGGAAACCGACAGCCGGCGCAGCGAGGCCAGGGGCCGCAGAGACTCGAGGGCGCGGGGCCCGAAATCGTGAGCACCCCAAATTGATAACTCCGTCAGGGCAGTCAGCCCTGCGAGGCAGCCAGGCAGGCAGCTGGGTAGCACCACTGCAAACAGGCAGTTGTCCAGGCAGGCGGGCGAAATGTGCACCATGCAGCTACAGCATGCGCACTCAACAGGCAAGCTACCTGAGATGTGCTGCATTGCCGCTTCACTCAAGCTTAGAGCAGCAAAAAGCTCTAGGCGTCGTAGCCCAGTCAGCCGGCGGCCGATCGTGCCCACAAACGCGTCCACCTCTTCAGGTTCGGCCTGGCAACAGCATTTGGGGGGCGAGGGCAACTCAGGCATGCTTTGCTGCTCGACAAGCGGGGGCGCATTGCGCCATGGGCAGCTGCAGGCCAGCTCACACCAAGTATGCACGGCAAGCAAGAAGCACTGGCTGTGCTGCGCCAAGCAGCCAACTTTGCATGACTCGACACTTGCCTGGTACAGGGGGGCATGTACATTCAACTTGAGGCCAGTGAGGCGAGTGAGGCAGGACACACAGGAGGGCTCCAGCTGCACACGGCAGGGTGATATCCAAAGGCCAGTACATTTGGCAGCCTGGGTAGGTGCTGTAGCGCATTAGCCATCTGGCCCGCGTGTCTGGTAACCCCTATCACGCATCTGAAAGGAAGGCCGGACTGTCACATGCACGCACAATTGCCTGCCACGCAGCCCACACGTCACCTGCATCTCGCTGGTGTTCAGTGCCAGGGAGTCCAAGCCGCGCAGCGCGGCCAAGGGCAGGGGCCGACCAAAGCCATATTCCATCCACACCGCCAGCTGGCGCAGGCGGCCGCTGGACAGCAGCTGCAGCAGCGCTGTCAGGATGCTGCTGACAGAGGCGTGCCTGGTGGACAGCTCCAGGGCGGCAAGGGCAGACAGCCCGGCCAGGCATGGCAGGTGCTTGCATTGCTCCGCCGTTGGGCCACTCAGCGACAGATGGTGCAGGTGTGGCAGGTGCTGCACCAGCTGCAGCAGCAGCTGCGGGCCGCACACGTCCACAGCTGCAAGCTCCAGGAATGTCAATGCGCTGAGCTGGGCCACGTCTGGTGGGATGGGTGGGGGAGGACGCAGAGGGACGGAGTTACTGCACAAGCTTTCGGCGCACATGCCATCCTGGCGCACACGCAGCTGCATGCAAAGGATGGATGCCAACGACACGATGCCGCCTGTGCCATTGTACCATTGGATGCCGCCTCGCAGTCTCACCCTCCAGGCTAACTTGGGAGC
>VFQQ010002801.1_pt1 | contig 18442 bp, 17 predicted proteins | sample 3512341 | NCBI WGS metagenome assembly VFQQ01 (sample SAMN10412373, study PRJNA504923) | tailings metagenome | isolation source: Relicate 2 Philex TSF1 revegetated site | place: Philippines: Tuba, Benguet | collected 2017-08-29 | reverse complement strand
TGATGGAACTGATAAAAATAAAGCGCTTCACTCCCGCCTGTGCCGCTTGGCGCGCGAGGTTTAACGTACCCTTAACATTTGTTTCGCGATAAGCATCTAAACAGTTTACAAACTGCTCCCGCATGACATGAACTCTGGCAGCAAGATGAATTATCACATTGACACCAGATAATATATTGGACCAATCAGTTTGCGCATCAATCGTGGCCACCTGCTGTATATCCTTGCCGATTGATGCTATTGATCGGCATATCAGAGTTAAGGCATATGACTGCTGAGGCAAAATCTCACACAGAGACTGGCCCACAAAGCCACTAGCCCCAGTCACCATAATATGTTGCTGATTCATCGTATCAAAACCAATTGAATATGATCACAAGCATCAAGTAAAAACGTTCTCGCACAGAGCGACGTCCTTGCCAGATATAAGGCAGTAATTTCATGCTACGACCCCATCCTCTTTGCTCAAGTAATATCAGCAATCGCTGCACAGTTTCGCTCTGGGATTGGGCATAGGCAATCCGGGTCACCAGAAACACTTGCTCCCGATACCAGCCATTACGCATTTTTTTCAGGCGGGCCAACTTTGCTTTGAGGCTGACATTGGCACCAACCACATTGTTGCCATGCTGGCGGTAACGTATTGAGGGCTTAGCATCAATCACCCACTTCAACCCCATGGAGCGCGCAACTGCGTAACTCAGCCAGTCATGCAAGGTCACCTGCCCGGCCTGGAAATCAGGATTATTGAGCACAGACTGCAGCCTGGACACCAACTCTTTGCTCATCAAAAACGTGCAGCCCGGCCCTGCCGACTCAAACAGATAATCATACTTACGCTGGGGCTGGGACTTATCGAGCAAGTGCTCCTGCCCATCAGGCCAGAAAGCCAGCACATTGGATGAGACCGCACCCGCACCTGTCTTACGAATAATTTGCACATGCCTATGTAGCTTATCCAGATTCCAGATATCGTCCTGGTCAGCAAACGCCACATAATCAAAGTCTGTGAAATCGAGATCACGCACCAGGCGATAGAAATTTCCGCCTGCACCAGCCTGGCCAGCAGTCTTAGGCAACAGCCTGACATTATTGTGGAGACGCGATAGTTCCTGCAGCGCCTCAATCGTACCATCACTGGAACCATCATCAGAGCAAAACAGCACCACATCAACTTGGCTTTGCTGCAAGACGCTATCCACCTGCGCCTGTAGATGTTTCATACCGTTATAAGTCGCCATCAAGACGGCAATGCGGCAATCGGCATTACCAGGGCTGATCAAGTCTGCATGGCTGCTCATTTACGCCAGCTCAATTTAAACATCAGGAACTTCAAGCCTCGACGCAAATCTCCGCCCAACAATCTGCCAAGCAGCACCATGCCAGCCAGCCAGGCCAGCGCCAAAGGTTTGGGCAGTTTCAGGGCTGGCGTTATCCATAGCGGAAAAAACCAATGCTGGCGGAAGCGCTTAGCGAAACGCGCATAGACCTCATCCACTGGCAGCGTATTGCCTAATCTCGACTTCCAGATATAGAAAGGGAAGAACTTGAGTAACATGCCCCGCTCTACATCCCTGATCGCGGCCTGGCTCAAGCCATGAGCTTGGTATTGATCCAGGATGCCAAACAAGTTATCTATAAATACCTTGAAGAAATTATAGCCACCGGAGTTGTTGCGCTTGCAGGCCATCAAGTACTGATGACTGATGAGATTGGCCTCACCTTTCAATGCAGCTTGCAGCAGCAGATGCACCTGCACCAGATTGCCCCCGCAAAAATCGTTGGCATCCACACCCGGCAATAAACGCTTGTTGATGATGTTGGAAGAAATCAAGGTCATGGCGGCCCCTATCCTGGCAAGAAAGACACCGGCATCCCTGTATTCGACCTGCGTGCCACCTGCGCCTGGGTATTCGGCCCTGAAATCCTGCTCAAAACCGTAGGCACGCAAGCTGATGACGCCATATTCTTGCTGTGCAAGCCAATCCAGAATCTGCGACAAGGCACCGTCCACAAACAGATCATCATCCCCTTGGATCAGCACATACTGACCACGGGAAAGATTGAAGCTTTGGGCGATATTGGCATCAGAGCCGATGTTATCGGCATTGCGCACATAGTGGATCGGCAATCCTTTTGCCTGGATCTCCTGCACCACCTCAGTCGTATTGTCAGGAGAGCAGTTATCCGAGACCAGCACCTCGACCAGGCCAGCAGGCACACGCCCTAGCTCGGCAAGCAACTGCTCCAGATTCGAACACAGAAAACTGGCGCGCTTGTAGGTGGGAATGGCGATGGTAAGAACAGGAGTCACAGGGGGTATCGCTATCATCATGGCTGCATTAGCCTAAGGCGGAATTTTATCCAAATCACCACGGCAACAGGAAGTACAAGCAAAGTATTCACCAGGAACAAAGTGCTGACTATGCCTGCACTACCCCAGCTTGGGGCCACAAGATAGGCCAGGGAGGAAGCCAGCAAGGCATTCAGCACATATAGCCACATCAGGCGCTCTTGCCGATAAGCCCGGAAAAACATGGCCAATGCATTGACTACGTTCGCCGCCAGAATAGCTATCATCAAAATCACAAACTGTCCCCAGGGCAAGAAACGTACATGGTATTCTGTATCAGCTAGAAAATATAAGATTACCAGCAAGGACAGCCCCCCCACGCTAAAAAGCAGCAGGCTGGAAAATAATCCCTTGCGGAAAAGCTGGTCCAGCTCAAGCCACTGACCATTTGAAGCCAATTGCCCCAGACGTGGCACCTTGGCCGTCATCGTCGACAAGGCAATCAGCCCTATCATATTGATAATCGTGATACTCAAGCCCATCTGTCCGGCCACAACCGCCCCTTGGGTCTTGAACAGGATAGGCGTGTAGAGCTGCGTGAGGAAATAGCCACAAATCCAGCTTACACCCAGCTTCCACTGCAAGGGCCAGACTTCCTGGCGCCAGGAAAAACCTTGTAGCCTGCTCTGAAAAAGGGAAAGCAACCAATCACGCTTTCTACACAGCAGCCATGTGGTCGTCACAATCACTGCCATCACTGGCATCATGAAAACCGCATACAGCCCATGTCCGGCTAAAAAAGCTGCCCAAGCTGCTCCTGCACCCAGCAGGGTCTGCAACAGCCGCAACCTGTAGGTGGCCACCACCTGCCCACTGCCCTCGTTTACCGATAAAAACGGCTGCAGGAATAAATTGAGCGCTGTGAATAGTACGAGACCAGCCCACACGCCTTGCCAATTCACTGACAAATCCTGGACATCGGCACTCTCGGCAAAAAAAATCAAGCCCAGTGGGTAGATCAGCAGGAATACCAGGGTAGCAACTCCGTACCAGATCACCGCACTCTTGAAGAAGGCCAGGAAGCCAAGAGCATGCTCACCGCGTATACCGCCCTGTTTCTCCCATGATAAGCCTAGAAACTTGTGCGCGGACAGCTGCACCAGCACAACAGCAAGCCCCATATCGAGGATGGTTTGGATGGCAGCCACGCTGGCAAAGGTATAGTAGATCCCCTGCTCTTGCGGTGTGAGAAAAATCCCGATGAGTATAAGGGTGACCAACCCGGCAACAGCCTGCAGAACCCTGAAGAGCAATACAGTGAACTCTGCCTGGTGGGCACTCAATATCTGCAATAAACTGGTTCTGGTAATCAATTTACCCGACACAAGACGACAAAGTCATTATTCTCGTTACATTGACTGAATCCACTTTTTAGCAGTTTCTGGTAAACAAACTCCATTTTTCCAAGATTTTCAGCAAATCCTCTATAAGCGCCAGTCATTAACGGTAGAGAGATGCCAATATCGTGATAGTTGGGCTCATTGGCTTTAGTTGTCACTACATCCTTATCAACAATCACCCTATGAATGTCCTGCCTTGTAAAGGCTTTAATCACGTTGAGAGTATCGACAGGGAAATTGATATTAGTCGAAATATCGGGATAAGGCCGAGTAATCTCATGCCCAACACTTAAAGCCAAGGCATTATCTATCGCACTGAGTACAACATCATGCTCATGATAAATACTCTTGAAACTATCAATTTTATTAACAAGCCCTTTTGAGACTTTAAAATACTGACTGATAGGCGAACCCACATACTCAACCGTATCAAACTTCTGGTTTAGGTAGAATATAGGCCAATATATAGCAGAGCCAATTAACATGATTACACTGGAGATATAATACACCCTCAAGGTTTTAATAGTAATTTCCTGAAAATTATTCTTCTCACAAACCTTTTTTATTGCAACTAAAAGCAGGGCAACAATCAAAAACAAAGGACCGATATGATTAGCCTTACCATTCCACAACACTTTAACAACAAGAAAAACCGGAAGAATAGATAAAATAATCAGTTCAGGATTAATTTTAATTTTCTTCGAGACCAAAACCACAGCCCCGAGTATAGCTACCAAAGATACAAGAAAAACATATGTCAGAGGCACCAAGGTGCTATTAAATCCTGCCCCAGCGATATATGCCAGATAGTTAGGACCATTTCCCTCTAATTGCGAAGTAGAGAATATCGTCTTAAAACCTAATACTGCTACTAAAAAAACACTCCCAATAGCACTATAGAAGAGTGACCTAGCAATCAATCCTGCAGTGATAACCGCCGAAAATGTCAATATAGCATATTCAAAATTATAAACTGCAACCATCGCCATGGCGGTCAACATACCCAGTAAATACAGTGGGTTGGATTTCATCTCGACTCCTTGCCATGTAGCGCGCGCAAGAATAATGGCCAATAAGACAACGGGTATAAGTCTTGTGAAATATAAAAATGGAGCCAGAGTATTTGAAAGGAAATAAGTGACTAAAATAGACATGGAAAAACCAAGCCATACCACACTTTCCTTACGCATATCTTTTAAAAATAACAACAACACTAAAAAAACAAAAAAGTCAACGATAAAAATAGATAAATATATTGAATCAAAAGTATTAGTTCCTAACCACTCCGAAATACCCTTGACAACCAACAAAGGTCCCAGCCCATACTGATTTGATAAATAATCAAAAATATGATGGCTACTATTAATGGTGTGAGCAATTGAATTGTAATGGTGAAAATATGCGCCCTTTATAAACATAGTTTTAGCCAAAGCCACATCTTCAAACTTCCGAAAGATATCTTTACTCTCGATAAATTTATTATCGAGATATGCCGAGTTTATCTCATAAATAATTTTATTTTTTAAACTGGTGTTAGCCAATGGAATTGAGCTAACCACATCAATCAATTCTTTTTTTGAGTCTATAGCTGAATAATTTGAGTCTAAAATACATTGCTTAAGAGCAGAAATTTTCTTATTTGAAAAGTCCCCTAATAAACAAAGCGCGGAAACATCAGCACGCTGCAAGAAAATCCGCATTTCATTTCTTGCTTCACTGCTTGTCAACTCATAATAGCCAAGATAACTACTTAGCGCTTCTTCCAGTTTTAGCTTCTCTCGATTTAAACGCAACATATCAAGATCAGAACCACTAAGTTCGAGAACGAAACTATCAGTCTGGCCTTCAAATTTTTCCCGCTGGTTATTCTTAAAATTGGAAACAACAATGGGGTCAAAATAGGACTCTGAATTAATATACCTAGAAGAGATAGCTGGCATAATTAATGCCATAAACACTAAAGCAGCAACACCATATCTGCTGATTAAGGAAAGCTTTTCTAATACACTTGAGGCGAACAGATATCTTAGTACATAAATAATAGAAAAAATGATGACAGGTACTGCAAGCTCAGTAATACCAGCACCATTCCTAGTCCACAGAATAAATAACAATATTGAAGAGAGAAGCAAGAAAGCAGAAATTAATATTGTTAGCCAATCCTGATACCTCTCAATCCCGGAAATACGATTCGGCAACGGTAATATTTGTAGCATGCCGTAACCGATAGCTACCAAAAATACCACCAACCTCCCAAGCAATCCATAATCAGGATCATAACCACCGCTCTTGATAATAATGGCCAGTACACTAATGCCAAAAGTGGAAAACAATGTCACAAAAGCCAGGCCCTCTAACAGCTTGGACCAAAAACCCAGATTGGAAATAGTGCTTCTGAAATTCATGTTGATTTTCTAAAAATTGATACGTTCTTTTTCAACAACAACAGGTCTGCGCTGAACATTTGTATGGATAGAGCCTATGTATTCTCCCAGTATCCCAATGAATAGCAACTGGATGCCAAAAAGGAAGAACAAGCCAATGACGACAGGTGCAATGCCAATCGGGAATGAATTCCAGAAAAGCAGTTTGCCTATCAGGAAGCCCAAAGCCACCAGAACGCTGATTGCCCCCAGGGCAAAACCCAGGAAGGCCATGACGCGGATGGGCACTTTTGAATGGCTGACAATACCCAGCATGGCAATGTCGTACAAAGTGTAGAAGTTGTTTTTCGAGATGCCGCGCAAACGTCTAGGCTGAGTGAAGGGTATGGTTTTTATTTCATAACCTAGCTCGCAAATCAGCCCTCTCAGGAAAGGATAGGGATCATCAATGGCTCTTAAATGGTCGAGAACTTCCTTGTCATACAGGCCAAAACCTGTGGAATCACTAACCACCGTAATATCCGAGATGCCATCCAGGAACCTGTAGTAGGACTGGCGTAATGAATGTACCCAGGCAGAACCCTGGCTATGTGGCTTGGTAGCCATCACCAGCTTGTAGCCATTTTCCCATTCGCGCAGAAACTCAGGAATCATTTCAGGAGGATCTTGCAGATCAGAGGCCAGATAGATAGTGGCAATCCCTCGCGACTGCAATATCCCATAATAAGGTGAGCGTATATGGCCGAAATTGCGTGTGTTGACGATGATTTTAACCATGGGGTCAATCAAGGCCAGTTTTTTGAGCTTTTCTACAGTGTTATCGCTGGAGTGATTATCGATAAAAATCAGCTCGAACTGATACTGTTGAATCGTCGCCAGCGCTGCTTTTATCCTGACATAAAGCTCGTCAACGTTTTCTTCTTCATTGAAGGTAGGCGTAACGATACTGATCAATGGTAAGGAGGTATTAATTTTAGTATCCTCGGGGGGTAGCGATGGTGAGCATATTACCCAGTTTCAGCCCCAGTGTAAGCTGGCCAAAACTAGGTAACCATTTGGGCTTAAAGCCAAGGGCCCACACTAGGTGTTTCACCAGGAATCCAAGCTGGAAATGATTCACTGTCTTTTCCTGCTTGACGACATCATACCCGGCTGCCTGCATCAGGCCTCTAATGGTTTTCGGGTTATATAGCTCAGGATGCTGCAGGCAGAAGGCAGGCCAGCGCCAGCGCACCACTTTGCGCAGCAAGGAAGACTCATCGTGCGTCACGATGAGCACCCGCGCATTGGCAGCTAGTTTGGGCTTCAGGGCCTTCAAGGTTTCCACAGGATCTAGCAAATGGTCCAGCACATGAATGATGACTGCAGTCGAAATGCTGTTTTCAGGCACATGCGAGAAACCAAACATTTCATGAATGATATGCACATCCCTGCCTGCTACTGTTGCTGCCAGGGCTGGTGCTACATCCCGATTGGGCTCGAAAAGCCAGTAGCTGTCGAAGTTGCCTTCACGACTACAATTTTCGGTAAACAATCCAACATCAGGACCAATTTCGAGATAGCCGCCCTCCAGGCTGGCGTGCTTTTTCAGCACATTGAAATACCCACGCTGGGTTTTCTTCAGCGCATCAAGCGGCACTTCTTCCATATTGGGTGGCATCTGGCGGTAAAGTGATTCCAGCTGCTGGTCATTGAAGAATGTCGGTGCATACAGCAAGTGGCATTCTGCACAACGCTCATAAGTAAAGAAGAGCTTTTCCTGCAATATGCCATTCCAGTAGGGTGCCAAGGCAGCATACTCAAGCTGTTCTGCTTGAACGCGTGACCTGACTGTCCCTGTCGTCGCGATATGCGAACTGCCGCATGTAGGGCAGCTACGCTTTAAAAACTCATTAACCGCCATTGCTTGTTTGCCTTTTTTTGAATGTTATCTGGCTGTACCAGAAGTAGCTGCTGACAATGACACATAGTGCAAAAATGGTTTGCGCTATCACCGGGTTTATTTCAAATAAATTGACCAGCAAAGGCAATGCCATGAAATTCACCAGCAGGATGGTCAAGTGAAAACTGGCGAATTTAACAAACTCCTGCTTGTAATTACCCGAAGTACGAAACACCCAAAATTTATTGGTCAGGAATGCCGTACAGATACAGATGGTTTGACTGACAAACCAGATTTCCAGGTAATGCAGGCCGCACGGTATCAATATCCAGTAAAGCAAGGGAAACAGAGACAATCCCAACATGGTGTTGAAACCACCCACCATCAAGAATCTGGCCTTGGTCTGGTGTCGTAACACCCATACTCGGATATTCTCTATATTCACTGCTGAAAACATCACTCGAAATCTATGGTGTCTATCAGCATATTTTCCTTGAGCACTTCGCGCGGCAGGAAAGGCGACAGATCTTCAAGCGGCGGCGAGATGATGCGACCATCTGGCAATTGCTTGGCTCCCAGCTTAGGGGCAAATGACTGATTCTCGTCTATCATGATTTCGCAAACCACTGGGCCATCTATGTCCATGGCCCAGGCCACGGCAGCATCCATGTCTTCGTGACGTTCGCAGCGCTGATAAGGGAAACCAAAGGCTGCACTCAATTTGCTGAAGTCAGGGAAATTCACCCCACTCTTGGGCCCGCCACCAACTTCCACGCCATTGAAGAAGTTACGATGGGTCTGGAAGATGGAAACATATCCACTGTTGTTGAGGATAAATATCTTGATCGGCATATTGCTACCGATGATGGTTTGCAGCTCCTGCAAATTCATCATGATGCTGCCATCGCCTGCCAGGCAGACGATAGCTTCACCAGAGCCCTTGTGTGCAGCAATGGCAGCCGGCAAGTCATAGCCCATGGTCGCACAACCGGAGTTGGTCCATAGTCGCTGTCCAGGTTTGAGAAAGGCGGCCTGGAAGCTGACCACGCAGGCACTGCCATTCCCTGTGACTACAATTTGATTTTCGGGCAATTGCTTGAACAGGCTTTCCATAAAGCAATAAGGATTCACACGGTCGTTTTGCCAATATTCAGGCAATACTGCAGGGAATCGACGCTGACGCTCCTTGCTCCATACCAGCCATTCGGCATGCTCTGGATTGGCATTGTCATAAGGCTGGGCCAGCAGTGCAGGAATTACATCCTTCAAATCTGCATGTATGGGGAAATCTGCAGACACACTGGGCTTCTTCATCTCATCAGCATCAATATCCACCCAGATCTTGGTTGCTTCACGTGCAAAGGAGGCCCAGTTGTAACTTACCTGGCGAATATTGAGACGGCTGCCCAGTATCAGCAGCAGGTCGGCATTCTGCGCGACGAAGTTACCGCCACGGTCACCGATGGTGCCAGGACGGCCAGCATAGTTAGGGTGATCGTTCCAGATCACATCATGCGCATTCCAGCCTGTGACAACAGGAATATTGAGCTTTTCCACCAACTTGAGGAAAGCGGCATGCTGGCCACTAATGCGCACACCGCCACCAGCAAAGATTACGGGACGCTTGGCCTGTGCAATTTTCTCAAGCACGGTCTTGGCAACCTGACCAAGGTCAGTCCTGCGCCAGGGCTCGTCAAGCTCGGCAGGATCAAAGCCCTTCAGGGTTTCAGGGGCGATATTAGCCGCCTGCACATTCAAGGGAATATCCAGCCAAACCGGGCCAGGACGGCCTGTAGTGGCGAGATAAATCGCCTTCTCCAGATGGTAGCGTATGCTTTCCGGCTCGGTCACCATATGCACATACTTGGTTACTGGCCTGACCAATTCCTCAATATCCAGTTCCTGGTCACCATACTGGCGCAATGGCAGACCGGTGCTGCGCACCGTGGTTTCAAACTTCACCTGCCCTGAAATCACCAGCATGCCGATAGAGTCGACAAAAGCACCGTAGACGCCGGTAATGGCATTGGTACCGCCCGGGCCAGAGGTGACGTTACACACTGCCAGCTGGTTGGTAAGGCGATAATAGGCTTCGGCACCGATGGCGCACGCCTGCTCATGGTGATTGAAAATACACTCGAAAGCCTGATGGGTGCCGAAGGAATGGTTGAGGTGCATGGCCCCTCCCCCAGTCACCATGAATATATGCTTGATGCCATATTCGGCGAGTTTGTCAGCGACATAATTTGAGAGCTTCATCCTAGTGTCTTTCTTTCCAGCCATGCCACAGAGCAGTTCTGCGTATGGACTCATCCAATGTTACGGTTTTATATATACCCAAATCACGGGCTAATGCTGTTGTATCGGGCACATAGCGGCCAAGATTCCAGCCAAGATCATGTTCACCCAGTATCTTATATTGCCCATCGCCAATCAAAGTAGCGACTTTCGCGGCCAGGTCACGAATGGATATGGACTCATCCGAGCCTATGTTATAGGCCTTTCCGGGCTCTGCTCGCTGCAGCATATGCCAGAGGCCGACTGTCAGGTCGGCAGCATACAAGTATGAACGGCAAGGCAGTCCATTGCCCTGCACGACAATTGACCGCCCTTGCATGGCATCACGAATGAAATTGCCAGCAGCAAAATGGATATCCAGCGAAAGATAAGGGCCAAGCAGAGCAAAGATTCTGGCAGTAGAAATTTTCAGGCCATACTGCTTGGCATAGATAGCACACATCATTTCGGCGGCGCGCTTGCCTTCAGCGTAGGCAGCCCTGGCATCCAGGGGATCAGGACCACCACGCCAGCTTTCTGGCACCTTCTCCAGCTCCCAGGGCTGCTGCCCATAGACGGCACCTGAACTCAGATAAAGTATGCGCTCAGGCTTGATATCTGCGGAAAACTCCAGTACTTGTCGCGTGCCTTGCACTACGGTATCGAACATGGCCACTGGATTGGTTTCATTGAGATGGGCACTGGCATCAGTCGCCGCATGGATGACATGAGAAAAATCACGTTCAGCCAGGCTGAAGTTGCACACATCGCCCTTGATCAGCCGCAAGCCCGGCGCTTGAGCCAGATGAGGCAAATTGGCAGCAAACGCTTCCGGATTGCGCGTCAAGGCGCTTAGGCGGATGTTGAGGTCCAGCCGCTCATTGGCATGCCTTAAACTTTCCAGCAACCAGCACCCTATAAAACCAGTGCCGCCAGTAAGAAAGATATGGGCACCCTTCAAGCTACGAAACACATCTTCGGTTGAGGCCAGAATGGCCTCTAGGTCATGTTGCAATGACCACTGACTAGAATTGTTCTGCATGACTCATCTTGCTGCTGGGTTTGATCTGAATACCTTGCCAGGGGGAAGCGCTAGACATTTGTGTAATCAATATTGGCAAGTCCGGCCTTGTAGGCATGCAATATACGTTGCTCAACCTCTGCGCTACGCTCCTGTGGAATCAGTGCCAGTCCACCATCGGCATCCGGCAGTACGACTCGGTAATGGCTGGTCGTGTGCTTCTTGTCATTCTTGAATTTTTCAAGAATCAGCGCGAGATCAATCCTGGGTGGCTGGGCTACCACCTTCTCCAGGTTCTTGCCGAGTAATTCCTTGACGTGCTGGATCAGGTGCTCTGCCCGTTGCACACCAGTGGCACTCAGCTGACCATTGGCTTTGGCATATTCCACGGCCACCACCATGCCTATACCCACAGCAATGCCGTGTGAAATGCCGAAATTGGTGCCAGCCTCTATCGCATGGCCAAACGTATGGCCGTAATTCAGCAACAGGCGTTCCTTCTGGTCAAACTCATCAATTTCAATAAACCACTTTTTGGTCTTGAGCGAATGCAGGATGATCTGATGCGCTTGCTGGGCGGAAAGTGGATAGCTAGGTCGTTCCTGCAGATACTCGCCAAATTTCTCGTAACTGCGGGCATAACAAATCTTGGCAGCTTCGTAGAGTCCACCGACTACCATTTCCGCGCTCAATGTTTTGAGAAAATCGAGATCTATGTGCACACTCTTGGGAGGATGGAAGTTGCCCACCAGGTTTTTGTAGTTAAACACATTGACAGAGGATTTTCCGCCGATGCAGGAGTCCACCATCCCCAGGAAGGTGGTCGGCATATAAGTCCATGCCAGGCCACGCATATAGATGGAGGCAACAAAGGTCGCGATATCCTGAATGATGCCGCCACCGATAGCCACCAGGTGACTACCCCGGTTTGCCCCAGCCTCGCGCATTTTGAGAATGACATCGGGCATGGCTTCCAGGGACTTATTGGTTTCAACTGCCTGCAACAGGATAATCTTGAGGCCGCTGTTCGCAGGCAGACAATCCTTCAGTCGCTCATCCACCAGATAAATGGCATTGGGAAAATCCTGCACTATCTTGCCGAGCAAGCCACTACCTACCGTGATCTGGTAAGTACCGGATGAGGAACTGATATCAAATGATTCTTGCATGTGTAAATCCTTTGTCGGCAGCAATGAATTGCCCAGTGATGCCAGTATTGGCCGGCGAACAGAGGAAGCCTACCAGTTGGCAGACATCGGCAAGCGTCGCCAGACTACCCAGTGGCGTGAGGGCTTCTAGATTACTTATCTGCTGCTCACTGAGATTGGCACGCGTCATGGCGGTATCCAGCGCACCCGGCAACACTGCATTCACCAGATAGCCTTCACGGCCCAGGTCTATGGTCAGGGAGTGCACCAATCCCTGCAAGGCAGACTTGGTCACGCAGTAGGAAAGCTTGTTTTGTCGGGCAATTTTCTGCCAGATGGAACTGATGATGCAAAGACGTGCGGCTGGGGCCAGGATTTCATGTTGCAGCAAGAGCTGCAGGCTTTTGAGGATATAAACAACATTGGCCTCATACATGGCCTGGTGCTGGGCGAAATCGACATCATGAATCGAATCGGTCACATTCTGCCCTTGTGCCCAGACGACCGCATTCACGGAAGACTTGGGTAAAGCGCTCAGCGTCGTGCCTTGCTCTTCCAGGCTCCACTGCACAGACTTACGTCCAGTAGTGCCAGTCCCAGCGGCGCTGCGACTGACCGCTAATACCGTATTACCCTGAGACTCAAACCAGTCACTGATGGCACTACCGATTGCGCCACTGGCCCCAAAAACCAATACATTAGCCATGATGGATTACCAGGCCTGGCTGGATAACGCTCTTAGCTTGCACGAATTTTTTCCCAGCGCTGCTCCAGCATATTGATACGATCGCTATCTTCCAGTTGGATGGCACCATAGTAATCGCGCTTATTCCTCAGCCACAGCAGTTCAAAATACACGGTCTGTTCCAAGCCATGGTGAATCTCGGTGTTAGTCAGCGCATTGCCATCGAAAATGACCTTGCGGGTTTCAAAGCGTGTCAGATGTACGTCATGTACCTTGCGTAACTGCGGTAATGAATCCACGGAGACGGCGCCGCCTACAACCAGATCCAGGGCATTGGCCTTGCACGCCTCGGCTGTAGCCAGCACATACTTGGTCAATGCCTCTTGATCAATATCATGGCGCGTCAGATTGTTGGAGCCGGCAAAATCCACACGGCCAAAGACGATGCCCTCGACCCCTTTTTCGGCCTTGGCAACCTTGACAAGCTCGGACAGGGATTGGAAAGAAGTAATGGTTTCCAGATTAAATAGAAAGTCCGTGTCTTCCTGCTGCTCCTGGGTATAGGCCTTATTCTTCGCCTCGATGAATTTCTTCAGGGCATAAGGGGTTTCCACCATAGGAGCAATAATATATTCGACACCAAACTGCTTGCTCTCGAATAAATCCCTGACCGCTTCACAACCACCGATCTTGAGGCCAACCTTGAGGTCTGCGCGGCGTGCCAAATCAATCAGACGCAGCAATTCATCGGTGCGAGTGCCCTCGGCTTCAAACTCGGCCTTGACTGCCAAAGCACCAAAATCCTGCTTAAGGCGCTTGAGGATAGACAGCATTTCATTTTCACGTTTATTCATTACTCTACATCCTTGCCACTCAGGCCGTTATACATCGCAAGCTGCTGTAAAACCAGCGCGCGCATATCCAATTTATTGTTGTACCCCTGATACCAATCCACAATAAGCCCCAGGGCTTCATCCAGCGTCAATTGTGGCTCCCAAGCCAGTCGCGAGCGGGCCTTGGAGATATCAAGCTTGAGGTAATTGGCTTCGTGTAAAGCCGAATCCTGCTCAACCTGCCAGGCAGCGCCTGTACCCCACTTGCTGGCCAGATTGCGCACTATCCATTCGACAGGCTTGGCATCAACATCATTGGGACCAAAATTCCAACCTTCAGCAAAGGCTGTACCCTGCTCGTACAAACGCTCAGCCAGCATCAGGTAACCACGCAATGGCTCCATCACATGCTGCCAGGGGCGTATGGCTTGGGGATTGCGAATACTGACGGTGCGGCCCTGCGAGAAAGCATTGACAATATCAGGAATCAGCCTGTCCTTAGCCCAGTCACCGCCACCGATCACATTGCCTGCTCTCGCTGATGCCAGAGCCACACCATGCTCAGCGTAGCGTTCAGGGTTGAAGAAGGATGAGCGGTAAGCGGAAGTCACCAATTCAGCACAGGCCTTGCTGTTGCTGTAGGGGTCATAGCCGCCCATGGGTTCATGCTCGCGGTAGCCCCAGGCCCACTCTTGATTCTCGTAACACTTGTCTGTGGTGACATTGACAATGGCACGCACGGTATCGAGCTTGCGCAAGGCCTCAAGCAGGTGGATGGTTCCCATGACATTGGTGGCATAGGTTTCCACCGGATGATCATACGAATAGCGCACCAAAGGTTGCGCTGCCATATGAATGACAATCTCGGGCTTACTCTCTACCAGCGCCGCCTGCAAGGCGTCGAAATCACGGATATCGCCCACGTAGGAACGCATGCCCTTGCCCACCTGGGCAATCTCAAACAGGCTGGGTTCAGTAGGCGGCGTCAGGGCAAAACCACTAAGCTCTGCCCCCATGGATTGCAACCAGAGTGAAAGCCAGCTGCCCTTGAAGCCGGTATGCCCGGTCAGGAAAACGCGTTTTCCGCGCCAAAAAGCCTCGTTCATTTCCATACTTTCCAAGGCGCAGTACCGCTTTGCCACAACTCTTCCAATTGGTTTTTCTCTCGCAGCGTATCCATGGGCTGCCAGAATCCCGTATGTTCAAAAGCCATGAGCTCACCTTCAGCAGCCAAACGTGCCAAAGGCTCCTGTTCCCAGGTAGTTAGATCATTTTCGATGTAGGAAATACACTCTGGAGACAACACAAAAAAACCACCGTTGATCCAGCCGCCATCACCCTTGGGCTTTTCAATAAAGCCTTGAACCTGATGCCCCTGCACATTGAGTGCGCCATAGCGGCCAGGTGGTTGAACCGCAGTGACCGTCGCTTTTTTCTGATGCTGATGGTGGAACGCAATCAGTTGAGTGAGGTCCACATCTGAAACGCCATCACCGTAGGTAAAGCAAAAGCTTTTTTCATCCTTGAGATAATCTGCAACACGCTTGAGTCGGCCACCCGTCAGGGTAGCTTCCCCCGTATCCACCAGGGTGACACGCCAAGGCTCGGCATTTTTCTGGTGAACCTGCATCTGATTATGTTCCATGTCAAAGGTGACATCGGACATGTGCAGGAAATAATTGGCGAAATACTCCTTGATGATGTAGCCCTTGTAACCACAACACACAATGAAGTCATTGATGCCATGGGCGGAGTATGTTTTCATGATGTGCCAGAGTATAGGTTTACCACCAATTTCTATCATTGGCTTTGGCTTGAGATGTGTTTCTTCGGAAATTCGAGTACCAAGACCTCCTGCCAGAATCACCGCCTTCATAACCAAGATATGTTCCTTTAGAATTAACTTTTTAAATTAGATAGCTATATTTAGCTAGCTAAAAAACAATGTTGTGAATTAATAAAATTTACTAATTTAACTATCAATTTTAGCAAATTATTTATTTTAGATTTTTAATTATTACAAATTTTTATATCTAAAAAATCAGCATATACACGAGATAAGCCTAAAATTAGACTAACTCTTGGATTCCATCCCACAGCATCTAATTTTTTTATGTCCATCAATTTACGTGGTGTACCATCCGGCTTGCTCGTATCAAATTCAATATTGCCCTCATAACCCACTGTCTGCTTGACGAGTTCGGCCAGCTCCTTGATGCTGATGTCCTCACCTACGCCAACATTAATCAGCGGAGGTTCAAACCTGCCAGTTTGTGTTTCATCACTACCTAGCAAGGCCTGATATTGTTCGTTGGGCAGATTCATGAGATAGACGCAGGCGTCAGCCATATCATCGCTGTAGAGAAACTCGCGCTTGGGTGTGCCCGTACCCCAAACCGTCACTGAGGATTTTCCATCACGCTTTGCTTCGTGAAATTTACGCAGCAAAGCGGGAATGACATGACTGTTTTCGGGATGATAGTTGTCACCAGGACCATAGAGATTGGTCGGCATAGCCGCCAGGTATTGGGTACCGTACTGGCGGTTGTAGCTCCAGCACATTTCAATGCCAGCAATCTTGGCAAGCGCATAAGGACGATTGGTCGGTTCCAATGGGCCAGTGAGCAGGTGTTCTTCTTTCATCGGCTGTGGCGCTAGTTTGGGGTAGATGCAGCTGGAACCGAGAAACAGGAGCCGTGTGACATCATGCTTCCAGGCACTGTGAATAACGCTGTTCTGGATGGCGAGGTTGTCGCGGATGAATTCTGCCGGGTAGGTGTTGTTGGCGACAATGCCCCCCACCTTGGCCGCGGCCAGAAAGACGTATTCCGGCTTGTATTCAGCAAAGAATTGGTCGGTGGCTTTGTCGTCAGTGAGGTCAAGCTCGGCATGGGTGCGCTTGAGGATGTTGGTGTATCCCTTAGCTTCGAGGTTTCTGACGATGGCAGAGCCAACGAGTCCTCGATGCCCTGCCACATAGATGCGTGCGTGTTTGTCCATGCAGATTACTCGTTGTAGTCGTAGGCAGCAAAGCCGTGCTTTTTGACGAGTTCGTCACGCTGGGCACTCTTGAGGTCTTCACGCACCATTTCAGAGACAAGTTCCTGGAAGGTGGTCTTGGGGGTCCAGCCGAGTTTTTGTTTGGCTTTGGTCGGGTCACCCAGTAGGGTTTCGACTTCGGTAGGTCGGAAGTAGCGTGGGTCTACCTGGACGATGGCTTTGCCGTTGCTGTCATAGCCTTTTTCTTCGACGCCTTGGCCTTTCCAGGTGATGGCGATGTCGAGTTCCTTGGCAGCGGCATTGACGAAGTCACGGACGCTGTATTGGACGCCGGTGGCGATGACGAAGTCTTCGGGATGGTCTTGCTGGAGCATGAGCCATTGCATTTCGACGTAGTCTTTGGCATGACCCCAATCGCGCAGGGAGTCGAGGTTGCCGAGGTAGAGGCTGTCTTGCAGGCCGAGTTTGATGCGGGCCAGGGCACGGGTGATTTTGCGGGTGACGAAGGTTTCACCACGAAATGGGCTTTCATGATTGAAGAGGACGCCGTTGCAGGCGTAGATGCCATAGGCTTCGCGGTAGTTGACGGTGATCCAGTAGCCGTAAAGCTTAGCCACGGCATAGGGGCTACGTGGGTAGAATGGGGTGGTTTCTTTTTGTGGGATTTCTTGTACGAGGCCGTAGAGTTCTGAGGTGGAGGCTTGGTAGAAGCGGGTCTTTTTTTCCAGGCCGAGGATGCGGATGGCTTCGAGGATGCGCAGGGTACCGATGCCGTCGGCATTCGCAGTGTATTCGGGGGTCTCGAAGCTAACGGCTACGTGGCTCATGGCGGCGAGATTGTAGATTTCGTCTGGCTGGACTTGTTGGATGATGCGGATAAGGTTGGTGGAGTCGGTCAGGTCGCCGTAGTGCAGAATGAAGTTTTTGTTGTCAACATGCGGATCTTGATACAAATGATCAATACGGTCGGTGTTGAACAACGATGCACGGCGCTTGATGCCGTGGACCTCGTAGCCCTTTTTCAAGAGAAATTCTGAGAGATAGGCACCATCCTGCCCTGTAACGCCGGTAATCAATGCGACTTTCTTTGCCATGCCTTTACCCTGTTCCATTCTCATCTCCCCTACTCCTCCACGTCGGTCGCTACTTCACTACGCAACTCTTCAATTTCGCTGGCCAGTTGCTGGTATTCCTTGATTTTTTCTTTGAGGAAATTGATGGTCACAGCGGCTTTGTGCTCGATACCTGTTGGGGTCAGCACGTACATATAGGCCAGCTTGTTCTGACTGTTACGGAAGTTGGATACCTTGAGCAGGCCGACTTCAACCAATGCCTTCAGGCAATAATTGGTTTTCCCCAGACTAATGCCCAAGGCTTTAGCCAGCTCACGCTGGCTAATGTCAGGCTTTTCCTGAACTAACTTGAGTATCTTGTAACGATATTCGTCGGTGAGCATGAAAAATAAAATATTGAATACTTCGTTCAATTGATGAACGCAGTGTACCTAAACTCACATTAG
>VFQQ010002800.1_pt1 | contig 18447 bp, 28 predicted proteins | sample 3512341 | NCBI WGS metagenome assembly VFQQ01 (sample SAMN10412373, study PRJNA504923) | tailings metagenome | isolation source: Relicate 2 Philex TSF1 revegetated site | place: Philippines: Tuba, Benguet | collected 2017-08-29 | reverse complement strand
GCCTGCCCGTATCTGGGCCGCCCATGCGCAGCTCATGCGCGACTGCTGCCCACACCTCCTGTCTGCACCTGTGTGCTTACACACATAGCTGCTTCACGAGCAGAGGTCACAACGGCATGCGTTAGCCTGGGGGCACGTTGAAAAAAGGGCCGAAAACGGGTGGGGGCGCGTCTCATGAGTGGGATGGGTGGGTGGGTGGCTGGTGCGCGGACGGGGAGGGCAAAAACGGTGCAGCAGTGCTGGGGTCAACAACAGCTGTGCAGAGGATCAGAAGGCAAAGGCTCAGGCAGGGAAGTTCGGGTGTCTCGGTGCGAAACAATACGGGCGGGTGGGTGGGTTTGGGGTGTGGCAGGCCTGGGTCGGTCCGTGCAGTGGGCTGCCGAGCGGGCGGCAGGGCCGCACCAGGCGCAGGCTGCTTACAGAGCGCCGCGGCTGCTCAGAACGCGCCGCAGCTGCTTAGAGCCTGCCAAGAGCTCCTCAGGGCTGCTGAGGGCGGCTGCTCAGAGCGTGTCGCGGCTGCTTAAGCCTGCTAAGAGCGGCTGCTCAAGGGCTGCTGAGCGCTGCTGCTTACTGGCTGCTTGGAGCTGCTGCTGGCAGCGGCTGCTGAGCGCTGCTGCTTAGAAGATGCCGATGGCCTTCCACCAGGCGCCGCCCACGAAGACCCAGACCGAGAGGTAGAGCACGGAGAAGAGGAAGCCCCACTGGTACCACTTGGCCTGCAAAGAAAAACAATCCAGTTGGGAGGTTGTGTGAACAGGTAATGTGGTACGGGAGAGCACGGAGAAGAGGAAGCCCCACTGGTGCCACTTGGCCTGCAGAGGAGGGACACAGAGAGCAGCCGGGTTCAGCGGGTTGGCAGGCATCGATGCGGCAAAGGAAAGCATGGAGAGGAGACGCAACGATACAGGGGTCGGCTGGAATGCAACTGCCAAGGCAGGACTGCCCATCTGCGGCACATAGCCGGTGCCGTAGAAGGGCGGGGCTGCTCCTTCCTATTGCTCCTATTGCATGCAGCAGAAGCGTCCAGGAGCAATCAACAGCAGCAGAACCAAGTTACCTGCGGCACGTAGCCAGTGCCGTAGAAGGGCGGGGCGGAGCCGATGCCGTAGGTGGTCAGGCAGCCCATGACATTGGACAGCTGGCCTGCAGGGGAGAAGTAGGAGCAGGATCAGACGGAATCACGCAGGTGAGCGGCGGCCCTTTGACGTGGGACAGCTGGCCTGCAGGGGATAGCAGCAGCAGGGGCAACGACAGGAACACACAAGTGAGCTGGGAGGGCAGCCATGGGGGTGCTGCAGGCAGCCGCCAGGCGTGCAAATTCCAATTAGCAAGAGCAGCCAGCCAGAGCAAGGCAATCGCACCCAGGGCCAGGGCGGCCATGAGGCCGGGGGTGCCGCAGGCCATGGCCACCGACAGGAAGGCGGTGTACATGGCGCCGATGTGGGCCGCGCCTGCACAAGGCAAAACAGCGGGCATGTGGAGTGGGGGCAGTTTCGGCGAGCAGGGCAACGCGATGCATGCACGCGCCAGCAGGATGGCGGCCATCATGAACTGCGGCGGTGCGGCCCAGGAATGGCGGCCTACTTATTCGCGTCCAACAGCGAATCGAATCCGAATGCTTCAACTTGGATCAGTGGCACCCACCGGACGCGAAGAAGTAGTGGGAGCAGAAGTAGCAGGTGAGCACTCAAGCAACCGAAACCATTCCAAATGATATCACGATCGATTGCATCATTGCACTCACCGGACGCGAAGAAGTAGTGGGAGTAGAAGTAGAGGGTGAGGATGACGCCAAAGGTGGCCTGCCAGCTCAGGCCCAGCCCGCCCACCAGGCCCACCACCTGTAGGGGGGGAACACGCGAACGGGCATGGATGGACCAAATCAGCAAGCAAGCAAAAATGTGAGCACGTGCCAGCTCAAACCCAGCCCGCCCAGGCCCACCAACTGCAAGGGAGAAAACCGAAAATGGGCATGGGTCAACCCAAGTCAGCAAGCAAGTAAAAATGCGAGCACGTGCCAGCTGAGGCCCAGGCCGCCCACCAGGCCCACCAGCTGCTATGCCAAGAGGCCAGCAAAGGCACATATTTGTTGAACCGTGTGACCTGCAGCTGCACTGTTTCATGACGGGAAGCCGCCCAAGCGGCAACTAACCACCCATTTGACAGTTTTAAACTGCAATAAATACACAGCACCCACCTTGTCGGAGAACCAGGTGATGAAGCCGTACTTGTTGAGGTAGGCGGCCATGGCGATGAGCGCGGCAAACCAGGTGAGCGTGTCCCACGCCTGGTTGTCGCTCAGGCACTGCTTCCAGCTCACCACGCCTGCAGGGGGATGAAGGCAGAAGGCAGGGCAGCGGGGTGGGTTGAAATGCTCGCAACACCACAGATGAGCAGTGGGTATGGCACATCACACAACCAAATAAGCATGCAAGCATATCAGCCATAACAAGCACCCATCGGGGTTGGGCAGGACGACCAGGCCAGTCAACCAACGGACACACAAGCAAGCAACCATGCAGCAAGCAGCTGAGCAATCAGCAAGCATCAGCACCCACCGGTGATGAGCAGGATGGCCAGGCCGGTCGGTGCAGCCTCCATTGTTGTGCACCGCCACCACAATGCAACGAAGCAAGCAGGCACACCAGCAAACACAGAAAAGCACCCACCGGTGATGAGCAGGATGGCCAGGCCGGTCAGCGCGGCGGCCACCGCGTTCACGCCGATGGAGCCGCCAAAGATCCTGCGATAAAATGTGCACAGAATGGAACGGTCTTGAAAGGGCGGCGTGTGGGCGAGGCATGCAGGGAGCCACACAGCATGGGCACGTGGCTGCATGGAACCATGTGTGCACCATCCAGCCATAATGTGGCTGGGATTGGAACCAGCGGTGGCTGGGATTGGAACAACCCTGCTCAAGCTGGCGTCACATTTGGCGGGCAGGCGGGTGTGGCTCACCAGAGGCCCACGGTGACGGCAAAGGCAAAGGCGGTCAGCTTCTCGTCCGTGCTCATGGGGCCCAGCTTGGCCAGCTCCTCCTTGGCCTGTGTGAAGCAAGAAATACATACAGTGGACCTCTCTCCTATACGCAATGCAAGCACTGGACACGCAGCACTCAAAAGTGCGGCCCAGACAGCGGATGGCACCAAGTGCACCCAACACACCTTGGCAGGGGCATCAGGGGTGTCCTTGACCTCAGGTGGGTACAGCACGTACAGCAGGGCGGGGGTGAGCAGCAGGCACACCGCGCCGGGGACCAGGCCAGCCATGGCCCACGTGCCTGCAGGAGTGACAGCCAGAAGGGGGAGAAGCAGTTGAATCTAAGGCGAAGCAATGCACCGACTGGTAGAGGCAGCACGACCTCAGGCATGGCCAAGGAAGACAGGGCGCGGCGGAATGAATGTTGCAGGGCCTACAGTAGTGTGTAGTGCGCAGCGCGCAAACCATGCATGTATGCGCAATAACCTGCGTCAATCATTGCATGATACGCACCCCGGGAGAAGGTCGGGCCCAGCGCCTCTCAAATCACCAGTCCCAACATGCAGAAATTCATCATTCAAACAACAAGAACGCACCCCAGGAGATGGTCTGGCCCAGCGCCTCAGTGGCCAGGTTCACCGCCAGCGGGTTGGCGGCCATGGCGGTGATGAACATGCCTGTAGGAACAAAAGAACGCCGTAACACCGTTTGAAACGAGGCAGTTGGCAGGTGAACAGCAGCCCCCAAGTGGACTCCCAGCAACGGCGCGCATTGCGTGCAGCACACGTCCACACAAAATTCACTGACCCGAGGAGATGGTGGTGCACAGGAAGCAGGTCATCATGAGGAAGGAGCCCATCTTCTTCTCGGTGCCGTTGGCGGGGTCGGAGCCTGCAGAACACGGCAGGACAGTGCAACAGGATATGCGTGAATGAAGCAACAGGAAGGGCCACGGCGCCGGCCGATTCGCACCCGTTTTGGAGGCTCTCAACAGATCGGGCAGCCACTCACTGCACGCCAGGCAGAGCGCCTTGCCAGGGGCAGTAACAGACAGCTGCAAGGCAATCGGTTCGGCAACATTAACAGCAAATCAACCGCAGGAAACAGGCGTCACTCACCGCACGCGAGGCACAGGGCCTTGGCGAGGGGCAGGAACAGGCCGCCGGCGCGAGCAGCCACCGAGGGGATGGCGGGGGCCAGCAGCGCCTCAGCGAACACCAGGGAATAGGTCAGGCCCTGTGAAAACATAGAAGCAGAGGAAGGGGGGGCGCGGTTGTTCTGCAGCTGTGTGCTGGCAGACACGTGCACCCAGCACCTCTGCACTGCTTACCAACCTACCCTTCCCGAGCATTGCTTTTCACTTACCAGCGTGGTCTTGCCGAACAGCGAGACGATGGAGTAGGCGATGCGCGCGCCCAGGCCGGAGCGGATGAAGCCGCCCGACAGCCAGAAGGCGATGGCGATCAGCCAGGGGATCTGCGGCATCGCAAGGCGCAGCACAAATTGAAGGAGGGTTGCAACATCGGCCAGGGGAAACATCAGCCCGCCCACCCAGCGGCGGCGGCAGATGAGCGCGTTGCTGCTGCTGCTACTTGCACATATGAGCAGTGCGGCAACCTAAGCGGCTGCAGCCTCCGCAAGCAGCTGGGCGACGAGCTGACCACCAGCGACAAGTTCAGCAGCTGCAACGCGCACTGGCGGCCCTCAGACATGGGCACAAGTCGGCCAACAGCCAGCTCCGCCCAGACGTCGTTTGCGGCTGGCCCCCTTTTGTGCCGTTCGCAAGCCAGCCCCTCATTGACAGTTGGCCCCGTTGTGTCGTGCGCACCTCGTTGGCAAAGGCGGAGAATGCGGCGGCAAAGGTGAGGGTGCCGGTCATCATAGACGCGCCCAGGCCCAGCATGGCCACAGCACCCAGCGGCAGCGGGGTGGTGATGATGCCGGCAATGGTGGCAAGGAAGATGGACAGCAGGTGCCAGGCTTTGATGGCCACGCCGGCGGGCGGCGGCACAAACCACAGCGCGGTGCCCAGGCCCACGCAGATGGCCAGCTTCTTCAGGTCGGCGCCCCACTTGATGCCTGCGGCAGGCGGCGCATGAACAGTTGGTGGGGTTGGTTGTGCGGCGAGGTGCAGGGCGCAGTAGGGTTGCGGCTGGGTCGCCGGGCGGCGGGGGCGGTGCGGCGCTGTTCACGCGCTGCCCGCGGCATGGGGCTCACCCTGGGGGGCGGGGGTGGCGGGAGGGGTGGCGGCGGCCTGCGCCCGCACATCGACCGTGCGAGCCGGGAGCTGCGGGACGCAGGGCCGCGCTGCGGCACGCTGCAGGGGCGCCGCCAGGCTAGGGCGACCCACGATCGCCGCAATGGGCCGCCGCTGGGCCGCCTGCAGGCGCGCCGCAGGGCGGACAGCCGCCGCGCTCAAAGTCGCCAGGCTCGCCATCCTGCTTCTGCGCTCCCGATCCTCGCCAGGAGCGATTTGAAAGCGCAGTCACGTGCTTTGGGCTGCAGATTTTCTCCACATCCCCGCCTGCTGTGCTCGGCGCGCCGCTTGCGGCGGTGCGTGAGCCACCCCGTAGCGCAGGGCTCTGCTGGTCGTTGGGCTGGCCTGGGGATGGAGATGGCAGATTCATTGTGGACCGCAGCCCACATGTGATGGTCAGCTGCCATGCCAACTGGTTTCAACCGCAAGTTGCACTGCGGCAGTGTGCAGATTCTGCACTTCTGGGGTCCCATGCTGCCGTGCGGGTGGGCATTCCGCACCTCAAAGCGGGAGGGCCGTTGCAGCTTGGTTGCCCCGCGCGTCTACCAACTGTCTACCATCTCAGAGCAGGCGGAGCACTGACGCTGCAGCCCCCTCGCCCAAGCACCAGTCAGCCTGCTGGGCGGTGGGCCTGCTGGGCAACTCTGGGGTGCAATGTTGGTGCAGGCGGAGCACTCGTTGGCTGGGTGGAATAGCAACCCTGATTAAATGCTGCTGACCCCACGTCAGGAATAATGTCAATGTGCCGATGTGTCGCTTGCAGTCACTGCCGCTGCATTTGCTGCTGTCCCAGGCCCTGCAGTGCTGCCACGAGCGTCTGTGCAGTTGTTGTGATGCGTCTGCCTCGAGTCACTCCTGGTGTAGCCGTGGCGCCGAAGCTCTAAATGGCCCTTTCAGCTTATGCCATCTGGGCATTCGCCAATGCCCCAATGCAGGCTGCAGGGGCACAGGCGTGTGCCCCGCTGCATGCGCCCGAAGCGCCGTCACGGCGGCAGGGCGGCGGCGGTGAAGACTTCCGAGCGGACAGCGTCTGCTCTGCGATCTTGCGTCGCGCTTGCCGCCAGCAGTTGATCTGTGCGCCACAAGGCGTCCCCGAGCGCAGCAGCGGCACACGCGAAGGGCTCACGAGCGGCAGCGGCCCTCTGCTGGGGGCGGACAGTTGACCGTGATCACGGCGACAGTCGCAGGCGAGCCCCAACACGCCAGCGGCTCGCTGGGGACGCAGTGGGAGTTGCGGCCCCTGCCGCTGACCCTCCCTCCCCGGCCCTTGCGCAGGCCAATTGACGTCTAGTGTCGGCTGAGCACCGCGCCGCAGGTACGTGGACCCACGAGCTGCCCACACCCCCTGCCCGCCGCCGGCGGTTTGCTGCCTGCGGCTGCCGCCAGCGCCCGCACCTGTGGTGTTGGCTGTCCGTGGCTGCATTTCGCAGGCTTGCGCGCATTGATTTCACAATCATCATAGCAAAGTGCCTGTCGAGGCAGCTTTCACAATCACATGCACATGCCTACGCCTCCCTTCCACTGCCTGCCGCAGGGGGCGCCGGCGGCGCCATGTTTTGGGACTCCAAGGATGGCCACATTGTGGCGGCGCTCTGCGCCTATGTCGGCATGGCGATATCACTCATACACGTACGCCAACGGCATGCAGTTGCTGCTGGCCGCTTGCAGCTGCAGTGTAGCCCAGCCGCCTGCATGCAGATGCTGCGCTGCTGCTTGCTGCCGCTTGTGGGTGCTCCCGCTGCACTGATTGATTCGCCTCCCTATGCTGCCCACGCCTGCTGCAGATCATCCAGCACCTGCGGCATTATTCTGAGCCAGTGTTCCAGGTGCGGCAAGCATCCACTGGCTGGGTGGGCATAGCGTGCCAGCGAGCATGCAGCGCACACAGCGGCCTGTTGTCCCACCATCCAACCGGCACAGCGGGCACTGGCTGCCCATGCTGTTCCGGCAGCGTTGCCAGCCTGTTACTGCTGCGGACAGCACTCGTCGTGGTGCTGCAAAAAAAACGGTGTTTGTTTGGCTTCCCTGGCCTGCGGTGCTGCTTCGGCGCACCACCCACCCGGTGCGGCCGCTGCCCTGAAGCAGACCGCCTGCTCACACATTCTGCCCTGCCCTGCCCGCCCCGCAGCGGTACATTGTGCGCATCATCTTCATGGTGCCCATGTACTCGATCTGCTCATTCCCCTCCCTCATCCACCCCAACCAAGCCATCTACTGGAACACCGTGCGCGACTGGTGCGCAGACAGGGGCAGGAGTCGGGGCAAAGCCTAGCGTCAAGCTGCAATTTCGCATGGGCCAGCATGCACGTTGATTTCATGCGCGGCGGGTGGCAGGGTAATCCCGGGCCCATGCTCGTAAGGGCGGGCAAGGCCCATCATGCTGCCTGCAGCTGCTGTTGCCCCAACGTGCGCGCCCCGCTGCGCCGTACTGCCTGATATGCGCTGCGCTGCGCACACAGCAAGCTGCCTTGTCACTGCATCACCACCCTTTCCTCACTCGCTTGCCTTCCCTTCCCTCCCTCTTGCACCCAGCTACGAGGCGTGGGTGATCTACAACTTCATGAGCCTGTGCCTGGCCTATGTGGGCGGCCCCGGCGCCGTGGAAGTCAAGATGCACGGCTTTGTGCTGCTGCCCTCCTGGGCCGCGGGCACCTGCTGCCTGCCGCCGCTGCCTGTCAACGGGCGCTTTGTGCGGTATACCAAGCAGATGGCGCTACAGTTTGTACTGCTCAAGCCAATCATGGCGGCGCTGACCATTGTGCTGTACGCCACGGGGCACTATGAGGAGGGCAACTGGTCGCCCAGCAACGGGTGGGTGTCTTGTCTAGCCTAGTCTAACAGCTTAGCGCCAGCCCTGGGTGGGTGTAAAGTGGGTGCTGGGAGCGCTGGTGGATGGCGAGGTGGATTGGCAGGCCACACGCCATCATGCCTTCTGCAGCAGGTTGCCGCATGTAGGACTGGTAACAGGGTGCATGGAAGCCAGGCATGGCATGCGACGGGCTGCACGATGGCCAGCTGGTGTTGCCATGCAGCGGTTGCACCGTGTGCTTTAGTTCAACTCCCTTGCACACTTTGCTGCTTTGCTGCACTCCGTCCCGTCCCCTCGCAGCTACCTGTGGCTGACGATAGTGTACAACGTGACGTACACAGTCGCGCTCTATGGCCTGCTGCTGTTCTATCTGGTGAGCGCCAGCAGCAGGATTGTGATGCGGTGCCGCTGGCAAGCAGACAGCGCTAGCTTTGCTGCAGGGCGCAGCATGATCCTGCGCAGCACCGCTTCTAGTACTCTGCACTCTGGCACGTCGGCTCAGCGCCAACAAAATCACCACTCCCCCTCTCACTACCCCAGAGGGCACGCAGGAGCGGCTGGCTCCCTTCAAGCCCGTGATGCAGTTCAGCAAATCACGCTAATGCACCTTTTCCCATCCAACTCTCCACCCCTGCAGGGCACGCACGAGCTGCTGGCTCCCTTCAAGCCGCTGCTCAAGTTTGCGCTGGTCAAGGCGGTCATCTTCCTGTCGTACTGGCAGGGCCTGTTCATCTCAATCGCCACCGGCGCAGGCGCAATCCCAACCAGTGAGCGCGTGGTTCTGAGTTGGAGCTGCCGTTTCTGTTGTTGATATAGCTGCTGGCTGTCTGAACAGCCTGTCCATCTGCAGCACCTGCTTTCCAAAGTCAAGGACAGCGACAACCTGCAGAGCTGGCTGCTGCCTGCGTTTCCTTGCTGCCGTCCGATTGTCCTCCCTTGTTTTCTCTTATTTGGTGCAGCCGAGGACGGCGTGAACCTGCAGAGCTGGCTGCTGTGCGTGGAGATGCTGCCCGCCGCCATCTTCATGCTCTTTGCCTTCCCCTGGTGAGCGTGGCTGGGAGGAAGTGGGTTGCTACTGCTGTGGTGGCATGAGGTGTCAAGGAAGTGAGAGGGTCCTGCCCGCCGCCATCTTCATGCTCTTCGCCTTCCCCTGGTGAGCATGCGTGAGATGGCTGTCAAAGGAAGCGCGGACAGAGGGACGAGGTCTGTTGTGGTCCGGCATGCCATGGCTGGTTAGGAGCCTGCTGCCAACGCCCTGCTGCTTGCTGCTGGCTCGCTCACAAATGCGTTATCCTTCTGGCCTTGCAGGGCGGAGTATGTGGTGGCTGGCGGCAACATTCGGGGCGGCAACATCACACATGCCATCTCAATCAGGTGAGCCTTTTATCAGTTAAAATAATATGGGCACGCATGAAATCGTCAGGGGGTTGCCTCCCACTTTAGCCAGCTTGATAATGCCTTTGCAAGCAGCACCGCGCTGGTCTTGCTGCATCGCACACCCGGATGTGTATGCCTGGCACTGCGCACCCCGTACAGATGCCGCTGCACCATGCGGCCGATCGCAAGCCTGCCTCCCACGCTTTAACCCTGGTGCAGGGACGTGGTGACAGACACGGTGCACCAGTTTGCGCCCGCCTACCACGACTACGTTCTGTATTCAGACGGCACCCGCAAGGCCACCACACCACCCAAGACTGTGCGCACCCGCACGTTTGTGGCGGGTGGGTGTGCTGGGGAGGCTGGGCTGGCTTGGACAGAGGCTGCATCACCGTAGCTCATGCTTGCCGCTGTGCCGCCCGGCGTGCGTGCTTGCAGCACACTGCTCTGACCTGCTTGGCTGGGCGTCTGTGGTGAACCCTCTTCACTCTCACTCTGGCTGCCCTGCCCCTGCCCTGATCTGGCCGTGTGTGCAGTGGGCCAGGAGTCGTCGCAGCAGCACAGCCACGGCGACCAGCTGCTCATGAATATGGAGCTGGGTGAGGATTTTTTTCCTTCTGGTTATTGTCTGTTGCTGCGATGGGTTTGGTGGAGTTCTGAATCGAACTGCCAGTGTGCAAGTGCAGCCGGCCACCTGCTCCTTGTGAATATGGAGCTGGGTGAGTACAACCAGCGATTAAGCTGAAACGCAGTGCAATGCTGCATCCCCAACCCCACGCCCCAACCCGCACCCTGCCACCATGCAAACCCTGCAAACCCTGCACTCGTCCCCCCTGCAGGCGGCACCAGCACGTGGACCAAGAGCAGCAGCGGCGGGCCGCCGGCTCCGGGGGCCACCAGCGAGGGGGAGGAGGGGCTGGGCGGCGTGGCAGGGCTGGAGCCGCTGGCCAGCAGCGAGGATCAAGGACTGACAGGCCCGCGCTACACGCTCAGGTGCGGCTGCAGCAAGCTTGGAAATGAACTTTAGCAATGGTTTGTGAAGGCGGTTGGCAGGGGCAGGGCTGGAGCCGCTGGCGAGCAGCGAGGACCAGGGATTGACGGGGCCGCGCTACACACTCAGGTGCGGCTGCAGCAAGCTTGGAAATAAACCTTTGCAGTGGCAGGGAAGGGTGGTTGCAAGGGGCCAGGACGCGTGGTTGGCGTTGCAGGAGAGGTGTGGGACTTCCATGCTGTGCTGGCAATGCTGCCCTGAGTGGGGATGTTGTATTCAGCCACCAAGTTCACTGGCACATGCACTGGTGCACATGAACTGAGACCCAACTCATTGCGCCCCTGCAGTGACGACCACCCTGATCGCCGCCCTGGCTGTGGTTGCTTGCACGAGACCAGGTGCCTGTTGTGTTTCACTAACTAACTAAGTTCCACCTCAGTCTGTCCCTGCAGCGACGACCACCCCGAGTCGCCGCCCATCGGCAAGAGCAAGTTTTTGGCGCGGGAAACAGACGACATCACACCCGCAGCCAGCGGCGCGCACGACCTGCAGTCCGTGAGCCTGGACAGCCCGCGCAAGTAGGGAGGGGCAGGCGGCGGCTGGAATAAAGCCGCTGTGCACCCAGCCCCATGGGCGATAGCTGCTTTGGCCGATTGTCTGTGCATCTCCTCGTCTGTGTGCTGTAACTTTCTCCCTATCTGAGCGCTGTAAAGAGTGAAAGCATGTGCATTCAGGCTGCTTGGCAATGCCGGCAGGAGGCTGTGGAGGCTCAGTGCTGGTGTTACAGGGGCTGCCTGGGACAGCAAGCAGAGGCACGCACGCGGGCCAGGGGCAGGGTAGGCGGGAGCAACGTAGGCAAGTGGTGTGTGCTGCCCCGCACAAGCATGCTGGCGCGCTGCTTCAGGTGCCGTAGCGGTGGCGGAACATGGGTGCAGCCACGGACTTGTAGACCTCCGACCAAGGCCGCTCCACCTGCAGCAATAGACGGCCGGCAGGCAACACCGTCAATGATAGGCAAGTGGACAAGAGTGGGAGGCACGGGAGTTGGGCACCAGAGGTGCAAGGTGGATAGGGGCAGGGCGCTAGGCGCTTTGCTACCATGGCGGCTCAGCAGAGCAGCACAGTTGTGCCATGCTAAGCTGCGGAACAGGCCTGGCTACCGCAACATGCAGGCCAACCACAGCCCCATGTAAACAATGTAAACAGGGCCCCACCAACCAGCACCCTCACAGCCAGCCCCACTCACCACCAGCAGCGACTCGGGCCCCAGGTACTCAGCATGCAGCACGGGGTCTGAGCAGTAGATCATGCGGCAGTTGGCGCCCGGCGCCTCGCTGGTGAGGGGGGGCTTGACACGCCGCCGCTTGCGCCCCTGGCCGTCCGCCCCCTCTGCCTCCAGGGGGGCCCCCATGTCCAGGTGGCAGCAGGCCTCCCCAGACTGCAGGAACAGGCTGGCCGGGGCCGCGGGGCTGCTGCAGATGCACACAATGCTGCCCGGCATGCGCAGCAGCTTGGGCGGCAGGCTGCCGCCGTGTTGCCGGCTCCACTCGGTGGGCTGCCCGCTGGCCAGGCTGTAGGCTGCCACCTGGTGCGTGGCTGCAGCCACAACCAGGGAGGTGCTGTCTGCTGTGAAGGCCAGCGCAGTGATGGCCGGCTGCGGCTCCGCCAGAGGCGGCAGCGAGTGCACCAGCTTGTGGGTGGTCAGGTTGAGCAGGTGCACGCGCTGCCGCACCACCGCCGCCAGCCAGCTGCACGGCAAGGGCAAGGTTGCAGGAGGGCGGAGGGTTACCAGGTGACGCAGCGCTGCTGGATTCAGCTTTGATGCAGTGCAGTGGCTCTGGCTACCCACACCGCCCCAACACGCCTCCTTTGAAGCTGCCATTTCTCACCTGCCATCGGGGCTGACCGCCAGCAGCTCTACCAGCGGCATGAGGCGGCGCGCCGCGCTGCGCAGCCGGTCCCGGCGCAGCGAGGACTTGTACTGCAGGTCGTGCAGAGCGCGCACCGCCTGTACTGCCTCACCCTCGCCGCCGTCCTCGTCGCCGCTGCTGCTGCCGCCGCCCTCTGCCTGCCGCTGCTGAAGGGCTGCCAGGTCCATCACCCGCAGCGTGCCGTCCGCGCTGCTTGCCAGCAGCTCGGTTGTGCTGGGGCGGAAGGCCAGGTGGCAGGCGGGGGGCAGGTCGGCAGGCAGCTGCAGCGCGCTGGGCATGACGTGGTCATCCGGTACCGTGTCGTCCGCAAGCCGCTCCTCGAGTGCGAAGCAGCTGACCCGCTGCGCATCTGAGTAGGCCAGCCAGCGGCCGTCTGGAGACAGCGCGGCTGCCGTGACGTGCCGACCCGACTGCACCGCAATGCGCAGCAAGTATTCTGGAGCGGACGAGGGCTCCAGGAAACCGCCCTCTACAGCGGGGCCCAGCTGAGCTGGCAGGGCGGCTTCCGGCAGAGCCCACAGGTCGATCTCATTGCGCTGCACGCACAGCAGCCAGGGGGCCTGCTGCTCACGCTGTGAGCCACTGCTGCCTGCCTCTGCTGCCGCTGCCGCCGCGCCGCCGCCTGCTGCAGCTGGGCTGCGGGCTGCCTGTAGGATTGGCAGCTGCGGGCATGCGTTCATGCGCACAGGGTGTTCCTGCGGTGGGACGGAAGGACAGTCGGAAGTGGAGGGCAGTGGGTGGTGCTTGGCAGGGTGGGAAGTACTGAAGCCGGCAGGCAGCGGCGGAAACAGGCGCGGCGCCAGCGGGCTGCAGGACGGGCACTTGTGCAGGTTGGCCCTCAAAAGAACACTCATCGATACAAGCAGAATCGCATGTGCGCCCGCACAGAAGCAACACTGGTTCAATTCTCTTTCTTGCGTCCGTGTCCCCTCCCCACCTTGAGGTAACGGTCAACTGAGTGGCACAGCAGCTGCGTGTCGTTGCTGCCGGTGAACAGCCGGCCGCCGGCGGCGACCACAGCGCGCACGTCGTGGCTGTGCGGCCGCTTGCTGGACAGGTAGGCCCAGGGCAGCTCCTTGCCGCTGCCTGTGGAGGTGCCTTCAGGCAGGCGGTGGAACAGCGCAAGCTGGGGGTCCACGCCTGCAGGGCAAAGGAGTGAGGAGGGCGGCAGGAGGGCGTTGCTGGGTGCGACGAAGCAGGGAGGAAAGTGCCTACCAAGGAAGGGTGGGGGCGAGGCAATGCTGAGGTGCGTGCTTGCAAGTGTAGGGCAGTGCCCTTATGAAAGGCGGTGGCACAGTGAGGGGCGTGCACCACAAAGCCAGCACACGACAGGCCCGCAGCTGCCGCCGAACCCGAAGCAGCCGCAGCGCGCACCGGCAGCGAAGACCATATTGCCGTCTGCCGACGCCGCCAGCTGCAGCACATCTGCCTGGTGCTGGCTGAAGCCAGCAAGCAGCGTGCCGAAGCGGCCGTCCCAAAACTGCACGTTGCCGCCGCTGTCGCCGCTGCGAGGGTGACGCAGGGGGCGGGATGGGGGAGGTCAGATGCAGGGCAACACATGTGTGGCCAGGTTTTGCAGCTCAACCGCCAGCTTGCAGACGTCACCCACGGTTTGCAAGCAAGCCCTGCACTGAGCTGGCAGCGCGCGGCAAGGTGTGCAAACCGCTACCCATGCTACCTACAGCCTCGCCCACCACCGCGCCCTCAGCCAGCCATGCTGCTCAGCCACAACAGCCCCCCCTTATCTGCAGCAGCACCGTGCGCCCACCTGACCACCGTGCCGTCTGGCAGGACCGCGAGGCTCCAGATGCAGCCGTCCTTGCTGGCGCCGGTACCGTCGCCTGCTGTGATGCGCAGCACCTCGTGCCCACTAGCCACGTTCCACAGGTGGATACACCCGTCGGTACCAGCGGTTGCAAGCACCTCTCCTGAGGGGTGCCACGCCACCGCCAGGCAGCGGCCCTCCACGCGAGGCAGGGTCTTGGAGTAGACTAGGCCGGGTGCGCCCCACTCGGCCACAAAGATGCGGGCGCAGCCGTCGTCGCAGGCGGCCGCCACGCGTGCAGACGCCTCTGCAGAGGGTTGGGAGCAGCAGGCGAGCGGTGCAAGGTGTGAGTTAAAGGATGGGGGGCAGACGAGGACTGTGCAGGGTGGGTGGGAAGCACACACTGCCGCCTGCATCTCGCATCCAAGTGTTGGGCTGTTTGCAGTAAGCAAGCAGCAAGCTGTGCAGCCCAGCCATCCCACAACCTAACCACTAGAGCATCCGTTGCCGCAAGGGTCTGCAAGCAACCGCCTGCCTGCTTGCAACCCTCCAACCCTCTCCCACTTCCTCTCTCGTTAGCCCCACCCACCCATCTTGATGCAGGCGCCGGGCTCGGGCGCCAGCTGCCACACCGCTCCTCCCAGCGAGTCTGCCGCTGGGCCCGCCCGCCGCTGCTCCACATCCCACTCCACTAGAGCGCCGTCCAGCCCTCCAGAGAACAGCCGGCTGGTCAGCCCTCCCTTGCCCTCCTCCTCATCCACCAGCGCCACGCAGGTCAGGCAGCTGTCCTTGTGCCCAGGGATGCGCTGCAGGGAGGGAGGACGCAGAGGCGGGGCAGCAGGGACGGTCAGGCAACAGAGGCGACGGCGGCGGCAGTTGCGGCGGCGGGCAGCTGTGCATCGAGCTGTGCTGTGCTGGTTGGTAGCTGCGTCCCATGCACGTCTGCCATGCCATGTTCTTGCCTGGAAGCAGTGGTTGGTGGCGGTCTCATACAGCTCGATGTCTCCGTCCTCTCGAGCCGCCGCCAGCAGGCTGGCGTCGCCGCTGGCGGCAAGCGCCACGATGCCGGCGGGCTGCCACTGCACGAAGCGCGCCCTGTGCAGCGCTACCACACCCGCCGAGGTGCCATCCTCGGCGGGCCGGGCCCGTTTGGAGCCGCGCTCGCGCTGGCCGGGCATAGCCTCGAGCGGGGAGGCTTCGCCAGCGCGCCCAGGCGTTCCCGATGGATGTACCTATATGCCAATTTGCGGCGAGCATGCATGCAGCGCGGCCGGGACCACCCAAAACGCCCCATGCGCCCCATGCAGGCTGCTGTGCGGGCAGCCCCCTTTGTGCGGCAAACCCAGGCTCATCGCGACAGCTGGCGATCTTGTTGGTCCGTCTGAGTGACTGCTGGCAAGAGGTGAGGCCGCAGGAATGAGCACGGGGGAGTCAGCGACTCTTCGCTGCCTGCAAGCCCGCGGCAGGCGCTTGATCGGCCCCATACCACGGCGACGCTACATCTGGGAGCATCAGCCGGCTGGCCCCCACCCACCCATGCCATCTGCTCGGGCGTGGCCAAGGGGCCGTGCAGCGCGCGCCCGCTGCCTCCCACCCACGCGCATTGAGCCCACCGCAGGCACCCGCCCGGACCTAGAAGCCCGCAGCCATGAACGCCCTGGCCCGTGCCTCCAAGCAGGCGCTGCAGACGGCGGCCCGCGGGTTTGCCAGCGGCGCCTACCCCGACCGCAAGGTCGCTGTGCTGGGTGCTGCCGGTAAGTTGATTGCAACTTGCGTCGGCTCCTGGACGACTGCACGAGCGAACGCTTGCATTTGGCAGCCACATGGCCGGGAAGACAGCGAGTTGCTGCCGCCACTGCCGCCGCCGGGGCCGATTTGCGCTCAGCTGCCGTCTTGTCCGGCGTTGCTGCCCTGCTTTCTGAGTTGAGCCCTGGACCTGTTGACTTGCCTAATCCGCGCAGGCGGCATCGGCCAGCCCCTGTCGCTGCTGATGAAGGTGCGGAGTGTGGGCAGAGTTGAGAGGTTGTGGGCCAGGTGCCAGGGACGCCGATTTTGCCAGGTCCGGCACCAGATCGGTCGCACTGCGTGCGACTGTGTTGCTTGGTTCCACAGCCTCCCCATCCTGCCCTGTCTTCCTTTCCCCTCGTAACGCTGCTGTCCTCTTGCGAGCTGGGCGCTGTACGATAATGCCGGCACCCCTTGCAATCCTCTCCATCCCGCTTCACCCACTCTTTTGCAACCCCTCCTCTACCGCAGCTGTCCCCCTATGTGTCGGAGCTGGCGCTGTACGATATTGCGGGCACCCCCGGCGTGGCGGCGGACGTGAGCCACATCAACAGCAAGGCGGCGGTCAAGGGCTATGCGGGTGTGCAGGCTCAGGGCCCGCGTGTTGTGCTGCGTGGGGGCCACGCATGGCTGTTGTTGGAAAACTGGTGGGTGCCCACATCAACAGCAAGGCGGCAGTCAAGGGCTATGCGGGTGCGTGGTGTTCTCGTTGTGCCGGGACTCATGCAGGCCTGCTGTTGGAAATTTGTCGGTGCACAAGGGTCACCGACAGGCAGAGGTGCAGGGCGCCGCTGGCTCTTGCCTGCTCTGTTGGCTCTTGCTCTGCGTTTCAACTTAGGTGAAAAAGCCAACCTTTGTTTTTTCTGCCCAGGCGAGGACCAGCTGGGCGAGGCGCTGAAGGGCGCTGATGTGGTCATCATCCCCGCTGGCGTGCCCCGCAAGCCCGGCATGACCCGCGATGATCTGTTCAAGGTGGGGTGGAGTCAATTGGCTAGTTTGTTAGGGTTGTCGGGGTTCGGCTGAGAAGCTGGCCCTTCACACACCGCACCGCACGTGATGAACTGTCGCAGCATGCTCAGCGCCGGGGCTGTTTTGCAGCCACTGTGCACGCTTCTCGCAGTTGCCGCCGCCGCCTGCATGCATTGCCCAACATTGCTCACTTCCCGCACGCTGCCTGATACGTTGCTGCAGATCAACGCCGGCATTGTCAAGTCCCTGGTCGAGGCCTGCGGCAAGCACTGCCCCAAGGTGCGCGCAGCAGGCACAGCATGGCAGGCACAGAGCAGCAGGCACAGCCAACGCGGCAGCGACAGCGTTCAACATGGCATCGCATGGACAGCAGACGCAGCGGAGTGGCCAAAGAATGCCGTTCTTGTGGGGTCAACCCTTCCCGCTGTGCTGCCGCACTTTCCTCTCAACAGGCGCTGCTCAACATCATCTCCAACCCCGTCAACTCCACCTTTAGCCCCTGCTCTGCAGTTCCAACTGTCCTGCCTAACCCCACTTGTTCTTGTGCACCTCACTTTGCAGGCGCTGCTGAACATCATTTCCAACCCCGTCAACTCAACTGTGCCCATTGCCGCCGAGACCCTCAAGCGCCTGGGTGCGTGGATGTGGTTGTTATGGGTTGCCAGTCAGGGCAGGAGCCTGATCTGCGGCTGGGCAATGCAGCACTGCCACTCTTGCAAACCACTCTGCCGCTCTGTTGTCTTTCCTCTGCAGGCGTGTACGACGAGAAGCGCGTGCTGGGTGTGACCACCCTGGACGTGGTGCGTGCGCTGTGCTGCGCTGTGGTCGCATGCTGTGCTGTGTGCGCTGCATGTTGTGTGGTTCTGGGCCATTTTGTGTGGGTGCTGCGCCATATGCCGGCGCTGAATCCTGCCACATTGCGGCGTCCCTCCATTGGCTCCCAACTGACCGCTCTCCAGTTTCAACCCATGGCTCAGCACCTGATTTGCTGCCCCTACTGTGCAGGTGCGCGCCAAGACCTTCTTCGCCGAGAAGGCAGGCCTTGATGTGTCCAAGGTGGACGTGCCTGTGGTGGGCGGCCACGCCGGCGTGACCATCCTGCCGCTCTTCTCCCAGGCAAGCAGTGACGACTGGGCGGTTGGCAACTGTGGTGTGGTTGGCAACAGTTGGCCAGGAATCTCTACATTGAAGTTGGTGCGGCCACGCGGGTGTGACCATCCTGCCGCTCTTCTCCCAGGTGGGCATGGAATTTTGTGCAAACTGGTTGTCTGTTGGGCAGCCTGGCACGTGTTGCAGTGGCGCGGCTAGCCAGCTGCCGTTGCCTCTCTGCCATGGCTGGCTGCCGTCGCCGACGCCGACGACTTTTTACCATGTCAGCCGACCAAAACTCCCGGCGATCTCTCTTGCCTGAAGCGTGCTGTGAGCCAAACTAGACATCTACTGAGCATGGGAGTCCCCATATCCCCCTTGCAGGCCGTGCCCAACGCCGCCAACAAGCTGAGCGACGCCGACATTGATGCCATGACCAAGCGCACCAAGAACGGCGGCACCGAGGTGGTGCAGGCCAAGGCCGGCAAGGTGTGC
>VFQQ010002799.1_pt1 | contig 18447 bp, 37 predicted proteins | sample 3512341 | NCBI WGS metagenome assembly VFQQ01 (sample SAMN10412373, study PRJNA504923) | tailings metagenome | isolation source: Relicate 2 Philex TSF1 revegetated site | place: Philippines: Tuba, Benguet | collected 2017-08-29 | reverse complement strand
GGGGCGGGCACGTACGCCCACCACCACAGGGTGACACTGATCGCACTTGGTGCTCCTGCTGCACCCAGGCACATCATTGCTGCCTACCACCAGGCCAGCCGCCAGCTGCCCACCGTCTTGCCTGTGAGCAATGATCAGCTTGGTGGCGCCCAGGTGGCGCAGCGTGTCGGAGATGGCGCGCTCGCTGGCCACATCCAGCGCAGACGTCACCTCGTCCAGCACCAAAATCTGGCGAGTGGGGGGCGTGGTGATCGGAGCGGAGGACGATGGTTTGACATGGGCAGGAGCCTGCAGCTTCAATGTGCACTGCTGACACAGCAGCAGACGCATGCAAGGGCTCGAAAGTTGCCAGCTGCCCAACCCACCTTGGGGTGCAACAGCAGCGCGCGGGCAATGGCCAGCCGCTGCTTCTGCCCGCCGCTGAGCGCATGGCCGCGCTCCCCCACCTCCGTGTCGTAGCCCTGCAACATGAACGGGTATACCGCAGTGGGTTCAGCAACACTACATTCTGTGACCATCAACTAGAGCAGGCACGCAGTGCAGCACACATGTCTGGAATCCACACATTTATCCCATCACAGCCAGCCCACCTGCGGCAGCTGCTCCACAAATTCATCCGCATGAGCAGCCCGGGCGGCCTCCGCAATCTCCTCAAACGAGGCGTCCGGCTTGCCATAGCTGCAGGGCAGGTAGGGGGCAGCCAGGCTCTCAAGTCATGAGGCATATTGCTGCAGCAGCAGCTCAGCGGCAGGATGGCGCCAAGGGAGTGCCATACCCTACTCGAGCGCCGGCCTGCTGGATGAAATGCTGCACAAGGTAATGCCCAAATCACTTGCCCATTCATCACCTGATCTGCTGCCGCACGCTGCCTGACATGAGCATGGGCTGCTGCAGCACAGCCGCCATGCCTGCCGCCGCTGCGCCGCCCCCGGCCGTGCCATTGCTGCTGCCAAGCGGCCGGCCATCAATCAGGATGGCACCTTGCTGCGGCGTATACAGCCCCAGTAGCAGGGCCGCAATTGTTGACTTGCCGCCGCCGCTGGGGCCCACCAGTGCCAGCGTCTGGCCGGGCTCAATGGTGAGGTTCAGTCCCCGCACCGCCCACTCCTGCGCCCCAGGGTACTTGAACCAAACATCGCGCAGCTCCACTCGCCCGCTGGTGCTAGCGTGGCTGCTGCTGCCGCTGCTGCCAGCCGTCGCCTGCCCCGGCTCGGCTGCCGTAGATGCCGCTGCATGCGCCGCCGCTGCCTCGCTGCTGTTGCCACTGCTGCTGGCCTTGCTGCCCCCGGCTGCTGCTGTGCCGTCCTGGGGTGCGCCAGCGGGAGCCACCAGGTCGGCCACACGCTCCAGGGCACCCACCGCCTTGCCCAGCTCGCCAAAGCTGGCCGCCACTGCCGACAGGCCCACGGAAATGAACAGGTTGAAGACGTTCACTGCGGGGGCGGGTGTTAGTGGGGAGGGAGGGGTGCGTGAGCAGCAGGCTTGAATGTGCGGTGTGTGCGCTGCAGCCTGCATCAAACTGCTCTACACGTGCATCACAGCTTGCAGTACTGCAAGCCGTGAAACCCATGAGCACACCTGCCAGCAGGGCACCCACAGAGATGCGGCCTTGGAGCACCTGCAACATGGCAGACATGACTGGATGTCAGCACTTTGCTTCTGTTGCCGCTGCCCAGCACGCGTTTGGCGCGCCTGCCCACCAGGCAGGGGCCACCTCCGTGACGCACGAGTAGCAAGCACGACTCAATGCTGCCTGGTCAACCGGCCCACAGAGGGCTACTGTAGAGCAGCACAGCTCTGGAACCACCAGCAGAAGCCCCATCAGCCGCGCCCTTACCAGCAGGCCGCCCAGCCCCAGCAGCGCCACGGTGCCAACGTTCACAGCCAGCCGCCCCGAGCCCTCCACAATGCCCTGGCAATATGAAACGGTGGCAGATTCAGCTTGCGGTGAGCGCCCACGACCTTGGGCTAGCTGCTTCCGTAACCCCACTTCGGGACTAGTGCGGCGACTGTGCGGGAGAAGCTGGTGCTGCACAGCGCAATTGCAGGCTGTGCGCCTTGCTTACCGCTCCCCCTGCCTGGCTGTCACAGCCCGTAAGGCAACCCTAACGCACCTGGAACACAGCGTAGCGCTCCGCCATGGAGTAGCCGCTGGCCGACAGGCGCGCAAACGCGTCCGCCTCGCGCCGCTCCTGCGCAAACACCTGCACTGTCTGCACCTGCGCCAGCCGCTCCCCCGCAAACTCTAGTGCCTCAGCCGCCACCTGGGGTGGGAGGAGTCATTGCGGGCAGGTTCATGTGCACACACTGCTGTGTGTGTTGTGTTGCAAGAAGTGCTTGCCTGTCACTGGTGCACCCAAGCCGGCCGCACAACCACTTGTGTAGGGCCTTGCATGCACCCACCTGCTGGCGGCGGTAGATGAGCGATGAGGAGCGAACGACCACGGAGCGCAGCAGGCGGGACAGCGCGGGGGTAATGGCAAACGACACGAGTGCCAGCAGCGGCTGCTGCAGCCCGATGAACAGCAGCGCGCCCACCACCTCGAAGACAGACCTGAAGCCGCGCTGGCCAATGAAGTCTGCACAAGGGCGGCAGATGAGGAGCTTGGAGCACGAGGGTGCACAAACGGGGTGCCATTCGTCGTGGCACGTTGCCTGCTGTCGCATTCCGACCTGCGGCAATGAGCTCCCCAGCTTCGCAAGGTGCACTGAAGCGCCCAGCTGCACCCACCTGCCAGCGTGGTCTGCAGCACGGTGACGTCCACTGTGAGGCGGGACACCAAGTCGCCCTTGGTGGAGGCATCAAAGAACGACTGCGGCCGCGCCATGATGGTCTGTGGGCACAGTGCGCAGCAACAGACAGTGGCGCAGGTGAGTCAAAGTATGCACTGCCTCTACGGCTGGAGTGCTTGGTGGCGCTGCGATAAACATGAACACACACACACAAATACAGGCACAGTGGCAAGGAAGAATGCCTGCCATGCCCTGCGCCGCCCTCCTGCCGCAGCCACACTCACCTCCATCAGCTGGCCCTTGAGCCGGTTGGCAAAGCGCTCGCCCAGCAGGGTGGAGAAGTAGGAGACCAGCGCGTTGCCGGTGGCAGACAGCACCAGGCAGGTGGCCAGCTTGGCCAGCGCGGCACGGAACGAAGTGGGGCTGGCGGCTGCGCCACCCAGGGCCGCAAACGGGTTGACGACCGCGGGTGCGGGCGCACCGTTGGCGACAGCCAGTCCGCCCTGCAGGGCGGAGCGGTGCGGCGCCAGGTTGGATTGCAGGCGGGCACGGTCTGGGGCAGTGCTTACAGCCATGCAGCTGCAACTAGGCATACGTGTGACACGGCCTGTTTAACAAAAGGTTAGTGGCACACCACAGTGGCACATCGCCCACCTGCGCCCGCACAACGTCGAACACCTCGCCAATGGCCAGCGGGAACAGCAGGGTGAACAGGATGGTGCCCGCCAGGCTGACTGAGGTGGCCAGCAGCAGCGGCCAGTCTGGGCGCAGGGTGGCCAGCGCCAGGCGCCAGGCATTGCCGGTCGTTGCGCTTGGCGGCGGCGCCACCGCATCTTCGCTGCTGGCCCCGGCGCCCGTGATGCGATGGATGGCAGGGCTGGTGGCGGCATTGGTGACCAGCAGCGCTTGCCTCTGCCGCTGTGGCCCCAGCTGCCGCTGTGGGCGTGGCCTGGGCAGGCCGGTCAGGCGGCACGCGGTCGCCGCCGCCCGTGCCGCCGCCGCCAGTGCCGGCACCAGCGGGCGGCTGCCGCCCACACGGGCGCTCACGGGTCGCATCCAATTGCACGTTGCTGGGGCGTGGATGCGGCCTGGTGGCGGCAGCGCTAGGTGGGAGGGAAGCGCTCGGGAGCGGGCTGGGTGGCGCTTTCTGCGTTGCTGCGATCCACTGTGATCAAATGTACCACGAGAGCGCCTCCCTGGTGGCACATGTGGCCATTTGGGCTCGCCACCCTAGCTAGCTTGCATGGGCCTTTTGCGCCTCACTCCACTGCCCTCAGCCCCCGCAACAGATCAAACGCGTCAGCGCCAAAGTGGGTTGTCAGCTGTGCGCCATGGGCCCCGCCTGAGGCCAACCACCGAGACGCGGCAGACAGCCCCGAGCAGCTGTGCATCAGTATGGAGAACCGCGGGCTGCACACGCCCCTGGGCGTGACGCCGATGGGCGCGGGGCGCCGCCCAAGCCCGCTCCTGCTGGCCGCCGGCGCTCTCGCAAACCTGGTGCGCCACCGCCGCCGGCGCCGCCGGCGTCGCACACGTTTGCCCAACCCGTGCTCCCCTTGTTCACCCTGCCCGCCCTGCCCACCTGGTGCAGCCCCTGTACTCGCCGGGCTCCGCTGCCGGCACGCCGCAGCTGTTTACTCAGCGCAAGTCACTCTTCAGCAGCAGCACCTCACCAGGCACCGGCGCAGCAGAGCCTGCCGCCGCCGATGACCGCGTCAAGGTGCGATTGAATGCAGACACGCTTGTTGACTGGCTGCACGATGCAGGCTGCTACAATAGCACTGCTTGGCTATCGAATACGCGCCTGCTGCGTTGCATGTGGATGTTGCCGATGCAGCTTTCATGTGCTCGACAGCTCTAGACAGCCAGGTTGCGGGGGTGCCCATTTGCAGGTTGTCGTGCGCATCCGGCCGCCCAGCGACCGCGAAGCAGGCGAGGTGGCCTGCCTGCAGCACACTGGCGCCGAGACGCTGTGCCTGCTGCAGCAGCCGGAGGCGGTGCACTACACGCTGGACCACGTGGCGGGGGCGTCCAGGTGAGGGTGGTGCGGGGCGAGTCTGGTAACGACAAGCTGCAGCTGCCTCTGGTTTATTGCTTCAACCCTCTGACTTGTGGTGCCGCCTTCAGTTTGGGCAAGCTAGCAGATGCGGTTGCCTCTGGTTTTATGCTCCAGTTACTATCCCCTGCCACGCTCCCCATGGCCCTGCCCTCAGCTCCCAGCACTACATGTACAAGATTGTTGGTCGGCCGATTGTGGAGAACGTGTTGGCGGGTTTCAACAGCACCGTGGCTGTCTATGGGCAGACGGGCTCCGGGAAGGTAGGCGCGAGTGGGCCTGGGGCAGCATGTTTGGGTGGGCAGGAGAGGTGTGGGGTTCCTTACACACCATGCGACATGAAGTCACTTTGAGGCCACCTGCCTGCATGTTGCCCTGCAGACATACACCATGCTCGGCGAGTTGCCAGAGCCGGGGCAGGCGGCGCTGGAGCACCTGCCCCCCGCGGCCGGCCTCATCCCCCGGGTCCTAGCCCATCTGTTTGGCCAGATTGCGCGGCTGCAGCAGGAGCAGCGCTTGGGGCGCGAGGTGGCCTTCTCAGTCAGCTGCTCGCTGCTGGAGATCTACAAGGAGCAGGTGCGGGTGGGCAGGGCAGGTTGGGCTGTATGGGCTGGATGGGCAGGCAACACAATCAACGGCGACATAGGGAGGTGGGCAGGCAGTTTGCCCTCATCCTTTTACATGACATCTAGCTTAACCTGCCCTCCTTCCTGCATCCTTTCTGCAGATCACGGACCTGGTGTCGGGTGCCGACCGGATCACGCTGCGAGAGGACCCGCGGCAGGGCGTGTTCGTGGATGGCTTGTCGTGGCACTCGGTGGACAGCGGTGAGGCCGCATGACACTCAAGAGCAAACTTGTGGTGGCAGTTGGGGGCAACCGAGCTTGCATGCTTGCGGCGCATCCTGAGCAGGTGCAGGCACAAGGTTACATGTTGGGACTGGCCTCTCAGACGCTGCCTCTGCCCTCAATTCCTGCCTGCAGCCGAGGCTGTGCTGCGCCTGCTGGCCCGCGGCGCCGCCTCGCGCCACACAGCAGCCACACGAGTGAACGACACAAGCTCGCGCAGCCACATGGTGGGCCAGGGCTGAGGGGCGTGTTCGTCACCAGAGCTGCTGCAACGGGTGCTCAACATGCCAAGCCGCAGCCCTGGTTCAGGTGTTGAAGCTCCAACTGGGCTCTCTGACTCTTCTCCTTCCCGCACCCCTGCAGGTGATGCAAGTGAGCGTGGAGTGCCGAATTGTGGAGGAGGGCACGGGCGTGGTGACCCGCCGCTCCCGGCTGAGCCTAGTGGACCTGGCGGGCAGCGAGCGGCAGAAGGCGGCGGAGACAGAGGGGGACCGCCTCAAGGAGGCGCAGGTGGGGAGGGACGCCAAGGAATGGAATGGAAGCAAGGGAGCAAGTGATGGTGGCACATGTGCAACAAATGCGCTGTGCAACAGTTGCGCTGCCACTCAATGGCCTGTTGCCTTTGAGGTACCACAGTGTGGCCGCTCTGCTGCCGCTAATGGCTGAATGGATTCTCTGGTTCCATGATTCATGCAGGCTATAAACAAGAGCCTGTTCACCCTGGGCCAGGTGAAAGGCAGGGCTGGTGGTTCCCAGTAAACGATTCCCAGTCATCGCGCCGTTGCTCCCTGCAAGACCCGCTCCCTCAGTGCAGCGGCTTGAAGGTGTTGCGCACATTGCTGCTCCACGCTTGTGCAGGTCATCAACAAGCTGACGGAGGGCAGCGGGCACGTGCCATACCGCGACTCCAAGCTCACGCTGCTGCTGCGCGAGAGCCTGGGGGGCAACAGCAGGACAGGTGGGAGGCAGGACAGCAGGTCAGGGATGCAGAACCTGTTAGGCAGCTTGGCCTTGCATGGTACTACTTGAGTGATTTCCGACATTGAGTCACAATCTGTTGTCCTTTCGCTCCCTGCAGTCATCATCCCGACCGTGTCGCCCACTGCCTCGTGCTTTGCCGAGACCGCCAACACGCTGCGCTTCTCCCAGCGAGCGAAGCAAATCAAGAACAGGTGCGGAGCCTTGGGTGGGAGCAAGAACAGCATCGGTGCAATGGGGCATCACAGCTGGCTTGCGAGCTCCTCCCTTCACAGTTACTGTGGCTGCCCACTCCCGCCTCGCCCTCCAGGGCGGTGGTGAATGAGGACGTGAGCCAGAGCGCGGTGGACATGGCTGCGGAGCTGCAGGTGAGTCAGAGGTGCCACAGCGATCCGACTTGTCCGGGTCCACGCATGGGCATGGGGCTAGGTGGGCTTGCAATCATTTTCCAGGGGCTGACCACAGCCTGCACCCTTCTACCTGCCTCTCTCCCCATGCAGCGCCTGCGCCAGGAGGTGGCGCTGCTGCGTGCCGCCCAGCATGGGGGCAGCGCCGGGCCCGAGGTGCAGCAGGGCGCGCTGGCCGTGAATGCGGAGCTGGAGGGCCGGCTCGCGCTGCTGCAGGAACAGCTGGGCAGGCTGCGACAGTGAGTGGTTGGGGAGTGGCCAGTTGCACAAAGCGTGGCATGCGAGTCATGGGATGCCTGCTGAGTTGGTGCCAAGCCGCAGCAGCCACCTGGCCAACGGTGTTTCCAAAGCCTCACTGTGGCCCCATGCAGGGAGCGTGACGCACAGGAGGCGGCAGCCAAGGCAGCTCAAACCGAGGCTCTGCTGGCCGCCGAGGCGGAGGCGGCTGCCGAGGAGCGAGCAGGCTACCTGGCAGCTGAGTGCGAGCGCCTGGCTATGGAGGCTGCCACTCAGCAGTCTGAGAGGGAGCAGGCACAGGGGGAGCTGCAGGGCTTGGCAGCCTCCGAGGCGGCAGCGCGAGCAGAGCTGCAGGCGGCAGCGGAGGCAGCAGCCCAGCAGGCTGCTGCGCTGTCCAAGGCGCAGCACGAGCTGGCTGTGGCGCAAGCCCAGCTGCAAGCCCGCTCTGTGGGCTCCAAGGGCTCGCAGCACCGCAGGTGCGCTGCTGCCATTAGTTGCTGGCGGACTCAATTTTGTTTTTGAAAGCCTGCAGGCTGGAACAGGGCCGGCGTGCAGCTAGTGTGTTTGACGCTGGGAATCGTACAGGTGGCTGTTGGTTGCCTGTGCAAAACAGCCACCCAACTCCGCTACCCCTGCAGCTCTGAGGACATGGCGGCGCAGCTGTGCGAGCTGGAGGCCACTGCGGCCACTGTGAGCACGCGCCTGGAGCAGCTAATGGTCCGCAACGACCAGCTTGTGGAGGAAAAAGGCCTGCTCCAGGCGCAGGTGGGTGGGCGGAGGGGGGCACATGGCTGGAATGGCCATGGATCCTGTGGCAGATCTATCCTCAAATGTGGCAAGGCTGGCCCGAGCAACAGCTGGCAATCCCCATTCCGCACGCCAATCAGGCCTGAATGTCAAAGACTGGCTGTCGTGTTCTTTGCTCTGCAGGTCCGTGACCTGCAACTACGTGCTCAAAACGCCAGCCAGGCGGCCGACAGCAGCAAGGCGCAGGTGGCGGCGCTGCGGAAGGAGCGGGCTGAGCTGGTGCAGCAGGCACAATCCCTGGCCGCGCAGCTTGCGGAGCGTGATGTTCAGCTGCAGGCCCTTTCCAAGACAAATTGCGAGCTGAGGTGCGCAGGGAAGTTGTTGGCAGTTGGTTGTTTTGGCAGTGTTCACCTGGTGCAAGCACAGCGCCCTCTGCGATGCACCTCCTTGCAACTAGCATAGCTGCCGTTGTGCCTGCAACATGGCCGCCTGCTCTTGTTTGTTACATGTGCTCACTCATCCCTTCCAACGCAGCGGTCAATTGGCACAGCTGGCCAGCTTGAAGGAGGCGGCGGCCGGCGTGCGCGTGGAGCTGGATGGCATGCAGCAGCGGCGTGCTGCGGACAAGGAGCGAATCCAGACGCTGCAGCAGGCGCTAGAGCAGGCCAAGGAGGTGGGTGGCCATCACACTCAGGTGCATGTTACAATGCAGCCCCTGCCTAACAGCATCCACCTTTGAGCGTCCAGTGGCCACGGCATGCCAAGGTGCTGGAGAGCACGAGCAGGCCTGGCCCTACAACACAGCGTAACAGCCCTGCCGCCCTGCCATCTTTTGCACAGGATGCACTGCGGCACGAAGCGCAGGCCGCGTACGAGGCCAAGCGCTACGCTTTGCTGCAGAAGCAGCGCGGGGAGGCTGCTGCCCAGCCTGCGGCACAGGATGCCGGGGAGGGTGCTGCGGCACAACAGGCTGCAGAGGTGGCTGAGGAGCACGCGGCGGCTGGCAGCGCCACGCTGGCACAGCAGGAGGGGCTGGTGCGGTCAATGCGCACTGTGGCGCGGGGCGCGGCCACCGACCTGGTGCAGCTGCAGGTGGTTGGGGCAGGCAGGGGCATGGTTGGGCAGGCATTGCTTCTGCGTGTGGGTGGGCAGGCTATCAGGGTGGTATGGGTATGCACGCCTGCTTTGTTTACATCCTCATCAACTGCATCCATGCATGCTCTCGCTTGCGCAGGGACTGATGGAAGACGTGACGCAGCGCCTGGAGGTGGAGCAGGAGGAGCGGGCACGCCTGGAGCGTGAGCTGGCGGAGGTCGTTGCCAACAAAGACGAGCTTGCTGTCCAGGTGCGCCATTGTCGCTGGACCCTGGCGGCATGGACACCTGCTGCGTTGCCGGGGGCAGCCCGGTTGTGCAGCAGCACACCAATCCTCCCCAGGGCGGCTGTACCTATCGGCTGCTCCTGCTTTGTTTCGACGGGCCTGACCCATCCTTTGATGGCTGCAGGCCGAGGAGCTGGCCCAGCAGCTGCAGGCTGCCAAGGCGGACGCAGCAGACGAGGCGGCGCGGCTGCAGGAGCTGCTGGATGCCAGGCTGGCCAGCCTGTCGGCACTGGAGGCGGAGGCTGCGGCGCAGCAGCAGCAGCTGGAGGCGCAGCGCACGGCGCTGGCTGCCGCAGAGGGCAGGCTGGCGGCCCTGCAGGGCGAGTATGACGGCGCACAGAACGAGCTTGCGGCGGCACGTGAGGAGGCCAGCACCGCACGCTCCGAGGCAGCAGCCAAGGCAGACAGCTGCGAGAACCTGGGGCGGCGGGCCACTGAGCTGATGGCAGAGCTCGCAGCTGTGCGGGCTGCAGATGAGGTGCAGCGTGAAGCCATGGCAGGTAGGTGCAACATGGTTAGCGGTGTGAGTTGAACTGCTTGTGCAGCAAGGGCGGCCGCTGGGTCACATGGTCATGATTGTCGCGGTGGCTTCTCACAGCTGCAGGGTGTGATGTGCGCAATCTGGGCGTGCATGCTGCACTCACACTTGTGTGCCTTCTCCGGTATCCTCCTGCAGAGCTGGAGGTGCATGCTCAGAAGCTGCAGGCGCAGCTGGCACAGCAGGCGGAGCGGGCCGAGGCGCAGGCAACTACCATCCTGGAGCTGCAATCGAGCAGCGCGGCCCTGGAGGACGCGGCAGCTGCTCGGGCAGCTGAGGCGCAGAGCCTGTCGCTGCAGCTGGAGGAGGCTCAGGAGGCTCTGGCGCATGCCAAGCACCAAGTGGGTGTCACACACAGATGTCGGGCTGCTCAATGGGGGCCGTGAGGGCACTTGCATGCTTGAGCACTTGCCACTAGCTGCCCATCCCCTCACCCACTCGCTCTTTCTCCGGCTGCCTGCAGGCCTCGGAGCAGGCAAGCGCTGCTGCCACGCTGCAGACCAGCTTGGAGGTGGCCACTGCCACCGCCGCCGCCAGGGCCGGCGACATTGCTGAGCTGCAGGCTGCTGTGGAGCGCCTGCAGCAGGAGGCCAGCGGCCACAAGGCGGCCACCACAGAGGCGGAGGCCGCACTGGCCGGCCTGCAAGCGCAGCTGGCTGCAGCGCAGGAGGATGCCGCCCAGGAGAGCGAAGCGCTGCGTGGCGAGCTGTTGCGGGCGGAGCAGCGGCTGGAGGATGCAGAGCAGGGGCTGGCTGTGAGGACGCAGCAGCTGCAGGCGCACGAGACGGCGCTGGCTGAGGCGGAGCAGGCGTTGGCTGAGGCGCAGCAGCAGGTGGCAGAGAGTGCGGCCGGGGCAGCCCAGCAGGCACAGCGCATCGAGGAGCTGGAGACCGAGCTGGCGGCGGCACAGCAGGGGGCCCAGGAGCACGCTGCAGCGGCCAAGGCAGGCACGTTGCGCTGCGAGGGCCTGGAGCAGCGTGTTGAGCAGCTGAGCAAGGAGCTGGCGGCGGCCAAGGACAGGGCTGCCGCCTACGATGCCGCCGCGCTGGACCTGGAGCAGCAGCTGTCTGCGGCCGAGGCGCGGCTGGCGGGCGTGCAAGCTGAGAAGGACGAGCTGGGCCTGCGTGTGGCGGGGCTGGAGGCCGATGCCGCTGCGGCGGCGCAGCGGCTGGAGGAGCAGGGCAAGGAGCTGGAGGCCAAGGTGGGGCGCTGGCTGCGTGTGTTGGAGGGTGGGGGCAGGACTTGTCACTGGGAAATGGACGTGCGTGGTACTGCGAGTGGAAGGGGCAGGCATGCTGAATGCAACAGCTCGGTTGGCGACTGGTGCAGTGCATTCAGTGGGCGGATCTGTTTTCAAGAGCACCTGCATCTGCTACCGCAGACTGACTGCCCACCTCTGCCGTGCCCTGCCGGACCACACAGGACTGGCGCATTGAGGACCTGCAGGGCCAGGTCAGCGACCTGCGGCAGGAGGCGGCCACTCTGGCTGCCGCCGCCGATGCTGCCACCGCACGTGCCGCCGAGCTGGGAGAGCAGCTGGCGCGGCGGGGCGCCGACTTGGAGGCAGCCACGCTGCGAGCGGAGGACCTGGCCACACAGGTGGGTTTCTGGCTGGCTGCGGCTTGCTGAGGGCTTGCGAAGTGACAGCTGACCTTGCAAATGTGAGCCATGCTATGTCTGCATCCCACCAAACTTGTTGTCATTGTCATGCTGCGCTGCCATGCAGGTGTCGTCCCTGACGGCCGAGCGGGATAGCAAGGGCGCGCAGCTACAGGAGGCGGCAGCGCGTGCCTCGGAGCTGGAAGCATCACTGGCTGCAGCTGGCTCGGACGCCACGGAAGCTGCGGCACAGCTGGCGGCAGTGCGGGAAGAGGCCGCCGCAAAGGCGGCCGAGCTGGCTGATGCACAGGCTGCCCTGGACTCTGCCCGTGAGGAGGCTGCTAGCCTGGCGGCGACACGGCAGGAGCTGTCTGTGTCCCTGGAGGCGGCGCAGGCAGAGGTGGCTGCTGCCCAGGAGCGGTGGCAGGCTGCAGAGCTGCAGCTGGCGGCCACCATCCAGGAGAACAAGGCCACGCTGGAGACGGTGCAGCAAGAGGTGAGCGTGTTTGCAGCCAAGCCTCTCGCACTGCCATGTTGCTCGCCTGGCATGCTGCTCGCCTGGCATGCTGGACACATGCACAGCTTGCAAGGCCTGGCAGGTGGTCATTCGTGCGGAATGGCCCTGTCCTCCGCAGGTGTCTGTGCTGAAGGATGAGGCGGAGAAGGCTCGCCGTGAGCGATGCATCCTCACCGAGGTAAGAGTTGAATGCCAACATGGTTGGACACTAATGATGACGTGGCTTGCTAAGCTGCCATGGTAGTTGATTGTTTCTACATGCACTGCTGTCTGCAGAGCTTGGCACAGGCTACTGCCGACGCGACCGACAACCTGGCTGCCTTCCAAGCGGAGCGACAGCAGCGGCAGGAGGAGCTGGCCCTGCTGCGCGCGCAGCTGGCGCAGCTGCAGGCACTGGGCGCCTCCAAGGAACGCGAGGCAGCAGCAGCCGCAGCCAAGGCCGAGGGTGAGTGTTGCCCTGGCGGTTGTGATGGAGACAGCATGGGAGTTGCGCACGGGCATTGGTGTGCTGGGGCGCCTCAATTGCTTTGCCACCAGTGCTTGGTCAGAACCCCACCAGCCATGTTTGCCCTGCTCGCCCATTTGCAGATCTGAGGAAGCAAGTGGCATCTGCCAAGGAGCAGGCAGCGGCAGCAGAGCTGGCCCTGCAGGCAGCACAGGCGGACGCGGATGTGGCACGGGCTGCCCTGGCTGAGCAGCAGGCTGCTGCTGAGCGGCGCAGCAGCGAACAGCAGGCACAGCTGGAGGGCTTGCAGCGGCAGCTTGAGGGCTCTGCAGCGGCAGCAGGCGCCCTTGCATCCCTGCGTGCTGAGCACGACACGCTGCTGGCCGAGCGGCAGCAGCTGCTGGCGGCGGTGCAGGAGCAGCAGACTGGTGCCGAGGCAGCGGGCACACCTGCAGACGGGGCAGCCTCTGCGCAGCCCGACCTGCTGCGCCTGCTGCGTGACCAGCGGGAGGCGCTGGTGGCCCAGCATGAGGCCTCCTTGCAGGTGCGAAGGGGGTATTGGCCGTGGAAGGAATGGTTTTGGGGCGATTGCGTGTGTAGCAGTGCTCTTGGATGTCGCTGGCTGTCATGATCACAGCTACCGCCTTTCCATTACGTCGCTGAGCGGCATGCACCTCCCCTGCGCCCCCTTGTTCGCCCGCTTTGCAGGACTTGAAGGCCCAGATGGCTGCTGGAGCGCTGCAGCTGCAGCGTTTGCAGCAGGAGCACGAGGCTGCCCTTGCAAATGCCTCCCTGGCCCGGCAGGAGGCCAGTGCCGCTGCAGCGGCGCAGGAGGAGGTGGGTGGGTGATCGTTGCTGCTGCTCGCGCGTACTTGGAAAGCACATGTGGCCTGCACAGGTGCTTGGTATGCTAGCTTTTGTGCCTGGTTGTGTAATACCTTACAATTTGAAGCATTAACAATGTGCGCCTCTCTGCTTCCCTCCATCCGCAGCGTGATGCGGTCATGGCCAGCTTGGCAGAGCTGCAGGCCGCCTTCCATGTCCGCGAGGCCCGGCAGGCAGCCGATGTACAGAGCTTGCGCAATGCCAAGGAGGCTGCTGAGCGGGAGGCTGCCACGCTGCGCGCCCAGCTGCAGGCAGCGCAGCCCAGCAGGCCCAGCATGGCAGCGCTCAATGAGCATGCAGTGCCTGCTCCACAGGTGCCACGCCGCCACATGGCAGACATGGAGGCGGACATTGTGATGCAGCGCTCGCTTGCCAGCATGGATGGCCACACAGGCCGCCCCCGCGGCATGGCCGCCTCCAGCGAGGCCCTGCCGCTGCAGCCGCTGTCCCTTGCGGGGCGGGACAATGTGCACGCGTCCCTCACCCGCCCTCTGTCGCCAGCGAAGCAGGAGCAGCCGGGCACAGAGCAGGGCGGCTGGCCGCCCGGCTACTTGTTCAAGTTTTCGGTGCGTCCAGGCAGGGAAGGGCTGGCTGGGCAGTTGGGGGGTGCACGATGAGACGCAGAGGGGTGCAGCTGCCTGTGGAGCTCAGCTCACACCTGCATGGAAATACCAGACCAAAACGCCCGCACTCCTCCCAATCACCTACCTATTGCAGGATGCTGCCCCGCTCAGCCCACGCAGCAGCCAGGCACGCGTGGGCAGCCAGGCGCGGCCGGGCTTCCTGGGGCAATCGCGCATGCTGGTCTCCCAAGATGAGAACGGGGGCCGTGGGCTGCTCGGCAGTCAGCGCCTGCGGCTGCCGAGCGTGAGCATGTATGCGCGCCTGCAGGAAGGCCCTGGTGGCAACTGATGGCCGTAGTTGCAGCGCATTGGCAGCAGAGGGAGCGAATGAGCTACAGAAACTGCCGCGATGGCAGGTGTTGATGAAACTGCCTTGCCGTTGTACCGTGCCTTCATGTGTGTGTCAAATTATACTTGATTTCTTCTTTTTATAGCTTGCCTGTGCTTCTACTGTAAATGTACGAGGGTTGGGGATTGAAGGCGCTGCCGATGGACGGACATTTGGTGCACCTGCATGACGCGTCGATGGGCCTTCAGATGCCATCCAGTGGAAGGCTGTCGTTGCAAGCTGCTCAGCTCGCATCGTTTGCCGCACCAAGGCCCAGCCGAAAGCCGCTCCAACTGCGCGGGCAGGCGCCACACCGCATGAAACTGCTCCTTGGACTGGTCGGGCGGGCCGTGACGTAGTCGCCACGATGCTCTGGAGCACCAGATGGTCTGCGGGAAGACAGGCAGAAGAGGCGCCGGCCGCTTGGCGGCCCCAGCCCCCCCAGCTGCCGGCGATGCCGCCACCGCTGCCGCTGCCCTGCCTGCCGCCGCAGCTAGGTGGCCCATGCCATGGCTCCGCCTGTGCAGGCAGCACACCACCAGCCGACTTGGCTCCAAAGGCGATGGCCGTCAGCGGCATGGTGCACTTGCCGCCGTCGCACCGCCAGCGGCCCGGCCGTACACCTGGGTGCGGCGCAAGCCGTGGGGCAGCTGCGCAGGCACCGGCGCACCAGCCTCAAAACTGCCAGCCGCCACACGACGCTGCAGCCGACTGCAGGAGGGGACGCTGCGATGGCATGCCAGTCCGCCGCCGCCTCCCATTGGCGGCCGTGCAGCAGCAGCATGGCAGCAGCAGCCCGGAGGGCAAGCACACGCCGGGGACGGTAACAGATGCACAGCCTGCACCTGGCGCGGTGCAGCGGCATGCGGCATTTCAGCAGTTCCGGCAGCAGCGGGCGCAGCGGGCGGCCGCGGCCACCGTGATTCAGGCGCATGTCAGGCAAGGCTGCCCTGCATGTCTGGTGGTGCAAGCTGTACACCAGTACCCCGTTGGGAACAGTGTCCCTGCATGCATGCACCCACAAGCCTCAACTTTCCCCAAAAACACAACTGCAGGGGTATCCTAGCGCGGCAGGAGCTGCGCTGCCGGCAAGCCGAGAGGCTGCTGCTGGCGCGGCGGCTGCAGCGCATGCTACAGCGGTGGCGAGAAGTAGTGGCTGCCCAGGACAGGCTTCGACGACATGCCGACCTGGCCGGTCAGCAGGCTTTCATGATACACTGGCAGCGTCGGCAGCAGCTGCTCACAGAGCATGGGCCTGGAGGCCTGGCAGCAGCACACAGCCAGATCAAGCGGCTGGGGCGGGCATGGACGGCCTGGGTGCAGGCGGCAGCGGGCCTGTGAGGTGACGTCGTCCGCACGCCTTGGGCGCACCAACCCATATGCCTGTCCCCTCTTTCATGGCACTGTGAGCAGCGTTAATTGATGTTGCGGCGTATCTGATGTGGCAAAGTATTGTGCGGCACGGGGCGTTCGAAGGAGGGGAGGGCAGTGGCGACTTGCATCGCATCGCCGGCAGGCGGTAGGGTGGGCCACAACATTATGGAGCCAGGCGAACCCGCGCAATGGGGCTTGCCAGAGGACTCACACGTGTGGCACAGAGCCCTGCAATCCTTGAGCAAAAGTGACATTGCCGACTGCTGAGAGCTAGGCCCCCTAGCTGACGGCAGCTGGCGCCAAGGCGGTGCCCCCATGCGAGCGGCGCGCCCACCTGCTGAGTGCTTGGTTCAGCCGCCTCTGCGCAGCCCGCCATATTCCTGGATCGCTGCCGCACTCCGGCTGCCTCTCAGGCACGGCACTTCAACGCCTCAGCCGCTATGCCCACTTCGCCGGCCAAGCCTCGGGGCCTCGCCGAGCGGGGCGCCTCGTGCCTGGCCTGGAATCTGCGGCTTTTCAGCATCCTGCAGCTGGCCGCTGGAGTGGGCTACATCGTGCTCGCGGTGTTCCTGCAGTTTCCGCCCGGCGACCCCCTGACGCTGTGAGTCGAGCGGGTTGGGAGCGGGCGGTGTGGCGGGCAAGCCGGCAAGCCGCCTCCGCCCGCTCTGCCGGCCGGCGACAGCTGCCGCCTACCGCCGACAGCTGCAGCACCGCCCGTGCCCACTTGCTCCGTCGCCCCCTGCCCTTCCCTGCGCAGGGGCCTGTGGGCCATCGGCTGCCTGACCATCCTCACATCGGTGTTCGGCCTGGGGGGTGCATGCTGCCGCTGGGGCTGCTGCCTGGGCGTCTACCTTGTCCTGTCGGTGCTGGCCACGCTGGCGCAGGCCGCCTTTGTGCTCTATCTATTCATCGACCCCGCGCACGCTGAGAACGAGGTGGCCAAGTACCAGCGCACTCGTGACGGAGCCATCAAGTGAGCGGTGGTGCATGTGGGTGCTGGCCTAGATGCACCACTGCTGCTGGGCTGGGCTCCATGATGGCTGGCGCTGCGTCATCACCTGTGTCGGTTGGGGGATGGCTGCGCACGCCGTTCATCTCGTCCTCCCACAGAGCCGGCCTTGCACACGTTGACCCCTCCCCTGACTCCCCGCCCACATCCCCAGGGACAACCTGCACGACATCATCATCTATGGGCGCTGGGGGTTGCTGGGCCTGCTGGCGGCGCAGGTGCTGGCCATCGTGGTCGCGGCGGTGCTGCGCTGCTGCAGCCGCAACCGTCAGTACGAGGAGTTCCAGGAGGTGAGCTGGCTCGCCTTTCCCTGCCGTCCTTCCAAGAGGACTTGGGAGGGGAGAAGGGCAGGTCAAACAGGGCTCAGATACTGCTGCCGCGCTTCTTTGTCTGCCGGTGCACATCGCGCCAGGTGCAACAGCCGGGCCTCCCTGACTTCTGTCTTTTAACCGCTTCGTTCCACCCTCTGCACAGGAGGAGGAGGCCGAATACGAGGCGCGGCGCGCGGCGGCAGCCACCCAGCTGGACCAGCTGAAGAGCAAGCTGGGTCTGGCGGCGGCGGTCAGCGACAGCCCCACCGCAGCGGCGGCTGCCTCCAAGCGTGTCATCAGCATCAATGCGGTGTCCGGCTCGGCAGCTGAGCGCATGCAGCAGCAGGCGGCAGCGGCAGCCAGCATGCGCAGCGTGCTGTTTGAGCGCAGCAGCACCATGGAGGACGGCAAGCTGGAGGTGGAGATGGAGGCGGGCAAGATTGGGTCCAGGTGCGCAGATGCGTGTGAGGTGGGGTGTCATGCATGTGAGCAGCAGGGTGTAGAGGTAGCCTCGGTGCAGTGTGCTGGCACCAGCAGGCTCGTGCGCGTTTGAGACTGTTTGGTCCTCCCATGACTTGCTTACAGGGTGGTGACTGATGAGGAGCAGCAGAAGGGCACCAGCACGGGCACCACCGCCTGGCCGCAGAGCGGCACCCCCACGCAGCAGCAGCAGCAGCAGCGCTCCTTTAAGCCATCCTGGTCCAAGCAGGGAAAGAATGCGTAACTACTGCTTTCAGTGCTATCCACCTGCCTCAACCAATGTGCCGCTGTGCGAAACACGCCGGCAACTCCTCCACTAGCGTGGGGCCTGTGCCCCCCTTCCCCAGTATGTTTATTCAACCCCCTGACAGTCACTTAGCACCATCTTAATTTGGGTGTACCTTGACCGCTACTGCGCAGCCGGCCAACGTTTTGAATTCCTTAAAAACGTAAAAACCCACAGGCTGCCTCTCTCAGCAGGGTGCCAAAACAGGCCGTAGCAGGAGTGTGGTTGGCACCTCTGCCGTGCAACCTGAGGCAGGATGCTAGGGTTGCTGGTCACATCGAGCGCAGGGATAGCGAAGCGGCCCTCCCTCAGTGCCCACCAACATGAGCTCTGCATTTCACAATGCAACTAGAATGGGCTGGGAGCGGTTGGCGGTGGACGGACCGAACCAGAGCTCACCATCTCTGTGCTCGACCCGGCAATGGCACCTTTACAGGAATGAAACGCCTACTAAAGAAGCACATCCTTTTGCAACACTCAAAATCAGCGTGGAAGGCAGGATGCAAGGTGGGTGGACCGGTCAGTTGAGAGCGCAATTCAGAGATGGGAGCACGGGGATGGGCCGCGTCAGCAGCCCTCGAGCAAAAGGTCAGCGGTCAGTGCGGGAAACAGGGTTGCGCCAAACAGCTTTAAAAACATGGGGGGGGGGGGGGGGGGGGGGTTGG
>VFQQ010002798.1_pt1 | contig 18448 bp, 32 predicted proteins | sample 3512341 | NCBI WGS metagenome assembly VFQQ01 (sample SAMN10412373, study PRJNA504923) | tailings metagenome | isolation source: Relicate 2 Philex TSF1 revegetated site | place: Philippines: Tuba, Benguet | collected 2017-08-29 | reverse complement strand
GCTGGGCACGGCAACTGCGGCTGTGGTGGCATTCGGCAATGTCATGTCAGGCCATGCCTCGCTGACCGTGGTGGCGGCGGAAGTGGCTGCTGATGCAGGTGGGTGCACAAGCCTTTCTGGGCGCGCCGCACATGCCTTCTTGCTGCGCTGGCGCCGTGCCGCCTGCATGATTGTTGGTACTGACTTGGTTTAGCCACAAGTCCTGTCTGTCATTCAGGGCGGTCCATTGCAGCCATCCATTCACGTCGGCCAAGCCGCCCGTCCATGCAAGCTGCCCATCCATCGATCCACACTCAGTTCAAACTGCCCCCTCCCCACAGTGGGCGCTGCCGCGCTGGACGCCGCTTCAGACGCAGTTGTGAGCGCTGCTGTGGATGCGCTCACAGACCCAGACAGCGAGCCCGCGGCAGCCCTCCAGCAGGCGGTAGAGCAAGGCGACCCAACTGTGCTGCTGCCGGACGTGCCTGATGACCCTGAGCTCGCTGCGGTGGCTGCTCAAGAGGTGGCGGCGGGAGCAGTGGGCCAGCTGTTCAGCCGAGGGGCGGGCAAGCTGGCGGCGGCCAGTAAAGGTGGGTGGGGCAGGTCTGGGTGGCGCAGGTTGCATGGGGGCATGCAGCCTTGCCTGGAAGGACACAGCTGGCTGCTGTGACTTTGGCGCAGCAGGTGCTGTGTAGCCGGCCCTTGCCAGCTCGCCACCTGCTTGCAATGGCTGATGCCCAGCCGTGCTGCTGCGATCGCCTCCCTTTGCAGCGGGTGCTGCCTTGCTGGGAGGCCTGCAGGGGGCGGCGGCAAGTGCAGCATCCGCGCTGGCGTCAAGCCCGCTGGCGCAGCCGTTTGTGGGAGGCAGTTCGAACGCAGCCAGTGGGGTAGCAAAGGCTGCGGCGGAGGCTGCCACAGATGCTGTGAGCGGTGTTGTGGCTGATGCTGTGAAAGATACGCTGCTGGACAGTTAGGCTTGCGCCCTAATCGCTTGTGCTGGCTACTTCTGTTTACTACATGAGTTCAGTTTCATCAGACACTTGGTTAAGGCACATGATCCTCTTTCTACCTTTGATTATCTATCAGCTGCTGCCTTGATAACTGTGCTGTACTCGCCCAGTTGTACTGGCATGTAACATGTCTGCCAGTGATCGAAAACATTGTTGCATGGCCAGCACGGTGTTGTGGCGCAAGTTTGTGCACGACATAGGGAGAAAGAGTACAGAAGTGTAGGCAGTTGACTACTCGCAATGCTTGGCTATCAAGGTATCACAAAAATATGTGGCTTGCAAAGGTAGGCAGTGCTGGCAAAATGGGGAAAGAGGCATTGCAAAGCTAAGGTATGATCAAGCGTATCAGCTTTTAATTTGAGTGGTGTTGGGCGCACGGCAGGCGGCTAGCTCGACGATGCATTGTGCCAGAATGCTAGCTTGTATCACTGAACGATGGTATCAGCGAAAGCGTGCCAAGGCACATATTTAGCTGCATCATGAGGCGGGCACTTGCAGGGCCAGCAGGCCGGCCAGCGCCCCTTGGTAGCCGGCATTGTAGTCCAGGGCCACCTGCATTCATGGCAGGAAGGAGCAGCACCAGCAAGCAGCAGCAGGACACTGCTCGTGAGGCAGTCAAGGAAGCTTATACAAGCACCACCGGCAGGGTGGCAGGGTGCCAGCTCAGACATGCGTGCAACTCCAGCTTGCTTGCCCAACGGCACAGATAAACCCCCCAGTCGGCGGCAGCCGAATCAAAGCCCACCTCATTCTGAGCGTAGTCCTGGCGAGAGTCCTGGTAAACAGTGTCGCTGGTGGCCTGAGCGCCCAAGCCGCCCGGCCCACCCACCAGCGCACCGCGCAGCACCTGCAGCAAGGCAGGCAAGCAGGCAGGGCGGCTTGGTGGTGGGCTTGGGTTGTGCAACGAGCAACACTCTCTCCAAGGCCACAAAGCGGCCGCTGCGCCCTGTGCAGCCACGCATGCCAGTCGCATGCAGCGACGCCTGGCACTCGCAGCTTGTGCAGACCTGGGGGTTGGCTGCAGTTGACCAGTAGGCTTCCCAGCCGCATGGCACACGGCGGCCTTGAGCATCCGGGGTGGTCTTGCAGGATGCGGCGCGGTGGTGGGGGCGCACGGGCGGGTTTGTGCCAAAACCAACCACAAACGAGCGGCCTGATTTGCCGAGGCAGTAATCGATCTGGCTCTTGGCAAACGTTACCAGCTGCTTGCGGTGCTGCACCGGAGAGGCGGTGGGTAGGGGAGGGTGGCTTTGTTGTGGGAACAGCAGTGCAATGGAGCAACCAGGCGGGTAAAGATGCGAAGCAGTCGCACCTGGCTGGTTGCCGGCAGCTGCGACGCGCGCAGCAGCGCAATGAACGCCACGTTTGCCGTCTGGCGCAGGTTGCCCCAAGAGTAGTACTGGTGCCGGTGCATGCCCTTCACTGTGCGAATTATGCTGTTGGTGCCTGCGGCGCGCAAAGAAGGAAGGGCGGAGGCAGCAGTAGGCTCAGCTTGCAAGGGACATACAGTCACCTCTGGACATATGGCCACATGTAACAAAATCTGGCAAGGTCAATCAAAGCAACCAGCAGATGAGAAGTGGCAGGGCACGCGGCTGCGTGCCTGCTGCCGCTGCTCACCATTTGCCCAGGCCCAGGGCAAGAGCACCTGGCTGGTCAGCCAGGATTCGTACTCCGCTTTGCCGGGCAGGTTGCTGGCCCCTGCGGTGAAGCGCGCAATGTGCAGCAGCGCCGCGGCGGCGGCGGGCGTCTGCGAGTCAAAGTCCAGCTGCAGAGGGGAAGAGGGAAGGGCTACTTGAGTGCCATGCAGGGAATGCAGCTGCTACCGCTGCGCTGCTGTTTGTAACCTCCGTCACTGTCACCCTATCCAGCCAATGCAAGCGTGCAGCGTTTCACTATGTGAACAAGAAAACGGCAAACAGCAGCAGTGCGCACCACAGCCTCACCATGTAGTGGTGATAGCTCTCCGCCTTCCAGTAGGAATAGGCACGCTGCAGGTGCGTGGCATTGCCTGCAGTGGAGTCCAGAGAGCAGATCCAATGTGCCACTCATGCGCCTGGCTTGGCAACAGGATACGCGAAGTTTCCGAAGGCCGCAAGTGTGCTGACCCTGCATGACACGGTCTGCAGCGGCAAGGCAGCCAGGAGGCAGCACTGCAACAGCAGGTGCACCTGTGGCTCGGTACATCCAGGCCGAGGACAGCATGAGCTTGTCCAGGTACCTGCAAAGAGCAGCAGCAAGTAAGCACCCTTGGCCAGGTTTCTGCAAGAATGGCATGCAAGCAATATGTGCCGTGTCGACCTGGCCTGCACGCCAGGAGCTCTGACCTGCTGCTGGGCACCAGCCCCGCCTGCTTCACTGGCTGGTAGCTCGGCAGGCTGTCGCAGAAGAGGCCTGCGGGCAAAAGCAGAGGGGCGTGAGCATGTAGGAAGGCAAGGTGGCCGATGCATGCCGCAGAGCATAAACGCAAACAGTGCACAAGCGGGCACACGCTGGGCATACACACTTGCCCCCAGCCCCCAGCATTGCCTTGCCCATGTTGCCGGCACTTAATCGCTCCCAGCCACATCTTACCCGGCTTCTCAGTTGCCCAGCTGTGCAGCTGCTGGGCGTGAGTGAGCCAGGAGCTGGCCAGCGCTGGGCTGTCCTTCTTAAGTAGCATGGAGGCGGAGGCCAGTGCGGCACTGACCTGCAGCGGGGTGCATGGCAGCAGCAGCTGCTGTGAGGCATGCAGCCAAGCAAAGAGACCAAGGCACCCACGGCACAGCGCAACGCGCTGCACAGCTGCCTGCGTGAGCAATGCACAAATCAGGCACAAGGTGTGGGGTTGCAGCTCAGCCACGCAGCTGACCACATGCCACAGCGCCTCAACAGGCACATCAGAGCACAGCACAGCGCAGCGTGCGCACCATGCCCAGCATGTCGGACGCAGCGTGCTTGCCACGCTGCCAAGTGTACACTGTGCGCGGCACGCCCACATGATCCTCCTCAGGCCGGCCCCAGTAGCTGTGGTCCTCGTTTGGCTCTCCAATCAGCCCAACAAACCGCTCCGGCAGGGATGCACCACTGGGCAGCTTGGTGGCGGGCAGGTGGCAGGCGGCCAGGTACGACGCCCCCCACCTGCGGAGAGAGCATGTGGAGGGTGTGCAGGTTCAGTGATGCGGCGAGCGGCCATATGCATGCATGCAAGGCACAGGGTACACAGTAAATGGGTGCACGCGTGCTAGCCCAGCACTACGCATGGCACCGAGTAATTGTCGTTCCTCCGACTCCCTGCCTCACTTGGCGGCCTGCTTGGCGTAACCCAGCTGCCCCGCGGCCTCCAGGCCAGAAGCGAAGTCGAGCGTTGCCCAGGAGATGTACAGAGTGGACAGGGCGATTGTGTAGGAGTGCTTCACGTGATCTCCGGCATCTGCGGCCAGTGATGTATGGGCAGAGAGATTTCGCTCGTTAGACGTAGCAGCATACTCGCGTGGTGGGACGCTTGGGCGTGATGCAACCTGCCTGTGCAGGTCAGCAGTGCAGAGCAGCACTTGCGAGCATGCCCTGCTAGCTTGAATTGCAATCCCCCTCGTTGGGCATGCGCCCACGCACCATACCAGCCGCCCACAACAGGGTCGGACAGGTGCGAATCGTTGCGCCACGTGACCCGCTTGCCAGTGCTTGCGGTCTCCGGCAGGTTGCCGCTGCGCTGGGCCTCGTAAAACAGAAAGTTCAGGCCCAGTGCCTGCTTGTACTGGGTGGGCCCGAACGTGGGTGCTGCCCGGGCGGCCTGCGGCAGGGGAGGCAGGCTTGGAGGGCTGTTGGGAGGACACAGCGGTCGAGCCAAACTGCGACCATGCAGCGCGGTGGCGGCGGGGGCAGGCGGCCGTTCGGCATTGGCGGCCGATCCGTGTATGCGGCGCCTCAGCGCAGTCCACATGACAGGCTGACGCGCCTGGGGGCTCGCCAGGAGCAGGAAGAGCAGGGGCAGCAAGAGGGCGCGGCCCCCCGGCCGCCTGCTTTGCGGCCCGGCTGGGCTCATCTCGCAGATGGTGCGCAGGGGGGGTCTGCGGTCCAGTTGCAAGGGGAGAACGGCGAGCCCGCCGGCATGTGACGGCTGCCGCCGCTTGGCGATGTCGCAGCTGCTGACCAAGCGGATCAGCTCAGCGGCTGGGATCTGGCCATGCCCTTGTCTAATGGCAGCCCCAAGCTCAGCGCTGAGGCGGCTGCGCTACACAAACTGTTGACTGAATGCTGTTCGTGGTGGCAATGCCGGCCTTGCGCTGCTCCAACCCCAAGCATTGGCGGCCATGCGTAGCTTTGATGTCTGCTGCGCTCAACCTTCCGCCAACGCCTGACGACGATGACTGCACGACAGACTGCCCTGCCAAATTCCGACGGCCGAATAGCCCAAAGTTACATGTTGATGTCACGCAGGGAGGTGGCAGGGTTCACGGCGCATCAAAGCATGACAACATATCGAGTTGAGTTTGCTTGGGTGTGCTGTGCTGGGCGACCAACGTGCCACGCACGGCAGCAGCGCCGACTTCATCTGCTGCTGCCCGCGTGCGGTGCAGCAGGTGCGGGCTCAGGTTGGGCCTGGGTGCTGCATCAGGATGGTGCGCGGAGCTGAAACCGCCGGGCCCAGCAGATGCTGGAGTCACCCTGTGAGCGCCATGAGCCTACACGCTTCGGCAGGCGGTGAAGATGCCGCGCACAACCTGCTGCACGGCCACCACCTGCAGCAGGAAGGTGGGTGGTAAATACGATCCGTGTTGGAGTGTGAACTGTCGGTCGGGGTGGAAGGGCAGGAAGAGCGCGCAGGGGCAGGCACATGCACCGGAGTGCGGCGAGAAGCTGCCAACCGCTCGCCCGCCACAACTCCCGCTTACCGGAGCCAGGAGGATCGTCTTGATGCCAGCAACAACGCCCGCCATTGTGTTAGTAGATCGTCAAGGGGAAGGGTGGACCTGCAAAGCAGAGGGGAAGGAGAAGCTGGCGGGGCATCGACGGAGGAGCGGCGGCGGCGGCGGCGGCAGGGACGGCAGGAAGACGGCGCGTGCATTTTGCGGCTCGCCAACGCACACAAAGCCTATCAAACCGGCTGTTAAAGCATTCTTTCAACACGACAGCTTATGCACACGCCCCCCAGCGACCCACCTTGTGTGAGAATGCAGTGGAGGCAATGGAGGCGTAGAGGGCACTGAATAAAGGAGGAATGAATGGTTGGGTGCGGAGAGCCATACCCAAGCAATGGTGCTGACGCAGCGTGCTGCGCTGCTGACTTGGCGCGGTGCACGTCAGCTGCCCGGCGCCCAGTCCTAAGTATTCCCCGTCATCTTTACAGGACTTGCCCATTGCTCAGATTGTGGGACTATGAAATGCGCAGAAGCGCCAATCAAGAAGCTCCCGGCCGCTCAGCCATCCACATCCATGTCAGCCGCTGCAGGCGCTAGCGGCGGCGAGAAACGCTGCTGCGCCTGCTGTGCCTGCTGCCCGCCGTTGGCATGGCCGGGCACCAGCGGCAGCGGCGGCGGAGAGGGGCCCTTGGTCTCATGCTGCTGGCTGAGGGAGGCAGGTGGTGGGGCAGGGGTGGTGCCTGCCGCCCACGGCGCAGCGGCGGCAACTGGCGGCGGCGGCGGCGAGGCCCCCGCCGCGGCAGCAGCACCTGCTGTGAGCTTCGCATTCAGCGCCTGCGCAGCGGCCAGCGCTGCCTGCTGGGGAGCCGTCGCCGATGCGCCGGGCTGGGGAGGCGGGGGCGGCGGCGCGGCGGCGCTGTCTGGCTGGCTGGCTGGCGGGGGCAGCTGATCAATGGCTGCCTGGACGGCGCCCTTGGCAGGCCGCTGCAGCTCCTGCACCGCCTTGGCCTCTGTGGGTGTGTGAAAGTTAGGCAGGGGAAACATTCGACGATGAGCATACACTCTCAAGCGAGCTGCCATGCCTTGCGTGCCACCCCTCGCTCGCCAGAGCGAGGTGCCTTCCGCGAAAGTGCCGCAGACCAACAGCAGCAAAGCAGGCCCTCTCTGTGCTCTGCGCAGTTTTCAAGGCGCACCCGCGTCGCGCAGCATCTGCGGCGTGAAGCGCGCCACGTTGGCGGGGTGCTCCAGCCCCGACAGCAGCAGGTAGGGCAGCAGCGGGCGGTGAGCCTCGCTCTGCGGCGCAAGTGCAGGAGACGGCGTTTGGTAAGCAGCAGTGTGTGCTGGTGAGCACCGTCGGAACAGCCCAACGCACACCCAAGGCTGCCGGGCCACATTTGAGGGTGGCAGCGCACAGGCGGCTCATAGGCTGCATGCCCAGGCAGACCGTAGGCAGCACGTCCGCCACGACAGCGCAAGGACAGCACAAGCAGCCCACCTCAGGCGACAGGTGCGCGTACATGGAGCGCACGGCTCGCAAGTATTTGAGCGATGCCGAGCCATCTGCAGGCCGGATGAGGGCGGGATCGCAGCAAGGGATTGGCTGGAGCGCTGGCCTTGCAGGCGGCCTGCTCCAGCCAGCAGCAGCAGTGTGGTGGACCAGCGGCGGCAGCCAACAGCAGCCATCAGCAGTGAGCAGCAGCAGGCGACACCGGCAACATGAAATGAAGCTGGCTCACCCTCTCCCCTGCAGTCCTCCCACAGCTGCTGCTCCAGAGCAACGGCCGCCTGGACAGGAATGGAGGCAAGCCAGTTTAAGCGTGAACACTGGGGTGGAGCAACCAGGGCTTGCATTCAAGTGTTTGGACACTAACAAGCAGGGCTGCGCGCCAGTGAGGACGAGAAAGCTCCAGGCTAGGCTTTTGCAGCCCGCTGGCTGCCATGGCAACCACAATGCAAGCCCGCTGAAGCATCAGCGCGTGCCTGCAGCGGCGTCTTCTCGGTTGACAGCGCCATCAAGAACACTTGGATCGCCGCATCGCGGTGCCAGTCGCCTGCGGGTTGGACAGGAGTATAAAGGCTGAGACGTTTTGGTAGGAAGAGCAGGAGACCAGCAGGAGGATCAGCAGAAGCAAATGCAGAGCTCCCAGCTTGGCTGCGGGGCAGGCAAGGTGGCAGCACCAGCCAAACGCACGCAGGCATGCAGGTTGCCGTTCGATGCCACAAAAATACACATGCGCCCTGCCTGCACAGCACATCGAGCATAGCGCATGGCGGCGCACCTGTGCTTGTGAAGGCCAGCACAGGGCCTGCAGGCTTGCTCTCCTCTTTCGGCTCCTCCGCTGCTGCTGCTGCTGCTGCTGCTGCCGCCGCCGCTGAGCCGCCAACCATCGGCAAGGCCGGGGGAGCAGCCACCAAGTCAACAGATCGCTCACGCTTCACAGCCGGGTGAACCTGCTCGTCTGCTGCCGGCGGTGCTGCTGCTGCTGCCGCCGCCGCCGTCGCAGCGCTCGGCTGCCGCTGCGCCAGCGGCGGCGCCAGCTGCGACGGCGGCGGCGGCGGCCGCGCGGCGGCGGATCGCTTGGCTGCTGGCGCAGGCTGTGCGTCCTGTTGCTTTGCTAGCGCTCTCCAGTGCACCATCAGCACTTTCTGGTTGGCCTCCATTGCGTTCAGCTTGGCGTTGCAGCTCGACTTGAGGGGTTCGTGCCACTTGGCGAACGTGCCAACCACCCGGGCCAGTGGGTCACCGCCTGCGCCAGTCAGTGCATGTGGAGGAGCGTAAGCAAGCAGAAAAGCGAGCAGGACAGGCCTGGCTGCGTGGGACAACGAAGCCTGGCCAATCGCAGTGGTGGCGCACCATGGGCTTCGTCCGCAGGCCAACCGCAAGGCCGCACGAGTGAGCAGGAGGCGGCAGCAGCAGGCCACATGCAGTCGCAATGCCACCAGACTGCTGCCAGAGCGCGCACGCAGAGCTGCCGGTGCACCTGCGTCCTCCTGGCACGCTTTGAGCTGCTCGATTGTGATGTCAAGCCCATCAAGCTCCTTGAACAGCGCAGCTATCGTCCCCGCCTCCTGGAGTGGATGAGACGCGCACGGGACAGATTCAAGGGTGAAACAACCACACAGCAGGCAGGGCAGTGTGCCATGCCAAGCAGCTCGGCCACAAGGACGTCAGCCGCAGCAACCCCACTGGGCCGTAAAACCGGATACAGGTCTCCCAACAACACAAGCAGGACACGTGCGCCACAGCAGGGTGCAATTTTGTTGGGCAACACCCGCCCACCTGTCCCGCCTGGTTCAGCGCCGCCTCCAGCCGATCTTTAGCCAGCTGCAGCTCCCGCCGCTTGCGGTACAGCACTGCACATGCAGGGGTGTTTGGGAAGGTGAGGGTGGGAGTGGCAGTGGAGGACAGATGGGGGAGGCACAGTGCATGCGGGGCATCCGTTAGCCTGCAAGAATGCAAGACGGGAGCGCAAGGCGCCATCATCCAAAACCTCCCTGCCACCGCCACGGCAGCCCTGCTGCGAGCCACACCACCCACGAGCCACATGCTTCAGCAGCCTGGTACTCACTTTGCACCATTGGGTCAGGGTGCTCGGGAACCGCAGGCGCCTCTGGCTGCTCTGCCGGTGCTGCTACCGCTGGCGCCGCCGGCACCGGTTGCTCAGCTGCAGCAGCAGGTTGCGCGGCAGGCGCCGCCTGCCCCCTGCCACGTGCCGGCCGCTTGGCTGGAGGCGAGGCCGCGGCGTCTGCCCCTGGGGGCGGCTGTCGGGGCTCTGCAGCAATGGCAGCCGCAACCAAGCTGCCCCTGCGCAGAGGCGCCCCAGCAGCTTGCTGCTGCGGGGCGGCCGGCGCTGCCTGCCCCGCAGCCCCAGGCCCATGCGACAGGCGCCGGCGCTTGGCTGCCGACCCGGGGGCAGCAGCACCTTCATCTGCTGCCCCTGCCTCTGCACCTGCTGCCGCCGCCGCTGCTTCCGCTGCCGCAGGTGCCGCCGTAGCCTGCTGCGGCTGCTGCTGGGCGGCAGGAGCTGCCTTGCCTTTGGCCGGCTGTGCACGCCCACGCTTGCGCTGCCCGCGGCCTGAGGCTGGCGCCTGCTCGGCTGCTGCCTCGGGCGCCTCCTGGCCAGCGGCTGCTGCCGCCGCCTCTGGCGCCGGTGGCACCTCCTGGCCCGCCGCTGCCGCCGCCCCAGCTGCCTCAGCTGCTGGATGGTCGACCTCCATGGCTGCTGCTGCTGCAGGCGGCTGCTGTGCTGCTGCTGCAGGCACCTCAGCAGGCATGGCAGGCAGGACCGGGAGGCCTGCCGCCACCTCGCCCTCCGCAGGCAGCTGCGCGGGCACAGGCACAGGCATGGAGACTGGTGCTGCCGCCGGAGTGCCGCCGCCAATCGAGATGTTTGATATTGTGGAGGCTGCCGGCTGCTGCTCCGCGGCCGCCGCTGTGGCGTCCGCAGGTGGTCCCTCGCCGCCTGCCGCGCTGGCGGCTGCCACGCCAGCCTCAGCTGCTAGGGCCTGAGCATCAGCGCTGACCTGCGCCACCAGGGTTTGAAGCTCCTCGTCCGCCGCTGCAGCAGGCGCCGCAGGCGCAGCAGCGGGAGCCGCCTCTACAGCCGGCGCAGGGGCCGCTGCTGGGGCACTGCCTCCCTCGGTTGCTGCTGCTGCTGCTGCTGCTGCTGCGGTGGCAGCGTCCTCCTGCTGCTGCTCACCCCGCTTGCTGCGCTGGCGGGCGGGGGCGCGCGTGCGCTGCGCCGCTGGCTGTGCACCAGCCTCCTCGGGCTGTGGCGACGCTGCAGCCGCCGCCGCCTTGCTGCGGCGGCCGCCACGGCCCTGCTGCTGCTGCTGCTGCTGCTCGGCAGGCGTCGCCGTCGCCTCTGCCGCAGGCTCTGCGGGCGCGGCCTGCTCACCCGCAGCTGCCGCAGCTGCTGCGTCTGCTGCGCCTGCTGCGGTTGGCGCTGCGTCACCTGGCTGCTGCCAACGGGCGCCCTTGCCAGTCACGATTGCGCCGGCGTCTGCTCCCTTCCAAGCAAAGCTGGGTTCGTCCTCCTGGGGGTTCCATAGCACCGCATCCTCATCTGCCAGGTTGAAATTCTGCGAGGAGGCAAGGCAAGTGTGCACGGGCAGGGGGGTCAAGAAGCAGTGCAGGCAGGTCAAGATGGTGGGCAGGTGAGCAGCCGCTGCAAGCGGTGGCAATTTCATCAGCACAGGCCAAGCAAGCGAGGTCCAGCACAGGGGCTGTGCACAACTCGCAGCATTGAGACCCTGCATTGCTGCCGAACTGTCAGCTGCAGCATTCAACGCAGGCACAGCAGGGCAGATTGAGCTCACATCCTCCTCTCCATCATCAAACTTGATCAAATGCTTTCCATTGCTGTACTGTGCCACCTTGCCCTGCAAAGCAAACGTGAGGGAGAGGATCGACTGGGCTACGGCAATAAGTGTGCAACTGGGCTGCGACAAGCAGTGTGCACCTGCGCGCCCGCCAACGGGTGTGTCATTTCCAGCGCACGCCCGCCGCAAAAGGCTGCGGTTTTGAAGCAGCCCAGGCACGCAGCCATGCACAGCTGGACCCCTACCACATAAAACTGCCCGGTTGGGTGGTGGGGCGCGGCCTTCTTGCCCCGCCCCTTGCGCACAAGCTGCTCCTCCTCCTCTTCCTCAACGAACCAGACCGCCAGCCGGCGGCTGCAAGTGATGGGATGGCCAGGCACATGAGAGCCTCAAAACATGGTCACTGTGGCAGCAGGTATGTGAGCAATGCAGGCGGGCAGGCAACTGAACGCCCCTGCCACGATGCGACAAATGCGACGGCAGGTGTGACAGCAGGAGCATTCACCAGGCCCCTCACTTGATGAGGTGCTCGGGCTGGAAGGGGATGATGTGCGTGGTAGGCTGAGGCGGCGTGCTAGGCGGCCGCGCACCCCGGCCCTTGCCTCCATGCTGCTGCTGTGGCGGGTGTGGCTGTGCCGTGGCTGCTGCCCGCTGCCGGCCGCTGGCCCGGCGACCAGAGGGCTGCCGGGCCGCTGCCGCAGCGCCGCCCTCTGGCTCGGCTGTGCCCTCGCGGGACTGGCTGCCAGAGATGCGCCCCGATGCCCGGCGCGTCAGGCGCGGCGCCTGCTCGGCCCCGGCACCAGCGGCGGCGGCGGGAGCGGCGCCAGCCGCCTCTGCTGCTGCGGGCTGGCCGGCGGGCTTGGCGTTGATGATAGGCACGTCATCCGAATCGCTGTCGGCCATCCTGCAGGGCAGCAGCGCAGCGGAGACGCTGAAACTGGCCGCCGAACGGCTTGGAAGGGAGCCATCGCAGCCCGCAAGCTGATCCGCTGCATCTCTGTCCTCGCCTGGTGCACTGGCAGCGCGATCAGGCGGCGGCGTGCGCCCTCAAGACCGCCAGCCTGCAATTCGGCTGCAGAGCGGCCCTCTGCCGGCCCTGAGCTATTGCACTTGGTCTATAGGACACAGGCTGATAAGCGGATGCGACTACAGTGCAGTTTGGGCCCTCCGCATTTTTGCACAGCACACAGCAGGTCCCCTGCACTCTTCCCGACACGCCTGAGCCACGATCAACCTACTCTCACACTGCTTCTCTACACCCTGAACAAGGTGAGGCGGTCTGGGGCCGCTGTCGGGACTGCAGGGCATGGCGTGTGCACCGTGTGCGCGCCCTTATGCTGCTTTCTGTGCTGCATCAGGGTCGGGGAGGCGCGGCATGGCCAAGGATGCGGGCGATGGCGCCGCTAAGCTGTCCCTGTCGTCCTTGCAGCCCGCCTGCCTGTGTCTGGGGAGCTGGCCCGCCCCCAAAACCCTGCCTCTCTGGTCCTGACACACTGCGCTAGAGAGAGGGGTCGGGTTTACGGGTCGCGGCGGGGATCACGCTAACCCGTTGCTGAGGGTTTTGGCGTACCCGCCCTCGCCGCCGCCGACTGCCTTGCTCAAGTTGCACACATTCTCTTCTGCCATCCACCCCGCAGAGCCAAAGCCCGCAAGATGCCCTGCCCGGTCTGGTGAGTGGGGTGTGTTCCAGTGCCGTGCATGTCTGCATTCACGGTCTTGGGTTGACCCGGACGCAGCACCTACCAGCCATCCCTCACCCGCTCCCTGCCTGACCCGCTCCCTGCCTCCCTGCAGCAAGGATGGCTGCAAGTGCCCGCCCGGCGGCTGCGCCTGCGGCGCCGAGTGGTGAGTACTGACAGGCCATAACTCTTTTCAGTGTGGAATACAAACCACCCTTTCGGCGGAGCTGCACTTCAGACCTCCCAACGTCGCTTCCTGCCCCGCTCCCACCGCACCCGCCCTCGCCGCCCTTCGCGCTCCCTGCAGCACCTGCTGCAAGGCCGCCCCTTGCGAGAAGTGCAAGGACAAGTGAGTGAATGTTTGCACGGACTGGCGTTGCAGCCCTGCTACCTGAAGCTGTGCCTCAAGTGCATGCCGCTGTGTCGGCCCCTGTGAGGAGTGCAAGGACCAGTGAATGAATTGCAGCGAAGGGAATGCTCTCATGCACTTGCCGGCCCTGCAGCGATTGCCAGCTTCAATTAGCCACGCGAGGGTTTGGGTTCTGTGGTGGGTGCAAAACCTGGTTGCTGAAGCGACTCACCGTCTGTCACTATCCTTGCGCTCTGCCCCGCACTCGCAGGTGCGAGTGTGGCGCCAACTGCGATTGGTGAGTAGGCTTGGCCGAGGCCCAGGCATTGCATGGATGCAGGGTGGTTTCACACATATGCGCGAGACCCTGGAGCAGGAAACTTTGACTGTGCGCACCCGCTGGCAACAGCTGAGTTCGCACTGTGCCCTCTGCCCCTGCCGTGCTGCAGCAAGGGCAACTGTGGCTGCTGCGGCGGCAAGTGAGCGCTAAACCAGCGCTGGTCAGGGCAGCCGCTGCTGCCTGAACCCCCCTAAACTCCTGAGAGCGAGTGAGAGCGCGAAGTGCCTTTTTGAGGTTTCTGCCTGGAGTTACCGGAGCACTGCCCACCCTCCCATGCCTAAAGATGTCCATTCAGGGCGCACTCCTTGCAAAACACCCGCCCACTGCTGAAAAAGAATGACCACTGCCGAAGGCCAAGTCAAACCCTTGACTGAGCCTGAGCACTGAGTGCCTGCCCCCAACGCATGCCCCCTTTGCTCCTGTGCTGCTGCCTCCTGGCGCAGCCAGTCTTGCCCCCATTCATTAAGAGCTGAGCTGAGCCAATGAGATATGTAAGGCTTACGTACTGCACGCACGTTGTGCAAACAGAGGGTTGGATGCCCAGGGTGACATCTCAAGAAGCATTGCAAGATCACACCAGGCGCGCGCATGGCACAAAAGCATGGCATGGCAGCTGGTGCGCCATTCCCGCAGATGCAGACTATCCAGCTGGCGCTTTTATGCCTGACGCAGGCTATCCTGCACTCCAGCAAGGCCAAGCTGTTCTCCTGCACTGCCGCAGCTCGGGGCGGATCCTGATGTGGCCGGCGTGCCGCTGCATCAGCTGTCGTCCTCCGTCGCAGCCAGCGCGATGACGTTGAACTGGATAGAGTTTGCCCCCCGCTCAATGAAGTTGGTCTTCACCTGCAACCGAGGTTGAACAACAGAGGCTCGCATTGAAGAGGGATGGCAACGGCTGAGGCATGGCTGGTTGAGAGAATTGGGCCGAAGCACCCCTCAACACATTAAGTACTGCAGTAAGCGCAGCAATCAGCTCCACACGTGTGTGCAAACTGCCACCCGGCCCGTGCCCCTCAGGCTTACCACTCGGACAGACTCCTCCAGCAGGCGGTCGGGGCTGCAGGGCCCGTGGTTGATGGGCGCCGCCTTGCTGCATGGAGCGGGCACACACGTGGGGTCCATCAGGTGGGCGGACCCTGCCAGCCAAGGCAACAGGTAGAGCAGCTGCAGGACCCGCAACACAGCGCATGGGCAGCAAGGCATGAGCATACAAATACAAGCGCCGATGGTGCGAAGCACAGCCACTTTGGCTCACCGGCCGTCCAGCTCGTACAGCGCTCCGTCGCAGCACACAAAGGCGGCAAAGTGAAGGTCGACTTCTTCGTCTGCAGAGGGCGCCGCAGTGGCCCCCTGCTGCGCTGCCTCCTGCATGGTGTGATAAGGGCGGAACAGGGGGGCGGCGCTGTTGAGCATGGCTGGGAGCATGCGCAACGCACTTTAAGTACACTGCTACTGGGATCGGGCCAAACATGGCCAGCGTAGCCGTTTGGCCGGGCGCGCCTGGTGGATGGAGTCGATGTCGGGCGCGCCCTGGGGCGGGTGCTCAAGGTAAGCGCCTCGCTCGGCAGCCCCCATGCCCTCGGTTGCGGCCAGGAACTGGTGCAGGAAGGAGCCGTCGGCTGTGGGAGGGGTGTGGGGGAAGAGGCGGTGAGTGGACACAGACTCTGGCCCAGGCTGGTGGCTAAACCATTCCAGCTTCATTCATCAAAGCACACATAGCCTGCTGTTGTTTGTCACGCACACAGGCCCTTCTGCCCCCTCCCTGCAGCCTGGTCCATGCCCACACTGCTCACCAATGTGCAGCCTGTCACGGCTGTTGGCCAGTGCATGCAGCAGGCCGATGGTGCCGCACGCGTTGCCTGCGCAGCAGGGCCACAGAACGTGGAAGCAGAGGCAACCACATGAGGGACGAGCTGCACAGTGCAATTGCGCAGAAACTTATCCACAGCCCCCAAACAGGCAGCGTGCCTTCATTGTGTCCTGCCTGTGTATAACGCAGCAGCGCAGCATGGGAGGAATGGCTACTCCCAAGCGCACCTATCGTTTGCTTCATGTAGAATAGGGAGGGGCTGACCTCCTGCCCCTTGGCCTCAATCTCCTCTGCAGCAAAGGGCAGCTGAACAAATTTATGTCAGCAGCAGCACGCCAAAGGACATGATGGGTGTCTTCAGCTTGCGAGCCGCGACATGCACGTAGCAGCAGCGATCAGCGGGACCCGACATCCAGTTTGAAAGGCACGAGCACCATGCCCTGTCTGTTGCACGCACCCTGCTCCGCCTTGCGAGCCGCCTCGGTGCCCTCCGTCACCGGGAACAGCAGCAGCACGGCCGCCACCGGCTTAGGCACCATGGCCAGCAGCTCCTGCATTGATAGACAACATGTAAAGCGGGCAGGTGAATGGCAGCAGCAGCAGTAGCAGCAGCAGCAGCAGCAGCAGCAGCAGCAGCATGATAAGCCAGCGGCTCGCCCGGCTGCCAAGCTGCACCAGATGCAACCGCTGTGCCGACTGCAGCGACAATTGACCTCCATCACTGAGGGTACCGTGCGCGATCCCAGCGAGTATTGGCTGAGACGGTCAGGAAATGAGCCCCGGAGCTTGCCTCGTCCAGGCCAAAGACATCGCAGAACTGGTACTGGGACAGGTCAGCACCCAGCTTGGCAGCGTACTCGTTCAGCACATCCGGGTTGGACTCCAGAGGCACCCACTTCTTGTGGGAGGCAGCCATGGCGGCCTGGAGCGGGGTGCACAGGAGGAGCGCAGGTCCGCGGCAGGCGGCGGCAGCGGCGGATTGGAACACCCTGTCAAGCTGATCGGCGCGATCCCCGCTGCGCTGGAGATGGCCCAGGGGCGCCCGGAGCTCACTGTTCTTCGCTGGCCGTCGGCTTTCGCCTTCCCAGGCGCCTTTGGCCTCCGCTCTGCTGATCAACAGTAGCTTAGGTCTTGCACAGCGGGGTGCGAGTGCGATCAGGCCGCAGAGCTTTGTGCATTAATGGCAGCCGCCACGCCGCGGTGCCGGCAGCAGCCAAATCACTTCACCGCCTGGCCGCCAAAACAAGGTGCATGCTGGTTACAGAGAGGGGTCAAAAGAGCATGCCTGTGTCAATGTAATGAAAAGCCAGAAGTTTGGAGAAGAGACAGTTGATGACATCAAATGAAAGGCTTGACAGAGGGCTCTCAAGGCCGCGGCAATCGCCCGACCACTTGCTGCACACTCACTAGTGCTACACTACACGCTCAACACGCACGCAGGACGCAGGTGGGCTGTTTATTATCAACTTGCTGCCCTGTTGCCTGCAGCGGGTTCACAGCCCCGCCTGCTGCTGCTGCTGTTGCTGGTGCTGCTGCAACGCGGAGGCGAGGCGGGAGGCGGAGGGAGCTCGTGAGCCCAGGCCTGCCCCTGCGGTCGTCCGCCCCTTGTCCAAGGGCAGCGTCGCCTTGCTAAGGTTGCTGCTGCTGCTGCCGCCGCTCTTGGCAGCTCCTGCCGTCTTGGTGGGCCGCGAGTGCGTCAGGGCGCTGCGCTTGGACTGGCTGGCTGCTGCGGTGCCGCGGGTCGCCAGCGAGGGCGCCTTGCGCGCTGCATGCGCCGCTCCTGTGGATTTGGAGACGAAGCGCAGCATTGGTCTGGTGATATCCCAGTGTGTATGCAGTGGCAGGCAAAGGAGCTGCAAGCCCAGTCTTCCGCGCACTGATCTTCCCACTACCACACCCCCAAGCCCATCCGACTGCAACCTGCCGGACACAAGCAGCCCCTGCGCGCACCTGAGGGCAGGTAGCGCGCCTGGCGCTGCTGGAACGCCTTGAGCGCCTTGCTGAGGTTGGTGGTCATGGGCGCCTTGTGGCCCAGGCACTTGGAGGAGACGAGGTAGGCGCTGCACAAGACGGTCACGGCAGGTGGAAGGTGGAGGTGAGGCAGGAGGAGGTGCAAATTGAGCAGGGGTAGGCGAAGCCTACACAGCTGTGCAGGTGAGAGACGGGCCTTCTGAGAGACAGGTCGCATCCATCTACCAACAGCACAACGACACCTGTGCAAACGTATGCAACAAGCTTACCGAGTGAAGCTGACGAGCGCCTCACGCAGCCGCCCCAGCTTCTCGTGCTCAACCTGCATTTGTGTTCAGGCAGAAGGTGCAGCTCAGCAGACGGAGAGAAGCATACAAGCACCTGGGCAACTGCAACAGGCTGTTGGGCAGATACGTCCACGGCGCAGGTCCGTCCCACAGCAGAGCCCGTCCAAACAGGACAGTGCCAGCCAGGGCCAGCCACGCACCGCCGCATTGTGGTACGCCATGGCCAGCACGTTGGCGGAGCCCAGCAGCGCTCGGGCCGCGCCGGGCACCAGCAGCTGTCGCACCAGCATGGACAAGCCGTCCTGAACAGGGCAGGTGGGGCAGGCAGTGGAGGGCAGCGTGAGAGGGCAGCGGCGGAGGAAAGGGGATGGATGCCATGCAGGAGTGCAGAGTGCATGAGAAAATGCCACAGGCGCTGCGAGCACATGCTGCAACAGCAAGCAGCAGGCGAGGCGCGCCTGGAAGTTGAGGTGGTGCGCCCACAGCGCGCGCTGCAGCAGGATGATGGCTCGCTCCGCGTGGCTCAGCGCCTGGGGGCAGGGGTGGGGCAGTGGTTGAGAGAATAAGCAGGCGGCCGGGGGCAAGGAGCACTTGAGTCAGGCTGATGGCTCTTGGAGTTGGGCTGTGCTCCGAGGCGAGGGCTGTGCTCCGAAGCTCCCACAGCACCGGTGCTGCCGCAGCTGGGAGCCAAAGGGGCCAGCAGCCCACCTCCTTAGGCCGCTTGAGTGCTGAGAACGCAGCGCAGATGTTCAGGTGGGTGCTGCTGCGGTTCTGAACAGAGCCGCCCATCGCCTCCTCCAGGGCCAGCGCCTTTTGCAGGTACTGCATAGCAAGCAGATTGGAAGGATGAAAACACAGGG
>VFQQ010002797.1_pt1 | contig 18457 bp, 18 predicted proteins | sample 3512341 | NCBI WGS metagenome assembly VFQQ01 (sample SAMN10412373, study PRJNA504923) | tailings metagenome | isolation source: Relicate 2 Philex TSF1 revegetated site | place: Philippines: Tuba, Benguet | collected 2017-08-29 | reverse complement strand
GGCCTTGATGGTGATGCCGCGCTCGCGCTCGATATCCATCGAGTCGAGCACCTGGTCTTTCATCTCGCGCGCCGACAGCGCCCCGGTCTGCTGGATCAGGCGATCCGCAAGGGTCGACTTGCCGTGATCGATATGCGCGATGATGGAAAAATTACGAATATGGCTCTGGCCGGTCATGGGCGGGGGAGATAGCGGCGGCCCCCCCGAAAGTCCATGGCGCGGCTATTTCGCCTGTGGAACGGGCGGCGGCTCGGCGACGGGCGTCCAGACGGCGCGGGCGGCGTCGAGCGTCTGGTCGATGGCGATGTCGCCGGTCTGGTAAACGCCGGGCGTGACGCCGCCGCCGAACGACCCGGAGACCCAGGCGATGCTCTCGCCTGCGGCGACCTTGGCGGATGTGCCCTTCTTGATGGAGGTGCAGGTGATCTCGCCGGAAACGACGCCGCAGATCGTCTGACCTTCCGCGACGGCGACGACGAACTCGGCCTTGCGCGCCTCGATGCGGAGAAGGGGGGAGGTGAGGACGGCATTGTCGGCGGCCGGCCCGCGGAAACGGAATGCGCCGCTGGCGAGAAGGGCGGAGCTGCCTTCGGGTGTGACGGTTGCCTTGGAGCGTTGTCCGACGAGAAGGATTGTGCCGTCGGCATAGGTGAGCTCGACCGCGCTTTCCTTGGCGGAGGCGATTTCGGTGCCGGGAGGGATTTCGGTGCCCGGTTCGACCGGAACGGGGTCTTTGGTGTCCTTGGCCTGGGCGGTGACGGAGTTCACGACCTCGGTGACCGTGGCGCCGATGGTGGCGGCGAGGGCGCGGAAAGGCAACGCCAGGAAGGCGAAAACGCCCAGAAAATGGCGGCGATTGAGCATAGCGGGCCTCATGGCAGGAGAAGGACGTGCAGGCGGACGGCGCCGTGAGCGCCAAGTTCCAGAGTCTGTTCGATGTCGCCGGTGCGGCTGGGGCCGGTGACGGCGTGCAGTGAGCGGGGCGGGCGGTTGGCGGTGCGGCGTGTGGTGGCGTCCTCGAAACTTAAGGAAATGGCGGCTTTCGAGAGCACTGCGATGCAGGTGTCGGCGAGGAGGTTGGGCCAGGGGCCGTGCGGGTCGCGGCTGGAGAGGAGCAGCGTGCCGGTTTCGGCGGAAGCCGCTTCGGCGCGGAAAACGGCGGCGGAAACGCTGGACTTCTGAGGCGGTGGGAGGGGCGAAATGCTATGTGCCGCCCAGTCCAACGCTGCAAATTCGTCGGCGATGGCGGCCTCCATCGGGAGGGTCTGGTTGGTAAAGTAGCGGGCCACGGCGGCCGGAATTTCGATGTGAGATTCGAGGCGTTCGGAGGTGCCGAAGACCCCTTCCAGACGTGTGATGAAGGTGCCGGGAAGGTCGGTGAAGTTGGGACGGTAGGGGGTGACCGGGGCCGGTGCCGTGTGGGGGGCGGCGCGGAGGCGGGCGAGGATGGCGCTGCGGCTGTCGCTCATTTTGCGCCCCGCCAGCGGGACTGGAACGTGGTGCCGGTGGGGGGTGCGATATCCCGGGTGGCGGTGAAGTTGCCGCCGGCGAAGGGCAGGCGCTTCACCCGGCCGCGCTGGAGCCAGCCGAGCGTGCGGATACCCATCGAGGCGAGACGTGTGGCGAGGCGGTAGCGCCAGGGGGCGCGGCCGGCCCAGCGCCAGAGGCCAAGGCCCCAGCGTTCGCCGCGCGCGGGAATGCCGGCGGTGAAGGCGTCCTCGCGCCAGTGCCGGAGCAGCATGGGGAGTGGGATGCGGACCGGGCAGACCGCCTCGCAGCGGCCGCAGAAGGTGGAGGCCGAGGGCAGATCGGCATTTTCGCGGAGGCCGTCGAAGAGGGGCGTCAGCACCGCGCCCATCGGGCCGGAATAGGTGCCGCCATAGGCGTGCCCGCCGGTCGCGGCATAGATGGGGCAGTGATTGAGGCAGGCGCCGCAGCGGATGCAGGCGAGCATCTCGGCCTTGTTGGAGGCGCGAAGGGCCGAGCGGCCATTATCGAGCAGGATGATGTGGGCTTCCTTCGGCCCGGCTTCGCCGTCGACCGCCGTGCCGGTCAAGGCGGTGACGTAGGACGACATGTCCTGACCCGTGGCGGAGCGGGCGAGGACGCGCAGAACGATGCCGGCGTCGTCCCAGCTCTCAACGATCTTATCGAGCCCAGCGATGGCGATGTGCAGGCGCGGGGCGGTGCCGGTGAGGTCGATATTGCCCTCGTTCGAGACGAGAAGGACGGTGCCGGTCTCGGCGATCAGCATGTTGCCGCCGGTGATGCCGGCGTCTGCACTCAGGAACGCCTCGCGCAGTTTGATGCGGGCCTCGCGCACGAGGGCCGGGCGGCTTGTCGTGTCGCGATCCGGGGGCAGATCGGTGTGCGCGGCGCGGAAGGTCTCGGCGACGTCTTCCTTGGAGAGGTGAATGGCGGGCGCGATGATGTGGCTGGGGCGCTCGCCGCGCAGCTGGATGATGTATTCGCCGAGATCGGTCTCGATCGGCTCGATGCCCTCGCGCGCCAGATGGGCGTTGAGGTGGATTTCCTCGGTCGCCATCGACTTCGACTTGATGGCGCGTTTGACGCCCGCCGCCTTGCAGATGCGCGCGGCGATGGCGCAAGCCTCGGCCGCATCGGCGGCCCAGTGGACATGCATGCCGGCCGCGGTGGCGTTCGCCTCGAACCGTTCCAGAAGATCGGGCATCAGCGCGATGGAGCGGCGGCGGATCGCGGTGGCGCGGTCGCGCAGCATCTCGAAGTCGGGGAAGCGCTGGGCGGCGGCGGCGCGGCCCATCTGAAAATGCGACTTCATGCGCTTCAGCGCCGGCGCGAGCTTCGCGTCGTTCATCGCGGTGTGGGCGCGGGATTTGAAGTCGAGGGTGGTCATGGCGTGGCTGAGGGCCGGTGCGTGGTTCGAGGCGCGCGTGCCGCGCGCACCTCACCATGACGAAGAGGGGCAAGGCGTGGATGGTCGGCCTTCGCCGACCATGACAGGTGGTGTGGAGCGGCGCGCACGCGGAGACCGGTCACGGTTCGCCCGCCAGGAGTTCGGCGATGTGTTTGACGGCGATGGGCGAGCCCTGGCGCGCTAGCGTGCCGCCGAGATTGAGGAGGCAGCCGAGATCGCCGGCGACGAGTGTGTCGGCGCCGCTCGCCGTGATGGCGGCGGTTTTTTCCGCCGCCATGCGGGCGGAGATTTCGGGATATTTCACGCAGAAGAGGCCGCCGAAGCCGCAGCAGGATTCGGCATCTGCGATGGGCACGAGCTCGGCGGTGGTGTGCGCGGCGATGAGGGCGCGCGGTTCGGCGTGAATGCCCATCTCGCGCAGGGACGAGCATGAGTCGTGATACGCGATTTTTCCGGCGGCGCGTTTCGGCGCATCGGGCAGGGGATGGCGCGCGAGGAACTGGGTGAGTTCGAGCGTGCGCGCGGCGACCGCGACGGCGCGGGCATGCCAGGGGTCATCGGCCTCGAAGAGGTGCGGGTAGTGCTTCGCAATCATCCCGCCGCACGATCCGGACGGGACGACGATGGTGTCGAATTTTTCGAGCGCCGTGATGGCGGCGCGCGCGAAATCCCGCGCGCCTTCCTTGTCGCCCGCGTTGTAGTTCGGCTGACCGCAGCAGCCCTGCGGCGGCACGACGACGGTGAAGCCGGCGCGCTCGATCAGCGCGGCGCTGGCGAAGCCGACCTCCGGCCGCATGAGATCGGCAAGGCAGGTGACGAAAAGGGCGGCTTCAGCTTGTGCCATCGGCGCGGACGATAGGCCGGGGTGAGGCCTTGGGAAAGCCGCTGGAATGCCTTGGCTACGCGACGGATCGGACCCGCGCGCGCGTTCAAACGTTTTGGACGATCAAGGAGTATCGCCATGCGCGGGACAATCCGGCTGGTTTTGATGGCTGCGGTGGCGTCGGGATTTGCCATCTCTGAGCCTGCATGGGCGGCGGAAGACCCCATGACCGCAGACGACGGATCGGTGCTGGCAACGCCCATGCGGCCGGCCGCGAGCAAGGCGGAGGCCGAGGCGCGCGAGGCGGATGTCGGCGATGCGGTGGAGGATTACCTGAAGGATGTGCATGGCGAAGTGACCGCCATGGTGGATTCGCGCGGCGGCTATAATGTCTCAGGAACCGCCGTTCTGCCGCTGGGCGAGAACGGCACTGCCGTCATCTCGATGAGCAAGGGGAGTGGCCCGTCTGCCTGGCGCGATGCCGCCGGGTATGCCGGTGGTCCCTATCCCTGGTACTGGTTCCGCTGAGCCTGCGGCGCGGGCGCTTGCCATGACACGGCGAGGTTGCAGAACGCGGCGTTAGGCGCGCGAGGCCATGCCGTGTTAGATTTTGCCTATGCGTATTGTTCCGGCTTTCCTGATTGCCGCCGCGCTTGGCGCTTCGGCCCTTGCGGCGGAAGACCCGACCGAGACGACGTCTGCGACCGCAGCGGTGGGGAACGCGATTGCGGCCCAGCCTCTGCGTGACCCTAAAGCCAATATCGCCGAAGATACCGAAAGCCTGTTCAGCGATGTGCATGGCTCGGTGAGCGTGATGGTCGGCACCGGCGGCACCTATGGCGTCGGTGGCGATGTCAGCGGAACCTATGCCGACAAGTTCCACTTCTCGGTCTCCGGGTCGAAGTCGCGCGAGCCGGGACTGGCCGGGGATGTGTACGGGCCTTATGGCCCGCTGGGGCCGCGGTCGCTGCCGCTGGATTGAGGCTGGCTGGATATCGTCACGCTTTGTCATGGTGAGGTGCGTGCCTCGACGCAGGCGAGCGCCTGCTCGCCCTTGGCAGAGCGCGCCTTGAATCACGCATACTGCGTCCTTCGAGGCTCGCCTCCGGCTCGCACCTCAGGATGACGAAGACGGGAAAGGCGTGGATGGTCCGCCTTCGCGGACCATGACACATGAGGTTCGGGATTGAGGCGCGGCTGACGGACAGACGGTGGCTGGGTTGTCAGGCAGGTTGCGCGATCCCTTCGGATGGAGCTGAGGCATGGCGATCGTTTGCAGACTGATTGGCAGCGCGGCGTTGGCGTTCGGGCTTGGCTTGGCCGTGGCTATGGAGCCGCCGAAACGTACCGTCGCGGTGACCTTTGACGACCTGCCCTATACCGGCGTCACGGCGGAGAGCGCGGGCCGGACGGTCGCGGTGGCGGATGCCCAACTCGTCAACGAAGCGATCCGCACGATGCTGGTGGATCAGGGCATCCCCGCCCTCGCCTTCGTGACCGAACAGAATGTTCTGACGCTGGGCGAGGAAGGCGAGCGCGTGGTGCGGCGCTGGGTGCGCAGCGGGCTGGACCTCGGCAATCACGGCGCTCGCCATCTCGACAGCAACAATCTGAGTCTCGCCGAGATCGAGACGGAGATCGTGCAGGGCGAGCCGACGATCAGCAGACTGAGCGCGGCGTATGAGCGGGCGCTGCATTTCTATCGCTTCGCCTATAACCATGTCGGCGACACCGAAGAAAAGCGCGTCGCGATCGAGGGTCTGCTGGCCGAGCACGACTATCGCCTGGCAGCGGCGACGATCGACACCTCGGACTATCTCTTCGATGCGGCCTATATGCGGGCGCGGCGCACGCGGGATGTGCAAGGGCGCGATCTCGCCGGGATGGTGGTGGACGCGTATCTGACCCATACGCGGGAGCAGATCCGCTATTACGCAGCGCTGAATGCGGAGGTGCTGGGATACGAGCCGCCGGCGATCATGCTGCTCCATGCCAACGCGCTGAACGCGGAAGTCATGGAAGATCTGCTGACGATCTTCCGTGAGGAGGGCTACGATTTCGTCTCGCTGGATCAGGCGATGGCGGACAGCGCCTATGCCGCCTCGCCCAAGGTCGCGACCAAGTTCGGGCCGATGTGGGGATACCGCTGGGCGCGCGAGAGGGGCGTGACCGTGGACGGCAGCAAGGAGCAGGAGCCGCCGGACTGGATCGCGGCGTTGGCCAAGGACGGGACGCTGCCACCGGAGTGAGGCGCGCTGCCGATAGCCCCGCGCGCCGTGGATGCCCGCCTTCGCGGGCGTGACAGCCAAATTCAGGCCCGGAAAACCGCACGTTTCCCGCCTGCTTGCACATTTGTTTGAATAGCATACAAATAGGTCAGGCGAGGAGAGGCGATGAGCCAGGCGGTTCGGCATTTGCAGCGGGCGACACGGGCCGGGGGGCGGGAGACGCGCTCGCGGTTGCTGGATGGCGCCGTGCGGCTGTTCATGGCGCGCGGCCTTGCGGATGTGTCGCTGAGCGAGATCGCGGCGGCGGCGGACGCGTTTCCGAGCCAGATCTCCTATTACTTCAAGACCAAGGAAGCGCTGTTCGTGGAGGCGGCGTGCCGCGAGCTGCTGCATCTGGGGGCGCGCGCCGAGACCGCAGCGGGAAAAACATCCGATGAGGACGCTTATGGCGATGCGCTGATCCGCGTGGTCGCGCCCTCGCCCGTGCTGGCGCTGATGATCGAGGCGATGGCGCTGGCGCGGCGGCGGAGCGATCTATCGGGGATGATCGAGCGCACGTTCGAGCGTCTGCACGAGGAAGGCAGCCGCGCCTTTGCCGGGGAACGCGCGCGGCGCGGGTGGGATGTGCGCGCCGATGCGCGGGCGACCTCGCAGCGGTTCTGGGATCTGGCGTTCGGTATCAGCCTGCGCGTCGGCGCGATGGGCGGTTCGGGCGAGTTCGCGATCAGAGAAATGAGAAAGGCGATGCGCGTGGACGTAGCGCCGGAGGGAGACGCAGCATGAGCGAAGCGGCGGCAGGCACGCGGCGCGTGCAGGTGAGTTCGATTTTGCCGGCAGAGGCGCTGGCGCGGATGCGCACGCGCATTCCCTTCATGGGACCGCTGATGATCCTCCATGCCTGGGCGGTGATTGCGCTCGCCATCGCGATGGTGGACTGGACGCCCGCGTTGCACTGGAGCCTGCTGATCGTCACCCTGCCGCTGGCGATCATGGTGGTGGGATCGCGCCAGCTGGGGCTATCCATTCTGCTGCATGAGGGCGCGCATGGCTGTATGGCGCGCAACCCGGGCGTCAACATGGCGATCAGCCAGTGGTTCTGCGCGTATCCGGTGTTCGCCGATACGAAGATCTATCGCGACTATCACCTGTCGCATCACGCGCATGCGCAGACGATGAAAGACCCGGACCTCATTCTGTCGGCGCCGTTTCCGGTTTCGCCGCAAAGCTTCCGCCGGAAGATGCTGCGCGACCTGACGGGGCAGACGGGGTTCAAGCAGCGGCGCGCGCAAGTGAAGGCGGCGCTGGGAATGCCGGGAAGCGGCTTCAAGGCGCGGGCGCGTGTGTTCTTCGCAAAGCTGGGCGGGCCGCTGGCCGCCAATGCGGTGATTTTGGCGGCGATGATCGCGGCTGGTGTGTGGTGGGCCTATCCGCTCTTGTGGATCTTCCCGCTGATCTCGTGGCAGCAGGCGGTGACGCGGGTGCGCAATATCGCGGAGCACGCGCTGATCCCCGTGAACGGCGATCCGCTGGGTGTGGCGCGAACGACGCGCGCGTCTTGGATCGCGCGGCTGTTCCTCGCGCCGTATTACGTGAACTATCACGCCGAGCATCACTTCATGATGTACGTGCCCTGCTACAACCTGCCGAAGTTGCACGCGGCGCTGATGGCGAGCGAGGCGAAGGAGCGGTTCGTGGTGAGCCCGACCTATCGCGAGATCCTGACGCGGGCGGCGTCGAAGGGCGTGATGCTGGCGGCCTAGATCTCTTCGCCGTATTGGGACTGGTGGAGATCGCGCGCCTTTTCGAACCAGTTTTCGGTGACTGCGCGCTTGGCGAAATTGTTGCCCATGGCGCGGCCGATCTCCGCGGCCTGATCCGGCGTCATCAGCGCGAGGGCGCGATAGGTGACGATGCCCTGCGAGCGCAGGGCCTTCGACATCACCGGGCCGAGACCGGGAATGGCGAGGAGGTCGTCCTCGCCGGGGGCGAGGCCCTGCTTGGCGCGGCGTGTGTTGGCGGCACCGGCGGCGATGGAGGCTTCGAGTTCGGCGATGCGGGCCTGCATGGCGTCGACATCGTGCTGGCGGCTGGCGAGATCGCCTTCCATCTCGGCGAGGCGGGCCTGTTCGGCGCGCACGCGCTCGGCCTCTTTCACCGCTTCTTCCAATTCAGCCGCCAGACGATGCGCCTCCGCATCGGCTGCAGCAATGCGGTGGCGGGATTCGTCGTTCGAGGTGGTGAAGGCGATGCGCATCTGCTCGAGCGCCTGGGTGCGTTCGGCGGCGAGGGCCTCGGCGGCGCGGACCTGCGCCTTCAGCACGGCCTCGATATCGGCGATGCGCTTGCCACCGTCGTTCTCCAGCGTGCCGACGCGGGTCTGGGCGGCGTGGAGGTCGGCCTTGAGGCGGGCATTGGCGGCGTCGGCAGCGAGGGATTTCGCCTCGTACTCGGCCTCGGCCGCGCTGAGGCGCATCGACCAGATGGCGGCGGTGCGTTCATCGCCCGCCCGCGCATGCGCCATGCCCTTCAGCAGCCAGCCCGCGAGGAAGCCGATCGCGGCGGCGGCGATGATGAGGAACAGCATTTCCGCGATGAGATAGATCATGGCCTAACGATAACCTCGATCCGGCGATTGCGCGCCTTGTCTGCATCATTGTCGTTGGAGGCGATGGGGCGTGCAGCCCCGTAACCCTTGGCGGCGAGGCGGGCGGCATCGACGCCGCGGACGATGAGTGCGGCCTCGACGGCGGCGGCGCGGGATTCCGAGAGGGTGATGTTCTTCTGGGCGTTGCCGCTGGCGTCGGTGTGGCCAGCGATTTCCAGGCGCGCCTCGGGGCAGGTCGCGGCGATCTCGGCGATCTTCGCGACCAGCGGCTCGGCGCTGTCGGGGAGGTCCGACGAGGCGGAGGCGAAGACGACCGGGGTGGCGGCGAGCGCCTCGGAGATTTGGGTCTGGCAGGCGCGGGCAGGGCTGTCTTCGGTGGAGGCCTCGGACGCGGCGGGGCCTGCGCCGGCGACGCCGAGGCTGGCGCGCCAGCTATAGGCGGCGGGCAGGTTGGCGAGGGATTTGCGGATGGTGTCGGCGGTGGCGGCGTCGGCAGCGATGAGGTCGAGGGAGAGGGCGCGTTCTTCCAGCGTCATGGTGCCGGCAGCGCTGCGTGTGAGGGCGGTGAGGGCGGTGATGGCGGCGTCGGTGAAGGCGCCGTCGGGTGCGGCAGTGTTGAGCGCAGTCTTGTCGTCGAGAGTCAGGCCGTCGCGGTTGAGGGCGGCGCGGATGGCGGCGCGGGCGGCCTCGGAGGGGAGCTTGCCGGAGAGGGCGAGGCGGGAACCATCGAAGGCGGCCGAGAGCGTGTAGGCGGTGGGCGCCGCGACGGGCGCTTCGACCGCGCCGACGTCGATGTCGGCGAGCATGGTGAAGGGTTCGGGCAGGCCGGCGAGGAGATCGCTCGCGCGGGCCCTGGCCTCTTCGCTGGGCGCGTTGCCGGCGAGGCTGACGGAGGTGCCTTCGATGGTGAGGATGGCGTTGGCGAGCGGTTGCATCGCCTTGAGCCCGCCTTTGGCCGCGTCGGCCCAGTTTTCGGATGGCGGGTTCGGAGCGACGGCGAGGTCGTCGACGATTTTGCGCCCCGGGAAGATGTCGCGCGCGAAGGCGATGAGGCTTTCCCTGTCCTCCAGCGAGGGCATGGCGCCGGTGAGCGTGAGTTCGGCCCCGGTCCAGGCGGCGGCGAAGCGATAGCCGGCGGTTACCGTGCCGGGGGCGGCGGCGCCGAAATCATCGACCACGCGGCGGACACCGAAGACGTTGGCGGCGGCCATGGCAGCGCCGCGTGCGGCAGAGTCGCGTGCCGGTCCGTAGAGATGGAGGGTGCGGCCGTCGGCGTCCGGCGTGACGGCGGAAATGCCGGCAGCCGCCAGAGCGGCGGCCGCGCGGGTCTCAAGATCGGTCTCGATGGCGGGCGCGGTGGCCCAGATACCGATGAGCGCAAGCAGCACCAGCGCCCCGGCGGCGATGTACGCGATCAGGCTTCTGCGATCGCGGACATCTTCCACGCGGACCCGTTGCTCCCGTTTCTAGCGCGGCGCCATGCGGATGCCGCCGTCGAGACGGACATCTTCGCCGTTGAAGTAGGGGTTGCGAACCATTTCCAGCGCCAGGCCCGCATATTCTTCCGGCAGGCCGAGGCGCGAGGGGAAGAGAACCTGGGCGCCGAGCTTCTGGACGAATTCCGGCCCGCCCGCCTGCATCAGCGGGGTGTTGAAGAGGCCCGGAAGGATCGTGTTCACGCGGATCCCTTCCTGCGCGAGGTCGCGGGCGATGGGGAGGGTCATACCGACGACGCCGCCCTTGGAGGCGGAGTAGGCAGCCTGGCCGATCTGGCCGTCTTCGGCGGCGACCGAGGCGGTGTTGATGATCGCGCCGCGCTCACCGGTGGAGAGCGGGTCCAGCGTCAGCATGCCGACGGCCGAGTGCGCGATGCAGCGGAAGGTGCCGACCAGGTTGATCTGGATGATGCGGTCGAACTGGTCGACCGGGAAGTGTTTCAGCGTGCCGTCTTTGGAGCGCGAGGCGGTCTTGAAGGCGTTGCCGGTGCCGGCGCAGTTCACGAGGACGCGCTCTTGGCCGATGGCGTCGCGGGCGCGCTTGAAGCCCTCGGCGACGCTCTCTTCGCTGGTGACGTTCACGTTGCAATAGACGCCGCCGATCTCGCGGGCGACCTTCTCGCCCTTCTCGGCGTTCATGTCGAAGATGGCGACGCGGGCGCCGCTCTTGGCGAGCGCACGGGCGGTGGCTTCGCCGAGACCCGAGGCAGCGCCGGTGACGACGGCCGAAATGGTGCCGTTGATATCCATGGAAGTCTCTCCCCTGTCGGCCGAAGCCGGTGTCGATCAATGTCGTTAAGGCGGGCGGACTTAGCAGATCGCCGGGAGAGGGTTAAGGGGTTCGCACGCTCGTCTCCGCCTTGGCCTCGCCCGCCTGCCGCCCCAATTCCGCCGCCGGGCGGGTGTGAAAGAGCGGTCCTGTCCGGCAGGCGTTTACCGGGCGGAAGCGTTCCGTGGTAAAAGGAGCGCCATTCTTGGGATTTTGCGGGATATCGATGTCCATCTCTTCGCGGCGCTTCATCGCCGCCCTCGCCGCCGGCACCGCGCTGGCCGGTGTTCCGGCCATGGCCGCTCAGCTTTACGGTACGGAAGTCGTCCAGCAGGCGACGATCCGCTTCTACAGCCTGGATGGCACGGACTATTCCGGCTGGCAGGCGGTGACGCCGCTGACCGTCGTCGGGACGTATGATCTCGGGCCCTCGTTCGACATCGACCTCAGCGCCAAGACGGCCTGGGTGTTCGCCGAAACGGACGTGTTCGGCTCGTCCTACGACTATAACGGCCTCTCGGACACGGTGGCGGGCGCGACGGTGACCTATACGGGCACCAGCGACTGGCAGCCCTTCGTGACGCTGGATCTCAATCTGCCGACCGGCCAGTCAGCGCTGACCTATTCCGACTCGCTGACGCTGGCCGATCCGGACCTCGTGGACCTGTCGCGTTATGGCGAAGGCTTCAACGCGAACCTGTCGGCGGGTGCGAGCTTCTTTCTCAATCCCAACTGGACGCTGACGGCGGCGCTCGGCTTCAACTGGCGCGGCGCGTATGAGCCGTTCGAGGGTTCGAGCGACGAGCTGGACCCTGGCGATCAGTTCACCGGCATCCTGCGCGTCCAGTATCTGACCGAGACGCGTTTCGCCTCGCTGCAGCTGCGCTATCGCAGCGAAGGCACTTCGACGCTGTTCGGCCAGGACCTGGTGGAACCGGGCGACCGTATCGAGCTGAAGGGCGAGGCCGCCTTCCAGCTCGATCCGAAGTCGACGCTGTCGGTGCTGGCGACCGGATCGTGGTGGGGCAAGAATTCGTATTACGACTTCTTCGCCGACGCGGTGGTGGAAGAGGCGACCAATACCAATGGCGCGGTCTATTACGGCGAGATCAAATACCAGCGCGATCTGGGCGCGGTGGATCTGCGCGCCTTCGCCTCGGTGAAGCGCCGCACAAATAACGACTACGACACGTTCGACTTCCGCTTCCGCCCGCAGCGCACGGTGTGGCGCGTCGGCACGTCGATCGACTACGCGGTCAGCGAGCAGACCGCGCTGACGCTGGGCGCGACAGCCGGTCAGGTGATCGACGACAGCGGTGTCTTCTCATCCAGCGATCTCGTCTACGCCAACTGGTCGGTCACAGCCGGCGCCAGCTTCTCGTTCTGAGGCACGAAGCCCCATGAAACTTTCACTTTCCCTTCTATTCGCGGCGCTGATGAGCGCCAGCGCGATGGCGCAGTCGGTCGGCCAGGTCGCCGACGTCCAGAACGCGGCCTGGCGCACGCCGCCAGAGGCCGCGCGCCTGGAGGCGCGGGCGATGGATGCGATCGTGCGCGACGAGACGCTGGAGACCGGCGCGGCGTCGGGCCTTCTCGTCACCTTCGCGGACGGGTCGGAGCTGACGCTCGGCGAGAATGCGAGCGCGGTGATCGACGAATTCACCTATGCCGGGCCGGAGACGGGCGGCACCTCCATCGCCGTCGTCAAAGGCGTGTTCCGATGGATTTCGGGCGCGATCCCGGAAGAGAACGTGGAGATCAACACGCCCAAGGCCGCCATCGGCGTGCGCGGCACGGAAATCTTCATGCTGGTGCAGGGCGATGGATCGAGCCTGATCGTCACCGATGGCGGCGAGATTTCGGTGACGTCGAATGTTTCGGGTGAGCGCGTGATCGTGCCCGCCGGCTTTCAGGTGGCGGTCGGCGCGGATGGTGCGTTGAGCGAGGTGACCGAGGCCGGCGATCCCGGCATCGTGCCGCCGGGCCTGCCGGTGCCGCCCAAGATGCTGCCCTCGCGCGCAGCCTCGGCCGGGGGCAAGCCCTCGGACCAGTACCAGCAGCAGGCCGCGATCGAGGGCGAAACACAGACCGCGTCGCTCGCCGATTATCTCGTCTGGGAAGAAACGTTGGACCCCAACCGCCGCCTCAACGGCGCGGGTGCGGATATCGCGCGCACGCGGGCCATCGCCGACCTGACCGAAGACACTTCGGCGCTGCGGTCGGGCGCGGGCCGTTCGGTGCGCCGCCCGGCCGACGAGGACCGTCAGAACGAGCAGGAAGAGATCTACGACAACCGCTCGATCGGCAGCCCGATCGGCCAGGACTAAGGCGGTCGGGACTGAGGCGGACAGGGAACTCCCTGCGACTGCAGGCCGCGTCCCTCCCCTAAACGGGCAGGTTGGCGCGGCCGCCCCGCACGGTAAGCTTTCCGTTAACGGAACGTTCCGTTTGGGGTTCAGGACATGTTGAAGACGGGTGCGTGGGCGCTGGCCTGCGCCGCCATGCTTGTGGTGCCGGCGTCGGCGCAAAGCGCGGGGCCGAAAGGCGAGATCGCGCAGCAGCTCAACTTCAAATCCTGGAGCCTCGACGACAGTGACGCCGAGGGCTGGCAGCTGGTCGCGCCGCTGGACCTGACCTACTCGGTCGCCTTCAGCGCCAAGACGCGGCTCGATCTCTCGGCCCGCACGGCTTACGTCGTTTCGGAAAATGCGACGCCGCTGGAATCCGGCCGCGTGTCGGATTTCACCGATACGGTCGCCGGCGTGACGCTGGCGATGGACTGGACGCCGACCTTCCAGCCCTTCATCACGCTCGATCTCAACATTCCGACCGGCCGCACCGCGCTGAAAGGCGCGGAGAAAAACGCGGTGATGGACCCCGACCTCGTCGATCTCGTGCGCTTCGGCGAGGGGTTCAACGTGAACCTGTCAGCCGGCGCCGTGTTCCTGATCCCCGAGACGAGCTGGAGCCTCACCGCCGCCATCGGCTGGAACATGCGTGGGGCGTATATCGCCGACGGCGATACCGAAGAGCGTTACGATCCGGGCGATCAGCTGACCGCACTGCTGCGTGCGCAGTATCTGAGCGACACGATCTACGGCGCGGTGTCGGTGCAGTATTTCGATGAGGGCGTCTCGACCATCGAAGGGTTCGACTATTTCAACCCCGGCGACCAGATCGAGGTGAATGCCGAGATCACCTATGTGCTGGACGAGGTGCAGTCGGTGTCGGCATCGCTGTTCTACACGACCAGCGGACGCAACGCTTACTACGACTTCTTCACCGACGCGGTGATCGAGGAGAATGTCGATGGCAATGGCGACTATGTCTTCGGGCAGGTCGCCTATAGCCGCGTGCTGAGCGAGACGGTGAGCGCGACGTTGGCGGCGACCTATGGCGTCCGCACCAAGAACGATTATCTCGCGGCGGACGACTTCTTCATTCCCAAGCGCAGCTACTGGAACGTGCGGGCCTCGGCCGACGTGACGCTGGCTGGCGGCTGGGTGCTGGCCGGCGACATCGGCTATGGCGGCGTCAACGACGACGGCACGCTGCTGGTGCCGGACGAGCGCGCCTACGAAACCTTCAGCGCAGGTCTTGCGCTCAGCTATGCCCTGTGAGGCACGCCATGACATTTTCCAGAATTCTGTTTGCGAGTGCCGCGCTGGCGCTGGCTGCGCCGTCTGCCTTCGCGCTGGAGGCGGTGGGGCGGATCGACAATCTGGTGCCGGCCGCCTTCCACACGCCGCCGGGCGCGGCGCAGATGGAAGCGCGTCAGCTCGACCCCGTGGTGCGCGATGAGATCCTCACCACGACGGATGCGGGTCGTTTGCTCATCACGTTCGCGGACGGATCTGAGCTGACGCTGGGACCGAACTCGACAGCGGTGATCGACGAGTTCGTCTATCCCGGCCCCGGGCAGGGCAATGCGACCATTGAGCTGGTGTCTGGCGTCTTCCGGTTCGTCTCGGGCCAGATGGACGAGGCGCAGGTCGAGATCGACACGCCGGTCGCCTCTATCGGCATTCGCGGCACGGTCGTCTATGCCGCCGTCAGCCAGGAAGCGACGGTGCAGGTGACGCAGAAGGGCGCGGCGTTCGTCAAGTCGAAGCTGACCGGAGAGATCGTCAATGTCGAACAGGGCAATGCGATCAGCGTGAACCGCGCCGGGCAGTTCAGCCAGAAGATCCCGTATGGCGCGACGGTCGACAAGGCGGGCTATGAAAGCCCGGAGGTGATGCTGGGGCTGGTGCCGGAAGAGGTGCAGACCTTCCCGGGTGAGATCGAGATGTTGCCCTCCGAACGCGATGCGGAAGCGGGCGGGATTGTCTTCGCGCTGGCCAAGCCCACCGACATGCTGATCCATGACAGCGATACGCAGAAGACCTATCTGGCCGGGTTCCTGCTGTGGGAGGCCGGTTATCAGCCCGGGCCGCTGGATGAAAGCGGCGTCGCCCGCAGCCGCGCCATCGGCGTGATGACGCGGCGCACTGGCGCGATCGGCAGTGCGGCGGGACGCGCCACGCGCGCGGCGCGTCCGCGCGACCGGGGCAACGATATCGTCGTCGGCGTGCTGACGGGCGGTGGCGAGCTGACGCAGACCGACTGGCAGGTCACGCTGGGCTATGCGTCGATCCATTATCGCGAGACGGCGGATTTCGGGCCGATCACCGTACCCACAGGCGGAGCCGGGCCGATCATCTGGCTGAACAATGAGGGCGTCCAGGAAACCGCGATGGTGAAGACTTTCACTATGGGGCCGGGGCAGCGCCTGTTCTCGCTGTCGGGTTTCGCGAATTTCGTGACCAGCGAGTTCCCGCGCTATGTCGGCTCGCAATATAACGACACGGTGCAGGTGATCCTGACGACGCAGAGCGGCCAGCAGATCGACATCACCGATCTCTTCAGTGCGAGCGTGAACGGGTCGAACCTGACGAGCGTGCTGGGCGTGCCTGCGCCGCTGGCGGGGCAGAATGCTGGGGACGAGGCGGGGCAGACGGGGTGGCGTCAGTTCCTGCAGCGCCTGCGTGTCGCGCCGGGGAGCACGGTGACGATCGAGGTGCGCGTTCGGAACGTCGGCGACACGGCGCTGCCGAGCGCGATCCTGATCAATAACGTGAACGGGTCGGGCGGGCGCTAGGGTTTCAGCCAGGCAAAGGCTTCGGCAATGGCCTCGCGGCCGCCGGTTTCGACCGGCGCGTCGTTCGTGCTCGCGGCGTTCACCGAGACAGGCCCGCCCATCTACTTCCCCGGGGCGGCCTTCATGCTGGCGGGGATATTGATGCCGGTGAGCCTCGTGGCGCTGAGCCTGGAGCTCGGGCGGCAGACGCGGGCGGGGTTGCACAAATGAAAAGGGCCGGGTGATCCCCGGCCCTTTTGCAATCCGCGGCGTTCGAAGAAATCAGATGCGCTCGATGATGATCGCGGGGGCCATGCCGCCGGCGGCGCACATGGTGACGAGCCCGCGCTTCAGGTCGCGGCGCTCGAGCTCGTCGAGCATCGTGCCGATGAGGATGGAGCCGGTGGCGCCGATCGGGTGGCCGAGCGCCATCGCGCCGCCGTTCACGTTGACCTTGTCGCGGTCGAGCTTGAGGTCGCGGATGAATTTTTCGGCGACGACGGCGAAGGCCTCGTTGATCTCGAAGAGGTCGATGTCGTCGAGGGTGAGGCCTGCCTTTTCCAGCACCTTTTTCGCGGCCGGAACAGGGGCGTTCAGCATCAGCGTCGGGCTGTCACCCACATTGGCGACAGCGACGACGCGGGCGCGGGGCTTCCAGCCCTGCTTCTTCGCGTAGTCGGGCGACGACAGCAGCAGGGCAGCCGAGCCGTCGACGACGCCCGACGAGTTGCCGGCGTGGTGGACGTGCTTGATCTTGAGGTCGGGATAGACCTGACGGATGAGGCCGGCGAGCGTGGTACCCTTGTCGTCGATGGGGAACTCGGCCATCGCTTCGAAGGCGGGCTTGAGGCCCGCGAGGCCTTCGCGCGTCGTCTGCGGACGGGGGAATTCCTCGTGGTCGAGGGCGAGCGTGCCGTCCTCGTGATAGACGGGCACGACCGACTTCTTGAAGTGGCCGCCCTTGATGGCGGCGTCTGCGCGCTGCTGGCTGACGAGGGCGAGATCATCCAGCGCCTCGCGCGGAATGCCCTCGAGCGTGGCGATGGCGTCGCCGCAAACGCCCTGGTGCGACTGGGGATGGCGGGCGCGCAGGCGCATATTGCCGCCGTCCATCAGCATCGGGCCGGCCGACGGGTTCGCGCTGGACGCGGTGTAGGACATCATCTCGGTGCCGCCCGCGATGACGCAGTCTTCCAGGCCCGACATGATCATGCCGGTGGCGAAGTTCACCGAGGTGATGCCCGAGCCGCAGAAGCGGTCGAGCGTGACGCCCGACGAGCGCACGTCATAGCCGGCGTCGAGCGCCGACATGCGGCCGAGATCGCCGCCCTGCTTGCCGCGCTGGGACGAGGTGCCCCAGATGATGTCGTCGACTTCGGCGGTGTTGATGTTGTTGCGCTCTTTCAGCGCCTTCAGCACCGTGGCGCCGAGCTGCTGCGGGTGAATTTCGGCGAGGGCACCCTTGCCGACCTTGCCGATGCCGCGCGGCGTACGCACCGCGTCGATGATCCAGGCTTCGCTCATCTCTCGTCTCCTCGTGGCCTATGGCCGGTCTTTGAATTCTGAAGGCGCGAAAGAGACTGCTGTGACGCGCGAATTGCAAGTGCCGCAAGGTCAAGGCCTATAAGGCGGTCATGACGGGTGGAGCGTTTGCAGTGCGGCATGCAGTGGTGATCGGCGCGGGGCCGGCGGGTCTGTTTGCGGCGGAGACGCTGGCGCGCGGCGGCATGCGTGTGACGGTGTTCGACCGGATGCCCTCTGCGGCGCGCAAATTCCTGATGGCCGGGCGTGGCGGGTTGAACCTGACGCATTCGGAAGGGCCGGAGACATTCCTTGGCCGCTACGGCGCGGCGGCGGATTGGCTGGCGCCCGCGATCCGTGCATTTCCGCCCGAGGTCCTGCGGGACTGGGCTGAAGGTCTTGGCGAGCCGCTTTTTGTCGGTTCGTCGGGGCGGGTGTTTCCCAAGGCGATGAAGGCTTCGCCGCTGCTGCGCGCCTGGCTGCGGCGGCTGGACGGGCTGGGCGTGACGCTGCGGCTCGGTATGGACTGGCAGGGCTGGGATGGCGATGGTGCCCTGCACTTCGCGGGCGGCGAGGCGGTGCAGGCCGATGTGACGGTGCTGGCGCTGGGTGGGGCGAGCTGGCCGCGACTTGGGTCGGATGGCGGCTGGGCGGCGGTGCTGCGCGCAAAGAGTATCGAGGTCGTGCCGTTCCGGGCGGCGAATGCCGGGTTTGACGTCGCGTGGAGCGCGCTTTTCGCGGAGCGGTTCGCGGGCGAGCCGTTGAAAGGCGTGGCGCTCAGCTTTGGCGGTCGCATGCAGCGGGGCGAGGCGATGGTGACGCGCTATGGCCTGGAAGGCGGGGCGGTCTATGCGCTGTCGGCGGAATTGCGCGAGGCGGTTGCGCGCGATGGCGCGGTGGAGCTGCGTGTCGATCTGAGGCCGGAGATGAGCGTTGCGGCGCTGACGGCACGGCTGGAGAAAGCGGGGCGCGGGCAGAGCCTTTCCAATGTCCTGCGCAA
>VFQQ010002796.1_pt1 | contig 18470 bp, 17 predicted proteins | sample 3512341 | NCBI WGS metagenome assembly VFQQ01 (sample SAMN10412373, study PRJNA504923) | tailings metagenome | isolation source: Relicate 2 Philex TSF1 revegetated site | place: Philippines: Tuba, Benguet | collected 2017-08-29 | reverse complement strand
ACTCGCCGCGCTCGCGGACGAGAACGATGCCGAGTTCTTCGGCCATCTGACGGAGGCGGAGCGCGAGAGGATCGAGCGCGCGATGCGCGCGATCGTGAAACGCATGAATTTGAAGTCGGTACCGGTGAAGTGAGGGAGCGCCTGATGAAGACGGACGTCAAGGATGTGATGCTCGAGTGCGCGCTTGCGTCGGACGAAGGACGGATCGTGTTTCCCGAGGTGGTGGAACGCCTGATGCGCGCGGGCGTCGAACGTTACCACACGGACCTCATGCGACATGAGAAGACGTACTACCTGCCGGATGGCTCGTCAGAGGTCGTCCCCACGGCCGTCGTGAACGTCGCGCCGGCGCGCGAATTCTCCGCATCCGGCGTTGCCGACGCGATCCGTGCCAGTCAGGCCGGGACGATCAGCTATCGCGTATTCTGCGAGCGCGTGATGCACGCCGGCTGCGTCGGCTACGACGTGTCGCTCGCTGGCCGCCGAGCCGTCTATCACGGTCGCACCGGCGACAGTCATGTCGAATGGTTTCCCGATCCCGCCTGAGGAGATGCCGCGATGATCGCCGAAACCATTCGATTCGTTGTGAGCCACGTTCCGCTTATCTTGTTCGTGCTCGCGCTCCTTCTCGGCGCGATCACCGCGCGGCACGCAACCGCACGGGCCGAACATTGGCTTGGCTGGTTGCTGCTGCTTCCCGTGGGGGCCGACGCGCTATGGGCGGGGCTGTTTCATGTACTGATGCCGCACACGGCGGCATCCTTCATCGGCTGGCAGGTGAGCCCGTTCCAGTTCGAGGTCGGCGTTGCCGACATAGCGCTTGGTGTCGCCGCCATCGCGGCGTTCTGGCGGCCGCTCGAGTTCAAGGCGGCCGTGGTGTTTTATGCGGTGATCTTCTACGTCGGTGTTGTGTACGGCCACATTCACGAGGCCATCGCGGCGAGCAACTTCGCGCCCGGCAATGTCGGCGTCTTGCTTGTGCTGTCGATCATACGCCCGGTCCTGCTGACGGCGCTGTTGTTCGCCGCCAGCCGCCGGGTGCAAATGTTCGGCAGCCCGCTCACTTCGCGGGCGTGATCCTGAGAACCTTTCCGTCGCCACCGTCCGTCAGCACCCAGATGGCGCCGTCGGGGCCCTGACGCACGTCGCGGATACGGGCATTCAGATTGAGCCGCTCTTCCTTGCCGACTTTCTCGCCGTCGAGTTCGAGTCGCACGAGCAGTTGCGCGGCGAGGGCGCCGACAAACAGATTGCCTTTCCATGCGGGAAACAGATCGCCGGTGTAGAACGCCATTCCGGAGGGCGCGATCGACGGCACCCAGTGCTTCACCGGCTGCTCCATGCCGGCCTTCGTGGTGCCTTCGTGAATCTTGGCACCGGAGTAATCGACGCCATAGCCGATCACCGGCCAGCCATAGTTCTTTCCCGCGTCGGGAATGTTGATCTCGTCGCCGCCGCGCGGACCATGCTCATGCATCCACAGCTTGCCGGTCTGCGGATGCAGCGCCGCGCCTTGGCTATTTCGGTGGCCGTAGCTCCAGGTCTCTGCCTTCGCGCCGCTGCGGCCGACGAACGGATTGTCCTTCGGCGTCTCGCCGTCCGGAGTGACGCGCACGATCTTGCCGATGTGATTGGCGAGGTTCTGCGCCTCGTCGCGCTGCGAATAGTGATCGCCCAGCGTGAGCCAGAGATTGCCGTCGCGGCCCTGCACGATGCGGCAGCCGTAGTGGTTGCCGCTCGATAGCGGACCGTCCTGCCGGAAGATTACCTTCACGTCGTCGAGCTTGGGTGCATCGCCTTCGGTGAGCTTGCCGCGCGCCATCGCGGTGCGTCCGCCGCCGGAGGCAGGCTCGGCGTAGCAGATATAGACCGTGCGGTTGCTGGCGAACTCGCGATCGACCACGACATCGTGCAATCCGCCCTGACCGGAGGCGCGCACCTGTGGCACTCCAGTGACCGCGGGCGAAAGCTTGCCGTCGCGTGTCACGACGCGCAGGCGGCCGGGCTTTTCGGTGACCAGCATCTTGCCGTCGGGGAGAAAAGCGAGACCCCACGGGTTCGCGAGCCCGCGCGCGACCGTTTCGACGTTGAGATTTCCGGCGCTCGACGACAGCGGTTGCGCAGTCGCGGGCAGCGGCGCAAGCGCGGCGAGTGCAACAATGGAGAGACGCTTCATGAAATCCTTCCGCGGTCGGGCCCCCAAACCCTACGCGAAAGTATCAGAAAAGTTGCGCCGCGCGGGCCGCGCTCATTGACACAGCCGTGAGAACAACGGCGATCGACACGACCAGCGACACCGTCGCGATCAGGACGGGAAACATGCCGTGGTCGCCCGCGCGTTCGCGCGGCACGACTGTGAAGCCGGTGGGGGAAGAGTTTGTGAACATGGTCCGTCTCGTAACATTCGATACCGAAGCAACCCTTCCACCGTGCCTTGGTTCCCGCTGTCACATATCGCAGCCGACTTTGGCGAACCTGTTGGGAAATAAAGGCAAACCCGTGAATCTTGGTTAACGGGTGGTTAACGGCGAGCCATCCGCGCTGCGGACGAGCGGCTTTGGCGACGGAAAGCGGCACGGCGGCAAAAGTCTTTGGACACCCCTCGCGCAGACCGCGAACTAGGCTAAGCTCCCCGCAAAACGTAAGGGAGAGAACATGCTTGGAAGGCTTCTGGCCGGCGCGCTCGCCGGGCTGCTGACTGCTGGCGTCGCGCAGGCGCAACCTTACCCCAACAAGCCGATTACGCTCGTAGTGCCGTTCGCGGCCGGCGGCCCGACCGACACGCTCGCGCGCATCCTCGGCGAACGTCTGCGCCAATCGCTCGGACAGACTGTGGTGATCGAGAACACCACTGGCGCCGCCGGTTCGATCGGCGTCGGCCGAGTCGTGCGCTCGGCACCTGATGGCTACACGGTCGGCATCGGCCACTGGAGCACACACGTCGTCAACGGCGCGATCTATCCGCTGAACTACGATCTCGTGAAGGATCTCGATCCGGTCTCGATGCTGCCGGCGAACCCGCAGCTCATCGTGACGAAGAACGCCGTGCCCGCGAAGGACCTGAAAGAGCTGATCGCCTGGGTGAAGGAAAATCAGGCGAAGATTTCAGCCGGCACCGCAGGCGCGGGCAGCGCCTCGCATGTCAGCGGCGCATACTTCCAGAACACCACCGGCACGAAGTTTCCGTTCATCCCGTATCGCGGCACTGGACCGGCGATTCAGGATCTCGTCTCGGGCCAGCTCGACATCATGTTCGACCAGTCGTCGAACTCGCTGCCGCATGTGCAGAACGGCAAGATCAAGGCTTACGCGGTGACGGCGGCGAAGCGCCTGCCGTCGGCGCCGGACATTCCGACGGTCGACGAAGCCGGCCTGCCGAATTTCTACATCTCGGTGTGGCACGGCTTCTGGGTGCCGAAGGGCACGCCGAAGGAGGCGATCGACAAGCTCGCGGCTGCCACGCAGGAGGCGCTGGCCGATCCGGCGGTGCAGAAGCGGCTCGCAGAACTGGGGCAGGACATTCCGACGAAGGAGCAGCAAACCCCGGAGGGGCTCGGCAAGCACCACAAGGCCGAGATCGACAAGTGGTGGCCGATCATCAAGGCCGCCAACATCAAGGTGGAGTGACCTCATGGTGAGGAGCGCCGCGTAGCGGCGCGTCTCGAACCATCGGGCGTGTGCGGCCATCCTTCGAGGCGGCGCTTCGCGCCTCCTTAGGATGAGGTGTGGAGCCAAGGGGGAGAGGATCTCATGAAAGCGTTCGTCGCGCTATTGGCATTCGTTCTCTTAAGTCCACTCGCTCACGCTCAATCCTCCTGGCCCGACCAGCCGATCCGTATCCTCGTCGGCTTTACACCTGGCACTGCGCCGGACATCACGTCGCGGCTGCTGGCCGACGAGTTCTCCAAGACGTTCGGCAAGGGAGTCGTCGTTGAGAACGTGACCGGCGCAGGCGGTAATCTCGCCTGCGACCGCGTCGCGAAGGCTGCGCCCGATGGTTACACACTGGTGATGTGCGGCAACGGCTCGCTCATCAGCGGGCCGGCCCTCTATGAGAAGCTGCCGTTCGACCCGCTCAAGGACTTCGCGCCGGTCAGTCAGGTGTTCGTCGCGGCGAACATTCTGGTGGTGCATCCGAGTGTCACAGCGAAAAGCGTGCCGGAGCTGGTCGCGCTTGCGAAGGCCGAGCCCGGCAAGCTCAGCTACGGTCACGCCGGCATCGGCACGTCGCAGCATCTGGCTGCCGAGTTGTTCAAGTACGCCGCCAAGGTCGACATCAAGCCGATCGCGTACCGCGGGACGACCGCGCTCATTCCCGATCTGCTCGCGGGCCGCATCGACATCGTGTTCGGCAATGTGTCGAACATGCTCGCGCTGGCGAAAGAAGGAAAGGTGCGCGCGTTCGCCGTCACGTCGCTCAAGCGCTCCGCCGCGGCGCCCGATCTGCCGACGATGGCTGAGTCCGGTTATCCGGGCTTCGAGGCCGTGCCGTGGTTTGGCCTGATGGCGCCGGCCGGCACGCCGAAGCCGATCATCGAGAAGCTGCATCGCGAAACGGTGCGCGTGCTTGCGCTGCCCGAGGTGCGCAAGAAACTCGGCGACGTCGGGCTCGACGTCATCGGTGGGACCCCGGATGAATTGACCGCGGTCATGCGCAAGGAAATTCCCGAGTGGGCGAAGGTGATCAAGGACGCCGGCATCAAGGTCACCGAATAGGAGGCTGACGTGAACATCCTGCGCGGTGCACTCGCTACCCTTCTGCTGCTCGCGCCGCTGGCCGCGCAGGCGCAGGGCTATCCGGACCGGCCGGTGCGCATCCTCGTCGGCTTTGCGGCGGGCGGTCCGACCGACATCGCGGCGCGCGCGGTCGGTGATCGCCTCAGTGAATTATGGGGCAAGCCGGTCATCATCGAGAATCTCACCGGCGCGGCCGGCAATGTCTCGGCTGAGCGTGTCGCGAAGTCCGCGCCGGACGGTTACACGCTGCTCGCGGCGGCATCCGCCACCATCGTCACGAACCCGAGCCTCTACGCGAAGCTCAATTTCGATCCCGTGAAGGACCTGGCGCCGATCACGCAGGTCTGCACCACGCCGAACATTCTCGTGGTGCCGAACGATGTGCCAGCGAAGAATGTCGCTGAACTTGTGGCGCACGCGAAGGCCAATCCCGGCAAGTTCGCCTTCGCGTCGGCCGGCGTCGGGACGTCACAGCACCTTGCGGGCGAATTGTTCAAGACGATGGCGGGCATCGACATCGCGCATGTGCCCTACCGCGGCATCGCCGCCGCCGTGCCGGACCTGATCGCGGGCCGCATCACCATGGTGTTCGGCAACATCTCGGCGATGCAGCCGCTGTTCCGCGAGGGGAAGGTGCGCGCACTTGCCGTCACGTCGCCGCGCCGCTGGCCGTCGGTGCCCGAGTTGCCGACCATGATCGAGGCAGGTTTCAAGGACTTCGACTCCTCGGCGTGGTTCGCCTTGATGGCCCCGGCCGGGACGCCGAAGGAGATCGTCGACAAGATTCATCAGGACACCGTGAAGGTGCTGGCGCGAGCCGATCTGCGCGAGCGCTTCGCGACGCTCGGCATGGAGCCGATCGGCAACACGCCGGCGGAATTCGCTGCCGTCATTGCGGCCGAGACGCCGCAATGGGCGAAGGTGATCAAGCAGGCGGGGATCAAGGCGGAGTAGAGCGTGATCCCGAGAAGTGGGTACCGGTTTTCGGACAAGATCACGCGCAAGAAAGACAGCTACTCGATCAGCGGCACGTGCGGCGCGGCGTGCCGCGGCAAGTCACCGGTGAGGCGCGGGTCTTCGACGAATTCGATCTGCTGGCGATACGGGCGAAAGCCCGAGCGCACATAGAACGCGACCGCGTTCTGGTGATCGAACGTGCAGGTGTGGACCCAGAAGCGGCGGATCGGCTGCGACCACGCGCGTTCGATCGCGCGGTTCATCAGCCAGCGCCCCGCGCCGCCGCCGACGAACTCCGGCGTCAGGCCGAAGAAGCCCAGCTCGCATTCGCTATTCGTTCGGAAATCAAGTTCGAGCAATCCGACTTCGGCATCGCCGGACTTGAGCACATGCACCTCGATCTTCGGATCGTGGATGATTGCAGCCAACTCGGCGTCCGGCATGCGCAGCCGCGAGAACCAGATCCAGTTTTCGCCGACGCGTCGAAAGAGCGCGCGATACCACGCAAGGTCGGGCCGGCCGACATGCGTGAGTGTGAGTGTGGCGTCTGTTTGCTCGGGCCGTGCCGCCGGCCGCTCGAACATCTGCAAATGAGTGACGACGGCGGCGATCTTGCCGGCCGGCACGTCCTGGAAACTCATTCGGCGGCTTCCGTCGCCGGATGCCAGTCCATCGGGATGTGCCCGTCCTGATCGACCACGCGGTTGAGCCATCCGCGGATCGCCGGAAACGCATCGAGCTCGAAATCACACTCGTGCGCGAGGTGCGTGTAGCCGTAGAGCGCGATGTCCGCGATCGTGTAGTGGCCGGCCGCGAAGAAGTCGTGCTGCGCGAGATGCTTCTCCATCACGCTGAAGGCCTGATAGCCCTTCTCGATCCAGTCCTCGAGTGCGTGGACCTGCAACTCGCGCCCACCCTTCACCAGCGTGAGCCAGAAGAAGGCTGCGCCGAGATACGGCTCGAGGCTGTTCTGTTCGAAGAACATCCATTGCAGCGCGGTCGAGCGATCGATCGGATCGTCCGGCGCGAGCGGTGTGGAGCGCGCGACGTACCAGAGGATCGCGTTCGACTCCGAGAGATGACGCCCGGGCGCGACTTCGAGCACCGGCACGCGGCCGCTCGGGTTCATCGCGAGGAAGTCCGGCGTGCGAGCCTCGCCCTTGAGGGTGTCGATGTCGACGATCTCGTACGGAATGCCAAGCTGCGCCAGCGCAAGGCGCACCTTGTAGCAATTCCCCGATCGCTGCATCGAATAGAGCTTGTACATCGTTCCGCCGGCCCAACTGCCCTTATCAAGGGGCACGCGCGTCCAATTGCAAGGCCGCATCGCGGCGGTGCGATCAGAATAGCACAAAACAACGCGGAAGCCGGACCGCGAGGCGAACATCGCCTCCGCGGCCCGCGATCACGAGAATGTCACTCCGCGGCGACGCGATGGCTGCGCGCGTATTCGACGAGTGCATCGTCCGCCACGGGCTTGAGCGGCGTGAAGTCGCGATGCGCGATGAACTCCGGCCGCTTGAATTGCGTGATGTGGTTCGAGACCGCGCAGAGCGTGAGGTACACGATCTTGCGCGGGTAGGGCGTGATGTTCGGCGCGGATGCGTGCACGAGGTTGCCGTGAAACATCAGCACCGAGCCGGGCTTGCCGGTCGGCGCCACGATGCCGGGCTGGCCGTTGTGCTCGGCTTCACGGCAGAGCCGCGTGACGGTCTCCTGATCGAGCGTCCAGAGCGGATACGATGTGGTCGCGAGATCATGACCGGCCGCGAGCGTGCCGCCCTTGTGGCTGCCCGGCACCAGCATCAGCGCGCCGTTGAACGGATAAACCTCGTCGAGAAACACCGCGATGTTCATCGCGCGCGCTTCCGGCATGCCGTCGTCGCGCTGCCACGTGCCGTAGTCCTGATGCCACTGCCACACGTCGCCCTCGAACGCCGCCTTGGCGTTGAGCTTGAACTGATGGACGTAGACGTCCTCGCCGAACACCTGCCGCAGCGGTTCGACCAGTCGTGGATGATGAGCAAGGAGTCGGAAAACCTCGTGATACTTGTGCGCGGCAAAAGCCGTGCGCGGCGCGCCGGATTTCTCGCGCCACACTTCTTCGCGGTGCTGGTTGAGAATGTCGTCGGCGCCGGAGCGCATCAGGCCGATCTCTTCCTCCGCGAAACAATTCGGAAAGAAGCAATAGCCCTGGTCCTCGAACTGGCGCAGTTGGTCTGCGGACAGATTCATGGCGCATCCTCCTGATGTGCGGCGCCGTTCGGCGCCTTTGCCGGGAGTTTACGCAATCAGGCGGCGAGGTACACCAATTATTCGGCTGAGACGTTCGCAGCCTTGATGACGCCCGCCCATTTCTGGATCTCGGCCGGGATCATGGCGCCGAGTTCCGCGGGCGACTTGATCGCGGCGGTCATGCCGAGCGAGGCGAGCACCTTTTTGGCCTCTTCGTTCTCGAACGCCTTCACGACGGCGCGGTGCACGCGCTCGCAGGCGGCGGCCGGCGTTCCGGCCGGCGCGAACAACGCGAACCATGCGTCCGCCTCGACGCCGGTGACGCCCGCTTCGGCGAGCGTCGGCACGCCCTTGAGGCGCGGCGTCTGCTTTTCGCTCGCGATGGCCAGCGCCTTCATGTCGCCGGCATCAACTTGAGCAGCAATCGTCGGCAATGTCGCAAAGCTCGCGTCGATGCGGCCCGCGAGCAGTTCGGTGGCGAGCGGCGCGGAGCCGCGGAACGGCACATGCACCAGCTTCGCGCCGGTGCGTGTCTTGAACAGTTCGAGCGTCAGGTGCGACGCGGAGCCGACGCCGGTGGAGCCGCAGTTCAGCTCCTTGTCCTTCGCCAGCGCGACGAACTCCGCGACGCTCTTCACGGCCAAGTCCTTGCGCACGACCAGCACATGCGGCGACACCGCGACGCCGGACACCGCGACGAAATCCTTCGCGGCATCGAACGGGTGGTTCTTGAGGAGAGTCTGGTTCGTCGCGTGAGTCTGGTTGGTGCCGAGCACCATCGTGTGGCCGTCCGGCTCGGCGCGCTGCGCCGCCACGCTGCCGATCACGCCCGCGCCGCCACCGCGATTGTCCACCGTGACGGACTGGCCGAGGTCCGCCGCCGCGTGCTGGGCGACAAGGCGTGCCAGAACGTCGGTCGGGCCGCCGGCCGGGTAGGGGACGATGATGGTGAGCTGCCGGGTGGGGAAGCCTTGCGCGAACGCCGGACGGACGGCGGCAGTGGCAAGAAGGGCCGCGAGGGCGGTTCGGCGCGAATACATGTGTCCTCCCGAGGAGCGGTGATTTGAGCGCTTATCGCAAGGCCGCCGCCGGAATGCCAGCGCGAGGCGTGCATGGCCGCCGCGCCGGGGCGAAAAGTCCCTGTGTGACAGCGATTTAATCTGTCTTTTCAAGCTTCCTTAAGGGGTTTCGCCTGATGTGGAACCGGACGCAGTGCGCCCCGGAGCCCCTATGGCCGACATCGCCGTTACGCAGCCCGCAGCCGGGCGCCTTGGCCGCTTCTGGTCGCCGACCGTCTTCCTCTGCGTCGTCGGCGTGATCCTTCCCAACGCGCTTTCGCTGGGCGCGCTCGCGGCCGGCATCGGCTCGCCGCCCCGCACCACCGCGATCATCGCCTATGCGACCGTCGCGCTGCTCTCGCGCATGGTGCCGCGCTGGCTGACCGTCGTGCTGTTCCTCGCGACCGTCGCCTACGACGCCGTCGCCACCATCGCGCTGCTGTTCAATCTCGCGCCGAGCGAGATCATGCTGGCGCTGCATCTGTCCGCTGATCTCAATCTGTTTGCCTCGCCGCTCTACATCGCGATGATCGCGGGTCTCACGCTGCTGCTCGGCGTGAACATCGGCGTGCTCACGGTCAAGCGCGATGTGCTCGCGCGCGGCAGCGCGGGCGCGATGATGGGCTTCGCGGCACTCTTCGCGGCCGCGGACTTCGCCACCAACACCTCGGCGCACTATCAGTTCGGCACGCTCTACGCGAAGGGCAAGCCAATGGACACGGCCGCGGATGCGTCGGGCTTCCGCAACGCCGTGCTGGGCGGCAATGGCCGCAACGCGCTGATGGTCATGGTCGAGGCGCTCGGCGAATTCGCCGACCCATGGCGCCAGTCGATCCTGCTCCAGCCGTTCCAGAACTCCGAGCTCGCGAAGCGCTACGACGTCACGACCGGCACCAGCACCTACTACGGCTCCACCACGGCGGCGGAGATGCGCGAGCTGTGCAGCACGCGCGAAAGCTACGAGACCGTGCTGCAGGGCGCCAAATACACCTGCCTGCCGCACGAGATGGAGCAGCGCGGCTACAAGACCGTGTCGCTGCACAATTTCACCAGCAACTTCTTCCAGCGCAAGGACTGGTATCCGCGCCTTGGGTTCGAGCAGCAGTTCTTCCGCGAGGACCTTGCGGGTTACCTCAAGCGCCAGTGCGGCGGACCGTTCCGCGGGCCGTGCGATGTCGACGTCGTGCCGTTCATCGGCAAGCAGCTCAAGGAAGCGAAGTCGCCGACCTTCTTCTACTGGATGACGCTCTCGACCCACGTGCCGATCGCGCCGAACGAGGGAACGCCGCGGCTCAACTGCACGCGCGGCGGCGGGCCGATCGGGCAGGCGGAAGTCTGCTCCATGACCGAGATGTGGATGGACGTGTTCGAGGAGGTCGCGAAGATGACCGCCGATCTTCCGCCGACCGATATCCTTCTCGTCGGTGACCATGCTCCGCCGCTGTGGTCGAAGGCTGGCCGCCGCCTGTTCGCGCCCGGCAAGGTGACGTGGGTGCGCCTCACCCCGAAGGCGCCGCGCGTCGCCGGAGCGCCGTAACGCGATGGCTACGGCGCAGGTCACTTCCGCAAAAGAGCGATACGCCAGCGGCGCATGGCTGACGCCTCCGCTGATGACGTTCACCGCGGTGCTGGTGCTCGCTGGAACGATCGTCTCGCTCGGCTTCCTGTTTTTCACCGGGACCGGAACGCTTGACCGTCTGGCGCGTCCGCTCGGCACGGACTTTTCATCGTTCTGGACCGCGGGCCGCATGGCGCTCGAAGGCAACGCGGTCGCGTCCTACGACTGGACCGCGCATTCGGCGATGCAGAAGCGCACGCACGGCATCGAGATGTTCTTCCCGTGGAGCTATCCGCCCTCGTTCCTGTTGATCGCAGCCGCGTTCGCCGCGCTGCCGTATGTGCCGGCGCTGTTCGTCTGGCAGGGCGCGTCGATGCTCGCGGCACTCGCGGCGTTTCGCGCGATCATCCCGGCGCCGCGCGCGCTGCTGTTCGCGCTGGCATTCCCGGCGGTGCTCGTGTGTGCCGGTCACGGCCAGACCGGCTTCCTCACCGCCGCGCTCATCGCCGGTGGTGTGCTCCTGCTGCCGCGTCACGAGATCTGGGCCGGCGTCTGCTTCGGGCTGCTCGCCTACAAGCCGCAGTTCGGACTGCTCATCCCGTTCGTGCTGCTCGCGGGCGGCTATTGGCGTGCCATCGGGTCGGCGACCGTCACGGTGCTGGCGACCGTCGCCGTCACGACAGCCCTTTGGGGCTGGCCGGTTTGGCAGGCGTTCTTCGACTCGATCCAGATGACCCAGAAGATCGTGTTCGAGACCGGCAACACGGGCTTCGAGAAATTCCAGAGCATCTTCGCGTGGGTCGGCCTCTGGGGCGGGCCGCTCAAACTCTCCTATGCGCTTCAGGGCATCGTGACGCTGTTCGTGCTCGCCGCCACCGTGTGGATCTGGTGGAGCCCGGTCTCGCATCGCCTCAAGGGGGCCGCGCTGCTCACTGGCGTCCTGCTATCCTCGCCCTACGTGCTGGACTACGACCTGCCGGTGTTCGGGCTGGCGCTCGCGTTCTTCGTGGCGCACGGCATGGAAAAGGGCTTCGGCCCCTGGGAAAAAACCGCCATCGCGGCCGCCTGGATCATGCCGATCGCGACCCGCGAGTTTTCCCGCCTGACCTACATCCCGATCGGGTTTCTGGCCCTCTCGACCATCTTCCTGATGGTCCTGCACCGGGCTTATGCTGAACGCTGGTCCGAGCGGAGCGCCATGGCGCCGGACATGCGCCCCTCGGAAGCGGTCCTGAGCCGCTAAATCCGCACCGCTCGCATTCCCAAGGTTGATGGGCGCATCACTCTTTGAGTCTTGCCCTCCGTGGCCCCGGCCGGTACCAACAGGCCGCAAAAAACGGAGATTCCGATGGCCTTCCTGTCCGAGACCCTGAAGCGCATCAAGCCGTCGCCCACCATCGCGGTGACCGACAAGGCCCGCGCGCTGAAACAGGCGGGGCGGGACGTGATCGGCCTCGGCGCCGGCGAGCCGGACTTCGAGACGCCGGCCAACATCAAGGCCGCCGCCATCAAGGCGATCGAGACCGGCAAGGCCTCCAAGTACACCGCCGTCGACGGTATTCCGGAGCTCAAGGCCGCCGTATCGCGCAAGTTCAAGCGCGAGAACGAACTCGAGTACAAGCCGAGCCAGATCATCATCGGCACCGGTGGCAAGCAGGTTCTCTACAACGCCCTGATGGCGACGATGAACCCGGGCGACGAGGTCATCATCCCGGCGCCGTACTGGGTGAGCTACCCGGACATGGTGCTGCTCGCGGGCGGCACGCCGGTCGAAGTCCTCACCACGATGGCGGACGGCTACAAGCTCAAGCCCGAAGCGCTCGACAAGGCGATCACGCCGAAGACGAAGTGGATCATCTTCAACTCGCCGTCCAACCCGACGGGCGCCGCGTATACGAAGGCCGAGCTGAAGGCGATCACCGACGTGCTGATGAAGCACAGCCACGTGCACGTCATGACCGACGACATGTACGAGCACCTTGTGTACGACGACTTCAAGTTCTTCTCGCCCGCGCAGGTCGAGCCGCGCCTTTATGAGCGCACGCTCACCATCAACGGCACCTCGAAGGCGTACTGCATGACGGGCTGGCGTATCGGTTACGCCGGCGGCGACGAGAAGCTCATCAAGGCGATGGCGATGCTGCAGTCGCAGTCGACCTCGAACCCGACGGCGGTGTCGCAGTGGGCCGCGGTCGAGGCGCTCGATGGTCCGCAGGACTTCATCCCGAAGCACAACAAGATCTTCAAGGAGCGCCGCGACCTCGTTGTCTCGATGCTCAATCAGGCGAAGGGCATCCAGTGCCCGCGTCCCGAGGGTGCGTTCTACGTCTATCCGTCCTGCGACGGCGCGATCGGCAAGAAGGCCCCGAACGGCAAGAAGCTCGAAAGCGATGTCGACTTCGTCACCGAGTTGCTCGAAGCCGAGGGCGTCGCGGTGGTGCAGGGCTCGGCCTTCGGCATCGGCCCGGCGTTCCGCATTTCGTATGCGACGAAGACCGAGGACCTCGAAGAGGCCTGCAAGCGCATCCAGCGCTTCTGCGGAAATCTGACCTGAGCTTGAGCGCAAGTTAAGTTGAAAAGCCCGGCGATGAGCCGGGCTTTTTTTTTAGGCCAGGGGACGATTTGCCGCGCCGCTATCGCCCCGCAGCTTCCATGCCGATCAGCCAGCGGTTCATCAACATGAACCCATTCTCTTGCGAGAAATCGGGGCTGGCGGCGTTCGCTCGGTCTGAGGCGCGGCGCAACTCGCTGGGAGACATGCCGTACGCCTCGCGGAAGGCGCGGCTGAACGCCGAGTCGCTGGTGAAGCCGCAATCCGCCGCGATGGTCCCGACACGCATGCGCGCTCGGGCGGGATCGGTGATCATCTGGTAGGCGCGCGCGAGGCGGCGCTGCTGGATGTATTCGCGCACGCCGCCGATCGGCTCGAACAGGCGATAGAGCGTCGCTCGCGATACGCCGGCTTGCTGCAACAGGAAGTCTGGCCCCAGAGCCGGGTTGGCAAGGTTCGCCTCGACCGTGCGCCGCAACGTTTGCAGTGAAACCGCAGGGGCGGCCTGCGCACCGTCGTCACGCCCGTTGGCCGAAGCTCCGGCGAATATGGCAATCAGTGCCGCAGTCCCGCGTGCCGCGGCGCGCGCGTCCCCGACGCTGAGGGTCGGTGCTTCGCGAAGCAATATCTGCAGATGGTGGACCAGCATCGTGGCGAGCGGTGTCGCCTTCTTCAGGATCAAGCCGTGAAGATCATCGAGGTTGGGTATCAGCGGTGCGAGCATCGCGCGCGGCAGAACGATCGTGAGGCCGGCATAGTCGGGACACCGCAGCGTGCAGCGTCGCGCCAGATCGAGAATGCACACGTCGCCGGGATGAACCTCGGCAAGGCGCCCTTCGGCATCAAGCTCGCATCCGCCCGCGAAGTAGGTCGTGACGCCGATATTGTCGAGTCCGCTCCGTGCAATCGTCTGCGCGGAGCGTTCGAGCGTCGCAGCCGACGACGCGCCGGCGGAGATCGCAAGATCGGCGAACTGATAGCTGGTGAACTCGACCTTGAAGGCGGCGCGCGCGTCCTCATCGCCGGCATCGAGGTCGAACAGCGGGGACATGCCGAAGCGCCAGAGCTCAAGCTCCTGCGCATTCCCCGGAGAGACTGAGAGCTTCAGGCGAAACTGCGCCGGCACTGCGCCGGGCGTCGTCTGCGAGTCCAACAGTACGCTCCCCGGCAGATTGAATTGCCGCCAGCGTGCCCCGGGGGTGTGGCCTTTGCAAGGCGTCTCATTCTCTTGATGCGCCGTCTCATTCGAGCGCTGCAGCCTTTGCTGACGCGACTGTCACGCTAAGGGTTGTCTCCGCAGGCCGGAGTCAGCACGTATGTCACTTGTAACGTTCATTTCCCGGGCAAGCTGGAATCCCACATCAGCGTCCACCGTCACATTCAACGTCAACTTCCTCGACGACGTCACGGGTGTCGATGCCACCGACTTCGTGGTGACCGCCCCCGGCATAACTGGCGCGGTTGTTACGGACGTGTCCGGGTCCGGGAAGCACTACATCGTCACGGTCTCGACCGGCACCGGCGAGGGCACGCTGCGGCTGGACGTGGTCGACGACGACACCATCGTCTGGGCTACTCCCTTCGGCTACGTTTCGATCGGCGGTCCAGGCCCGGGCAACGGCAATTATAGCTTCGGCGACGCGTACACCATTGACAGGGACGTCGACAACGTTCCGCCGGAGTTGCTGAGCTTCGTGCGCGCGGGCTCGAGCCCGACGAATGCGGCGTCCTTCGACTACACGCTCACGTTTTCTGAAAACGTCGGCGGCGTCGATGCATCCGACTTCCAGTTCGGGCATTGGGGCTTCTCGTCCGCGCCATCCATCTCGAATATCTCGGGTTCGGGAACGACGTGGACGGTGACGATCAACACCGGCAGTGGCGACGGCGAAATCACCCTTGGCCTGAGGGCGCTCGCGGGAACTGGCTTTATTACCGATGCGGCGGGAATCCCCATCAACACCAGCACCAGTGGCTGGAACACGACAGTGGAATGGATTCCCCTCACGTTTCCGTTCCAATTCGAAACATACGCCAATTTCAACGCAGAATCCTTTTTCGTCGATAGGACCGCGCCGACGGTGTCGAGCGTCGTGCGCGCGAGCCCGGACCCAACGAACGCCGCGTCCGTCGACTACACCGTCACGTTTTCGGAAAGTGTCACGGGCGTCGATGCCAGTGACTTCGCGCTAACGACCACCGGCATTTCGGGCGCCAGCATCGCAAACGTGTCGGGTTCGGGCGACACGTGGACGGTGACGGTCAACACTGGCACTGGCGAGGGCACGATCAGGCTTGACGTTCTGGACGACGACACGATCGCGGACGGGGCGACGAACACGCTCGCAGGTGGCTTCACTGCCGGTGAAGCCTATGAACTGGATTACACGGCGCCGACTGACATCACGTTGCTGCCGGGCAGCGTCGATGAAAACAGCGCGGCCGGCACCGTGGTCGGCACGCTCGCCGCCACCGATAGCGGTCCCGGAAGCACTGCGGCGTTCGCACTCGTGAGTGGCGTTGGCGATACCGACAACGGCCTGTTCGAGGTCTTCGGCGACGAGCTTCGGGTGAAATCCGGCGCGCAGCTCGACTACGAACAGCACGCGATCCACTCGGTGCGCGTGAGCGTGACGGACGCCGCCGGAAACTCATTCGAGAAGATTTTAGCCGTTACTGTCACGGACGTCGTTGAGAGCGCCTATCTCACCCAGGGCAACGACAAATTCACAGCGCCGACCGGAATGGAGATCGTTCGCGCTCTTTACGGATTGGATACGATCACGTTCGATTTCAAGCTGACCGAAGCAACGATCACTTACGACAACGACAAGGTCATCATCGACGGGCCGGGCGGCAGCCATTCGGTGGTCGCCGGCTTCGAGCGATACGTCTTCACCGACGGCACGGTGAACAATGCAGACGGTAACGATCTGGTCGATGACCTGTTCTACTATGCGCGCAATCACGATGTCTGGAACGCGCATCTGGATGCCGACGCTCACTACGCCCAGATTGGCTGGAAACAGTTGCGCGACCCGAGCGCGTTCTTCTCCACCGTGATCTATCTCTCGGAGAACCCGCATCTCAAGGGCGGCAACGTCAGCCCGGTCGCGCATTTCCATGACACCGGATGGAAGAGCGGGATGGCACCGTCGCTCAACTTCGATCCGGCCGCCTATCTCGACGCCTACCCGGATGTGAAAGCCGCCGGCATCGACCCGCTCGCGCACTTTCTCTACTGGGGCCGGCAGGAAGGCCGCCAGGCCATCGCGCCGACCGAGATCATCGGCAAGGGTGGGTTCGACTACGTCTGGTATTTGCAGAACAATCCGGATGTCGCGGCTGCGAAGGTCGATCCTCTGGTGCACTTCCAGGCGTACGGCTGGAAGGAGGGCCGCGACCCGAATGCGCTGTTCGACACGTCAGGCTATCTCGCGACCTATACGGACGTCGCGGCTGCGGGCGTGAATCCGCTCGACCACTACAACGCCTACGGCTGGAAAGAGGGCCGCGACCCCTCGGTCGGCTTCGACACGACGGACTACCTGTCGACCTACACCGACGTCGCCGCCGCGAAACTCAACCCGCTCTTCCACTACCTGGTCTATGGCCAGGATGAGGGACGCTCGCCATTCGCCGATGGCCTCTGGGGCTGAGACATTCAAGAAATACAATAAATATCAGAGATTTAGACGTTAATCGTAAATCCAGTTCGGCGATTGAGTAGAATCGACTCCGATTTACAACTCGCGCTAAGAGTGTGGTTGACGCTTCCTTAACGCGAGCGTCCCGGCTGCGGTTTGTATCGCGTCCGCATCGGGGAAGTCGGCGCGCCTCGCGTGTCCCGCGGACCCTCCTGTTTGTTTGTGTGCGTGCGTCGGAGGGATCATGGCTGTCAACCTTGCGCCGGAGAACACGGTCCCGGGGCCGCGCATTGTCGAGGCAAACACCGACGGCGCCATCGAGGGGCTCGCGGTTTTCGATGCCGACGCTGGCGGCGGCACGCTGACCACCACGCTGTCGGTCCTGCACGGCAAGTTGACGTTCCTCGTGAACGGCGGCGCCACGCTCGGCGGGAACGGCAGCGCGAGCGTGACGCTCAGCGGCACGCTGGCCGAGATCAACGCCGCGCTCGCGATCCCCGGCAACCTGACCTATCGCGGCGATCCGGACTTCTTCGGCACCGACACGCTGACCATCGCGACGAACGACAACGGCAACAGCGGCACAGGCGGCGCGCAGAGCGACACCGATCACCTCGCGATCGACGTCAAGACGCTGACCATCGGCAACGCCGATGACGAAAGTTTCGCGGCGCTGCCCGGAAACCAGCGCATCGACGCCGGTCACGGCATCGACACGATCACGTTCGGTTTCAAGCTCACCGAGACGATCATCACTCACGCAGGCAACGCGGTCATCGTGGAGGGGCCGTTGGGGAGCCGCACCATCCTCACCGGCATCGAGGTCTTCAATTTCACCGACGGCACCGTAAACAATGCCGACGGCAAACCGCTGGTCGATGATCTCTTCTATTACGCGCGCAATCACGATGTCTGGAATGCGCAGCTCGATGCGGACGCGCACTACGATGAGTACGGCTGGCGCGAAGGGCGCGACCCGAACGCATTCTTCTCGACGGCCGCATATCTCTCGCAGAATCCGGACGTGCAAGCGGCGGGTCTCAATCCGCTGCAGCACTATGCGCACTATGGCTGGTGGGAGGGCCGCCAAGCGCCGATCGGATTCGATCCGGCGCAGTACCTCGCCGCGAACCCCGACGTAAAAGACGCCGGCCTCGAACCGCTCGCGCACTTCCTGGTGTGGGGCGTGCAGGAAGGCCGCTGGCCATTCGAGCCGGCCGCTGAGGTGGCCGCCAACGGCTTCGACTACGTCTACTATTTGCAGAACAATCCGGATGTGGTCGCCTCGGGGGTCGATCCGTTCGCGCACTTCCAGACCTACGGTTGGCAGGAAGGGCGCAATCCGAATGCGCTGTTCGATACCGCCGGGTATCTGGCGACCTATGCCGATGTGGCGGGGTCCGGAATGAACCCGCTGGAGCACTACAACACGTACGGCTGGAAGGAAGGCCGCGACCCGTCAGTCGGTTTCGACACCACGGATTATCTCGCGGCCTACGCGGACGTCGCTGCCGCGCAGGTCAATCCGCTGATCCATTATCTGGCGTATGGCCAGCACGAGGGCCGTTCGGCCTTCGCCGACGGGATGTGGGGATAGCGGGCATGATCCCGAAAAGTGGGGACCGGTTTTCGGACAAGATCATGCCCCACATAGAGGACAACGCTGGAATTCCTCCTGTGTGGCGGCGTGGCCCTTGGGTTTCGCCACGGAAACCTGCTAAAGCGCC
>VFQQ010002795.1_pt1 | contig 18473 bp, 30 predicted proteins | sample 3512341 | NCBI WGS metagenome assembly VFQQ01 (sample SAMN10412373, study PRJNA504923) | tailings metagenome | isolation source: Relicate 2 Philex TSF1 revegetated site | place: Philippines: Tuba, Benguet | collected 2017-08-29 | reverse complement strand
GCAGCGTGCGGCTGCACATGGTGTGGGTCTGGTTGATCCCGCTCAGATGTGTACCCAGAAGCAAGTGGAGCTGAATTGACTGCTGCGAACTCCCCTTTCCTCATGTGCAAAGCACTGGTTCTTTCTCGCTGAAAAGGCGCGCGCAGCGCCCGCGCTGCCACGGTGTGCTCAAATCGCTGGTACACATCTGAGCGGGATCAACCAGACCCACACCATGTGCAGCCGCACGCTGCGGCTCACGGCGGCCGGCCTGCTGCTGCTGGTGGCGCTCGCACGGGGTGCCGACGAGCAGAAATCGAGCTGGATGCCCTTCAGGTGCAGATGCTTGAGACGGCGGGTCAACTGGCGCTTGGCTGCGGTCATCAGGGCTTGCGCCCCTGACTCCGACCGCCGCTGCGCCCGTGCCGCCGCTGCCTGGTGCATCGATCGTTGCTGCGACGGAGCATGCGCATCTGCTGCCATTGCGGCACCTTCACGGGTTCTGCTCTAGTTGGCCGTGGAGGAGAAGAAGTGGCCACTGCATGGCCTTGGCTCACAGCAGCTGCACTCCTCCGCTGCTCCCTGCTGCTCGTTGACTGTGCGGTCAGGCGCGCCCCGTCTGCTCGCCTGACACATGCTGCCGCGTCTGCCGCTTCTGCTCACTCATGACCGACGCAGGCCCACCGACACTGCCAGCGGCTGCCACGAGGTCCGCTTGCTCTTGGCAGCACAGGATGACGCCGTTTGTTCAAGAATGGTCAGCGGCCCCTCGGCATGCTCACAAACGCTGGGCAGCGAGTGGCAGCACGTCAGAACCGAGATGGTGAACGTGAACAGCTGCGACAGCCCCATCCATTACTGCCGCCGCTGTGGGCTGCCCAAGAACGCTGTCCTGATGTGGTGCGCAAGGCCAGCAATGCCTACTACTTGTCGGTGGCGTTCAGGCTCTAGGGTGGACGGCGGCAGCCAGTGTGCTTGCTGTCAACTGGAAGAGCGGTGTTCAAACACCCAGTCCGATGTGGACACATGTGCTGTGCAGGCGCGCAACTCCCTGACCCTGAGCCTGTGTGTGTGCTCCATGTTGCTGCAGGTTTGGGCGAGCCACTGTCTGCCTCGGCAGGTGTGTGGGTTGAAGTGCCTGCATCCTAGCGCTGCATCACAGCGCATTCACAGCTAGCGGTGAATGATATTGGAACCAGCTGCGGGCATGCTTGTTCTATGCCTGGCCAGAATCCGGACTGCTCACCGCACACGACTTGCCTGCTGCCCTTGCATGGTTGCAGCTGCCCAAGTGGGTGGCAGACTCTCACAGTAGGCGTGAAACCAGAGATTTTGCCAGAATCCACTAGGGCGACTGTTATCGACCCTGTCATCAGCGGACCCCGTGACTTCTTTTTCTCGCCTGCCTTCGGAACTTCGTGCTTTTCAGGCACAGGAAAGGTAGATTCGTTTGGAATGCTGCTCAGCACACGTGCAGTCTGCTTGGGTTGATCAGCGCTGCTAATGGTATGGCCCTTCCTGAATGCGAGCCTGCTAATCTCCCCCGCCCGGCTGTTGCCGCAGGTGCTGTGCGCCTTGGGCGGCCGACCGGAGAGTGCGCGCTGCTCCTACACCTGGCGAGGCACCGCCCCTGGTGAGCTGGCCGTGACCGGCTGCAGGGCCGACCGACCAGGGCGCACTGATGCAGGCGGAAGGGTGTAGTGCGCTGCGCATGTTTCACACCTGCGGGCGGACGGTATGACCCTGACTTGCACGCACCCTCCACCAATGTAGACTGCCGGGATGCATGCGAGCCTGGCGAGACCCTGGTTGCAAAGGACTGGTGAGCTTGGCAGCAGGCTTGAGCCGAGCCCAATGTTGCCTGGGTTGCGGCCCGGCCTTCATCGGAAAGCCCCTGTACAGACCAAACTGCTCCACGAACCTGACGGTCCTCCCGCTGCCGATGCCAAGCAGGTACGGCGACGGCACCCGCTGCCTGAGCGGCACGTACAACAAAATGGTGCGAGGGGCCGTGGCACGGGCAGGGCAGAGGCAGCGCTTGCATGTGGGCAAACTTTTGGCCATCACCCCTGCTCGTGGACAGCTTTTCCTGCCACTAAACGTCTCGCTAGCCCCCTGCAGCTGTGCGAGCGCTGCCAGGAGGAGATCCTCAACCTGCAGGACTGCACCACGCCCACCTGGGTACGTGGCGGCCAGCCTGTCCGGGGCATGGGCATTTGTTGTGGGCGGCCCTGTGCGGGCAACCGCAGTTCACAGCCCTCTGCCCCTTGCTGTGACAGCTGCTGGCGGATAAACCTGCCCCGCTCCCTGCAGTTTGGGACGGCCCCCTTGTGCGCCGGCGAGTGCAATGTGGGTGACCGAGTGATGGCCCGTGCTCAGTCACAGTCTCAAGTGCCCAGCGATCAAGGTGTGAGCAGCAGCTGCCGGGGCTGTGCTTGGGCAGTGGCCGGGTGGCCAGGCATGGCAGCACGGTGTGGGCAAGCTACAGCAGACGGTCGGTGCAGCTACGCACGCAAGCGTCCTGCAAACCTCTTGCCTTACCGATTGCATTGCAGACCCAGGGGGCTTTGGCAAGACGTGCTCCAGGCTTGCTGGCTGGAAAGTGCGGTGAGTGCGCCGAACTGCGTTGTAGTGGGGCATGGCGCCAGTACTGCCTGGGATCTGCGCCCTGCCTTAGTTGCTGCTGCTCGCCGTCACGTGCCTCATTCCCCCGCCGGTGCCTGCAGGTGCCACCTGTGCAGCGTGCGGGGCCAGCTGGGCTCAGGGCTGGGCGGTAAGCTCATGAGCTGCTGCTGCTAGAAAATGGCTGCGCGGATGTGTTTAACACCAATGCTGGTAATACCAATGCTGGAGGCGCCCCAAGCTGAGCTGCGGTGTGCGTGGGTGGGCCACATGCTGGGCCTGCAGCCGTCTGCTCTTACTGGACCATTCCTGCATCTTCTGCCGCATGTGCTGCTGTGCAGGCCAGCGTGCGTGCACGCCACCCAAGACCGGCTTTGTGTGGCCGGGGTCACCTGTTGCATCCTTTGCTGGCATCAAAAGCTACACGGCCTGCTGCCAGGGTGAGCAGCTCTGCAGCGCATGCGATTGGCAAGGCTGCATGTGCCCAGTGGCAGGGCATCACCCAATCCATCCGTCAGTCAAGGTGGCCTGCACAGCTGCTGGCCTGGCCACTGAAGCTGCCCCCCCTGCCTGGCTGCACTGCAGAGTGCCGCGACGCGCCCGAATGCCGCCGCTTCCACGCCGGTGCCACTGGCTGCTTCCTGTTTGCCAACACCACGGGACCGGCCCGGCCAGCAAGCGCCAGGCCGGGCCGTGCGGGCGGGTCCACCTGGCAGGCTGGATCCAAGCTGGCGTGAAGGCTCTTGGGGCGGCCAGGCGCAGGCTTGTTGGGCCCACGCCGTGACTCGGAGCTTATGACAGCTGCTGGCTTTGATGCTGACCTACAAGCTTCTGGTCAAGCCCTGCTGCTTTTTTTCCACACATACAAGAGCCTCATTCTCCAATTTTGGAACTGCGGCCACAATTACGCCGGCAACAGTGACAAGAAATCAGGCTAGGACGGAGCAGCGCCCGCGGCGGTGTCGGCGGTGACGGCGGCGCATTTGGGGGGGCCGCCCTGCCTGGGCTGCGGGCTCCAGTTCACACGTACAGCTTCTGAGAAGGGTCAGAAGGTGGTGGCTGATGGCCCCATGCGAGGGCGCCCCTAAAGTAGCAGCTCGGCTTATTCTCAGGCTCCTGTTGCACGCTGAGCCAGCTGATCAAGCACTGCTACGCCTGGTGCCCCTGCGCACGTAGGGTTTGGCAGGCAGGCTCCGAGGCTTCCTCTGGGAGGCCAGGCAGACCTGCATCTTGATCGTGGAGGCCACCCGCACCACGGTGACCTGCAGCGAACTCACCTGGCTGCCTCACCACCCGCGCAGCTCCTGCCGCAGACCCCAGTGCCTGAGCGGCGGCTCGGCTAGCGGCCGTCATGGCGGGCCACAGCTCTCTGATGGCCATGGCTGAGGAGGAAGTGCTGGAGGGACTGTTTTATAATTACAAGATGCTGGAGAGCCCCTTCTGTGTGGGCGGCAGCCTGGGGCGCGTCCCGGTGCGACTGGCGGTGGCGGCTCCAGAGGGCGGCAGCGGCGCACAGACTCTGGAGCTGCCGGGCGGCGGGCAGGATGCGGTGGAGGCTCTGCTGCAGGCCTGCGAGCCCGCCGTGTTTGGCAAGGGCAAGGAGACAGGTGGGTGGTTGGGTGGCGATCAGTGCAGCATGGGCTGTGGGCCGGGAAGGGCAGCCATTGGGCGGTCAGTGCCCCCTCAACTTCTATGCCTGGCCGCACACACCTGCACCTCAAGCTGCGCGCTCCCAGCGGCGACCCGCCCCGCATCACTCCCACCCGCCTGCAGTGCGGGACGACTCGTACCGCAGTGCCCTGGCCCTAAAGGGCGAGCGGCTGTACACTCAGGACTTTGAGGCACTGCACCTCACCGGCCTGCTGGCGGCTGTGGGCCGCCTGCTGCTGCCGGCGGCGGGCCCCCTTGCGGCCAAGCTGCACGCGCTCAACATCTACAAAGCAGGCAAGGAGATAGGGGCAGTGAGCGATGTAGAGCTTCCCTAATGCGCAGTCCCCCCCCGCCAGCCCTTTTTCGCCACTCTGGTGCCGCTCCATGGCCCCTTCCATGTCGCTCCAAAACTCTCCGAACTAGCCGTTGCCCATGCATCACCGACCACCCTGCAGGCGGCTTTTTCAAGAAGCACCGAGACACGCCCCGCGGCGACCCTGGCTTTGTGGGCTCCCTGGTGGTGGCCCTGCCGGTTGCGCACAAGGGCGGCGCCCTGCGTGTTGAGCACGGCAAGGTCGCCGTCGAGTACGCCTGGGGCCCGGCAGCGGTGAGCCCGTGGGGGCATGAGCTGAGCACTGCCCACCTTGCCCGATCCAATTGCAAGTTGCCACCCGCCCTGGGGGATCCCTGTGCCGCCTCTGCCTGCAGCCAGCAAGCATACAGACTGCTGCCAATTCCATTCTGCTTTTGTCAACGCCCCACGCCTCCCTGCCCTGGCATTGCAGGCCGAGGGCGAGGTGCAGTGGGCGGCCTTCTTCCCTGATTGCACACACGAGGTGAACTAAACTCATGAGGCCCCTAGGGTTCTGTCCATGGTGGCCCTGTTTGCGGTGGGCAAGTGCTCGCCTCATGCCGCCAGTTGTCCCTCGTCTGCAGCTGCTTTAGCTGGACGGGCATTGCTTCAATCATGCGCAGGTGCTGCCAGTGACTGAGGGCACGCGTGTGGCGCTGGCTTACGAGCTGTTTGCCCGCCCAGGTGGACAGGGCCCTGCCGATTGTGCACTGCAGAGCACAGCACTAGTGGTCAGGTGACGGGTCGGGCTCTCTTATGCGCAAGCATGCACATGCTTGGCGCAGGGGCGGCAGCACCTCATGCCGCCCTCTGTGGTGCATGATTTCCCAAGCTCACAATCACCGTTCAACACGTTGCATCCTGCCTGTTGTCCATGATACGCAGACACAGCCAGTGGGCCGCCTGAGCCGCTGCGCGCGCTGACCGGCGGCGCTGAATCCCTCCTGCACCAGCTGGTAGGTCAAGCCAATGGCAATGGCAGCGGCGCAATCGGGGTGACAGTTGCAGGTGCATGGCAGCCACAGCCCTGCATGCTCACGCCCTGCAGGCTTTGGCCCTGGGTGTTGACCTGGGATCCTGCCCTCCCGCCTGCCATTGGCGAGTGCAGAGGGAGGCGCTGCACAACAATTCGTTCATGGTCAACGGCGGCAAGATCGGCTTCCCCTGCCAGGCAAGCAAGGGGCTGCTGCTGCAATATTGCTGGAAGGATACTGCGGATCAGCATGCGTGCCCTGCTTGGTGGCAGTGCATGGCAGCATGATGTGCACCTGTTGCACCGCACATGTGGGTGCCTCACGAGTGCCTGCCGCCCCCCAGCCGTGAATTGCAGCACGCATACCCACACTCGATGGCGCAAAGTGTGGACCAGGCGGCAGTGCGGGCGATGCTCAAGGGCACGGATATGGTGGTGCTGCACGTGCTGTCTGCACTGGGCGTGCCCGCCACTGTGGTGCGGGTGTGGGAGCATGTGAGTGAAAACTTGGCTCCTGCTGCTGCTGCTGCTGCTGCTGCTGCTGCTGACGCCTCATGCTTTGCGCTTGGTTGCACCGACATGGACTGCTATGCCGCTCCGTGCCTTGCCATGTTATTCCCATGCCATGTCGCACTGTGCCATGCCCATGCAAGTTCGTCTCATGCTACGCCACGCCGTGCCATGCCCGTGCCACGTCATACCATGACATGCCCGCTGCCTTGCCCCTCTCTCAGGGGGAGGAGGAGCTAGAGATGTTTGACCTTGAAAATGAGGAGGATTACGAAAAGGCCGAGAGCGCTCTGTTCGTCAGCCCCATTCCAAGTGCGCATGCTTTCCCCGCTGGTTCTGACTAGCTAGCCTGGCCAGCAGGAGCACTGTTGCTCTGCTTCCTGCTAGTTGTGCCTTGTTTGGCTGCCGCCATCATGCACGGCAGGGCCAGTCGCTGCCTGCAATGGCCGGCATCCTCAAACTTCCCAGTGGGCCTGCAAGTCGCAAGCCTGCAAGTCGCAAGCCTCTGTCCGCTGCACAGGCAACAAGCCTCTGAAGATGAGCAAGAAGGCGGGGGAGCGCGCACCAGCCCGCAGCGAGGTATGGCTGCAGTGGGACACTGCTGCAAACCTGCTTGCCATGTGTGCGAGTTAGATCTGCTTTCAAGCTGGCTGCGGCGTGTGTGTTGCTTATGTGCGCCTGCCCAGGTCTGTGGTGCAGGGGGAATGGAGCACACAGGTGCTGAAGAAAGACACTGGGGCACAGCTGGACCTCAGGTGCGGCTGAAAGGTTACGTGAGGTGCACTGCTGCACAGCTCCTGCTGCACCTTGCGGGGAGCGCTGAGGGTAGTGTGAAGCTGCTCTTGCCTGGGCTGCAATCCCTGTGTGCAGCATCAACTGGCTGGGCGGGCGCATGGCCTTTCCCGAGTGGATCCTGGGAACAATCGGGCAGTTCTGGGGCAACGGTGCGCACAGGCGTGGGTGCATGCATTTGCTGGTGGGGCGTGCCACGAGGCGCATCTGCCTGCCTGGGTGCCCCGATCCCAGCCTGGCCAGCCAAGCGCATCGGGCTCACCTCGCGCAAACGCTACATCCTGCTTGCAGAGGGGATGTATAGTGAAGAATTCTATTGCAGGCAAGGGGCAGGGGGGATGTGTGTGTGAAAGGGAGTGTTCCTGTGGCCTTTCCCATTAATGATGCGCAGCCACCAGCAGCGCCTCCTTTTGCACTGCCACCGCACTGGCGTTATTCCTTTCCCCCGCTCTGCAGCCTGGGCATCGTTGCTGAGGTGCCGCCCTTTGCTGACCGGCCGACCATCTCAGAGGGCTCGCTGGCATGGGCAGGGCAGCAGTCTGTCATTACCCCTGCTGCTCAGCCAGCCAAGCCCGCCAGCAAGGCCAAGGCCAAGGCTGGGCGGGGCCGCGGAGGCAAGCGCGGCGGCTAGCCGGCAGCCAGCTGCAGTGCTAGCCTCCGCTGCCGTGGCGCTGTTGGCTCAGCTTGAGGCGCTCTTGCTTCAATGTGCAGTCATGCATGGCAATGTGCTCGCTGTTGCTCAATTGTACAGATCCAGTAGCGTTCCTCTTGAGCAGGCAGAGGCCCGGCATCGGACAGGCTAACACAGTCATGAACCGTCAAGTGGCAAAAACATTGCACGCCTGCCTCATGCGCCCCGCCGCACTTCTGGCGCCTGCTCCCCTGCACTGCCCTGCTGCAGCTACTAATGGTGCCATCAGGGCGACTCCTGCCGCTGCCGGCCCCATGCAACAGTCCGCAAAGGGAGGCAACACAGTTGCAGCCCTTCCACGTGTATCTGCATGCCCGCAGGCGATAAAGCCGCCTGCTGGAATGAGCTGGACTGTCGCTGCAATGTCGCCCGGCTTGCGAAATCTTCATGCGAACGTGCCGCCGCAAGCGCCGGGCAGCATGCTGGATTCCGCCGCCGCCCATGAAGTGTCTCTTGCCGACACGCGCCGACAGTGCACAATCGGCTTCCTCACATCTCCACGATCATATCACCTCACCACACACCCACAGGCCCTCTCTCAACGCGACCCGAGCGAACAGGCCCGCGTCCCATGCCGCCCGGTCGCCGACATGCAACAGCGCTGGCGCTGCTTGCACTTCTGCTCAGCACCGGCCTGGCGGACGGGCAGCGCAGGGGTGGCCGCCGGCCGCAACCCAAAGTCCGCGTGGAGACCTTTGGAGACGTTCAGGTGACGCGTGCTGCAAGTGGGATGTCTAGATAACGCAAAAAGCGCGGCGCCGGCCGCAGAACCTGCACACCACCGTCGTCGCCGCCTTTGCCGCCGCCCCGCTTATGCTCTCACCCCAAGCGCTGCCGCCCTTCCCGCCCTCTGTCCCCTATCCTTGCAGCCGGAGCGCCTGGATGCGACCCGCAAGCTGCTGAACAACTTGGAGCGCCATTGGCGGCTTTCCCCTGCTGCCACACCTCGCACCCGCCAGTTGGCAGAGCTTGCGGCGCTGGCCACCCGCAAAGTCGATTTTGTGCGGGGCAGGATGCCAACTGTGCCGGGCCGAAAAAGGTTTCAGTATGTGCCCATGCCTGGGCTGCTCATCGGCGACACGGAAGAGGCAGCCAGAACCACGGCCGCCTACTTTGCCACGGTGCGCTGGAAGATTCAGCTGGCCTTTTCAGCTGGCCTTTTCATGACAAGCGGTGCATGGTGTTTGCATGTGCAAGCTACGAGCGGCGCAAGCCGCCCCACGACAGATGCTGCCGCCAGCTGGGCAGAGCCGTGTGCCGCATCTGTTTCCCTGCGCGTCATAAAAGCACATCTGCCTCTGCGCTGTCCCTACCAATTCCACACATCTGTACCATTTCTTTTCTCTTCTTTTCTGCAGCCCGAGAACAAGGTGGCCATGCTGCAACACCCCGAGTACATCCCAGAGCTGCTGCGCAACCCCGACGGCTTTGTGCGCCAGACGGCGTGCGAGGCTGCTCGCAAGGGCGGCCAGTCCAAGGCGATTGTAGACGCGGTGTGTGCGCCGGACAATGAGGTGCCATGGCCTGTGGCTGAGGCGCTGCAAGGCACCGACCACCTCGATTTTGTGAGCGGTGCTGGGGATTGTGGCGATGGTTTGGGTTCTCAGGTGGCTGCACTGCAATGTTGTGCAAATTATGGGCGGGGGAAGGGTGTGCAGCAGTGCGTGGCAAGGCGTGCCTATCTGGTGGACACGCAGGAGCCCCTGCGCTGTTGCCTCTCAACCGCTCCCGCCGGTTGCCGCTTGTCACACCCACCGCAGTATCACGCCAACGTGGACCGCTTTCGGTGGCCCCAGCAGCTGTCGGACCCCAGCGCTACCAGCCTGGGCCGCAGCCTGCTGTCCCACATGCCGGTGCTGGAAGACACAATGGCCAAGACAGTGGGGCAACAGGTGGAGGCGCGCCTGCGCCGCGGCCTGAAGCCCCACGGCATCTCCGCCCGAATCCTCAGAACAGAGGTGGTCCCTGCCGGCAAGGCGCCCGGCCTGAAGTGCGAAGGTGAGTGTGTGGCTGGGTGCACAGGGCAGGGCAGGGCAGGTGAGGAGTAGGGGATTGTGTCCCTGACTAACAGCCTCGGCTGCCAAGCTCACCACGCAGCGAGCTTGTTGTGTGTCGGCCTGCCCTCCTGCAGGCATCAAGTCGTTGTTTGAGTTCCTGTGGAAGTCGGCTGTCATCGAAGGGTGAGGTACAGGCCGGGATTGTGCCCAGCGATGCTGTGGCGTGAGCGCAAGAGTGCGATGAGTTTGAAGCGCACAACATCGACGCACAACTGGTGCTTGCATGCCCTCCCGGTGCGTGGCCGCTCACCAAGGGGCTTCGGTGTCCCTCCTTGTATACCGCTGTGGCACCCCTCTCCTGCACCTGCAGCTGTCTCACGTTTGAGTGCGAGCTGCCGGTGCCCACCTGCCCCTTCCTCGTGTTCAAGTTTGGGGTACACAACTTTTTGGCAACTTGTAGCCGCCCAGCACGCCCAGCACAGACGGCATGCTGGTGCATTACGGCATGCCCTGTCTGCTGCTTTGCCCTGCCGGGGCCTTTGGCCCCAACACTGCACAGGACGCACTTGGGCCGCAGCCCCACAACTGTCCCAGCATCCACCTCACCTCTTGCAGGTGGAGGTCTGCCTGCCCTACAGCTCGATGGCCCAGTGCCTGCTGCCACCCATGGGCAAGGCAATCGGGGTGAGCCTGCGCGTATGCGGCCTGGCCTTTTGCTTCGTTGCACCCAACTGGCTGGAGGGCGGCAGGGAAGACGGGGTATAAGGGGTATTTTAAAGCCTGGATACACGGCTTGCATACACGCTGCCTGCTGTCCTTCCCTCCTTTGCAGTGCGAGTGGCCCGACAAGGTGGACGAGCAGCTGGCGTATGCCCTGGACGAGGAGATTCTGAGCAGCAGCATTGGCATATGTGAGCAGCGCTGGCTTGCTGGCGGTTGGGTCGGCATAGGGCGAGGTTGCATGCGTGTGTGCACGCGCATGTTGATGACTTGCAAGTGGCTGCCTGCTGTTTCGCCATGCCGATCCTGCCCTGATTCTTCGCCTGCCCGGCAGTTGGCGGCATCTGCTTCAACCTGGGGCCCGCCGAGGATCTCTTGAAAAGTGAGTGCTTGCTCAGGGTGCAAGAAATGCTGGTTTGAGCTTGAGCTGTAGCTTGTGGTGCGGTGCACGGCCTTACGTGGCAGCTGTGGAGCGCTAGAGCCGCTGTGCTCCTGTACAGGCTGGCTCCTTGCCCAGGCACGGGCCCCGCCCTCCTGCCTGGTTGCAGAGATCCTGGTCTACATTGGCATCGACACATGCCTTGCCCAGCTCAAGGCAGGCATCCAGGGGACCGTGCCTGCCGCGGCAGGGCTGTGGTTGTAAGGGCTTGGATTGATGGTGTCCCGAGCAGCAGTAACAGTTAGCCTTGGCACGAGGCCTCGTGCCAAGGCTAACTTCACCCCGCCCTGCTGCCGCAGATCATTGCGTGGCCACTCAAGTTCCAGGGCGGCTTTGAGCTGTCCGTCAGTCTGCCGATTGTCTACTTTGGCATCCAAGGGAAGATGCAGTTTGTGGCAGGCACCAACCACCTGTACGTGAGTCGGCTGTCATGCGCAGTCCTCAAATGGGGGCTCACTGGCGGCAACATTGATATTGATTTCTCATATGATATTGCAAACCGCTAGGGATGCTTACTGCCCAGTCCATTCTAGACCTCTCATTCCGTATTGCCATCAACATATGCAGTGCCTTACCGTGAAGCGAGACGATTCCGGACCCGGCAGCTTGTGGCGGCGCTACGGTGCGTGCCCGCGGCTGTGCAGCCAGTGGTGCATGCGGAATGCTTGCCAGGTTGCAATTTGGCAGGTGCACCTTGTAGCTGCTGGCCCACGCCCTTTCTCTGCTGCCCTCTCCCCATCCCTGCCTGCAGTCCAATGCAAAGGTGCACACAAGAGCGGGGCGCTGTGCAACGGGGTGCTCGTTTGCTGCGCGGCACGCTGCTGCTCTGATGCAGCTGCACAACCGTGCTTCTGTCGTGGATGCTGCCGCATGGCACTGCTGCTGTCCCACGCCGATTCTTGCTAGCATCCTGTTTGTGACCCTACACTCGGTGCTGCTGTCCCCCGTCCAGACTTTTGCGCCTGGAAACCTGGAGACGGAGACCTTGCGCTGCTGGCGGGCATCAAACTCTTCTTCTTCCGTGCGGCCAAGCGGGTGCGCCCCGGAAGTGCTTCATTGCCCGTGCTGCTGCAGCGGAGCCGCTGCTGCTTGTCATGCGTCTGGCCGCAGGTCAGCTCGCAATGCACAGAAACTGCCTGCTGATCCCGGCACCGGTACTGGGCAGTGTGCAGATCCCGATTCCCGGTGCCGGCACGGTGGTCCCGGAGTGCGAAAAGCCGCCAAAGCCCTGCAGCAAGGGCGAGGTGCGATGCAGTCGGCAGAGCAAACGATGTGGGACGCGGAGGGCGGGGGCCAGGCTGTATTGGTGGAAGGGCCATGCAGCAAGACTACACTGAAGCTGAGCGGACAGCTGCTTTGAGTTGCCTCTTGCTCAGGCTGTCACCCAGGCTGCCTATAAGGGCAGCAAGTTTGTTGCCATTGGAGTGAGCGCCCAACACACCCTCCTTGCCCACGTGCTGTATGCAGGTTTACAGCTGGCAGCTGAAAACGTGCCAGGCCTGCCCCTACGGCAGCTACGCCCCAGACGACTATGCCCTGGGGTCGTGCATCCAATCGTGAGCCTCACCTGCCCTGCTGGCTGCATGCACCGCCGCCTGGGCCGGGGCCCACCGGGGAACGCAGAGCTGCTTCCAATGGCTGTGGCCCACATGCCCTGTTGCTCCTCACCGGCTTCCCACCCCTGCCAAGCCCTCACACCCGAATTTGTGCGCAGGCCCGCCGGTTCGTTCGTTCCCAAGCAAAAGGCCACCAAGGCCGACCTGGCCCCCTGCCCCGTCAACACCTTCCAGCAGTTCACCGCCCAGGCATCCTGCCAGGTGGGCCTCTGCCACTTCCTGGTCGAGTTAATATGATCTGCTGGTCGCTCATTGAGCTGACATGTGATGAAGCGCTTGCGTGCCAGGCTGGCTGGCTGGCTGCCTCGGGGACGACCCGCCACAAGCTGGGCGCCACGCTGTGCCACGCTTCGCCATGATGCCATGCCCGCCCACTTGCCCTCCCCTTGCAGCCCTGCCCCCCGGGAACGTGGACCGGCGGCAAAACTGGGGTGAGTGCGGGTGCCTCTCCCGGGCTGGCTGCTGCCACGGGCGCTGTTGCTGCTCCGTGCTGCCATGCGCGACACAGCAATGGTGCTAACTGCCGCGGCTGTGCAAGCAATCTGCTCTGCTGCTGCCTGCTGCTCACCAAAGCAGGAATCCGCCCCATGCTGCAGGCTGTGCTTTGCGAAATCTGCCCAGCAGTGAGCGGCTGGCTGGCGTTGCTGCCCAGCTCTTTTCCGGGCTTCAGGGATGTGTCCCCCGGTGCAAGATGCCTGAGATGCCTGCCATGTGCTGGGCCAGGCTTGGGAGCTGTCCTGCGCCTCAGCCAGCTATTTGCCTCCCGCTCCTCCTCAGGCATCAGTGATTCTGTATACTTGCACGCACTCCGCTTCAGGGATACTTTTGTGAGGGAGGCCAGCCGGGTGCAAAGAACGGCCCCTGCCCGCGTGGCAGGTGGAACCCTAAGCAAGGCGCCACAAGCTTGGCGGAGTGCCTGTGCTGCCCTGTCGGTGAGCCGGGGATGTGGACCAGGCGGGGCGGGAGGGCAGGCAAGGACAGCCGCCATGCAGTCTGGAGCTCGACACTGGTACTTCAGCGACGGCAGCTACTTCAGCGACGGCAGCTGCATCCTGACCAAACATCCGCACAACCGAACAGCACGACATACCGCAACCCACCACAATACAATGCAGGGCACAAGGGTCCAGAGGAGGGGCGGTTCACTCCATGCGAGAAGTGCCCCCTTCCACAGTGTGAGTGCATGTTGGGTTGTGCTGTGTGTGCATGCCAGGAAGCGCCGCCTGCTGTGTCTGCTGTGCATGCTCCGGTGCATGCCACATCATCGTGCACTCATCATGCACACACTTGATCATGCGACCCACACATGTCTGCCATGCAGACGCGCGATCCTGCTCGTACGAGTGCTACGACCCGTAAACAGTTGTACAGCCCCAGCGGTCATGCATTCATGCATTGGGCCGTGCTCACCCCTAAAGAGCCGTGCCACGGCCGCAAAACAAGCCCGCCTAACTGCGACCGGCCGCGTGCCTTGACAGTAAAAGTTTCCTGCACCGACCGACTTGCCCACCATGTTCAAGTGTTCGACAGCCATGCTTGCCTCAATTGTTGCCAATCTTCAACGCAGTATTCTTCCTCTTCAACTGCTTGGGCACCCAGCTGTTTGACTCTGACGCCCTAATGATGTTGCCATGCCTGCAGCATTTTCTTAATTGATTTCTTTCTCAACACCTGCTTGCGTTGCCTCCTCCCCAGTGCCACACCACTTCCAAAGCCGCATGCCCAAACTGGGATTTCCCTACATTTGCCAAAGCCCAACACCTCCACTTGATGTGTTTTGAATGTTTAGACATCGAAACTTCCCACCATTACAAGAAATGGGCACCTTGGGGGTGCCGCGGCAGGATGAGCCGCCAATAAACAGGTAGAAGCAGGAATAGCAGCAGTCGTGGGCGTGGCAGAGGTGACGAAAGAGCGGAGGGAGGGACGGGTGAAATGTAGACACAGAGCTGCCCACCCTCCTTCTCAGGCCGCCATGCATTTTGCATTCCCGCCAGATAGGGACATAAAAAGCAAGATTGCCGCAGCAAATCAAGGAGGGGCTGGCTGTGCACATCACGGATCATGATGGAGCGCATCAGATGCCGGCGCCTGATGTACTCTCGGCCACCTCGAGCATGTGCCGGTGCGCCTTCACAGCCTCCGCCTCCCAGTCCATGCGGCTGACCAGCCAGGTGTAGCAGATCCACTGCACCAGCGGGCCCAGCACCACGCCTGCAAGCGGTGGTGGTGGTGGCGCAGGACAGGGGGCAAGCAACGGGTGGTAATGGGTGGTGGCGGTGCAGGCCAGTGTGTCAGCAAGTTGACACCGGAGCATCCTTTTCATGGGCCTCAGCTAGCACATGGTCAAAGCCCAGGCACCTTCACGCACTCGTTCCCACCTGCATACAGCCCCTCAACGCCCAGCTTGAAGTAGAATCCAAGCAGCAGCGCCGTGGGAAGGCCGAAGCCCCAGTGTGCAACGGCGTTGATCGTGAACCCGCGTGTCTGCTTGCCAGCGCCGATGGCAATGCCCGACAACACTGCGTGTGGGGAGGGGATGCTCTGAGCAGAGACGTGGGTAACAGCAGGGCGGGCAGGAAGGCAGGTGGACAGATGGGCTGGGGCAGGTTGCAGCGAGTGACGTCCCACAACTTGAGCTTTGAAAGCCCCAGCCTCAGCCCAATGCCCATGCGCCACCCGCCCGCCCACCCACCATTCTGTGCCATGTCGAACAGCAGCAGCACGGCCAGGATGAGCAGCAGGTGGCGGCAGTGCCCCACAAGCACCGAGTCGCCTGTGTCGCTGGTGAAGATGGAGATGACGAGGTACTGCAGGCGTGGTACCACCAGGACCACCGCCTGCTTGGGTGTGGGCGATGCAACCAGTGGGAAAGTAGGCAAGGGGTCAGTGCTTGCTGGCTCTGGGGAATGAGTGGCTGGAGGGGGGGCTCTCAGCTTCAGCAATCGACACACAGATGTGGTTTGCACTGAAAAAGTTTGCGACAACAATGTCCCGGTGGTGCATGGGTCGCCCAAGCACTCACGAGGGACACCCAGAGCGGCGGCACCGTGATGACCGCCGCCCGGGCAGACAGCTTGGCCAGCAGCGCGCTGCCCGCACCCAGCCCGTTGCCCACGCTGCGGGCAGGATGGGGGAGAGGTGCACGAGCGGGGTGTGCGTGTGGGAAGCTGGCAGGGCGGCGCCCGCTCCCCTAGGATGGCTGCGGCGCTCCCAGAAGCATGCAGCCGGATGCCAGGTGGCAGTCATACCCCAGGTCCGGAACTTACCGGGTGCAGGCCGCCATGCCCAGCGATGCAAACACCATCTGTGCCATGCCGTAGAGGGAGAAGGCGACTGCGGGGGCAGGCGGGGCGGCAGCAGCAGAGGGAGGGAGTGAGAAGTTGCACAGCAGTCCTCGTGCACCCAGCAGCGGGGCATGGACTCGAGAGAGTCTGTTTCAACATCTGCCCGTGGCTACCACATGCCCAGCTGATACGTCCCATGCACCCACCCGCCATCGCCGCCAGCGAGGCCTGCGGGTTGGGTAGCCAGCCCGCCGCCACGGAGCACAGGCTGAGGCTCCACGACTCGATGGCCCGCATGGCGCATGCGCTGTAGCTGAGCTTGATGTAAGGGCGCCAGGGCTGGAAGCGCACGCCGCTGGGGGTGGCCCACACGCGCAGGTGCAGGTTGGAGGCGCGCACGTAAGCGGCCACCAGCAGCGTGGCCAGCAGGGAGGACCTGCACATGCGTTGTTTGTGTGGGGCGGGGTAGCAAATGGTTGAAAGGCACCGGTGGGTGGAGCTGTGTGGGCATTTAATGGCCGGCCCCTGGCACAAAGCCTGAACGTATTGTTCACGAGATGTGCACTCAGGACTCTTCTAGTCCTAGTGCGCACCAGGTGGTGGCCCATGCCGCGCCCACGTAGCCCATACTCAGCGGGTGGATGAACACGTAGGTGGCGCCCACATGCTGCATTGAAAAATGCAGCCAGCAGGGGTGGTTTAGGCAGCGCATGTCGGCATGGCGGCAGGGCAGGCTGGGGCGCAGTGGGTGTGCCTGTTTAGTGCATCACGCTTCAGCACCACTTGCCCAAACCAGCCAGCGAGGCAGTCTGCTGTCCCCTTCCAACCTGCAGCGCCACCAGGCAGGAGATCCACATCTGCGGCATCGTCACGTGCTGCGCCACGAGGATGCGGTTGAAGGGCCTGCGCGGCAGGCATGCGCACTGTGGTCACATATAATGGAAAGCGAAACGGCAGGGCGCCGGCGCCATATGCTTGCAACCATCGAGTCAACGAAGGGGCCTCCATGCAATCGCCACACATGCGCCCTCCTGTACGGCGCCTGCCATGCACGCCCACTCCACGCAACCGCTGGAAAGTCTCCACACTACTGGTACTATGTAATGTCCAGTTTGGTACATCCGGCCCACCTGTAGAACGCGTCCACCCACACCGCGGGCAGCAGGGCCAAGAGGTAGGGCCCCAGCAGGCGCGTCACCTCCTCCGCCTGCCCCAGCCGTTTGAGCAGCGCAGGCTACACGCCATGGCAGGGAGTGAGGCAGGAGCCGCATGTGATGGTGCGGGGTGTCCACACACAGCATGCACAGGTTGAAGGGTTAGGCGGTGTTCGGCCCCCTGACCAGCCATGCTGCCGCGCTGCTCTGCTTGGTTGGTGCGGCTGGCGCGCTGCCCAACTTGTGGCCAGCTTGTCGATGGTGCTTTCTTCCAGCCAGGGGATGCTCCACTCACCAGGGAAGCAAAGATGACGGCGATGGGGACGGTGTGCAGCAGCAGGAAGAAAACCGCCTGGGGGCAAATTGAGCGGGAGGGCAACAGGGCATCGCGAGGCTTCAAGTTTCAACAGCAGGCACGCACCAGCCGGGCGGGGCAGGTTGGGAGCAAGACTTGCACAGCAGGTGCCCAGCGCTGTGCTGTGCGGCTCTTGCTGTTGGTCAAACACAGCTTGGCTGCTGCCGCCGCCAGCCCGTTGGCCCCGCCTCACCTGCTTGAACATGCTGCCCAGCGCGCCATAATTGCGAGCGCCGACCGCCTGGGAGGAGTAAGTGTCCAGCGCACCCAGCATGCCCGCCAGCCTACACAGCGGCAGGCAGCACATGACACCCGTTTGAGGCCCATCCTGTCGAGCGTCCATGCCAGGGGCGGCCGGTTCCTCCAGCCCTCCACGCCATTGCACTCTGTAGATGTGGCATGCAAATGCACGGGGTGCAGCCGGGCCACCCACATGATTTTGGCGCTCATGGAGTAGAGTGTGGTGGCCAGCGCCGCCGCCGCCAGCTCAGCGGTGCCCAGGTGTCCCACAAAGGACAGCGAGATGACGGACAGCAGGTAGTTGGCCACCAGGCCGATCGATAGCGGGGCAGAAATGCGGCCCTGCGTCACCACCTCCTGCATGCGGTGGGGGCAGGAGGATGGAGCGGGCTTTCAGAGCACAGCACAAGTCGCAAGGGCGCATGGCGTCTGAAATTTGCGTTTTAGAAGTCGATGCAGTTTAGCGTAGGCTCCCCATCTCTGTCTGCTGGGGCATCAGCAGGCATGCGGCGCCGCACGGCGGCGGTGCCGGCGGGAGGCCGGCAACTTTTGCGGCCGGCGCCTGGGGAACCTGCAGCTCGGTTTTTCTTGCTCCAACCGACCTGCAGCAGCGTGGGATGGGGCGCCAGGGCCAAGTCCTCGCATTCCACCTCCAGCAGTGGCTGCTCCTCATCGCCGAGCTTGCTGCTGCTGCCGACCGTCATTTCTGCGATTTAGCCGCGATCGGGGGCGCCGGTGCGCCATGTGAGGCTGCCAATGCCCGCCGGCTTGCTGGTTTTGGCAGGCACAAATGGACCGCCGAGCTGTAATCGCGTAGTACGTCTCCCGCTTTGCAATCTTGCTTGCACAATCGCTATACTTACACTGCCCATAGTCCTACAAGCAGCCATGGCATCGCAAGCCCCAGCCCAACATTCGAGCTGCCTCCGCGCCAGAGCCGTTCTACCGCCTCTTTCATCATGCGCACGTTAATCGCGCTGGGCCTTCTGACCGTCTTGATCAGTGCCGCTGCGGCCCTGGAGCAGCGGCCTGCTGCGGGCGGACGCCGCCGCCGCCCTTGGTGCCGGCGAGCTGGGATGGCAGCCACAAGCACAAT
>VFQQ010002793.1_pt1 | contig 18483 bp, 20 predicted proteins | sample 3512341 | NCBI WGS metagenome assembly VFQQ01 (sample SAMN10412373, study PRJNA504923) | tailings metagenome | isolation source: Relicate 2 Philex TSF1 revegetated site | place: Philippines: Tuba, Benguet | collected 2017-08-29 | reverse complement strand
AGGAAGTGGCCGCCGAGCTTGGCGATGACGCCCCGCTGGGCGCCGGTCAGCACGGTATCGACAGCCATATCGCCGGCAACCTCTGGCAGGTGCAGGTCGAGGCAGGCACACAGGTGCAGGCCGGCGACGTGCTGGTGATTCTCGAATCCATGAAGATGGAAATTCCGCTGACCGCACCGGTAGCCGGCACCGTGCGCGAGGTGCGTGTGCAGCCCGGCTCGCCGGTACGCGCCGGGCAGCGTGTGGTGGTGCTGGAAGAGGCCTGAAGCGCTCGCCGCTGAAGCGCCTCCCACAGGACCTGAGCAACCCTTGTGGGAGGAGCGGCTGGGCGGCATTCCGCTTCAGCCGCGCCCCCTGCAACTGCATCGTAGGAGCGGCTTCAGCCGCGATCCACACAAACGCCGATTTCCCGCCGAAGAAGTGTTGGTCGTGTTTTCACAACACTCCCCAAGTCCATCGCCCCCCCCTGTGGGAGGGGCTTTAGCCGCGGCCGCCTCATGCCCCACCGCAATACCGGCAACCCCAATCGCGGATAAATCCGCTCCTACAGTCCGTAGTCCGGATGAAATCCGGGAAACCAGCCACCCGGTTAACTGTCGATGCACCCAATCCGCAGGAGCGGCGCCCCGCCGCGAAGCTGGCTGACGACGCCTCGCAAAGCTTCGCCCCGAGGCGGGGCTCCTACGCAAGGCGGCCTTGCTCGCCTTTCCGGATTGGCATAACCCCAACTTTCATCCACACCCCATAACCACACCGATCGTGATCACAACTGGCGCTATCCCTTCCCGGCAAGCTAGCATCACGCCATTAGCCCGCTCCCGGACTCGCTCATGCTTCTGCGCCCCAAACGGCACACGCAAACCTCGCTGGTGTTACTGCTCCTGTTCCTGCTCGGCAGCGGCTTTCTCACCACCTCGCTGCTGAGCTACTACGCCTCGCGCGACAGCATCCGCCAGAACATCGTCAACACCGAACTGCCGCTGACCTCGGACACCATCTACTCCGAGATCCAGAAAGACCTGATCCGCCCGACGCAGATCGCCTCGATGATGTCGCGCGACACCTTCCTGCGCGACTGGGCGCTGGCCGGCGAGCAGGACCCGCAGCCCGTCACCCGCTACCTGCGCGAGATCCAGGATCACTACGGCACATTCACCGCCTTCTTCATCTCCGAGCAAACCCGCACCTACTACCAGGCCAAGGGCGTGCTCAAGCAGGTGCGGGAAGACCAGCCACGCGATGCCTGGTACTTCCGCGTGCGCAGCATGGACGCCCCATACGAGATCAGCGTCGACCCGGACATGGCCAATGATGATCGGCTGACCTTCTTCATCAACTTCAAGGTATTCGACTACCAGGACCGCTTCATCGGCGTGGCCGGCGTCGGGCTCACCGTGGATGCCGTGGTCAAGCTGGTGGACGACTACCAGCAGCGCTACGACCGCACGATCTTCTTCACCGATCGCGAAGGCCATCTGGTGCTCACCGGCGTCGAAGGCGGCCCCATGGGTGCCCGTCGCGGCCAACCCCTGAGCGAAGTGCCCGGCCTGGAAACCCTGCTGGCCGTACTGCCGCAACCCAGGAGCGGCAACTATCGCTACGACGAACACCGACGCAGCCACTTCCTCAACGTGCGCTACATTCCTGAACTCGACTGGTTCCTGTACGTCGACAAGCACGAAGAAGGCGCACTGGCCGGCGTCCGCCACAGTCTCTATCTCAACCTGCTGATCTGCCTGCTGGTCACCGTCATCGTGCTGACCCTGGTGAGCCTGGCGATCCGCCGCTACCAGCAACGGATCGCCGCCCTGGCCACCACCGACAGCCTCACCGACCTGCCCAATCGCCGCGGCTTCGAACTGCACGTGGAACAGGCACTGCAGGAGGCGCAGCGCGACAGCAGCCCGCTGTGCGCGGTGCTGCTCGATCTGGACAACTTCAAGCTGATCAACGACCAGCACGGCCACCTGGCCGGTGACGAGGTGCTGCGCCGCTTCGCCGAGCAGTTGCGCGCCGCGCTGCGCCAGTCCGACATACTTTGCCGCTGGGGCGGCGAGGAATTCATCCTGCTGCTGAAGAATACCGACCGCCACGCCGCCCATGAGCTGGCCGAAAAGCTGCGCCAGTACTGCGCCGCGCAGCGCTACTCGGTGGGCGACGAAACGCTGCAGGTCACCGTCAGCCTGGGCCTCAGCCAGTGGCAGCCGGGCGAAGCCCTGCACGACCTGCTCGGCCGTACCGACCGCGCGCTTTACCGGGCCAAACAGGGTGGGCGCGACCGCGTCTGCGAAGAGCACTGATGGACGCCGAGCACTGCCCGCTCTGCGGCAAGCCCAACCGGTGCAGCATCGCCGCCGGCCGCAGCGACGAACCCTGCTGGTGCTTCGAGGCGCAGGTCGACCCCGCCGCGTTGCAGCGCCTGACGCCCGAGCAACGCGACCAGACCTGCCTCTGCCCCGCCTGCGCCGGTGCCGTTGCAGCCGCCAAAGGCGAAGAGCGAGACTGAGCCATGCGCCTGGATCGCTTCCTCAGCAACTTCCCGCGTTTCAGCCGCCAGGATAGCCGCCTGCTGATCAGCGCCGGGCGCCTGCGTGTGGACGGCGCGGTGGTGTGGGACCCACGCCATGAGATCCGTGACTTCCAGCGCGTGGAGCTGGACGACGAACTGCTGCAGGCCGGGCGCAGCGCGCGCTACTGGATGCTGCACAAGCCGGTCGGCGTGGTCAGCGCCACGACACACGATGAACACCGTACCGTGCTCGACCTGCTCGACGAACCGGACAGGCACGACCTGCACCTGGCCGGGCGTCTGGACCTCAACACCAGCGGCCTGCTGCTGATCACCAATGACGGGCGCTGGTCGCGGCGCATCACCCAGCCACAGCAGCGCAAGCCCAAGGTCTACCACGTCACCACCGAACAGCCGATCACCGGCGAATACGCCGAGGTGTTCGAGCGCGGCCTGTACTTCGCCTTCGAAGATCTCACCACCCTGCCCGCCCAGCTCGACATACTGGGCAGCCACAGCGCCCGGCTGACCCTGTTCGAGGGCCGCTACCACCAGGTCAAGCGCATGTTCGGCCACTTCCGCAATCGGGTGGTTGCACTGCATCGAGAAAGCATGGGCGAGATCGTTCTCGACCCGCAGCTGGCGCCCGGCCAGTACCGCGCCCTGACAGCGGCGGAAATCGCCAGCGTCTGATCGCCACAGGTCGAACCTCACGACCCGACCAACGGTAGGCGGAAAACAGGATAAAGATGTGACTCGCCCTTGCGTGGTTGCAAGGCAACTGCTTGAATCGAATCACAAGTCTCGAGATGACCAATCGGTCACTACGAGGCAGCGAAACGTTCTTTCAGTTGCTGGCGCCCTGCGCCGATTGGATTCCTGCCTGGTAACACCGCCCTCTCCAATGCCCCTGAAACGGCCTGGAGCGCTCGTCTGTTTCGATCCTAACTGCTTGAAATTCCTATACTTATAAAAATCTCCAGCCTGACATCAAGCTGTCACGCTCAGGCGCTTTTCTGACTGCTCAATCAAATGCGAACGGCCGCCCGCTCGCCTTGACCCACTTGCGCCAGGAGGAAACGACATGAGGCCAGAAACCGCAGTCGTCGAGATCAACAGGAAGCACAAGGTACACACGGAGTTCTACGGCAACCCGGCAGCAAGCAAGACCATCATCCTGGTCAACGGCTCCCTGGCGACCACCGCCTCGTTCGCGCAAACGGTCAAGTACCTGCAACCGCAGTTCAACGTGGTGGCCTTCGACCTGCCCTATGCCGGCCAGTCGAAGCCGCACAACAGCGACTTCACGCCCATCAGCAAGGAAGACGAAGCGGCCATCCTGCTGAAGCTGATCGACCACTACGGCGCCAACTACCTGATGTCCTTCTCCTGGGGCGGCGTCGCCTCCATGCTCGCCCTGGCCCAGCGCCCGGCCACGCTGGAAAAGGCGGCGATCTGCTCCTTCTCGCCGATCCTCAACGTGCCGATGCTCGACTACCTGCACAAGGGCCTGCGCTTCTTGAACGCCGTGGATCGCGACAACATCGCCCTGCTGGTCAACAGCACCATCGGCAAGCACCTGCCGTCGCTGTTCAAGCGCTTCAACCACAAGCACGTCAGCACCCTGGACGAGCACGAATACCGGCAGATGTACGCCCACATCAAGCAGGTGCTGAACATGGAAGCGCACTGCAGCATGGAGTGCCTGCAGGCCATCGACATCCCGCTGCTGTTCGTCAACGGCGACCGCGATGAATACACCTCGGTGGAAGACGCCTGCCTGTTCGCCCAGCACATCCACAACGCCCAGTTCGCCGTGATCGACGACGCCGGCCACTTCCTCGACATGGAACACAAGGCCGCCTGGCTGCAGACCCAGCGCGTACTGCTGGACTTCTTCAACGCCCCCAGCAAACGCCTGCAACTGCCAACGCGCGGCGAGCTGCAGGAACTGCAGGCCGTTGCGGTATGAACAGACGTGGAGGCGAACCGGCTGCACGACAGGTCCCGGTTCGCCCTTCATTTTCGCCGCAGGTTCCGGTATAAAGGCACCCGCTGCGGGTGTCGTATAATGGTAATACCCTAGCTTCCCAAGCTAGAGCCGTGGGTTCGATTCCCATCACCCGCTCCAAAATCGCAGCTTTAAGGCCCTGTTTTTACAGGGCTTTTTCGCTTTCGGGTTTTGGAAGTGTCGATAAAGTGTCGAAGCCCTAAACTCCACGGAATGGAACAGCCTCAAAGGCGAACGACAATGGACGTGAAACGAGCTGTGATCGTAGGCACCATCCTGCTCTATGTTGTATCTCTTGCCTTACCAGCCCTCCACACCGAGATAGTCTTTTCCAGAGAAGACGGGCATATCGAACCTGGGGCCATCGAATACGGGTACTACGTACTGTTGGTAGGCTGGCTGGGGCTATTCGATACAGTCGCTTGGTATGCAAACCCAGCTTTTTTCATTGCGCAGTATCTGTACGCAAATAACCGTCCATCAGCCTTTCACGTAGCACTTGCTAGCGTTGCTTTAGCCTCGACGGCGGTCTTCTACAAGAAGATATGGAATGACAAAGAGCCCCCGGAAATCATCGTGACAGAGCTGGGAATAGGCTTCTATGTCTGGTTGTCGGCGCTTGTTCTACTCACATTGGCTACTTACCTGTCCCGCCGAGATGCTTGAAAGCGTTTCTACGATGGGATTCAGCCGAACCGCGTCCTGCAGGTGATCGGGCGACAAGTGTGCATAGCGCATGGTCATCGTCACCGAGGAGTGTCCCAGGACCTTCTGCAAGGTCAGGATGTTGCCACCGGCCATGACGAAGTGACTGGCGAAGGTGTGCCGCAGAACGTGCGTGGCTTGTCCGGCCGGTAGCGTGATCGACGTCGATTGCAGCACGCGACTGAAATGCCGGATGCAGTTCGGGAACGCTCCGCATTCCTTGAAGTAGTCCAACAGCATCCGCTCCAGGGCGGGCGCGATGGGCACGGTTCGTGTGCGTCTCGACTTGGTATTGGCAAAGGTCACCGCGCCATTCTTCACCCTGGACGGCACCAGCCCCTGAGCCTCTCCCCAACGTGCACCAGTAGCCAGGCAGACGCGAGCGATCAGCGCCATATGCGTGCAGTTCGGGTAGTTGTCGAAGGCCTCCAGCAGCTCGGCTATCTGATCCTGGGTGAGGTACGACAGCGGGCGCTCTTGCAGGCGTAATGGACGCACCTTGGCCAACGGGTTCGGGTAGTCGATATCGCCTAGGCGATGCAGTTCGTTGAATACCGACTTCACGTAGCCCAGGCGGTTGTTCAACGTCTTGCCGTGGATGCCCTCAGCCAGTTGTTTACCACGCAGGGTGCAGAACTGGTCAGCGGTGAACTTGGCCGCTATCGGGTCGCCCAGGTCATGAGCGATGTTCGCCAGCACCTGCTTCAAGCGCTTGGAGTCGGCCAGGGTGTGGCCGTGCAGATCGTAATAGCGGCTGAACACCTCAGAGAGCTTGCGGCGGTCCTTTGGCTTGGGTGCCCAGTCGGGCGTTTCCATCACCTTGGCCCGGCAGGACGTTTCGAACCGTTGCGCCTCAGCCTTGGTCTTGAAGGTCTTGCGGAAGCGCCGCCCTTTGATGGGTTCTACATCTACCTTCCAGCGCCCGTCAGGCTGTTGGATGATCGCCATCAGACCGCCCTGCCCCACCTGACGTGTCGTTCCTCCAGGATGTTCTTGAGGTGCTTGTAAAGCCCGTCCTCGTCCATCCCCTTGGCAGCGTAGTGGTCACGAATCACCGGCCAGCATTCCCAATCCTTGAGGCGGTGAAACCCTCTCCTAGCGCCCACTCGCTCCCGTGCCAGCAGGCTTACGAAGTTTCCCAGGAACAGTTCCACGTTCTTGCCGGAGAAGCCCCGAGACGTCTTGTAGTTGCGCTTGTACTCGGTGTCATCCAGCAGTGAATCGACCGGCAGATCGACGCGGGCGTCTTCGCGTAGCAGGGTCCAGATCGGTTCGTAGTACCCAGGGCGAGCCAGCAACTTGAACTGCTGCATGCCGTAGCGCCAGAGGCCATCCAAGTGCGGCGTGAAGGCGGCATAGCTGTTGGTGTCGATGGCGTTGCCGGTGTGCAGATCGACGGAGCCAGAGGCGAATTGCTGGATCACCGAATGGTGGTAACGCAGCTCTACGCGCCAAACGGTCTGATCCCGGTTGTAGTTATCCGGGTCGCCTTCATCGAAGCTGTCACGACGCCGCCAGACGCCTTCCCAGTAGTCGAGCTTGTCCGTGGCCCTGGCCTGCTCGGTCTTGTTGTAGATCGCCAGTTGGACGCCACCGGCAGAGCCGAACATGTAGGTCTCGCCACGGCCGTAGACGCTGCTTTTCGTGTCCCAGGTAATTTCCTTGATGCCGGAGATATCGCGGGCGGATCGGGCGCGGCAGTGCATGCGGGCGACCAGATCGGCAGGCGGTTGCCAGCCTTGAACATCCAGGGCGAGATGGACCGCGCATTGGTTGCGTTCAATGTTGGTGAGGATCTGCTCGGCGTAAAAATCCATGCGGGCTTGCAGGCGCTCAGGCGACAGGGCGTCGATGGCATGGGGTGATACTTCGATTTTCAGGTGCGGACCGATGTTCTCGACTTTGGCGTTGTAGTTCTTGAGCAGCAGCACGAAGCCCAGGTCGGCGTTCTGGAGCTTGTACTGGTAGCCAGAATCCTTGCTGACACGGCCTGCATGCCAACGCTCTCCAGCGAAGTCGACGATGGTGCCCGGCTTATCGAACAGGCACAGCAGCTCCGGCCGGAGCAGGCCACGGTACAACTGTCGGACCGTATCAACGCCGCAGTGCAGCAGGCGGACTTTCGACAGGTCAACGATACGGGCGGTGCTCGGGTCTACGAACAGCCGACCGGTCGCATCTTCACGCGCCAGCATGTCGAGTCTCAGGAAATCTTTTGGCTTTTTCACTTGGTCACCTATTGCTGATTACTGCGGAAGTTTTCGTCTTACTTTCTGACGTGTTACAGGGGCGTCAGAGGCGTTTGCGCCGCTCGCTCCCTCTGAACTGAACCGCTCGCTCGCGGCGCGCACGCCATCTCCTCCTCAAGCCATCTAAGCGGACGTAGATCGTTTGGCTGCTGGCTGATGAACTGACCAAAGCTGTAGGCCAGGGAGAGGAGAAACAGAAGGCAAGAGAGAGGGTGAAAGGCTTCCATGGAGAAACGCTCCGGGTTAGCGCATGCGGCGCAGGACTGAGGCGACCATGCCGCCTGAAACACCGATGGCGAAGGCAAGCAAGGTGCCGCCAAAGCCCACCCCAAAAGCCTCGGGAGAAAAGCCACCGGATACGAGAATGTCGACGTAGCCCGCCGCTTCGGGCGGAATCAGATAGGCCTGTTGCCAGCCAAGCTGGGAGCAGGAGAGCGAGCCGTCAGGGTGGTTCACCCAGCTCATGCACACTTGCACGGCAACGGTGCTCATTCAGCGGCCCTCAAACACCAAGGGCTTCGCCCTTGTCATCCCACTCTTGCCGCCGAGGGCTCGGGAGCGCGGGGCGGTGAAGCTGCCCCACTCTCCCGTGGTCAGGCTCGTTTTCATGGTGTGGGGTCAAGGGTTCGCTGCGCCCGTGCTTCCGTTCGCCGGAACGGTGGAGCTGTTCCGACGAGCCGGGAGCGCGGCCCCTGACCCGGAACCATCGGCGGAATGGGTCAGGGTCATGCGGCCCAGTACGTTGCCGGAACCATGCCGGTCGCGGTGCCGCATCGCCCTGATAGAGCAAATGTTGTCGAAGTAGAACTCACTCGGGGTGCTTGTGCTGGAGCTGAGTTCGACACCCAGGAAGCACGGGGCGCCCTGCATATCCGGGGTCGGGATCAGCACGCCGACAATCTGGATGCATTGCCAGAAGGATTCCGGCTCAGCGTCCCAGGCGGTTTCGACCAGTACGGTCTTGCCGACATAGCTAAGGGCAGTAGCAGCATCGAGCTGGATACGTGGCTTACGCATGGCGGCGCTCCCCTTCCTTGGCTTGCCCCTGGAACAGGTGCGGCAGAGGCAGGCAGCCCAGCACCTTGGCGGGGGCGTGACGGTCACGGACAGCCCGAATGGTGTGGATGCTGTCGAAGTAGATCTCATCCGGAAAATCAGCTTCGCCAATGACAGGGAGGGTCAAGAAGTACCCCACGTCATTAACGCCCTGGACTGGCACTACCACCCCAACGATATGTTTGAAACGCCAGATAGGTTCCGGGTCTCCCTCCCATACCAGTTCGACAAGAACGGTCTGGCCGATGTAGCCGATAGCGGTAATAGGGTCGAAGGTCAGAGTCGGGCTAGACATGGGCGTAGTCCCCTTCCTTGAACACGGTTTTGCCCTTCTCCAGATCGGCCCGCAGGCGAGCAAGGTTGACCATGCGGAAGTCGGCCAGCTTCATGCTCGGGATGGTCTGGCTATCTACCCAGTTGATGACCTCTTCGACCGTTACGCCGCTGAGTTCGGCGAAGGTCTTCACGCTGCACAGATCGAGGCTTTCATTCGTGGCGGTCATTGGTTGCCCTCCTTGGCGGCTTTGTCCTGGGCGTAGCTCGCTTCCAGACGAATGACGACTTCCGAGTTCATCGACCGGCGGGAGTCGGCGGCGGACTGTTCGATCTTGGCGCGCAGCTCGGGCGGTACGCGCAGCTTGAATTGCGGGTCTGTTCGGCTCACAGCGTCCACTCCTGCTCAAGAAGCTGCTGATGCAGCAACGCCACGTTGACCATGGTGCGCTTGCCGACCTTCTGCGAAGGCAGGTAGTTACGTTCTACCCAGGTGCGTACCACGATGGGTTCGTCGCCCATGCCGATCCACTCGGCGAACTTCTGCCACGGCATCAAGGGCGGGGCGCCGTGCAGCTTTTGCGGGTCGAGACCTTCCGTATCCATAAGCTTTGTTCCACTATGTTCGGCATTGATAAGCAACCAACGAAATGGGTAATAGCTACCCATGGAGTGATTGTTACCCATCCCCCACGATGGAGCAATTACTACTCAGGAAATATTTTCTATATGGAAAGCGCAGCCGATAGAGCACGCGTATTGATCAAGCTGGTAGGCCCGAAAAAAGCAAGCGAACAAGGCGGGGATTACGAGCGCTGGAGAAACGTCAGCAAGGGCGCTGTACGCGTAAGCGCGGACGAGATCGACGTATTGGTGAAGATTTACCCCCAGTACGCCCTATGGCTGGCTAGCGGGAAGACCGCGCCGGAGATCGGCCAGACCAGCCCGGCCTATGACGAAGCCAACCGAAACTTGAGCCAACCCAATGCGGGATAGCGATCACCGAGGAAGTAGCTAGGCGCTGGTATGCCCGCAGAAAGGACTCTGACGATGAAGAAGACCATTAGAGCAGCAGGAATTGCACTTATTGCGCTAGCTACCCTGAGCGCAGTTGCCGAGCCTAAAGACCCCACTCAAAGCGACGTCATAGACTCGGCAAGCAAGGCCATTACCGACCTCATCATCAAGCCCATGCACCAGGACTTGAGCGACAGGATGATGCGCGGCTTTGCAGAGAACGGAGGCGCAATGGCTCCGGGCGCCAAGACCTACCTAGAAAAGAGAAAGATCGAAGAGCAGATCGCCTACGACGAGGCCATGAAGCGGAAGCACGCCGCAATCATGGAATCGAAACGCTGCAAAGTCGACTGCAAGCCCCGCCCGATTCAAGAGTGCATGAAGCCCGATTACACCATTGATGATGATGTGATCGGATGCTCGAAAGGGGTTATAACCAAATCATGGTAACTAATACGCGGGAAGACGGTGATGGAGATTAGCCAGACCAGCCCTGCCTACTACGAAACCAACCGAAACTTGAGCCAAATGCGAAATAGCGATCACCCAGGAAGTAGCTAGGCGCTGGTTAAAACACTACAAGCACCAAAAAGGAATGAATATGAACAACGAACTAAAGGAAGCCATCGAGAAAGGAAATTTGATCCTATTTCTTGGGGCCGGAGCATCCAAAGGGTGTACAGCCGAAGGTAATGCTAAAGTGCTTGACGGCTCGGCTTTAGCAAAGGAACTAGCCACTTTCGGAGGATATGAATATGACGAAGAGCCTCTAGATGAGGTGTATGCCGCTGTACGTGCAAAGTGCGGATCCAGGCTAAACGAACACTTAGAAAGACTATTTAGAGACACTGAACCGTCCACAGAATATAAAATACTTTCATCCTTTGCATGGCGAAGAATTTACACCCTAAATATTGACGACGCATTAGAAACAGCAATAAGACGTGCAAAGCTTCAAAAATTACACATACATCTCTCTGCCCATGCGGTAACTGACCAGGACAATTTCTTTGGAAGGCTTGATCTAATAAAACTTAATGGTTCATCTGACAGACTACAAGATGGAGTAATATTTTCTGCCAGCGACTACGCAAAAGCCACTGCTAGGTCACTACCCTGGTACGAACAGTGTGCCTCAGACTTTTTAAGGCATCCAATACTATTTATTGGCACAAAACTAAATGAACCCCTTCTAAAATTTCATATTGAGAGATATAAGAGTATCACAGGAAAAGCTCCTGGTCGCTGCTATGTGATAACACCATCGGCATCTGACTTTCAAAAAGCCTCTCTTGCCGAGTACAACATTGAACATATACCGGGAAAACTAGCCGACTTTACAACTTGGTTAAACAATGAATTCCCTACCCCTCTTCAACCAATTGACTTAGCCAAACGAAGCATACCTCAATTAGCCGAATTAATGGGCCCCAAAAAATCCATTGAATACGCATCATTATTCGACCATGTATTGCTCATTAACAGAACCTCAATAACACCAAAGCATACCACTCCAAAAAACGCATCGATCCATGATTTCTACAAAGGCTTCAGACCTTCTTGGCGTGATATCGCAGAAAACATACCCGCAAAACTTGAAGTACTTAATGTAGCAAAAAAATCAATAATTGAGAAATATCAAAAAAATACAATATTTCCACTAATCGGTCCAGCCGGATCAGGAAAAACCACTGCACTAATGCAGTTATGCCTAGATATATCCGAACTCCCCGACTGGGAAGTTTATTTCATTAGCCAGCCTATAGATCAGCTTCAATCAACCTTAGAGGCAATTGAAAAGTCTAGTCGCGCTCAAAAAATTCTTATCGGCATTGACAATATAGACTTTCACTCAGAGCAGCTCAACGAAGTATTCACCTCTAAGAGACTGCAAAAAGCCATGCTAATCGGCACAGAAAGAGAAAACATATGGAAGAGAAAAATTAGCATCAAGCTAAGCCCACACTTCCACAAACCAATATTAATTGATCAATTCTCTGCTGCCGATGCAGAGCAAATACTCGAAAAGCTAGAACGGTATGGCTCATGGACTCGCCTCGGTCAAATGACCCCAAAAGAGAGGACGAGAGAACTTATTGGGAGAGCGCAAAAACAACTACTAATAGCGTTATTAGAAGCAACATTCGGCCTCGGATACGGCCAAATAATTGCCAGTGACTTTTCCTCCCTAGATAGTGAAGAAGAGATACTAACTCTACTAGTTATTGGAGTCATCACTGATAGAAAACTTGAAGCCCCAGCTTCTCTTATCGACAGAGCCTTGAGCTACGCCAACATCCCCGATGTAAACCTTCTAATCTCGAACAATCTAGCCGGCATTGTAATAAACAACAATGGAAGACTATCAGTAAGACACCCGGTATATATTCGTTATGTATTAGACCACCTAGTAGACCCTATCCTCACTGAAAAGGCTATCAGGTCGCTGCTAGAGGCCTTTTCGCAGTATGAATCACCGATAATAAAGCACGTTAACAAACTTCACGCCTCTATATATAAAGGTCTAATCAATCACACATTCCTAAGAGACGTACTCAAGGGAAAACAAGATCTGATCCTCCCACTTTACAAATCACTTGAAAAGAAATTCGAGCAAGACGGACTGTTCTGGCTGCAATACGGATTATCTTTACGTGACTTTCATGACCATGACGGATCCTTGGAAAAATTAAGAATTGCTCGCCAGGCCTATCCAATGGAGCATACTCGCCATGCACTAGCACAACAGTTACTAATAGTTGCCGAAGGACTACGCGACTCTCAGTCTGCACAGGCATATGCAGATGAAGCGCTGGAAATACTAAAAGAACTTGACAGCACATTAGAAAGCGACGACACATTCCCACTAGTTACATTGTCAGAGGGATATACAAAAGTAATACGCAAACACTACGGTGATTTAGAGGCTAGAAAACACGCTAGGAATTTCTCTGAATCACTTAAGGTTAGATGTGCTTCACTCCCAAATGATAACCGACTTAGAGAGTCGTACGAGAGGCTGTTCCGTTACGCAGCAACCGGCTCCTGGATTGATCCTGATAATGATTAATCGCTGCAGAAATGGCGTGTCGAAAAAGTGTCGAAAACACAGCAAGAGATAGCGTAAAAATGCTGTAGTGGCTGGGCTACAAGGCCAGAAAAGCCGGGCTTTGCGGATCACAGCAAGGGGCAGGAAAGGGTTCGATTCCCATCACCCGCTCCAAGACAGCCAAGCAAAAGCCCCGTCATCGCTGACGGGGCTTTTTCGTTTCTGGCTTGAAGGGATTTGATCCCCTGCTGAGATCGCTCCACGCGGACGAAAACCGTGTGCACGGTGATCATTCTGTACAAGATCCCAACATCTCCCTCCTACGCTCAGCCCCCACAAGCAAGCCGTTCGTCGCCCCGCATGCCCCTCTCCAGGCCTCTGTATTGAGCCATATCCCGCCAATACGCCCGACCTAGAGCGGCAAATTGCTATCAATTAACTTCGCCATGCCTGCCCATTGAAAAGCCCTAATAGCTATACAAACAGAAAATCATGTACAAGTTCGCGGCAGACCGGGTCTGTAAATCGCGCAAGCCGCGCGGCGTTGTCTGCATCTTGAGGAGTAACCGCATGAATTCCCCCATGAGTATTGCTCAGCGTCTGAGCCTGGGCTTCGGCCTGGTGCTGTCGCTGATGATTCTGATCACGCTCATCGGTGTGCAGCGCGTCGGTTTCATCGACGAGACGCTGACTGCCGTCAGCGATGGCGCCGCGCTGAAGCAGCGTTACGCGATCAACTTCCGCGGCAGCGTGCATGACCGCGCTATTGCCATTCGCGATGCGGTGCTGGATGGCGATGGTGCGGCGCTGGCCGGGCACCTGGGCGAGATCCAGCGTCTGGATCGCTTCTATCAGGAATCGGCGCAGGCCATGGAAACGCTGCTGGCGAAACAGGCGCCCAGCGCAGCGGAGCAGCGCCTGCTGGATAACATCAAGACCATCGAGCGCAGCACGCTGGCGCTGACCGAACAGTTGATCAGCCTGCGCCGCGCCGGCAACGAGGCAGCGCTGCCGCTGCTGATGGAGCGGGTCTCTCCGGCTTACAGCGAGTGGCTCAAGCACATCAATGCCTTTATCGATCACCAGGAAGAGGTGATCAGTCAGGACCTGGGCGAGGTGCGCGAGGTGGCCGGTGGCTTCCGCTTGCTGATTCTGCTGGTCACGGGTGCCGCCCTGCTGCTGAGCGTGGGCATCAGCCTGGTGATCATCAACAAGTTGAAGTCGACACTGGGCGCCGAACCGCACCGGGTCGCGCAGGTGATCCAGCAGTTGGCCAAGGGTGAGCTCGATCAGCAGATCGAGACGCAGTATCCCAACAGCGTGATGGCGGATCTGCAGAACATGGTGCGCCACCTGAGCGACACCATTGCGCAGGTACGCAGTGCGGCAACCGAGCTGACGCATTCGTCGGATCAGTTGATGGCCACCTCCGACAGCAACAACCAGCAGATTCGCCTGCAATCGAGCGAGGCCGAGCAAATGGCCACGGCGATCAATCAGATGGCTGCCACGGTCAGCGAGGTGGCCAACTACGCCGCCAGCGCAGCGGCCGCCACACGCAATGCCGGCGGCGAGGTGACCATCGGCAATCGCGTGGTGAACGAGACGGCAAACGCCATCCAGACCCTGGCGCGCACGCTCGAGAGTGCGACGCAGAGCGTGCAACAGGTGTCCAGCGACAGCGAGAGCATCGAAAAGATCATCGAGGTGATTACCTCCATCGCCGAGCAGACCAACCTGCTGGCGCTCAATGCGGCCATCGAGGCTGCCCGCGCCGGTGAGCACGGCCGCGGCTTTGCCGTGGTGGCGGACGAGGTGCGCTCGCTGGCGACCCGCACGCAGGATTCGACGCGGGAGATTCGCGGCATGATCGCCCAGCTCCAGGACGGCGCGAGCAAGGCCGCGGAGGTGATGCTCGAAAGCCGCCAACTGGCGCAGAAGACCGTCGAGCAGACCATCCTGGCCGAGCAGGCGCTGAGCAAGATCAGTGATGAAGTGACTGCGATCAATGACATGAACACGCAGATCGCCAGCGCCTCGGAACAGCAGAGCGCGGTCGCCGAGGAGGTCAACCAGAACATCAGCCGCATCCACAACGCGACCCTGGAAACCTCCGCTGGCTCGGAGCAGGTGGCGGCCTCCAGCCATGAACTGGCAACCCTGGCCAACCGCCTGACCGACAAGGTGAGCTTCTTCAAGGTCCGGGCAGCCTGAAGACGCAGTACAGGTAACAGCCAAACGGTCGGCCGACTGCATGGATGACCTATGCAGCTCGCCCGACCTGTTTCCCGCTGCCTGGATCAGGCAGCAGTGCCCCAAAGCCAGAGCCTGCCCCTAGCCAAAGCAGATCCAACCGGAACTTCTGCGTCCCAACGCCACCAGAAATCTATACGTGTTTCTCTGGAGGCCCCTGGCGATGGAACAGTGGAATATCTGGCTTGAACGTGAGCTCTGGCTCAACGTGGCGATCGTCGTCGTCGCCACGGCGCTGATCTACAGCGTGTTGCGTGCCGTGGTCGGCACGCTGCACAAGCGGCTGATGGCCTGGTCGAAGGATCAGGACGGCAGTTGGCCGCATTTCATCGCCGTGGTGGTGGGCCGCACCAGCCGCGTATTGCTGCTGGCCTTTTCCCTGTTGCTGGCGCTGCGTCTGACGGAGCTGCCCGGCAATTGGCAGAGCGCGCTGAGCCATACCTGGTTCGTCGCCCTGGCCTTGCAGGTGGCGCTATGGGTCGATACCGGCGTGCGCCTGTGGTCGCGCAGCCTGGTGATGAAGAAGAGCGGCTCCTACAACCCGGTGATGACCACCATCATCAGCATCATGATCCTGATCGTGGTGTGGTCGGTGATGCTGCTGTCGATCCTGGCCAACCTGGGGGTGGATATCACCGCGCTGGTGGCCAGCCTGGGTGTTGGCGGTATCGCCGTGGCGCTGGCGGTGCAGACGGTGCTCAGCGATGTCTTCGCCTCGCTGTCCATCGGCGTCGACAAGCCCTTCGAGATCGGCGATTTCGTGGTATTCGGCGAGGTGGCCGGCACCATCGAGCATATCGGCCTGAAGACCACGCGCATCCGCAGCCTCAGCGGTGAACAGGTGGTGTGCGCCAATGCCGATCTGCTCAAGCAGATCGTGCACAACTACAAGCGCATGAACACCCGCCGCATCGTCTTCAAGTTCGGCATCAGTTACGACACGCCCAGCGACAAGGTGCGTCAGGTGTCGGAGAAGGTCGGCGACATCATCCGCGCCACCCCCAAGGCCAGGTTCGACCGCGCGCACTTTCTCGGTTTCGACGAAAGCCAGCTGACCTTCGAGGTGGTCTATATCGTGCAGAGTTCGGACTACAACCAGTACATGGACATCCAGCAGGAGATCAATCTGCAACTGCTCGATGCCTTGCGCGAGCTGGACGTGCGCTTCGCCCTGCCGCGTCGCGACCTGCGCCTGGTAGGCGAGAGGATGCCGACACTCGAGGTCGCCGGCCTGCCGCAGCACGCCGATACCGACACCGACGGCGGCACTGGCGATCAGCGCCTGCCCAGGTTCAGCTAGCTGCGTACCGACCTGCTACGCCCTGCCCTTGCGCTGTTCGAGGCGCGCAACTGAACGCCGGCGCTGCGGGTCGAGCACAATCGTAAAATATCAACAACGCCTGCCGTCCATCCCGATGCGTCACCCACATTCTGCGCAATTACCGTTGCTTGAGGCACGTCGTTTATCGTTTTTTGCGGTCCGCAGGCTTTTATCTGTTTGACATATTTTACGGCTTTGGCAGACTGCTCGCCCGTTGCGGCAGATGACCGCGGACGCCTGCCGGCGTCGCTCGCCAGTCGTGACGCGCCATGAAAACAACAATTCTGTCTGTCCAGGCGGCCTAGCGGGCATCGCCCACGCCGGACGACGGGCGAGCCACTGGTATTCATTCAATGCTGATCTGGTTTGTTGCGATCTACCTGCTGTTCACCGTCGGTGTCGGCTTCTATGCATCCACTCGCGTCAAAAACTCCAAGGATTTCGCCGCCGGCGGCAGGAGCATGTCCTTCCCTCTGGTCGCAGCCATGGTGTTCGCCACCTGGTTCGGCTCCGAGGCGCTGCTGGGCATTCCCGCCACCTTCATCGAGGAAGGCTTCGCCGGTATCGTCGAGGACCCGTTCGGCTCCTTCGGCTGCCTGATGCTGGTGGGCCTGATCTTCGCCCGCCCGCTGTATCGCATGAACCTGCTGACCATCGGCGACTTCTTCCGCAAGCGCTTTGGGCCGCATGTGGAGATCTTCACCAGCCTGGTGATCATCGGCTCCTACCTGGGCTGGGTGGCGGCGCAGCTGACCGCGCTGGGCGTGGTGTTCAACGTGCTCTCCGACGGCTCCATCAGCACCACCCAGGGCATGCTGATCGGCACGGGCATCGTGCTGCTCTACACCCTGTTCGGCGGCATGTGGTCGGTGGCGCTGACCGACTTCGTGCAGATGATCATCATCGTCCTCGGCCTGGTGTACCTGACGTGGCTGATCGGCGACATGGCCGGCGGCGCCGACGTGGTGATCAGCCATGCCGCAGCGGAGGGCAAGTTCACCTTCATGCATGCCTTCGAACCACGGGATATCGTCGCCTTCATCGCCGCGGCGGTGACCCTGATGCTCGGCTCCATCCCGCAGCAGGACGTATATGCCCGGGTGATGTCGGCCAAGACCGAGAACATCGCCGCGCGCGCCTCGATGGCGGGCGCAGTGTTCTACCTGTCGTTCTGCATGCTGCCGATCTTCCTCACCTACGCCGCCTCGCTGATCGACCCGGCGATGGTGCAGAAGTGGCTGGCCGAAGACGCGCAGATGATCCTGCCGCACCTGATCATGGAGCGTACGCCGCTGTTCGCTCAGGTGATGTTCTTCGGTGCGCTGCTGTCGGCGATCATGTCCACCGCCTCGGGCACGCTGCTGGCGCCGTCGGTGACCTTCACCGAGAACATCCTGAAGAACTTCGTACCGGCGATGAGCGACCGTCAGTTCCTGCTGGCCATGCGCGTAAGCGTGGTGGCGATGACCATCGCGACGTCGGTATTCGCCCTGCACTCCACGGCGAGCATCTACGAGATGGTCGGCAACGCCTACAAGGTGACGCTGGTGGCCGCCGTGGTGCCGCTGTTCGCCGGCCTGTTCTGGAAGCGCGCGACCACTCAGGGCGCGCTATTCGCCATCATTCTGGGCCTGTCGAGCTGGGTCGCTCTGGAGCTGACCTATCAGGAAGGCAATTTCTGGCCACCGCAGCTGGCCGGTCTGCTGATCAGCCTGGCGGGCATGCTGGTCGGCTCGCTGATGCCGCAGTTCAGCCGCGACCGCGGCGCGAGCGTGCAGGCCATCACCGCCTCGGCCAATGCCTGAAGCCTGGCGCCCTCCTCGCTCGAGGAGGGCGCTTTGCCATCATATAAGCCATTGAAAAACATGAATTTTTCATCTTCACATCGACAGCGGTGACGGCTACTCTGCCGCCCCATGATTCGATACCTACTCCCCCTGCTCTGCTGTTTCACAACCCTCTCCCTGCACGCCGCACCCACCACGTTCGCCGAGGCCAAGCGCCTGGCCTGGCCGCTGTATGCCAAGCAGTCCACCGAGT
>VFQQ010002792.1_pt1 | contig 18492 bp, 33 predicted proteins | sample 3512341 | NCBI WGS metagenome assembly VFQQ01 (sample SAMN10412373, study PRJNA504923) | tailings metagenome | isolation source: Relicate 2 Philex TSF1 revegetated site | place: Philippines: Tuba, Benguet | collected 2017-08-29 | reverse complement strand
ATTGTTGCCGGGTAGCGCCTCAGGCGCGAGCGAGCGGTGGTCAGCTCCCACCGCGTTTGTTGGCAAGCCGCGGCACTGCCCGGGGCGTCCCAGCCGCCTTCCAGGCCGCAAAAGAGACTTGTGAGCGTGTCACAAACGCGGGATCGCGCCCCGATTTGCCGCTGGGCATGCCGCCGCCGCGCCAGCGAAATGCGCGGGGACCACGGTCGACCGCGGCGCCGCAGGCAATGCGCATGGCCGTTTCTCACGTCCAGGCTGGGTGCCCTTCCCCTTGCACATACTAAACAAAACCAATGCATCATAGGCCGGTATTATCAATCATAGACAGTCTACAAGGAACAGGGCGGTACCAAACAGTGCAGGTGGGTGCGGGAGGCAATGCAGCAAGAATGCAGGGCGGGTGGCGGTGCAGCAGGCGGTGGCAATTTTGACAGTTCAGAATCATGTCGACGGCTCAAGTTACGCTTGGGCAGCAGGTAGATGCACAGCTGTGGCGAGGGGAACCAGACGTGCTGGTCGCATGTGGTGCTGGGGACAGCAGGAAGAGGTCAACACGTGCGAACGCACAGAGGAGGGGACGGGACTGGGCAAGGCACTCGATAAGAGCTGTGTTCCCCGTTCCACATCAAAATTCTACACGCAACCGCTCAATATGAATCAGAGTTCGCAGCAGAGATGAAAGGAATAGAGTGCTTTCTGATCGGTGCACATGGGGGCGAGGAGGACGGCTTTTTACCCCAAGCATGATGGGAGGCAGTGTGCTCTTCGGGAATGCCGACATGTGACATTGACGCCACACACATTAGCAGCAGGGTCACACCGCAGGTGCGGCTTGTGAGTGGGGCACAAACCCAGGCTCACTCTGGATCAGAACGAAGGAGGTCCATCACCGCACCACAGTCGCACAGCAGGCACAAGAGACACATATGCACATCCGGTGCACACTGTGAATATCCGCCGCCAGTGCTCCGCTTGCCATGGCATGCCTCTCCTAGCTATTAGCCAGCGTAGAGCGGGCCAGATGGTCCGCTGGTTAGCAGGGTTGCTCGGCGGAGCCAGCCAGCGAAGATTACGGCCCTGGCTGTCCATTCACGCGCACGACCCCTACATGAGGTTGGAGCACAGGGCATGCGGGGCCTGACCGGCGCCCGTTGCTGCCGCCGCTCGTGGCCAGCCCGCCGCAGGCGTAAGGCCCCCAACATGCATGCCTCCCCTCCTGCCGCATCCTTCCAGGGAGCAGAATGAATGGAGTGCAAGGCATATCGACCTCTGGAACCTCTGGTTCGTGGTGATTGCGCTGCCACCCCTGCTAGCAGCCAAGGCCCGCAGCAGCCCAGGTGCGCGCTCGAGTTGGCAAGCCAGGGCGGCGGCGCATGCCGCCTCGGATGCACCTGCCTGCAGCTGCTGAAACGACTGCCCCGTGCTGCGCAGGCCTGCTGCTGGCGGGGGCCGGCCTAGAGCTGCTGCTGCTGGGCCTGCTGCTCATGCTGCGCTTCCGCAGCGCCGCCTATGTCGCGCACCGCCACGTGCTGCTCGTGTCCACCTTTGGTGCCATCCTTGCTGTCAACATTTGCTTCAGTAAGTGCTGGCCAGCCCTGCCGTTGTGGAGGCTCTGGTGCGCTGCGGCATGCAGTGCACGCTGCGTCATGCTGTGTACGCTGCGCTATGCAGTGCACTGCATGCGCCCTGCACGCCCACACGCCGGATGCCACACGCCACCGCCCTGCCCACCCGCAGACTTGTCCGGCGTGTATAGCCACCTGCAGCTGCACGGCGGCAGTGCGCCGCGCCTGCTGTTGCTCATGCTGCTGACCCACCCTGCCACGTGGTGCATGGTAGCGGCGCTCACCGGCGGGCAAACCTTTGCGGTCAACGTCTTTGCGCTGCCCGCATACGCCACCCTGCTGGTGAGCGCTTCACTTGGCAAGGGTCCAGCTCTCGTAGCGCCGCTGGTGTGCCAGCGCTGCATGCCTGCGCCGCCGTGCACATGGGTAGGCCGGAGCGCCTAGGGGGCAGCCGCTGAGCAGCGAATGCCTCTGGCTGCCACGCCTGCAGGTGTGGGGCGGCGCGCGGGGCATGTGCCTGCAACTGCTGCAGACCCCCGGGGTGGAGGCGCCTCTCACCCAGCTGCATGCAGCGCTCCACTGGCTGCAGTAAGCCTGGGATCCAGCCAGCAGTTTTGGGGGCAGCATGTCCGTGCAGCTTGCTTTCTGCGCTGGGCAGCATGGTGTGGGCGGACCCTGTGGTGCGCACACGCATTGGAAAGCGTGCCGGCAAGCCGACCGGCTGGCCCAGTGGGCACATGAACCGGCGCTCTGCGTCCGTTTCCCGGTGCTGGCCTGCTGCCTGACCGCTTGTGCACAGTCTGAAGGTGCACGCTCGCCCCCTGCCGCTCCCCTCCTGCCCGTGCAGTTCTATTCCGCTGCTGCCGCTGACGCCGCCGCACGACTGGCTGCTCGATGGCGCCGCACTCATGCAGCGCTGCCTGGCGGTGCAGTCTTGGCTGATGGCTGCGGTCGGCGTGGCGCTGCCTCTCGCAGTGCTTGGTGCCAGGGAGGCCGCAGGGCGGTGCAGCCTGTACGCACGGCGCCTGCGGCAGGCGCAGCAGCAGCGCGGGGGGCAGCAGGAGCAGGCGGCGGCAGATTTGGAGCGGCTGCGAGCGAGGGAAACCGTGCTCCCGCAGCCGTGGCACTGGTGCAATTATCTGGTGTGCTTGCATGCCCTGTGGCTCACAATAACGGTGCTGCAGCAGTTCAACCTGCTTTAAAACATGCTGCTGTGCGATGCCGTTCTGCTTGTTTACCAGCGTTTCAGCAGCAATAAATCAGCAGCATAATTATCAAAAGTTTTACTTATTGTTTTGAATCTTTTGCAATGATATTGTCGACTCATCTTGACCCTGCTGCACTAGGCCAGCGAGTCTTTGTCAATGCCGCGCAAGGCCAGTAGTGGTCTCCCACAAGACAGTTTACATGTACAGCATTCACTATCAGAGTGCTTTCATGTCACGAATCACATGCGCACCTTCTCAGGAACGGGCGCTACACATCAGTGCACATGCGGGTGCGGAAGGCGGCTCGCACATAAGGCTCCGGAGGCAGTCATAAGGCTCCGGAGGCAGTCGTTCAACGGCAATGCACACAAGTGGCGGTGCACAGCAGTACGGCAGTACGTGAGGAGGTGGTGGCAATGAAGACAGTTCAGAATCATATCGACGGTGCATGGATCAAACATAGGGGTGGTAAAAGCGGTGCAGCAATGGGTCTTGCTTCGGCAGTGGGCAAATACAGTGCATCTCATATTAATAGCATGACAACCGATCACACAGGAATGCGCTAACTGTGGCAACGCAGGCCAAGCACAGCTTAGGATAAGATTTGCGGATCAACAGCGAGCCAACAGGACAGCAGCGTTGGGGGGCAATTTGTATGCGGCCGCCGCGGCCATACTTCCTCCCACCAGCCAGTCAGTGGCCGGCGGCAGCAGTGCAATCAAATCCCTCACGCCTGCGCCTTCGCTTGAGCGGCCCCAGCCGCCACTTTTGCCGGAGCAGCCGCCGCTGCCGCGCCCAGCTGCTGGGTCTTTTGAGGCAGGTAGTCCCAGCGCCCGTCGGCATCCAGCGCCATGCCGCGGTGGTTCTGGGCGCGCCACCAGTCTGGGCAAGATGGTGGTTGGGTGCAAACAAGGCAGTCAGTGGGGACAGACACAGGTGTGATGCCCGCGGTGCTGTCGGTGGCACAGGCGGCAGTGGCAGCATTGAGCAGACTGGGAACTTGTGGCATGCCAATATGTCATTAAATTTACATGCAAGGCATTATTAGAATGGCAGGCGGCTCACCGGCAGGGTGAGATGGGTCGCTGGTCCGGTCGCCCACCATGGCGCTGCGGTCAGGGCGGGCGCAGCGTGCACAGCATGGGCTCATGAGCACAGCGTGCACAGCACCGTACGGCAGCTGCCATACAGCAGTGAGCAGCTAGAGCATAGCAAGGTGGTGGGTGCCAGGAATGTTTGCCGCCGCTCTCAACTGCCCCCTTCCTCCCTCCCGCATTTCCTCCTTACTCAGTCTTGTTGAGCAGATAGAAGTTGCGGTTGGTCTCGCTCCTGGTGAGCCTGGACAGCAGGTAGATGTAGAGCTGCGGCAAGGGGAACAAATGCATGTGTTGCATGAAACTGCCAGGGAGGCATGCAGCGGCGAGCAGGGTGGGGCAGGGCGATGCAAGGGCCCTTCCAGACGAGGTGAGCAGGGAAGGGGAATAAAGCAGGCCAGGCAGGGGCGGGGAGTGAGCGGCGGCAGCTCGCTTTCTGATGTGCTGGCAAGACCGCCACAGGCAGGCTCTTCAAAGGCAGGTGCCCAGCCTACCGCAGCTGCCCAAAGCGCACAACAAACTTACCTCCAGGTTGTCAGGGCTGGTGGCGCTGACCTTCCAGCCGCCCGCCACCTTCCCGCACAGTCAACATCAATCACGTACAATCAACTTACTTCCAGGTTGTGCGGGCTGGTGGCGTTGACCTTGGAGCCGTCTGCCACCTGCTGGCCCAGCAGGTTGGCCGAGTCGACCTCAAGTATCTGCCCAACATGCGTATATCCCCACCTGCGAAGCGAGAGGAAGGGAGCAGTGCGGCACCGCATGATCAAGATGCTGCTTCAAGCTGCAGAGGCAGACTACAAACCGGTGTGCAGCAGAGCAGCAGCAGCAGCAGCAGCAGCAGCAGCACCGGGGTGCGAGCCAGCCGCCGGTACCATGCCAGCTCAGGCTTCAGTACCATACTTGCTGGCATGCGCCTGCGCCTCACTTGCTGGAGAAGCCCAGCCGGGCGAAGAGGCTGCAGGAGGCGTAGTAGAGCCAGGCAAAGGTGCGGCCCGCGCCCGAGTCCATGTCGGCAAAGACGTTGAGATTCAGCTTGTGGGCCAGGAAGGTGAGCAGCTGCACCCAGAAGCTGCGGCAGGAGAGGGCAAGTGGGAGTGGGCAGGGCAGTGATGAGACGGGCACATAGATGTAAACAATGTATGCGCAGCTTGCTGGTGAAGGAGGTGAGCAGCTGCGCCCAGATACTGCGACAGGACAGGGCGGGACAAGACGCCAGATTGCAAGTTGGCGTGCATCAAACTATGCGCAACATTCGTGAGCACGCTGGGAGGGGGTGGGCGGCGCATGGCGGTGGGCCATGCCTGCAAATTCTGCATACTCCATCGCTCCTATCTGACACCTGACGGCAACTTGAACGCAGCCTCCCCCCTGCCTCTGCTCTGCAGCCTCCGCCTGCTTGCTTCCCTCCCGTCTCACCCCGGCACCGTGGGCACCGGATCCTTGCGGTTGCAGATGCGCAGGTTGCGGGCCCCCAGCTTGTCCGAAAACTCCTGAGGTAACAGTCGTGGGAGGTGGGGGACAAGGAGGTGAATGATCACTCATGAGCGAGATAGGGACATGGGAAGTGGGCAAGTGGAACACGGGTGAGCAGGGCAGAGGTGCAGCCAGCCAGGTAGAGTGCTGGTGCTGCGCGGCCGGCGCGCCTCGCAAAGCGGAGGCAAGGAGGCAAGCGCTTGCGGGTGCTGCCTCGCTTTCCAGGGCAAGCTGCTAAGCTGCTACTGCCAAGCTACAACTTGAGTAGTAACTCAAACTTGACTGGACTTGCCTTGAGGAAAGTGTAGTTGCCCACACGAGGCGAGGCCCATGCAAACGCGGTGACGGTCGGCTTGGCCTGCGTCTTCCAGCCCGCCGGTACCGGCTTGGAATAGATGCGGTCCACCTCCTGTGCAATGTCGAACGCCGACAGCGTGCACAGCGCGCCGCCCCTGCAGGCGCACCAGGCAGGCGCAGGAACAGCGGTGTCACATAATGGATGCGGCACGTTAAGTACTCAGCTGTACTAGTCGCCAGCTTCGCACGGCAACTAGCAGCCAGCAGCAGCCAGAGGTGGCAGCTGCGACGGCCGCGGTGACAGCATGGCAAGCAGAGGCGGCAGTAACAGCTTGGCAGCGATGCCTGCGGCCTGCGGGCAAAGCAAGAGCTGCGCAACGCAGCAGGCTGCTGGCTGCCCATGGGCATGCACGGCGTGCCGCTCACAGGCTGTGCCCAGAAGTGCTGATGGTGGTCACTTTGTGGTGCTCCATCAGGTACCGCAGCCACGCGTGCACCACCTGCGGGCAATTGGCGGGTAGGAAACATCAGGCAACGCTCATGAGGGAAGGTACCGCAGCCACTCGTGCACCACCAGTGGGACAGAAGGTGCAGCGGGCGGGGCATGAGAGCGGTGAGAAGCACACAATGAGGAGAGGACTGGGCAGTATCGCTGCTGCTCAAAACTTCTACCTTCGGAGGGCAGGCAATGTGCGGCTTGTGCCCGACACTTACCTCCCGCGGCGAGCGTTCGTCTTCAGGTGCCACATCCGCCTCCAGCTGGCCCTCCTGCTGGCTGCAGGGCCGCAGGTACAGGTCTTTGAAGCCAGCGTGCACACCAATCTCCCACCTGCAGGGCAAGGGCAGAAAAGAAAGAGCAGGCAGGAGCTTCGGCTTTCCAATGAAGTGAGTGAGATGTGTGTTTTGGGCCTCGGTGAAGGTCGTGTGCAGGGCGGGCGGGGAGGCAGCCATGCCGTGGGCAGGCACCACCAAGATGCACCTCGGCAGCTGGCCTTGTCCTGCCGCCGGCCAGCCCATACATACGCGTGCATGGCCACACGCTAGCTAGCGCTCACGGTGCAGGGGTGGGCGGCCCATCGCCGGTGGCGTCCAAAGCCTCCCAGGTGTCTGGGTCCCACTTCACCTGCAGATCCGAAGCGCAGTGGTAGTGAGCGGCAGGAGGTGAGCTGGTTGATAAGACGAGGAGCACGTAGCAAGCGGTCGCCAGTGCACCGGCACGCTTTGCGCTGGGAGGAATGGCAGAATGTGCTGACGCAGCGGTGCGGCTCAGTGCCCTGCTCATTGCATGCGCCAGCCAGGGTGCGGCGCTGTGCCAGCACAGGTTGAAGCACAGTTCCCTGCTCGTTACGTGTGCCAATCGGTGCGGTGCTCACCAGCCGGTCAAAGGCAAAGTTGTTGATCCACTCCTCCCTGAAGATGGTGCCGCGCCACACAAACACCACGTCCACCTCGCCGCTGTCTTTGGTGGGCTGCAGCAGAAAATTTAATGGGGATGGGCAGCGGCCGCGCGATGCACCATTTGCAAGGCGAACATTGCAGCAGCCTGTGTTCTTGCGGCGGCAGCATTAGAATGCACTTTACGGCAATCAGTTTGCAGGGAAAAGCAACTTCACCTGGGACACCGCCACGTATCCAATGAAGGTGGATCGCGGGTCCACGCCCCTGCCGCCCGTGCGCTCGTTGTCAGGAAACAGCTGCCGCTTGTCAAACAGCGCTCGGACCGCGATACCGCCCGTGCTGTACACCAAAAAGTCTACGAGGCGGCTCCGGTTCTTCCACAGCCAACTGTGCAGAGGGAGGGAGGGTAGAAGGGAGGGGGAGGGGAGGGCGGCGAGGCGTGTGCATGGAAGGGTCGCAGGCTCGTAAGGGGTGGAGGCAGGCGGTGGGTGAGGCCTGCTGTGCCTGCTGTGCCTGCTGATGTCGCATGGGCAGGCAGGGACACGGGCACGGCAGCAGCGGTCGTCTTAAGGGCTTTGCAAGCGGCCCCAGAGTGGCATTGGCACACACAACCAGGCAATGTGGGATGCAACACAATAGCAGCTACGGATCACGAGGGGAACCTGCCGGGTTCGGGCTTCTTGATGTCGGGTGCCCTGCCCTGGCCGGCACGCGACGAATGAGGGTAGGATACAACCCAACACCGGCTGATAACTTACGAAGGGAACTTTCCAGGCTCGGGCTTCTTGATGTCTGGGGCCCTGCCCTGGCCGGGCAGCGCGCGGATCAGCGGGCTCAGCTTCAGCTCGGGATGAGCCTCCACCAGTTGGTACCTGTGAAAACGGCAAGCTTGCGAGACGGCTGCTGTGGGAGAGAAGCGACTAGGTTTCAGTTGCAGCTGCCGAGCGGCTGCCGACACGTGCGCGCAGCAATTGGAGCTGGCAACGTGCTTGGCAGCGGCAGTAGCAGCGGCAGCGGCAGCGGCAGCGGCAGCTGCAGCAGGCATGTGTTCCTCCCCCCTTGCTTCGCTTTGCGCCTGCCACCGCAGCCAACATGAAGACGGCATGGTCCTTCCAATTGGTCATTTCAAACCCCTCACTGCCTGCCCTCCCTCACTTGTCCTTGGTGCCTTCAGAGGGCAGGGCGGTCCCGTTGGGAAGGTACTTGCGGGGCAGCAGGTTGTAATTCTTATCCAGGTAGGACAGCAGGCCGGTGGCTGCTTGGCCGGCAGGGTCCTTTGTGTCTCCGTACCGCGGAGCACACTCATTCCACACCAGGTTGTCGTAGGCCGCCTGTTGGGAGAGGGTGAAATGGCAGGCAGGCTCCCGCACCTCTTCAGTGAAAAAAAAAAAAGGGGAAACGTTACGCCCTTGGGCGTGCATTGAGGGGCAACCCAGGCCTTGCCTGGCTCAGGACACCATGCCCGGTGTCCGAGCGAGGACACCCAGGGACCATGAGCGGCGGGTTCCCTTCCCTAGCAACTAGGTACCACTAACCGCCTTAGTCCCAGTGTTCTGACTTCGTGCGAGCCTACACTGGGACTCGAACCCGTAACCCCTGGGTAGTAAGGACAGAGGCCTTTCGACTGGCTCCCTACCAGTGGTAGCCCCAGGGCGGGCACCTCTTCAGTGCACAGAGTTGTGGGTGTTGGACAAGTGGCTTGGCAGTGTCACGGCTGGCCAACCAGCAGGCAGCCTCTGTGCAGCAGGCTCGCCTCCCGCACCCGGCGGCCGGCATCTTGGCACAGGCCTCGGCACAGTGCTGCTCAGGCACCCCACACCAGGGTCACGGTGGTGCAAGGCCACCCCAGCACAGCCAGCCTCAGCACAGCAGCCTCAGCACAGCAGGTCTCAGCACAGGGGAGCTTTCAGCTGTGCTGCTTCAGCTCCCAGCTCACCTGCACCAGCTCGCCATAGGTGAGCAGCATGGACTCAAACCTGGGCTTGAGTTCGGTCGGGGACGTGTACCCAGCGGCTGCGGCAGGCGTAAGCGGTTGGTTGGCAGGGCGGGTGGCGAACGAGACGGGTGCTTCGATTTCGGCGCAGCCGTGACATGCATCGACGGCTTTCACAGAGCAAGTGGCATTGTTCAGCAGCGGCATCCTGTCCTGCAGCACAGACCCTAGGGGCTCACCCTTCCAGCCGGCAGCGCCCTTGCCGCCATGCCCGCGGTCCACCTGCCCCTGCGTGGGCTCCGCCGCCGCCGCCGCAGAGACCGCCCGCTTCTGCGGGCGCGCAGTGGGCACCGCCCGGCGGGGCGCCATCCTGCCGCTCACTGTAGCGGCCAGGTTGGCCGTGGATGAGAGCATTGGCAGTGCTGGGTGGGGGCTTTGGTCGGCCTGCGAGGGGAGCAGTGCAGGGGTCGGAGGTACTACAAGCGGTGGTGCCGGCGTCTGTGGCTGGCGGGGCTGCAGGGGTTGGAGAGTGCTCTGTCGAGCGCTGCGCGTCTTCCATCGCCCTCCCCGTGCCACCACGCTTGACCAGCTGCGGTAGCAGGGGCCCCACAGGCCGGCGCGCCCCCCGTACCCGATGGCGCAGCTGTACCCGTGCGCTGCGCTCGCCCGATCTGCCCCTGGTGAGCTGCAGATTGCGCAGTATCGGCCTTGAAAGCGGTCAGGGTGTGCAGACAAAAAACAACGGCGAAGGGGATTTGGCGGTGCAGCCACCCTGGCACGAGTGGCGGGAATCGATCGAGTGCTGCGAAAGAGATTTGGCATGTTCAGAGGCCAGCCATTCAGCCATGCACGAGTTCTATGCTGCTGTCAAGTTCCTGACAGCTTGCCACCTCGCCCAGGCTTGCCGCCGAACACTCGCGCTTATAGTTGGCCGAGCAGCGCTGCCGTCGCTGGTACCACTGTTCGGGCGTCCTTCCCCAAGCATGTGCTGCATCAGCTGGGGGCTTCAGCAAATCAGTTACACGGCCGACTGATCAAATGGTACAGGCAGGAAACGAAACGGACTGCAGTTCTGGGAGGGAGAAACGGAGGGGCAGTGCCAAGAAGAGCAGGAACAGAGAAAGCAGAGCAGAGGTGAGCGCGGCTGCAGGGCCAATGGCAGCAGTCGAAGGCTGCAAGATTCGTCCATGGATAGTTCACCAGCTATGAACTGCTGAAGGGAGCAGCGGATCATGCCTTGGGGCCCGAGTTTTGGGAGGGGCCGCAGCGCTCCACCATCAGATCGTACAGCTGCTTGCCTGCAGCAATTTGGGTGGGAGCAGGAAAATGGGTGCGGCGAGGCAACGAAATTCTAAGCAGCCAGACGGGGCGTCCTCCTGCCCTGTGGGGCTGGGCGGCGCCGACGATATCAACAGGGCGTGCAGGACAGCAAGCCAGCCAAGGCTGGCGCACGTCCATGATGATGGGGAAGAAGTGGTTCGCAACCCCTCGCACACCGTGATCAAATTCTCAAACAGAACATCAAACAGAAACCAAACAGAACATCAACCAGGGCGGCGCACCGTCCATGATGATGGGGAAGAAGTGGATCTGGCCCTCGGGCTTTGTCTGCGTCTCCTGCAAAAACAAACAAGTGCATGAGCAGCCACAGTCAGCCTCCTGCTCCAAGCACAAACCAAAGGAAGCCTGCGTCCACTGCAAAGGAGAACCGAAGTTTGCCGGGCAGGTGAGGGCCAGCGAGTGAGGCAGCAAGTGGGCAGGCAGTGTGCAGCAGTGGTGGCAGCAGCACAGCACGGAGCGGTGCAGCCTGGTGTGCGGACAAGGGATGAACGGGCCCCAATTGACTTGCAAGCTATCGTTATCAGTTGCTGGCTGGTTGGAAACAGCTCACCTTGAAGTAGACCAGGACGGGGAAGGCGGGCCACCAGTACTCCCAGTAGACAACGACTGCTATCAAGCAACCCATGCCCGATCCTTTTTCTCACCTTGAAGTAGACAAGGACGGGGAAGGCGGGCCACCAGTACTCCCAGTAGACAACGACTGCTATCAAGCAACCCATGCCCGATCCTTTTTCTCACCTTGAAGTAGACAAGGACGGGGAAGGCGGGCCACCAGTACTCCCAGTAGACAACGACTGCTATCAAGCAACCCATGCCCGATCCTTTTTCTCACCTTGAAGTAGACAAGGACGGGGAAGGCGGGCCACCAGTACTCCCAGTAGACAACGACTGCTATCAAGCAGTACCATAGCTGATCCGTTTCCTCACCTTGAAGTAGACCAGGACGGGGAAGGCGGGCCACCAGTACTCCCAGTTGACGAATGTGTCGTAGCGCCATCGGTTCTGGCCGCCCACAAATGCGTTCTCGCTCTCCTTGCCGGAACCGGGGCCCACCAGCACCTGCGATAACAGAAACAGTTGAGGAGGTGCAAGGCAAGACCTTACAGGGGTGTTGGCTGGAATGGCAGCCCCAAAGCAACAGCTGATATCGTCGTGCATTCGACCCCTATTCCAGCCTTTCAACACTGCTGCAAGGTTGGCAACGGTGGCGCAACAAGCACTCACCTCCAATGAATCGTTGTCAAACACAAACTTCACGCGGTTGGCCTGCAAGGAGGGCAGTGGTGCGGCGGGACGGACATCGGCGGCTGAGCACTCAGAGGGGAAGGTGTCAAGCTGGCACAATAACACAAGCTGGTAACATGGGCTACAATAGACGGTCAGTTTGCTGTGCTGTATCTGGAAGGCCAGGAACGCGCCCAGGACGCCTGTCACCCACGACACCCAAAACAACAGCTGAATAGCCACCAATACCTTACACCTAGCAGCCAGTTACCTGGAAGGCCAGGAAGGCGCCCAGCACGCCCGTCACCCAGGAAACCGCGTCCACGTGCCCAAAGTGCGCCGCCGCCGCAGTACCTGCAGGGAAAGGCGGCAGCAGCGTGGTGCGTTTGTTAGGCTGATCGGAGCAGATTGAGGGCATGCGGTACGGCTTCCTGGACAGCCACAGACCAGGCAGGCTTGCAAGCACGGGCCACGCAGCAACGCAGCAATGAAATGGCAGCACAGGTGATCAGCACACAGCAGGAGGCAAGCGGAGCGGCGCACCCAGCAGGACGGTGGGGATGCGGAAGGAGGGCCGCACGGTCACAGTCTCATACTTGGGCTTGGCTGCCTTCTTGGTGGGCGCCGACTTGGCAAAGTTGAACAGCTGTGGGGCAGAGGAAGGGCGCAACTCGTTGCCCGGGAGGCGGGCAGGCGGCCAGCGAGAGCGGCGGCAGCGGCGGCAGCCTCCCACGCCCCATGAGTGCGGCGCTGGACCGCGGCAACATGGCTTACCGCGTGTGTTGTGCATTTCCGCGCAGCGGTGGGCCGCTGCAGGGCCGCTGCGGGCCGAGCGACCACCGGCGCGCCCAGGAAGGCCGTTTGGAGCATGACTGCCGGCTTGTTCAAGTTGCGGCTAACTCACGGAGGTCGGATAAGCGCAATGTGGCTGGCAGGGCTGGCCCACCTGACTGGCGGCGGCGGCGGCGGCGCCAGCGGGCGTGCATGGAAGGGCTTCAGCGCTCGATCGGCTTGGCGGCGATCGATCATTTCTGGATGTGTTGATTCAGACCCTGTAGGGCAGGCAGCGTCACCAGCCGCGCCGGCCCACTCTTTCCCAAACCCTGCTGCACGCCTGGGCCGAGGTGTAGTCGCAGCTAGCTTCTGAGCGTGATCGACAACCGATCCGCTGCTCTGCGGCTCTCACACGGCTCCAGTGGGGCTTCCGCCGGCACCGCCGCTGCCGCCACTGCCGCCGCCCACCCGCCTGCGGCAATGCTCCTGACAGCAGACGACTTTGCAGCTGGAGCTCAGCAGCTGGCTGCGGCGTGGCAGGCGCACCTGCCTGGCGAGCCGCCCTGGCAATGGGTGCCCTCCCAGGCACCGTTTGCCGCTAGCACGGTAAGCCCTGCGCTGGGGTTTGCTTGAGCCTTTGAGCTGAGCCGGGGCCTCAATCAGAAGTGCTGAGCAAACTAATCAACTGCAGCTGTACCAGCCGTGCTGCAGGGTGGAGGCTACTTGGCCATGCAGCACACACGGATGGCAACCCAGCTGCCACCAGCCGGGGCAGCGGCAGAGCAGGCGGCTGGGAACGAGGCAACCAGCAGCAGCGGCATTGAGAGCATAGGTGATGAGGAAGAGGAGGAAGAGGATGCAGCCAATGCAAGGCTCTGCTGTAGAAGTGGTGGCAGTAGAACGGTGCAAGGTGCGAGCAGTTCTCCTCCAGCCGTGCGAGCCACACCGGCAGGGGCGGCCCCGCTGAGCCTGGCGTGCCACATCGCCTACCACCCCTCCTACCAAGTGCCTGTGCTCTATCTAGAGGTGGGTGCACAGTACGTTGGGTTGCCACTGCATACTCCTTTTCAACTGCCCGATATGCCCTGATCCAGTAAACCACTTGTCATTGCTGATCCAGCAAACCACCCTGCACCACACTCGCCGCCTCTGCCCCACCTCCTGCCGTGTGCAGGCGGCAGGCCGAGACGGAGCGCCGCTCGCCCTGCCGGGGCTGCTTGCTGCGCTGCCGCGCTTGCGAGCAGCCATGGAGGTTGGGGAGCCGTACACCGTCCTGACACAAGAGGTGAGAGGGAGGCGAGCAGGGATTTCGCTATGGCGGCGTGCTCAGTTGGTAAAGGACCACAGCCTGTGGATCCCTGCAAGTGTGCTGCTTCATCTCTGTTGATGAATAGATGAACAGCCCGCTCAGGGCAGCCTGTGCTGCAGCTGCTTCAGCCTGTGCTAACACTGCTTCTTTTGTCCCGCCAACCCTTCCAAACTTGCGCAGGAGCACCCTTTCCTGCGCCGCCCCTGGTTCATGCTGCACCCCTGCCAGACCGCAGCCGTCATGGGGCTGCTCACAGATCCAAACAGCACAGCAGCAGCAGCAACAACACCGGCAGCAGCAACAACACCAGCAGCAGCAGCAGCGATTGATGTGGCGGCAGCCGGTGCTGCGACGACTGCGGCAGCAGCCTCTAGTGCAGCTTCGCAAGCAGTGCAACCAGCAGCGGCGGGTGCAGCAGAGGCGCCAGCGGCTGCGGCAACAACAGCAGGACAACCAGCAGTTGCAGCAGCGTTGAATGGCAGCCAGGCAGCCAGGCCTAGACCGCAGCTTCGCTACTTGCTGGCATGGCTGAGTGTGGTGGGCCAGCCTCTAGGCATACGAGTGCCGCCAGAGCTGTTGAAGCAATGCTTTTGAGTGGTATTTGTTGCGAGCTCAATCTCTGATCATCAGCTGTGTACTTGCACCCAATTTTGTTACTGTTCGACTACTTGGCCGCACTGATTCTCGCCGACTGACCTCACGCAACAGCATTGCAACGCGTCCGCCGAACCCTGAGCGCAATCTCAAAGCGGCTGCCTCACGGTGTATTTCAGGGCCAAAATGGCTGAGGGCCTGCTGGCGAGCAGTGGCCAGCTGGCAGTCGGCAGGTGGGGGAGGGCAGAGGACAAAGGGTAGCGTAGAGGCAGGGCAGAGTATCGCATCACTCATGAGCAGTGTGGGACAGATTGCACAGATTAGCAGCAGCAGCGGGGAGCGGGAGCGGGTAATACAGCAAGCAAACGGAGCAGCGGGGGCGGCATGGGTAAAAGGACACGGGGTGCGTGGCCAAAGGCGGCTGAAACCGGCCAACCAACCAGGCAGGTGTGAGGCCGTCCCAAAGGGCACGTCCCTGGCCAGGCCGCGGCTATAAGGGCGCGTGCAGGACGCGCCATGGGTGGGTGCTAGTACTGGCCATTGCAAAATGCCAGTTGCATGTTTGTTTACCGCATCGCGCCCGCCGACAGCACGTCGATCATGTTGAACAGCCGCTGCTCGCCGCCCGCCTTGATCTGCACGAATGAAGAGCCAATGAGAAAACGTTGGCATGAGCATTATACTGCTCCAAGAGCTAGCTCTGCATGCAAGCATGCTGAACAGTGGGGATCCTGCGCGACTGCCTTGACCTGCCCTTACAGCAAGCCAGCCAGGTGCATAACGATGGCGGCATGCACCGTGCCCTCCGCACAAGCAGGCCCACATCTTACACGGCGTCTTTTCAGGCAAGATAAGCCAACCTCCATACCCACAAGCCCACCTGGCGGTGCAGGAAGATGGCGGCATCAACCGTGCCCTCTGCGTACACCTCGCGGCCGCACACGTTGTGCTTGAACTCCAGCACCACTGCAAGGGAGGCATGGGTAGAGGATGAGGACAACAAAAAACACCTTGGACATGGTGCATTCTTCAGCGGAGCAGAGCAGCCATGACCAGCCGCTATGAAGCAGGTCAGTAGCAGGATGCAGCGCAGGTTCCGTAGCACACCAGCCATCGGCAGGCAGCACGAAAATGCGCTCACCGCTGCCGTCAGGCGAGGTCAGTGTGTAAGTGTGGAAGGCGTGGCCGGCGTCCACCCACTGCTCCGGCACGCCCATGCGGCCAACCTGCTCGTCCACCGTGCGGACCTTCTCAATCTCCTCCTGCAATATGATATGATGCACACATTTAGGTACGTTCCAGCGATCGACCTGTCTGCAAGGTAATCCAGAACTGCCGACAGTGCAAACCTGTTCAGCGTCTTTACAATTGTGCACTAGGTGCACAACCCAGACTGCAATTCCCACGGCCGAGGCAGCTCTGTTATGGCAGCAGCACAAGCAGTGCTTTACCTCGGTGTACGGCAGGCCCATCTTGTTGAACGACTGGACCACCGCCTTGGCCGTGCCGCTGGTGTCCACCTGCAGAGGAGAGTGGGCAGCATGCAAGCAATCGAGCCGTGGGCAACAGGACGAGGGTATGCACAGCCCATGCAGGCAGTGCGGCACTGTCCACTACAAAGCCAACACAAGGCAAGCAATGATGCCACAGCATCCTTTGTAGCAGCATGGTGGGCAGGCGCAACAGCAGGCAGCTGAACAAGCCCCTAGCATCAAAGCGCTGAACAAGCCCCTTCAGCTGGGCCCACCTTCGTGCGCTGGTGGCTCTCCGCCACGTGCAGCTTGTAGCCGGAGAAGCAGCCCGGGAACTGCTCCGCCATCAGCTCCATCATCGTCTGAACATCAGAAGTTGTGCGGGGATCATTGATACAACAACAAACTGATGGGTGAGAGGAAGCAGCCAGGGAACTGCTCCGCCATCAGCTCCATCATCGTCTGCGTTTTAGGCACACACGGCTCAAATGTACGCAACCGCAGCGGTTACAGTGTACCCATGCAGCAAAGGCAGCCTGCTTCCACCACAAAATTCAAAGCACGCCCTGCAAACCAAGTGGCACAGCCAGACGGCAGCCGGGCCCGGCTGTCGCACCTGGAACGCCACAATCTGCTTGCCCATGTTGGGTGCAATGACCGCGTAGTTGCCGCTCGCCTTGACCTGCAGGCAGACGCGTGACAATGTGCATTGGCTCGGCAAGTTGCGATGCTGGGGAAGCATTCACAGCAACGTTGCCATTGGGCTTCGCCAGCCCAAACTCAGGGCTGATCAATGGGTTCGCTGGCTCTGTTGCAGTCATGCTGGCTGTTGCGGTCAGCCAAGCCCCAGCACAAGAGCAGCCAAGGAGAGCCTCAGCGAGCGCTCCGCCACTCACATCTGCAAGCAGCTTGTCGCGATCCCCGCCGGTTGTGCCCATCACAAATGGCAGCTTGTTTTCGCCTGCAGCAGCACGAACGGGTGGCAGTAGACGCGGCGGTGACACCACAGCACGTGGTGGCGGCAGCTGCTGCCCTGACACGGCTGTCGGTGGCGCTAAGAGACGCCGGAATGTGGGCAGCGCAAACTGCAGCGAGCAGACCTCGTCTTGCGACAAGGAGGCTCACAGTATAATGGCGCGTTGTCATTCAGCACAGAATTGCATGCATCGTTGTTCTTGAACAATAATAGATAATAGAGCACGCCCCAAAACAAGTTCTTGAAGCTCACAGTAGAATTCCGCGTTGCCGTTCAGCACAGAGGGCAGCGTGTAGTCCACCAGCACGAGATCGGGATACTCGCTGCATGAACAGAAACAGGGCAGACAGGTGGTCGGGTATTGGAGGCAGCGGCAGCTAGTAATTTGAGACAGCTGCAGTTGAGCAGGAGATCGGGATACCCGCTGCACAGCACATGGGAGAGCGAAGTGGCGGCACATTCGACAGCAGGCTGACGGCAGCTGCACCGCAGTTCTGGCCCCGCAAATCTCAGGCGGTCCGCCACGTTCCGCTGATCGCGAGCAAGCTCATCTCAATCGCACCTCTTGATCTTCTCAATCGCCTGCTGCCGCTTCTCGGGCCCCACCAGCTCCACAGGGATGCCTGGAGGCAACAAAACAGAATGCATTGCATGCATTCACTCGCAAGAAGTCACGAGGATGCCTGGGACAGCTGCAGTCAAATCGCATACATGCATTCCATGCATCGACTTGCATGCATGCGTTGCAGCCGGGCGGGTGCATGTGATGTGGTGCAGCTCAACCACAAACATGCCAGCACTGCGGCTACATAAGTCGAAGCATGGCATCAACGATTGCAGGCAGATCAGCGTTTCATGCGCACAGCCACCGCCTCCAACATCCCGCAGTGGATTGATAAGCAGCACTGGCTGCGCGCCTCACCGGACACGCCCACATTGCCCACCGCCACCGCCTCGCTCTCGCCCGTCAGGCTGTAGGGCACCAGCGTCAGGCCGGCCCGCACCACAGCCTCGGCAGTAGCATGGCCCATCTGTTGTTGAGCGGGGTGGGTGGCGTAGGGGTCAGGTGGTAAGGAGGGGTGGCGCGAACCGGCGGCAGCAGGCAAGCACGGGCAGCAGCATAGCGGCCAATACGGCACGTGCGGGGGCTTGCGGGCGCCGTCTGAACCAAGCAGGCCGCTCGCAGGACGCCCACCTTGCCGGCGCAGGAGTTGACCATGATGGCTGGGCCTGCGGGGATGGCAGGGCAACAGCAGCAGTGAGGCCGGTGCCCGGCAGGCGGCAGCGTGCAGGCAGCGGCGGCGGTGGCGGCGGCAGGCTGCTGCAGGCGACAGGCACCCTGGCGCAATGTTTAATGCAGGCATCGGTATTGCGGAGATGTCCCCGAGCGGTTGCGAGCCCTGGGGCACAGTCCCATGCGAGCGCATCTTCAGCTGTCTCCTCACCCTGGGCGGCGCACACGACCATGGCGCGCCGGCTAGCCCGTGGCAGGCGTGCCGAGGCGCTGGCAGCCAGGGCGGACGGTGCCCTTGCGGCAACGCAGAGGGAGGACATGGTTCAGCGAGTAGGGAGCGCCTGGACCCCTTACTAGCTGTCGATCGATATTAACAGGGTCTGCCACAGGGTCTGCTGCATAGATCCCGCGCAACAAGCAAGTTTGTGGCGGCTCTGAGCTAGCATGTCCCATGCAGCGGTGGCACTGCACCCTGCAGGCTTTGCTCATTGTATTTGCGCTGCGATCACTCCATAGATCCATTTGATACCACCCAGACGGCTCTTCCGCTCCCTTCCTTCCGCTCCTGCACCCAGACCGCAGCCAGTGCAGCCCGCA
>VFQQ010002791.1_pt1 | contig 18496 bp, 18 predicted proteins | sample 3512341 | NCBI WGS metagenome assembly VFQQ01 (sample SAMN10412373, study PRJNA504923) | tailings metagenome | isolation source: Relicate 2 Philex TSF1 revegetated site | place: Philippines: Tuba, Benguet | collected 2017-08-29 | reverse complement strand
TCCTTGTAGCCGGCATCGGCCAGCAGCTTCTGCGAAGCGGCCACGTCGAACGGATAGCGTTGGTGCACGGCCTCCGTCCAACCCGCCACCTGCGGCGCCACCAGCGCGCCCGTGGGCTGGCCCAGCCCGCGCAGCGTGACGCGCGCAATCGCATTCATGTCGATCGCCTGGTACAGCGCCTTGCGCACGCGCACATCCTTCAGCGGGTTCTTGCCTTTGACGTTGCTGCCCACGAGCTCGTCGCGGTGCTGGTCCATGCCGAAGAAGATGGTGCGGTTCTCGATGCCATCGATCACCTTCAGGTTGCCGTCCTGGCGCAGGCGCGGCAGATCTTGCGGGCTGGGGTCGAGCACGAAGTCGACTTCACCCGAAAGCAGTGCGGCCATGCGCGTGGCGGTGGCCCGCACAGGCGTGTAGATGATCTCGGTCACATTGCCTTCGGCCTTGCCCCACCAGTTCGGGTTCTTCACCACCACAAGCCGCTGGTCCTGCACCCACTCCTTGAGCATGAACGGGCCCGTGCCCATGGCGTTGCGGTGCGCGAAGTTTTCGTCCTGCGTCTTGATGTCCTTCGGCGCCACGGAGTTGTTCTTCTCCGCCCAGGCCTTGCTCATCATGCGCAGCTCGGTGAGCTGGTTGATCAGCACCGGGTTGGGGCCCTTGGTGAAGATGTCGATCGTGGTGTTGTTGACCTTCACGATCCGGTCGATGCCCTGCACGTAGGGCGAGAAGTTCGAGGTCGGCGCCATGGCGCGCTGCAACGAGAACACGGCGTCATCGGCCGTGAACGCCGAACCATCGTGGAACTTCACACCGGTGCGCAGTGTGATGCGCAACTGGGTGGGCGACACCTCGTTCCAGCCCGTGGCCAGCAGCGGCTCCGGCTTGAACGTGCGGCTGTTGTAGTACACGAGCGATTCATAGACCGACGCGTGAACGCCGTTGGCGAGCGCGTTGTTCTGTGAATGGATGTCCCAGGTCGGGATGTCACTGGCGCTGGTCCACTTGAAGGTCTTGGCCTGCAGGCCGCTGGCGGCGAGGACCAGCGCTGCACCCAGGATGACCGCGCGCAGCGGCAGGGGGGTCGGTTTCATCGTTGACACCTGAAATAAATATAGGTGCCGGGACTATGCAACAAGCGTTCCTGCACCAACGAGGGGACTTACCCGAATCGCGCCGCACGCGCGCAGCGCGGCTCAATGGCCAAAGCAGCCTGCCAAGCGGGCCTGCCCTACCCCAACTGAAGTAATTCCTGCGAAGTGCTGTCCTATGCGTCGAATAAATGAGCATTTAAGAACTACATTCATGAAGCCTGAGCAATCAATCAGGTTCTTTTGTTTTCAAAATCTCTCTCGCAGGAATCACCCCATGAAACGTTATCTGATCGCTGCCCTGTTGTCCCTGGTCGCTTCCGCCGCCCTGTCCGCCGTCGACGTCAACAAAGCCAGCGAAGCCGATCTCGACAGCGTCAAAGGCATCGGCCCAGGCACCAGCGCCAAGATCATCGAGCAACGCAAATCCGCCCCGTTCAAGAACTGGGGCGACTTGATGACTCGCGTCAAAGGCATCGGCGAGAAGCGCGCGCTCAAGCTGTCCGGTGAAGGCCTGACTGTGAATGGTGAAGCCTTCAAGCCCTCCGCCAATCCAGCCCCCACGCCCAAAGCCAAGCCGTGATCAACGCCGCCTGTTCGCGGACGTAAAAAAAACCGCCCGGTCGCCCGGGCGGTTTTTCTTGCGTGTGAGCGTTCGAGAGGAACGATCAGAACGAGTGACGCACACCCACGCCCAGCAGGCGCGTTTCGTTGGTGCGCACACCAGCGGCGTCGTCGGTGTTGGCCGTGGTGTAAGCCGCATAGGCGGTGGTGCGCTTGGACAGCGCGTAGGTGGCGCCCACGCCGAAGCCCTTGCGCTCGCCGTCGGGGTTGGTGCTGTAGGTGCTGTTGGGGTTGTGCACGGCGTAGCCAGCCGACACCATCAGCGCAGGGCTCACGGGGAAGTTCACGCCGATGCTGTACTCGTTGGCGGCGCCGACGGCCTCTTTCACGCGGCCGAAGGTCAACAGCAGTTGAGCAACGCCGAAGTCATACGAACCGTTGATGCGGGTGTACTTCAGGTCGGTGGTGCTGCCCTCGTCCTGGTAAGCCAGGCCAGCGTAGATCGGGCCATTGGCGTACTTCACATGGAAAGCGGTGACGTTGTTGCTCGCGGCGGTGTTTTCGTCCAGCGAGTAGGACACGGCGCCGCTGAAGCCACCAAAGTCCGGGGAGGTGTACTTGAAGCCGTTGTTCGGGTTGCCTTGGTACAGGTTGCCCGAATCCATCACCGCGTATTCCACAGCGAAGTCGCTTGCGCCAGCGAGCTGGTGTGCAGCAGCTTCGATGTCGTCGTAAGCGGTCCACACCTTGCCAGCGATGATTTCACCGAAGCCGCCAGCGAAGCCAACGAAAGCTTGACGGTTGAACTGCAGAGCGCCGCCAGCATTGCTTTGACCGACGTCGATGTTGAGACCTGCCTCCAAGCCAAACACAGCCGACAGGCCACCGCCCAGATCTTCCGTGCCCTTGAAGCCGATGCGGCTGGTGGAAAGACCGCCACTGCCCATTTCGGTCACGGAACTGGTGCCCGGGGCGCCGTTGCGGGTGCTACCGACCCACACGTCGGCAATACCGTACAGGGTGACAGACGATTGCGCCTGAGCAACACCGGCGAACGCGCCGAGGACGGCCAGGGCAACGAGAGACTTCTTCATGGAGCTTCCTTTGAAGTGATGGGGAGAAAAAACCGACATTTCAAAAAATTGAAACCAGCGTGATGGTAGGCGAGGAACCCAATGACGCTAGGGTTAGCCCCTAGAACACATGTCCCAACCCGCATGAAATGTTGCGCCAGAACCACGCGCGATGGCCCAGGGGACTACGCAAACTCCGCGCCAGCCAACCCCTCTCGATTCACCCTCAGCAAAGAAAAAGCCACCGCTTTCGCGGTGGCTTTTGACACTCGGATCCCTGCGGGCCAGGCCCGCGGGTGATCAGAAGGTGTGGCGAACGCCGATTTCGTAGCCGGTCTGCTCGGCGATGAAACCAGCATCCGAACTGACGCGCGCGATGTTCGCGTTGAACGAGGTGCGCTTGCTCAGCGGGTAGGTGTAGCCGATGGCGATCTGCTTGGCATCCACTTCGGCAGCACCGATTTCGCGGTCGAGCTTCACGTACGAAGCGCGCAGCAGGCCCGGGCCCACGGGAGCGGTCAAGCCGATCAGCAGGTTGGTGACCTTGGTGTCGCCACCGGCGGTTTCCTGCTTGGCCGTGGTGTACTGGAACATCGGCTTGATGAAGCCCAGGTCGTACGCCACACCGACGTTGGTGCGCTTGGGGTTGTGCGTGCCAAGACCAGCAGCGACTTCCGAGGCGGTCGCCACGTCCACACTCAGGGGGCCGGCGTTGTAGCCAGCGCGGATCCCGTGGTAGTCGTTGCTGTTGGTGGCGCTTTCACGCGGGGCGTACATGTAGGCCACGTCGAAGCTGCCGAACTTGGCCAGATAGCCAATGCCGTTGTTGGAACGGACGGCAGACGTGGAAAGGCCACCAAATGCCACAGCTTGGCCGAACTGGTTGATGGAGCTGCCCAGGCCGTTGGTGCCGAACGGGTCGTACTTGGTGTGCACCGTGAAGGTCGGCACATAGTCGCGGCCCAGACGCAGTTCACCGAAGCCACCGATCAGGCTCACGGTGCTGCGGCGCTGGAAGTTCAAGCCACCGGGGGTGCCGGTGTCGGGATCCAGGTCACCTTCGATGTGGAAAGCGGCGCTCATGCCGCCACCCAGATCCTCGACGCCACGGAAGCCAATGGCGCTCGACGAAATCAGGTTTTTGGACATCGACGTGATGGCGGCGCCGACTTCAGGATTGACGTGGCGGATGCCCACGTCGATGTTGCCGAACAGGGTCACCGACGACTGGGCCAGTGCTGCGCCGGAGGCAGCCACGGCAGCCAGAGCAATCAGGGTCTTTTTCATTGAGGAGTTCTCCAAGGTTGGGTTAACTGGCCGGGGGTCTGCAGCCCTCGAGCCGACCTCCGTTGCGGGAAGCTGCGGGCATTGCAACAGAAAGCCGCAGCCCGCGCCATGGCTGGGAACGTCGGATCGCCCTGTTGCGGTGCTCTTGTTGCACCCTCACCACGATCCCGGGGGTTTTCCCTTGGTTGACCACGCATCGACTCCTCTCGCGAGCGCGGGCAAGCCAGCGACTCGCAGCCCTTCGCCCACATGGTCTGGCCCCTCGCAACCGTCGCCATTTGCACCCGTGGCACCATGCGCAACCTTGCTTCGACGAACACCATGACCATGCCCCCCAGCGATGCCCTGATCACGGCCGCCGATTCGGCGTTGCGCACGCTGTTCGTGAAACCCCAGGCCAGCCAAGCCTGCCCCACGGTGCCAGAGCATCACGACGATGGTGCACTGACACCCGAAGAAAAGCACCTTTCAGGTGCATTGATGCGCGTGAACCATGTGGGGGAGGTGTGCGCGCAGGCCCTTTACACAGCGCAAGCTCTGGCGGCGCGTTGGCCGGGCCCGGCGGGCCAGGCACCAAATGAAGCCTTGGCCCAGCGGCTGGAGCGCGCCGGCCGAGAAGAGACCGACCACTTGGCCTGGACTCAGCGGCGACTGGACGAACTGGGTGCCCGCCCCTCGCTGCTCAACCCGCTCTGGTATGCGGGCGCCTTTGGCCTTGGGTTGGTGGCGGGCGCCCTGGGCCGTGGGCCGAGCCTGGGCTTCGTTGTTGAAACCGAACGCCAGGTCGAAGCCCACCTCGCATCGCATCTGGACCGATTGCCGGTCAACGACCATGCCTCACGCGCCATCGTGGCGCAGATGAAAGATGACGAGGCCCGGCATGCGCGGGATGCGCACCAGGCTGGCGCTATCGATCTGCCCATGCCGGTGAGGGGCGTCATGCGCGCCATGGCCAGGGTCATGACCACGGTGGCGCACCGCATCTAGCGGCGCGCGCTCAGGCCTCCAGCAGGTCGAAGCTGGTGGTGATCTCGGCCGTCTTGGCCAGCATGATGCTGGCCGAACAGTACTTGTCGTGGCTCATGGCGATGGCACGTTCGACCGCGCTGGCCGGAATGCCCTTGCCTGTGACCGTGAAGTGCATGTGGATCCGGGTGAACACCTTGGGGTCCGCAGGCGCACGCTCGCTGGTCAGCTTCACCGAACAACCCTGCACCTGGTGGCGGCCGCGCTTGAGGATCAGCACCACGTCGTAAGCGGTGCACCCACCGGTGCCGGCCAGCACGGTTTCCATGGGCCGCGGGGCGAGGTTTGCCCCACCGTTCTCGGGTTTGGCCTCGTCGGGCGCCCCATCCATGGCCAGCAGGTGCCCGCTACCGGTCTCGGCCACGAACCCCATAGCCGATCGGGTACCGCTCGCGCCGGTCCAGGTAACGGTGCATTCCATGGGATCTCCGTGAGACAGCGCACGCTTTGTGGGGGCGGCGCTCTAAAAACAGGGGCACAGCAACAGCACTTGTTGCAATGCAGCATGCTAACGATATACTCGCGGCATTGTATTGAAGGTTGTCTCCTCTACCCTCCACGGGTGGATTCAAACCCGGACCGGATTCATCGGTCCGGGTTTTTTTTGCCCGTCGATATGATCGGCCGATGACCTCGCCCAAGACGGCACTCACGCCCGCCGACTACCTGAAGAAGATCCTGACCGCGCGCGTCTATGACGTGGCGGTGGAATCCGGCCTCGACCCCGCCCGCGCGCTGTCGCGCCGCCTGCACAACACCGTGCTGCTCAAGCGCGAGGACCAGCAGCCCGTTTTCAGCTTCAAGTTGCGCGGGGCCTACAACAAGATCGCGCACCTGCCGCCCGAACAACTGGCCAAGGGCGTCATCTGTGCCTCGGCAGGCAATCACGCACAAGGTGTGGCACTGAGCGCCAGGAAGCTCGGGATTCGCGCCGTGATCGTGATGCCGGTGACGACACCGCAGCTCAAGGTCGACGCGGTGCGCGGTTTCGGCGGCGAGGTGGTGCTGCATGGCGACAGCTACACCGACGCCTACAACCACGCGGTCGCCCTGCAGAAGAAGCAGGGGCTGACTTTCGTGCACCCTTTCGATGACCCGGACGTGATCGCCGGCCAGGGCACCATCGCGATGGAGATCCTGCGCCAGCTGCAACGCCTGGGCTCAGACCGGCTCGATGCGGTGTTCGTGGCCATCGGCGGCGGCGGGCTGATCTCGGGCGTGGCCAACTACATCAAGGCCGTGCGCCCCGAGGTAAAAGTCATCGGCGTACAGATGACCGACTCCGACGCCATGATGCGTTCGGTGGCCGAGCAGCAGCGGGTCACTCTGCCCGATGTCGGCCTTTTCGCCGACGGCACGGCCGTCAAGCTGGTGGGCGAGGAGACCTTCCGCATCGCGAACGCCCTGGTCGATGGCTACATCGCGGTCGATACCGATGCCGTCTGCGCAGCCATCAAGGACGTCTTCGTTGACACGCGCAGCATCGTGGAGCCTTCCGGCGCCATGGCGGTGGCAGCGGTGAAGCAGTACGTGGCCACGCACAAGACCAAGGGAGAGACCTACGCGGCCATCCTGTGTGGCGCGAACATGAACTTCGACCGGTTGCGCTTCGTCGCCGAGCGCGCCGAGGTCGGCGAGGAGCGCGAGGCGCTGTTCGCCGTGACCATGCCCGAGGAGCGCGGCAGCTTCCGCCGCTTCTGCGAGGTCATCGGCGAACTGCCGGGTGCAGCGCGCAACGTCACCGAGTTCAACTACCGCATGCACGACGGCGCACAGGCGCACGTCTTCGTGGGCCTGACCACCGCCGGCAAGGGCGAGTCCACCAAGATCGCACAACAGCTGGTACGCCACGGCTTCAAGACCCTGGACCTCACTCACAACGAGCTCGCCAAGGAGCACGTGCGCCACCTGGTCGGTGGCCCCTCGCCGCTGGCGCAGGACGAGCGCCTGATGCGCTTTGTCTTTCCCGAGCGGCCGGGCGCGTTGCTCAAATTTCTCAGCCTCATGCGGCCCAACTGGAACATCAGCCTGTTCCACTACCGCAACCAGGGCGCCGACTACGGCCGCATCCTGGTGGGGCTGCAGGTGCCGGGCAAGGACGACAAGGCGTTTGCCAAATTCCTGGACACGCTGGGCTATCCCTACGTGGAAGAAACCGCCAACCCGGCGTACCGGCTGTTCTTGCGTACCTGACGGCATGGCCCGCGATCCTGCGCTGACCCCGATCAATGCCCGGCCGCATGCGCCGGTCTCGGACCTGCGCATGCCGGCGATTGCAGCCACCACCGACGCGACCCTCGATCACGCGCTGGCGCACCGCCTGCTTTCCATCACCCGCGACACCCAAGCGCTGGGCCGCATGCAGGCGCTGGCCCAGCAACTGGCGCGCATCCAGCACGGCAACCACGAACCGTTCCAGAAGCTCGTGCTCGATGCACCGCAACTCGTGGTGTTCGCGGGCGACCATGGCCTGGCCGTCGAGGGCTTGAGCGACAAGCCGCAGGCCACCACGCACGAGCACGTCGAACAGGTGCTGGAGGGCTCGGCGCCGGCCGGCGTACTGGCCCGCCAGCATGGGTTCGAGGTCACCGTGGTCGATGCGGGGGTGGCGACACCGATTTCCCTGCCACGCACCCGCGCGGCAGCCCAGCTGCAGTCGCGCAAGATCGGCTACGGCACGCGCAATTGCCTGCTCGGGCCGGCGATGTCACAGGCGCAGGCGGTGTCGGCCATCCATGCCGGCATGGACGTGGTGCGCCACCTGCCCGGCACGGTGATCGCGCTGGGCGACATCGGTGTGGGCGCTGCGGCCAGCGCGTCGCTACTGCTTTCCCGCCTGTGCGGGGTGCCGGTGAACGACGCCTTTCCGCGCGAGAACCCGCATGCCGTTTCGCTCGACGACACGCTGCACCTTCAGCGGCTGGACAAGCTGCAGGCCGCCACGCAACGGCATGCCCTGGCGATGTCACCCATCCACGCGCTGGCGGCATTCGGCGGCTTCGAGATCGCCATGCTGGTGGGTGCGATGCTTCAAGCGGCCAGCGAGCGGCGCATCGTGCTGGTCGATGGCTTCGTGGTGGGCGCGGCCGCGTTGGTGGCGCGTGGCCTGAGCCCGAACGTCGCCGACTACCTGGTGCACACGCAGCGCTCGGCCGCCGCCCCGCACCGGCTGATGCTCATCCACCTGGGCGCACAGCCCTTGCTCGATCTGGAACTGAACATCAACCAGGGCACGGGTGCCCTGCTGGCGTGGCCGCTGCTGCTGGCCGCCCACGCGTTGCTCGACCCCGCGGCCTGAGACCTGCGCTCAGGGCTGGGGCAGCCAGCGCCGCTGCCGCGCCAACCGCTGAACCCCACGCCAATCGCGGCACTCGGCCGCCACACGCGGCCACACGCGCTGCAGCAACTCGCATTCGGCCAGGGTGTCGGCCGCGGCCTGGTGGCGCTGCGGGCACACGATGCCGAACTGCGCCATCCACTCGTCCAGCGAGCGGGCCCGCACCTGGGGGTGCGTGGCGGCGCACAGGTGTTCGATGTCCACCCACGGGTTGGGAAAACGGTGCCCCAGGTGCAGCTGTGCATGGCGCCCGATCAAGGCTTCATCGAACGCGCTGTGAAAGGCCAGCAGCGGCGCATCGGCGACGTAAGCGGAGAACGCGGACAGGGCCACCACGGGGTCAATGCCATCGCGCTGGCTTTGCGCGCCGATGCCGTGCAGCAGGATGTTGTCGCGGCTGGACACCTCCTGCTGGCGCAACACCACCTCAAAACTGTCGCCCAGGCACACCTCGAGCCGGTGACGGCGCCAGTCCACGCGCAGACCGATGGCCGCGATCGCCAGCAGGCGGTCGCGGCGCACATCCAGGCCGCTGGTTTCGACATCGAGCACCACCCAGCGCTCGACCCCGGCTGGCGGCGCAACAGCCTTGCCGCCGAACCAGCGCGACCACCAGGCAGTCACCGCTCGTAATCCAGCTTGAGGCGCTGCTGCAGCGCACGCAACACGCGCAGCGTTTCTTTCAGGATGCGCCTGTCGATGTCGTTGAGTGTGTCCACCGCGATGCGGTTGGGGTTGTCGCCCACGGTGGTGCCATCGAGCTGCGCGTGCAGGCGCAGCAACTGCAGGTAGTCGAAGCCGCCCACCCAGGCCTGCGCCTCGTGCGCCGGCACGCCCAGCAGCGGGCCAACGGCGTCCAGCCGCTCGCGCGTGCTGGTGGCCTCCACCCCATGCGCCAGCGCGTACAGGCGCGCCACATCGACAAAGATCGCCGTGCCCTGCAATTTGATGTCCAGCGTGTCGTGGCCACCCGCTTCCACCGTGTCGATGTTGCCCAGCCAGTTGAGTGGGGTGGCGCGCTGCAGGCCGTTGAGCGCCAACTGATGGAGAAAGCGCGGCGTGACGCGCGCGCGGCGCGTGACGAACGCGCGCAGCTCGTGTGCCAGCGCTTCATTGCCCGCCAGTGGGCGAAAGTCGAAAAAGATGCTGGCGTTGAGCAGGTCCTGTGGCGAGCCGTGTTCGATCCATTCGTCGAAGCGCTCGCGCCACTGCGAGGGCGTCAGGTTGCAGGCCGGGTTGCCGGCCATCACGTTCCCTTTGCATAGCGGGTAGCCGCAATCGTCGAGTGCGTCATTGACGTCGCGCGCGAACGCCAGGTAGGGCGCGGCCTCACTGCCCTCCGGGCGGATCAGGGCGTTGTCCTGATCGGTCGCGATGGTCTGCTCGCTGCGCCCCTCCGATCCCAGCGCCAGCCAGCAGCAGTGGCTCAGGTCGATGCCGTGGCGCTGCGCGGTCAGCTCCAGCAGGCGCTGGGTGAGCGCGTCGTTGAGGTGGCTGATGAGCGCCGTGAGCTGGCGTGCCTGCACGCCCTGGCCGAGCAGCGTGCGCGCAAAGCGGCGGATGTCGTGCGCCACCACGCGCAGGGCATCCACGCTCATGGCGTTGCGGATGCCCGAGCTCACCTGTTTGAGGCTCAGGCGCTGCAGTGCGAACAGATCGCGCTCGGACACGATGCCCACCACCCGGCCGTCGCGCGTGACCGGCACGTGCCGGATACCGTGCGCCGACATTGCCAGCGCCGCGTCCTGCGCGGTGGCGTCGTGGGGCAGGCTGTGCACCGGCGACACCATCACCTGCGAAACGGGGGTGTCCAGCGCCGCCTGCGGCAGGGCCACGCGGCCGAGCACGTCCGAGCGGGTGAGGATGCCCAGCGGCGCGCCGCGCGCGTCCGCCACCAGCATGGAGCCGATGCGCTGCTCGTGCATGCGCGTGAGCACCTCGCGCAGGGGCGTCCCGGGCGTGCAGGTCACCGGCGTCTTGTGGCCCAAATCGCCCAGCGGCGTTTCCAGCGATTGCTCGGCCAGCGCCTGCGACGAATACGCCACCTGCAACGCGGCGCGGGAAAGATCGAGGAACTTGAGGATGCGGCGGTTGAGGAAATCGCCGAACACCGGGCTCTGCTGCGCCAGCGCATGCATCGCTTCGGCGCCGATCACGAGCACGAAGGTGTCTTCGGTCGCGTGGTAACGGGTGGTGGGCGCACGCTGCGCGAGCACCGCGCTGATGGGGAACAGGTCGCCCGCGTCGTACTGGAAGGCGCCACCCGACACGTCGGACAGGCCGCGCTTGCCGGTGACCGCGCCGCGACGGATGAAGAACAGCTCGCGCACCGGGCCGTTCTCGGGGGCCACCACGGTTTCGCCCGGCGCGTAGTAGCCCTGGCGCGAGGCAGCCACGAACGCCGCCACGTGGGCCGGGTCCATCTCGTTGAACGGGGGGTGGCGCTGCAGCTCGGAGCTCAGGTTGGCCAGCAGGCTGCCCGAGGGCCGCAACGCATCGGGCTCGGCGCCGGTCGACGGGGCATCGCCGCGCTGTGCCATGCCAGCGCTCAGGAAGGCGTGGTCGGCGGCTCGGGCAGGCTCAGCTCGAACGCCTGATCGTTGTTGCCCGATGGCACCAGGCGAACCGAGCGCCGCTGCACCGTTTGCAACACCACGCCGCCTTCCAGCGTGGCACCCACCCGGTAGGGCCGGGGCGGCTGGCCATCGAAGGCGATGAGCGCGGCGCCACCATCGGCGCGGTCGGCCACGACGCCGACCAGCTGATAGCGCGAAGACAGGGGCGTTGCCGCCATCGGGCCGGCGACCACCTCGGCGGCCTGGGGCGTGGCACCCAACACGCGCGCCAGCGCCGCCGGCTCGGGGGCCTCGGGCAAACCGGCACTGACCGCAACCGGCGTGAGCGGTGAACGCCCCAGCACCTGCAGCACCCAGTAACCCACGCTCAGGCCAGCGGCCAGCCACAACACCATGGCCATCACCGCCGGCGTGCGGCGCGGCGTGGCGCCGCTGGCAGCGCCTTCGCCGAGAAACACCGAGTGACCAAAGCCGCGATCTGTTGCCATGACGGCGCATTATCATCGACCAGACCCCGCTGACGCGGCACCGGAGATGCGCTTGATTCGACCCTTCTTCCCCGCGCGGCGCGCGTTGCGCCGAGGCTTCACCCTCATCGAGCTCATGGTGGTGCTGGTCATCATCGGCGTGCTGGCCGCGCTCATCGTGCCCAACGTGCTCGACCGCACCGACGACGCGCGCATGACCGCGGCGCGCACCGACGTCAACAACCTCATGCAGGCGCTCAAGCTCTACCGTCTGGACAACCAGCGCTACCCGAGCAACGAGCAGGGCCTGGCCGCGCTGGTGGCCAAACCCGCCGCCACCCCGGCGCCGCCCAACTGGCGCCGCTACCTCGACAAGCTGCCGAACGACCCCTGGGGCCGGCCCTACCAGTACCTCAACCCCGGCGTGCACGGCGAAGTCGATGTGCTCTCGCTCGGCGCCGATGGCCAGGCCGGCGGCGAAGGCCCCAACGCCGACATCGGCAGCTGGCAGTGAGCCCGGCGGCCGCCTGATGGCCTGCTGACCCTTCCCATGCGCGGCCATCACCGGGGTTTCACCCTGTTGGAGATCATGGTGGTGGTGGCCATCGTGGCCCTGGCCACGGCCAGCGTCACCCTGGCACTGCGCGACGACAGCGGCACCCGGCTGGAGCGCGAGGCCATGCGACTGACGGCCTTGATCGAATCCGCCCGTGCCCAGTCGCGCACCAGCGGCCTGCCCGTGGTGTGGCGCCCGCGGCCGAACGGCTTCGAGTTCATCGGCCTGCCCACGCCGCGGGAAGGCAACCGACCGGCCGGCGTGAGCGACGGCCCGCAGCGCTGGCTCAACGAAGACACCGCGGCCCAGGTGCTGCAACCGCCCGGGGCCACCGGCCTGGTGCTGGGCCCCGAACCGCTGATCCCGGCCCAGCGTGTGGTGATCGGCCTGGGCGAGCGGCGCCTGGTGCTGGCCTCCGATGGGCTGGGCCCGTTCGCCGTGGTCAACGAGCCCTGACGGACCATGAAGCGCACACCCGGTTTCACGCTCATCGAGGTGCTGGTCGCCCTGGGCGTGGTGGCGCTCACGCTCACGGCTGGCCTGCAGGCCAGCGGCGCGCTCACGCGCAACGCCGAGCGCCAGACCGAGCAATGGCTGGCGCAGTTGTGCGCCGAGAACGCGCTGGTGGCGCTGCGGCTGCAGCGTCAGTTGCCAGGCACGGGCGACAGCGAGGTGGTGTGCGAGCAGGCCAACCGCACGCTGCTGGTGCGCCTGTCGGTCTCGCCCACACCCAACCCCAACTTCCGGCGCGTGGACGCCACCGTGCTGCCCGGCGCCGGCGAGGGTGCGACGCGTCTGCTGACGATCTCCACGGTGCAGGGCCGCTACTGACCATGAACAGGCAAGCGCGCGGTTTCACCCTGGTCGAGCTGCTGGTGGCGCTGGCCATCCTGTCCGCCATCGCCATCCTGAGCTGGCGCGCCATCGACGGCATGGGCCGCACGCAATCGATCACCCAGGCGCGCGCCGACGGCCTGCTGCGCTTGCAATCGGCTCTGGGCCAGTGGAACGCCGATCTCGACGCCCTGATCGACACGCGCGAGGTCAACCCCATCGATTTCAACGGCCGGGTGCTGCGGCTCACGCGCCGCGACCCGATGGAAACCGGCCTGGACAGCCGCGGCATCCGCGTGGTGGCCTGGGCGCTGCTGCCGGCCCCCGATGGGCTGCGCTGGTCGCGCTGGCAATCCGGCCCGCTGCGCCAGCGCGACGAACTCGCTCGCGCCTGGCAACGCGCGAGCGAATGGGCCTCGGGCCGCGTCAACCCACCGCCGGTGGGTGGCGACGCCCTCGCCTCGCCCACCGCCGACAGCACCATCGCCCTGGTACGCGCCGAGGGCTGGCAGCTCTACTACCACCGCGGGGAAGCCTGGACGAACCCGCAATCGGCTGCCGACCAACCGCCCGCGGGCGACGAAACCCTCGCCCCCAACGCCAACCTGCCCAATGGCGTGCGGCTGCAGCTCACGCTGGGCGGCGATCTGCCCGTGCAGGGCGTGCTGCTGCGCGATTGGGTGCGCCCCACACTGGAGGCCGCCCCATGACGCCGGCGCGCCGCCAGCGCGGCGCTGCCTTGCTGCTGGCGATGCTCACCGTCACGCTCGTGGCCGCGCTCGCGGCCGGCGCCGCCTGGCAACAGTGGCGCGCGATCGAGATCGAGCGCGCCGAGCGCCAGCGGGGCCAGGCCGCATGGATCCTGGTCGGTGCGCTGGATTGGGCGCGCCTGATCCTGCGCGAAGACGCGCGCGGCAACCAGACCAGCGGCAACGCCGACCACCTTGGTGAGCCCTGGGCGCTGCCCCTTGAGGAAGCGCGGCTGGCCAGCTTTCTGGCCGCCGACCGCGACAACAGCGCCGAAAGCGTGCTGCAGGCCTTTCTTTCGGGCGAAATGATCGATCTGCAATCGCGGCTGAACTTCAACAACGTGCTCCTTCGCAAAGAGGGCGAAGGGCAGACGGTGGAACTCTCCGAGCCCGACGTCGCGGCCCTGCAGCGCCTCTGGGAAAGTCTGGGCCTGCCGGTGAGCGAGCTGCAGGCCGCGGCCAACGAACTGCTGCTCACCACCCGCCTGGCCCTGAGCGACCCGCAACCCTCGCGCTCGGCGCTGCTGCCGGCCAAGTTCTCGCAACTGGCCTGGCTGGGCATCTCGCGCGAAAGCCTGGCGCGGCTCGAACCCCACCTCACGGTGCTGCCGCAGCGAACCGTCCTCAACATCAACACCGCCAGCGCCGAGGCCCTGGCCGCGTCCTCACCGGGGCTGGATCTGGCCCGCGCGCGCCGCCTGATCGGCGTGCGCGAGCGCACGCCCTTCCTCTCGATCGGCGATGGAGCCAAGGTGCTCGGCGAGAGCGAGATCCCCCAGATCGCCGACCAGTACCACGGCGTGCGCAGCGACTACTTCGAGGTGCGCGGCCGGCTGCGCCTGGACGACACCATCATCGAAGAGCGCTCGCTCGTGGTGCGGCGCAACCTGGACGTGCGCATCGTCTGGCGTGAGCGCTTCACCCGCCGTTGAAGCCCCCAAGCAACGCCTCCCGCGTGTTTCCGGGCGGTTTGTCGCGCAGCGTCCCTAGAATGGCCGGTTCCACTTTCTGAAAACTTCCGTGCTCATCGTCACGCCCGTCGACCGCCTTGCCAGCCCCGGTGCGGCATCCACGCTGCTGCAGTGGGTGCGCAGCGCCGACGGCCAACACCCCGACGACCACGGCGAATGCGCCATCAGCCTGCTGCCGCGCGACGAGGAACTGGTGCTCGCGCTGGCGCCGCGCGCGATCTCCTGGCACCGCGTCGCGCTGCCCCGCGTGAGTGGCCCGCGCCTGCGGGCGGCACTCGACGGCCTGCTGGAAGACCGCGTGCTCAGCGAAGTGGGTGCCTTGCACCACGCCCTGGAGCCCGATGGGCGACCCGGCCAACCCGTGTGGGTGGCCTGCACCGACCGGGACAGCCTGCGCGGCTGGGTCCGTGCCCTTGAAACGTCCGGCCGGCCGGTGGCGCGCATCGCCCCCCTCGTCTGGCCCATGGTCGCGGCCGCGGCGCCGTCGGCCGCCGGCGCCACGCGCAGCTTCGCCATGGACGCCCCCAGCCTGTTGCACTGGGCCCACATCGACGACCAGCAGGCCTGGCTGGCCAGTGCCAGCCCGCTGGGCGTGAGCTGTGTGCCGCTGCAGGAGGGCACGGGCGCCCTGCCGTTGTCGGCCCTGATCCCCGGCGCCACCGATCACCAGTCGGCGGCCCGCAGTCTGGACGTCTGGCTGGCCGATCCGCTGGTGGCCGAACTGGCCGAGCGCGTGCTGCAGCGCCATGTCGACCCGGTCGCGCCCGAGCAGTGGCTGCTGCGCGCCGGCCAGACCGACTGGAACCTTGCGCAGTTCGACCTCAGCCTCTCGTCCAACGCGCGGCGCAGCCAGCGCCTGCGCCGCACCTGGCGCCAGTTCCGCAGCGCCCCCGCCTGGCGCCCCGCGCGCTGGGGCCTGGCCGCCCTGCTGGTGGCCCAGCTCATCGGCCTGAACCTCGTGGCCTGGCAGGAAGAGCGCAGCCTGCGGGCCAAGCAGGAGGCGGCACGCCAGACACTCACCGAAACCTTCCCCAACGTCGCGCTCGTGATCGACGCCCCGGTGCAGATGCAGCGCGAAGTCGCGCGCCTGCAGCAGGCCAGCGGCCACCTCGCCAGCGGCGACATGGAAACGCTGCTGGGCGCCATCGACCGCGCCGCCGGCACCGAGCCCATCACGCCCACCCGCATCGCCTACGACGCCAACGGCCTTCGCCTGTCGGGCTGGCGCGCCGGCGAAGAGCGGGTGCGCGCCCTGCAGCAGAGCCTGCAGGCAGCCGGCTGGCGCACCCGCTTCGACGGCAACGAGCTCACGCTCCAGCCTCCCCAACCCTGACCATGGCCACGAGCGACACCCCCTCCACCCCCCGCCGCGGCCTGGCCGCCGCCTCGGCCTGGCTGGCCGGCCTGTCGCCGCGCGAGCGCCGTGGCGTGCTGCTGGCCGCGGCCGCACTCGGCATGGGCCTGCTGTGGTGGCTGGCCATCGCGCCCGCCTGGCAGACGCTGCGCAGCGCCCCGGCACGGCACGCCAGCGCCGATGCCCAGTTGGCCCGCATGCAGCAACTCGCCCAGCAGGCCAGCGCCCTGCGCGCGCAATCCAGCGCCGCCGCACCGGCGCGCGACGAAGCCCTGCGATCGCTCGAAGCGGCCACCGCGGCGCTGGGCGGCGGGGCCCAGATCAACGTGGTCGGCGACCGGGCCACACTCGCCCTGCGCCAGACCGCACCGGCCGCGCTGGCCCAATGGCTGCAGCAGGTGCGCAACAACGCCCGGCTGCTGCCGGTCGAATCCCAGCTCACGCGCGACGCCGCCACCGGTGGCTGGACGGGCACCCTCGTCGTGGCCGGCCCTCCGCTGGCCAGCGCCAACTGAATCGCCATGAGCCCCGTCGCCATCCAACGCCTCGCCATTGCCGCCGCCGTGCTGGGCACGCTGCTCGCGCTGCTGCTGTTCGCGCCCGCGCGCTGGCTGGCCGACGCGGTCACCCGCGCCAGCAGCGGGCAGGTCCAGCTCGTCAACGCCAGCGGCACGGTGTGGCGCGGCCGGGCAGATGTGCTCTTCACCGGCGGCGAGGGCAGCCGCGGCACCACCGCCCTGCCCGAAGGGCTGGCCTGGCGCCTGCGCCCGGCCTGGCACGGCGGGCCGGCACTGGCGCTGGGCCTGAACGCCCCCTGCTGCACCCCCCAGCCAATGCAGCTGCATCTGCGCCCCGGCCTGAGCGAAACCGCGATCGACGTGAGCGCTTTCCAGAGCCGCTGGCCCGCCGGCCTGCTGGTCGGCCTGGGCACGCCCTGGAACACCCTGCGGCTCGAAGGCACCATCGCACTCAACAGCAAAGGCCTCGGGCTGACCATGGCCAGCGGCCGCCTGCAACTGCACGGTGGGCTCGACATCGAAGCGCTCGACCTCGCCTCGCGGCTCTCCAGCATCCGCCCACTGGGCAGCTACCGCGCACAGCTGCGCGCCGACGCCGACGGCCACACCGCACGACTCGACCTGAGCACCCTCCGCGGCGCCCTGCTGCTACAGGGCCAGGGGCAATGGGTGGGCGGGCGGCTGCGCTTCGCGGGTGACGCCCAGGCCGCACCCGGCAACGAACTCGCCCTGACCAATCTGCTCAACATCGTGGGCCGCCGCGACGGCCCGCGCTCGCTCATCACCATCGGTTGATGACACCTCCACACGATAGGATCGCGCCATGTTTGCCCTCACTCCCCTGGCCAGCCGCAGCAGCGCTCTCGCGCTGATCTGCGCCCTGGTGCTGAGCCTGCCGGGCGCGCCGGGGGCCCACGCCCAGGCCCGCAAGACCGAGCCGGTCACGCTGAACTTCGTCAACGCCGAGATCGAAGCCGTGGCCCGCACCATGGCCACCATCACCGGTCGCAGCGTCGTCGTCGATCCGCGCGTGCGCGGCACCATCAACCTCTCGACCGATCGGCCGGTGCCGCCCAACGCGGCACTGAACCAGTTCGCCGCCGCACTGCGCCTGCAGGGTTTCGCGCTGGTCGACACCGGCGGCCTCTACAAGATCGTGCCCGAGGCCGACGCCAAGCTGCAGGGCAACGTGGTCAACGCCGGTTCGCCCACGGCGCTGCCGTCATCCAACCAGGTGGTCACGCAGATCTTCAAGCTCAACCACGAGAACGCGAACAACCTGGTGCCGGTGCTGCGCCCGCTGATCCCGCCGAACAACACGATCAACGTCAACCCCGGCAACAACTCGCTGGTCATCACCGACTACGCCGAGAACCTGCAGCGCGTGGCGCGCATCATTTCGGCACTCGATGTGCCCGGGGCCAGCGACATCGAAATCGTGCCGCTGCAGCACGCCGTGGCCGTCGACGTGGTGCCACTGATCCAGCGCCTGCTCGACCCCAGCTCGGTGGCCGGTGGCGCGGCGCCCGGTGGCGACGCGAGCTTTCGCACCACCATCCTCGCCGACCAGCGCAGCAACAGCCTGGTGCTGCGCGCAGCCAACCCGGCGCGGCTGGCGCTCGTCAAATCGCTCGTGGTGCGGCTCGACCAGCCCTCGGCGGCGGCGGTCAGCGGCAACATCCACGTGGTCTACCTCAAGAACGCCGACGCGGTGGCGCTGGCCACCACGCTGCGTGCGGCGCTCGCGGCAGCCGAGTCCGGCGGCGGTGGCGGTGGCGCGGCAGTCTCTCTGGGGGGTGCCGCCAGTCCCGCGCGCGCACCGGCCATGAACCTCACCGGCAACAGCAATGGCCTCGCAGGCAGTGCGGCATCCACGCCGGTATCGCCGAGTGCGCAACCCTCCACCGGCGGCCTGATCCAGGCCGACCCGGCCACCAACTCGCTCATCATCACCGCGCCCGAGCCGCTGTATCGCCAGCTGCGCGCCGTGATCGACCAGCTCGACTCGCGCCGCGCGCAGGTCTATGTGGAAAGCCTCATCGCCGAGGTGAACGACGACAAGGCCGCCGAGTTCGGCATCCAGTGGCAGGGCG
>VFQQ010002789.1_pt1 | contig 18506 bp, 32 predicted proteins | sample 3512341 | NCBI WGS metagenome assembly VFQQ01 (sample SAMN10412373, study PRJNA504923) | tailings metagenome | isolation source: Relicate 2 Philex TSF1 revegetated site | place: Philippines: Tuba, Benguet | collected 2017-08-29 | reverse complement strand
TCAGCACGCCAACAATCATGCTGCAGGGCAGAGAGAGCGGTTGGGCGACAGGCAGAAATAACCCGTTTATGAGGGGCAAGAGCAGCCATCAACACAAGCCTTCCCTGTGGCCTGGAAATGTACATCTGAGCTGAGGGAGCAACTCGGTTACGGCTGCGCCACCCCAGCCCCTGGCTCACATGGTCACCACCCGGCCGTCTTGGCATCCAATGCCCCGCCAGTTGCAGTGGGGCGTAGGGCTGTTGGGCAGCCAGCCATGCCAGCCAGCGGCCCAGGTTGCATTGGTGTCGTAGCGGGCCTGCCGCAACTTTTCCATGATGGCCACCTCTGCAGCCGGGCAAACCAGACGAATTTTGGGTGAAGCGGCTGTTGTGCACTTGTGGAAGTATCAGCAAGACAACCCGCTTGCGATGCAACTGCGAAGGGAGCGCAGAGCAAGAGGCAAGCTGCCTGCAGTCAACAATTTGCACCAGCACTTGCCTTGCTCCAGCTCGGTGGCAGCGGTTTTTGCCTGGACGGGCCGAGTGGCCAGGAGCACCAGGACCAGCAGCAGCGGTGCTGCCAGAGCCGTTGACTTCCTCCTAGTCATGCTGCCCAGGCAGTCTCCCCGCCTGCTGCCGAGCCGCTGCCTTGTGTGTGCTCAAATCATGGTCAGCAACAGCGGCGGTGGTGCCGAGCAGCGGCGCCTGCCGCTGGCCGCAGGGGGCGCCGCGGGCCGAGATCGCAACTCCCCCATCACCCGGGATCCACCACAAAGCTGTGGAGCGCGCTGCCAAGCAGACGGAGGGCGGTCGGCGGGCGAGCGCAGAAGGGGCGGAGACTGAGGAGAGCAAGAGAGCGGGCCTGCTGTGTGGATGCAAATGGTTGGCATACACGACGACAAAGGCGAGCCATGCATCACAGGCGGAGCAGCCATGGGCACCGCCGCCCGCTGCATCTGCTGTGTGCCTGTTGCACCGTCCCCTCTCGTTGTTGACTCATCGTCGCTTCCCCAGGCTCATGCCACCTGCCCAAACCGACCGCTTCTGAGCATAACCGACCGCTTCTGAGCATGAACATCTTACAGCAGGGATGTGCGAAAAGAGACGAGAGCCCAAGACAGCCGCTGTGCAGGCAGGCGAGCATCGCCACCGGCGCGAGTCAGGCCGGCATATCATACGCCGGGCGCCCGGCCTCGCGCCGCCCACGCGGACCAGCAACAAACAGGGTACAACAAGCAGAAGGCGGCGGCTGTTGCCGCACACTCAGTACCTCAGCCAGTAGGTGCGGCGCCGCATCCAGTTGTAGTCTGCACAGGGTGGAGGGGGGGGCGTCTCGGTTTCTCGCTCCGGATTGACTCGCCCCAACAAACCGACTGCCCCCTGTCCTCCAAAATCACCCTCCTGTACAAGCAGGCACCTAGGCCCATGCAGCGGCCGACCTGACGCCGGAAGCGCTCACCTGGCAGCATCTGGGTGTCGCCCATGGCGGCGATGGCAATGTCCTGGTCCAGGATGAAGCGGTTGGCCACGGCCTTGACGGTGTCGGCATCCACCTGGGGCAGGGCGGGGGAGGGGCAAGTGGAATGGCAGAAGGTGAGAGAGGGGCAGGTGCTTATGTTGCGTGCAACCAGGTGGGGGCCAGTTCTGACACCCCCAGGGCACCATTCAAGAGCAGCCCACCCCACACAGCCGGCCCTCACCGCGTCGATGCGCGCAAACAGCTCCGCCTTGGGCAGCCGGCGGCCGTACACCAGCAGGTTGCGGCCAATGTCCTCGGCCACGCCTGGGGGAGGGGTGGGCAGGGGCGGGTTGCGTGAGCGTGCTAGCATGGACATGTGCAGCTGAGCATGGAGCCGGATTCCTTCAAGCTGCCCTGTGCCGTCTGCCATTTGCAGTGGGCACTAGCACACCGTAGAACACCACACCCGCTGCACCCAAACACCAACGCACAGCCAAGCCTACCGGTGGTGCCGTCCTGGCTGAACAGGATGGACGCCTTCAGCTGGTTGCGGGCGCGCGCCACGTCCTCCTCGTCAACCTGCAGCAGCAAATGAGTGGGGGCCAGGGCGAGGAGCATTGGCTGGTTGTGGAACCAGCAGCAACGCTTGCTGCCACCTGTGTTAGTGCTTGCCTGTGGCCAGCAAGAGGCCTAGCAGACGAGCCATGAGCCACGTGACACAGCACCCCTGGCCCCGCGCACCGAGTAGCACATGCGGGTGACCTCCTGCATGATGGACCAGGCCAGGTCCTCGTGGTCGCTCTTGGGGTCGGCCACAGCGTACACGCCAAACAGGCCTGCGCAGGCGGTGCAGGGCCAGCGAAGGGTGGGCGGGAGTGCATACAGTGCAAGCGGCTTTCTTCTGGGCTGTGCACAGCACCGCAGTGCTGGGGGCAGCTTGAAATCTCAGCCACCGTCTGACAAGGCCCTGTCCAGTCCCACCCACGCTGGCAGGCTCGTCCCTCCCAGCAGCAGCACCGCCCTGACTGCCCGGGCTGCGCGCACCGGTGTCGTGGTAGTTGGTGTTGAAGGCCATGTAGCTGTGCGCCAGCTTGTTGGCCGCCACCTTCTGCGCCAGCTTGCTCGCCATGTCCACGCCCGCGCCGCTGTTCTTGTCCCACGCGCCCAGCATGGTCTGTGGGTTGGGTGGGCGAGTGGTGGGCAGGCGTAGACAGGTAAGCATGCCAGCAGGACGGCGGCGGTACTGAAGCAAGCATTGGCCTAAGCCTTGGTGGTCCGTACGTGCTGCACCCAGCACGTACAGCCCTACGCTGCTAAGCAGAGCCCTTGCAGAAACAAGCAGCCCCTGCCCCTCCCCAGCAGCTTAGCTTGCCTGCATGACCATCAGGGGGATGGAGTCCGGGTCGGTCCACGACGCGCCCTTGAACGCCACCGCAAACTGCATGGTGGCCTGATCCGGGTCGCGGATGCGAACCTCGCTGCCGGTGAAGTAGGCGGGCGCCTGCGGGGGCGGGCGGGGAGCGTAGGTAGGGCAGGGCTCGTAAGTATGAACAAGAGCGCCCAGCGGATGGTGGGGAGTACCTCTCACGCAGACGCAGAGCTGCCATGGACAGGCATGCCGGCATTCCATCCACTGAGGAGCTCAGCAAGCAGCCCCAGCCGGCAGCCGCCCGGCCAGCCAGCACCCCACCCAAGCCGCACCTCCTTCACCAGCTCGTTGGCGGTCTTGCCGCCGGAGGGCAGCTTGCTGAACGCCTTCTCCGCAGCCTGCAGCAGACAGGTGGTGCGGGCAGGGCCCAGTGATGAGCAGCTGCACTGGCTGTTGCATCCCCACCTGGTTACCATTGCGCGTTGCTGACTGCACCAACAAGTTGCTCCGCCCTACACCGTGACTCGCTGCAGCTGCGCCCCCCTACCTTGACCAGAGCATCGTGGTCCACGGCGCCCGCCGCCGAGATGACCATGCGGGGCGCGGTGTAGTTGGTGGCGATGTAGTCGGCCAGGTGCTGGCGGGTGATGGAGCTGGCAGGAGGGCAAGGGGGGGTGGGCAGGGCAGGACAGGGGGAGTGAGCACACACAGCCTGGTGGTAGGTGGTACAGCTGGGAAGTGCAACTGGGGGCAGATGCACAGCAGCGCGGAAGTGCAGCAGCAACAGGGTGCAGAGGTTGCAATGCTGTGACTGTAGCTCCCTGCTGAAGGAGGCAGGTCGGTGTTGCAGCACCGCTGCTGCGCCGCTCCTGCGTCTGAGTTCACTCACCGCACGTTGTCGGCGGGGCCCAGGATGGTGCGGCCCAGCGGCGAGTGCTGGAAGGCAGTGGCGTGCAGGTGGTCAAAGATGACCTCCTCCGGGATGCCCTCCACCTGAAGGAGCAGAGAAGGGGGGAAGAGGGTGGGAAGAGGGTTAGTTGTGGCGCCAGGTGCGAGGCTGCAAGCAGGCCCAACAACCATTCGACCCTGCCTGATCGACGAGCACCACAGCCAGCAGCAAGAGGAGTCAAGCTGCTGCCTGTACCAGCTAGAGCCAGGCAGGCCATGCAGGCAATGCCATCCGCACCTCCTGCATCTCGCGCAGGATCACGTCCCGCTCCCGCTCAATCGCCTTCTCGTCCAGGTTGGAGTTCTGCATGTGCGGCGGGCAGCTAAACAAGCAGCGTCAGCAGTTGGAATGACCGCGCAATGCAAAATTGGTGTACCACCAGCAACAGAAGTGGCAAGGCCTTTCATAAGCACACAAATATGCGCCTCAGGCAGCAGCCACTGTTCTGCCCCCGCCACGCCCCCGCACCTGCAGGATGTCGGACAGGATGTCCAGCGCCTTGGGCACGTCCTTCTCAAACACCTTGGCGTAGTAGCACGTCTGTGTTCACAGAGCAGGGAGGAAGGCAGCCAGTGCAATGTGAGGATGCGAGATGGAGGAGGAACATGCAACAGCACGGCGGCGGCCAGATGGCTGCACCACAGGCTGGTCGCCCTGCCGTGCAATGTGCCGGCCTGCTGCAGCCACGCCATGCAAACAAAACATCACAAGGCTGCTGCCAGCTGAGCAGCTGCTGTGGGTTGCATCCAGCATAACCAGCCGGAGACTGTGAAGGTTCAGCAGCTCGCACAGCCTCGACCAAGCTGCCGCCATCGACAGCTGGTGCCTGCTGCAGCATGCATGGCCTCTCCCCCTCGGCCCGCACCTGCTCGCGCGACGTGTACGCGTTCAGGTGGCCGCCCATGTTCTCAATCTCAACCTCCAGGTCACGCACCGTCCGCGACTGCGGCAGCGGTGCAGCGGGCACAGCATCAGCGGTGCAGCACGGCATGCAAGTGTACAGCAGCATGAATTGGCAGCCAGCAGGCCATTGTGCGACGGACCATCAGCAGCGACAGCACTGCCGGCCAGGGCACACATGCAGCCGCAACAGCACATGTGACCCGCAGCGGCAGCAGCACATTGACCCATGCATGTAGCACCCACAGCAGCGCCTGCCGCCGGCCCACACCGTCCGCACCGTGGTGCCCTTGAAGGCCATGTGCTCCAGGAAGTGCGCTGTGCCGTTGCTGGCATCCGTCTCGTAGCGGCTGCCGGCATCGATCCACACGCCCACGGTGGCGGTGCTAGAGTGGGGCACATGCTCCGAGGCCACGCGCAGGCCGTTGGACAGGCGGGTCACCTGCAGCCAATTGCAGCACAGTGGGTGATGCATGCGCAGCAGAAGGGCAGTGCAGCCAACCACGAATCAAGATGGTGAAGCGGCGGCGGCAGGCGGCGGCCACTGCCGCTGCGTGGGGCTGTGCAGGCGGGGCCAAACCCCGACCATTTGCGGCCCATCCCGGCTCCAGGGCCTCGCCTTGGTCTCGGGGAGGGTGGCCAGCGCGGGCGCCAGGTTCAGCTGCTGTGCAAAGGGCGAGCCGAAGCGCAGGAACTCCTGGCCCTCGGTGGCGAGCGCAGCGTCCGCCGCATAGCCACGGACTTGCTGCAGGGCAGCGCCCAGCAGGCGCGAGCCGCCCCGGCGCAGCATAGGCGTGTGTGCGGAGCCTCGACCCTACGGCTGGAGCGGTCTGCGGCCCTGCCAGAGCTGTCAGAGCTGCCCTGTTCCCCGATCTCCTTGCGCCGGCCGCCCCAAGCAGTCCAAGTGCGGCATGGGGGGCTGCATGAGCGCTTCACCGCTTCCTCGCCTCAAAACGGGCGTCGTAGCGCGCGCAGTCCACCGATCGCAACATCAGACCACCCCAGGCCGCCCCCCGTGTCTCGTGCGATCGCCAAGCCCTTCCCTGTTCCTTTGCGCTCCTGAGCGGCGTGGGCAGCCATGGCCGGCAACGGCAATGGCGCGGCAGCGATCCAGAGCATAGAGCAGCGGCTCAAGGCCACGCACGGCGGCGTGGCGGAGCAGGTGCCGCCCGGCCGCAGCGCCCGCTGGCGCTATTTGCGCTATTGCTGCGGGATTGCATCCGGCCCGGCTTCACTCATTCGACCCTGCCGTTGATCACCTCTGTGCCCCCTGCAGCGCGCCTTCCACTTGCCTTCGCACCTGCCGACTGGCGTCCCACGCACCTGCTATGACGAGGCAAGTGCCACCCAGGCACTCGTGCTGACCGGCACGTGACTGTGCGCCTGCGTTGGATGACAGCAGCAGTTTCAAGTAAGTGCCACCCTGCACACCCAGGCGTGTGCAATCGTGCCGCTGCTGCTCTGTGCAGGTAACGCCCCAGTTCTACCTGGGCAAGCACGGCGCGCACCGCGTGATGCGCAACAAGGACGGCCTGGCGCTGCAGGTGCGTGGGCGGGGCAACCTGGCAGGAACTCCAGCCCTCTCTCGAGTGCCAGGATGTCGGGTGGGGCGGATAAAAGCCTGGCACTCCTCCAGCCTGCCCTCACCGCTCTGCTCCGCCCCTGGCCTTCCCGGCAGTCGTACTTTTGGCCGGCGGCCCAGCCCAAGGCGGTGCTCGTGTTCTGCCATGGCCACGGAGCGCACCTCATGTTTGAGGTGCTCAAGCAGACGGTGCGCTGCTGCTGCTGGCCCTGCCATGCTGCTGACCCTGCTGCCGCACCTGCTGCTGTCGCTGCCACGCTGCTGGCCCTGCTGCCGCACCTGCTGCTGTCGCTGCCACGCTGCTGGCCCTGCTTCCTCACCTGCTGTCACCAGCGCTGCTCCATGGTCCCCGCACCAAGCCAGGCCGTGCATGCACTGTTTGCTCATGGCATGCCTGTTGCTGCCCCATGTTTGTGCCTGCAGAACCTGGGAGAGCCGCAGACGTACGAGGGCAGCTGGGCGCAGCAGTGGAACGCGCGCGGCATCTCCCTCTGTGGCATTGACCTGCAGGCGCGCTCGCTGGGTGTGGGGTTCAAGGGGACGACGCAGGAGTTCACCACATGGGTGCATGGGTGGCGCAAAACTGGCCATGTGCAAATCATGTGTGGCGGCAGGGAGCAAGCTAGCAGCAGATTAGAGCAGTTATGTCCTTCACACTTCTGAGCCATGCCTTGGCCTCCGCTGCGTCCTGGCCAAACTTCTGTCCTGCTGCCCGGCATCTCGCAGGGCTGCGGACGCAGCGAGGGCAAGCGCGGCCTGCGGTTCTACTGCGAAAACTTTGACGACTATGTGGCCGACGTGCTGCAGCTGGCGCGGTGCGCAGATCACTTTTTTCTGGTGCTTTGGGCCACTCGATGCAACACTCCTGCGTAGTGTGCCGGGCCACGGCCCACTAGTGCCTTGGGTGAGCTTGTAATGCTGTGTGCATCCAGGTCCACATGCTCTAACGTCCTCTTCCCGTCCAATGCGCAGGGAGGTGCGGGGCGGGGCGGCGGGGCTGCCAGGCTTTGAGCCCGGCCTGCCCATGTTTGTGGGCGGCATCTCGCTGGGCGGCTGCATCGCCTTCAACGCAGCGCTAGCGGACAAGGAGGAGGGCAGCGGGCTGTTCAGGTGGGTGATGCGTGCATGGGTGGGCAGGGCAAAGGCCTGCTGAGTTATATTATGACGAGCAAGCAAGGTGGGGCAGCATGGGTTGACAACCTGCCTGCCACCTGGCCAACTGCTGTCTGCACGTGTGTGCCTGCAGGGGGGCAGTACTGCTGGCGCCCATGCTCAGCCTGGAGAAAGTCAGCCGCAAGGTGCGACGGGTGCTGCCGTCGCAGGGCAGCCATTGCGCTGCTGCCTCTTGTGACCCATGGACGCCGCCCGCCGCAAGCAGCTATGCCTCGGGCACACCTTCCCTGTTCGATGGAGTGCACCCAATGCCTGGGCACTGTGCCACCTCACCAAACAGTCCGTGCCGTCTTTCACCCCCGCAGGGCATCAACCCTTACATGCGGCCGCTGGCGCAGCTGCTGGGCAAGCTGGCGCCCACGGCTGCAGTGGTGGCCACGGAGAGGAACACGCTGTTCCCTAGCATCCAGGTGGGGGAGGGGGGGGCGGGGAGCTGGCTGGAGTCCTGGCTGGAGTCCTCCTGTCGACCGTTTCGAACGCCGCACACAAAGGGTGTGGCCTGCCCTGCTTGCACTTCATCTCCACGTTTGAACCGTCCCTTTGTCCTGCCCCAACCACACTTCGCTCCCCCCACCTCTCCATTCTGCCCTGCAGGCTCAGTGGGACGCCGACCCGCTGGCCTGCCACATCAACACGCGCGTGCGCAACGCATCCGAGTACCTGCGCATCACGGCACGCAGCATGCAGGCACGGCGGGTTGCCGGGGGTGGTGGCGGGCAGCCGGTGCCGCCCTGCCCCTGCATTGCACACGTGCATTGGGCAGTTATACTGCACCGGGGTGGTGCACACGTCGAGTCAGTCTGTGCCTGCACCTCAGACGCCATGCCCAGGCATCCACCAGCACCCACTCACACCCACGTCTGTGCCCCCTGGACACATTGTGCAGCGCCTGGGCGAGGTGGACTTCCCCTTCATCGTGTTCCACTCCGAGAACGACACCATGGTGGACGTGGACGGCTCCAAGGCTCTCTACCTCCGCGCCCAGGCAAGCTGCAGGGCCGGGCAGTTGGGGTGGGGTGTCCAATGGCTGTGCCACAAAGGCACCAAAGCCCTGGCTGCTGGTACAAACCTGCACGTCAACCCTGCTTTTCCGTCCCACTTTGAGCCTGCCCCGGCGCTCCCTTCCCAAACACTGCAGTCCAAGGACAAGACGCTGCGGCTGATCAACAGCTTCTGGCACATCCTGGTGCGGGAGCCGGGCAACGAAAAGATCAACGCCGCCATCTCCGACTGGCTGCTGGAGCGAGCCCAGTGAATCCACTCACCAAGCTGCGCTGCCGCTGCGCGCCACACCGACCCCTGCCATGGACCTGTTGCTGCCATTTGATTCCTGTGACAAAAAGGGAGCCGTGTACCTTGCTCCAGTCGGCTGCCTCCCTGCCACCCCTCAATTCCGTCCTCACTGTCCGCATTCATCCAGCGCTACCCTCTTCTTCTGCTAGCCCACCCCGCCCCATTGGGCCTGTACCACAAAACTTGTGCGCACTGCACTGCCTCTTGTGTTAGTCTTAGCGTTTTGTAGTTCGCAGCTGCACGTTTTGTAACACTACGAGTGTGATTGGAGTACGATGATATGAAATGACCGAGGGGGGGGTAGTAAGGGGGAGGTAGTAAGGGGCAATGAAAATGGAGGTAGTAAGTACAAGTGGATAATCTAATATCTAATAGACTGGTGAACGCAGCCCTGCTGGCTGGCATCAAGCTGTGATGTGTGCAGGCCCTCAGTCGTCCAAGTAGCAGCCCACCTCCACCCCCTCAGCCGCCAGGTATCGCCGCAGCAGCTGCAGGCGCGGCCGCCAGCGCTGCCCCGTCGCGAGCAGCCGGATGCGGCGCCAGCGCCGGTCGCCGCCACCCTCCTCCTCATCCCCGCTGCTGCTGCTGCTGCCTAGCTCATCCGCTGCTTCATCGCCCGTCAATCCTGCTGCCTGCATGCTACTACCGCTGCTGCTCGCTGCCGCTGCCTGCCGCTCTGCCAAGCCTGCCTGCACGTCAGCCTGCTCCGCCTGGCCTAGTATGGAGATGGTCACCTCAAGCGGCTCCGCCGGCTGCTGCTCCGGCCCAGCCAGGCCCAGCCGCTCTGGCCACTCCACCAGGCTGACGGCCTGGCAAGTAGGAGGGTGGCGTGGGAGGGGGGGCAGGTGGACGGCTTGTTCAGCAGCCTGCTGTTGCGCAATGCACCGGTAAAAATCCTGCTGATTCATGAGGACAGCTGGCCACAGCACAGCGTGCATTAAGCGTGCTGCGCTGGGCCCCCTTCCCACCCAAACCCGCCCACCCACGACACCTGAGAGAAGGAGGCGGGCAGGTCGAGGCGGGCCAGGTCGTACCCCTCTGTCAGGCGGTACAAGTCAAAGTGGTGGATGGGCGGGCCTGCAGGGCAGCAGGGAGCAGGAGGGGGAAGAGCAGGCTGTGGGAGGAGCGCGCTTCGTTCGGCGGCATGCACCAACATGGCATTTCTGCATCAAGCTTGGCATGAGATCGTGCGGGCAAGCTCTGCCTGCACACCAACCCTTGTTCAACCGGCTCGACGGCGCACCAGCATGATCGTTGTAGATGTTTTGCAGCAGGAAGGTGGGCGACGGCACAGGCAGCTCCTCGTCGTCGGCCGCGGCACGGATGAAGGCGCGGCTGCAGGGAGTGTGCGGGGTGGGCAAGGCTGGGGTCAGGCACCTTGCGGCTCTAGAAGGTATGTGCATCTCTGTGCAAGCATTGTGTCAACCTGCTTGAAGCGCACAGGAGCGCGCTTAGGAGCCAGTGAGTAAAGAGCAAGAGTGGAGCAAGCAGCGCTTGCGAGCGCCGACTGTCTGCACCTGAAGTAGCTTTTGCCGGCGCCCACGCTGCCATGCAGCAGGTAGCAGTCCGAGGGGTGCAGCTCGCAGGCAAAGAAGGTGGCCAGCAGCTGCGTGGCGGTGGGCGTGGCCGCCACGATGGACAGGGACTGCGCCTCCGGCTGCTGCCGCCGCTCTGGCGGCGGCGGCGCCGCCGCTGCAGCTGCTGCCTCCGACTGCTGCTGTGCAGCCAGCACATGCACCGCTCGTAGCGCTGCACCGTGTTGGCGGGCTGCGGTCGCCGCCAGGCGTGCTCCCCAGGCCGGCAGGAATGCCCAGCGAGCGCACAGCATAGGAGCGGGCGCCAGCCGCAGGCAGACCATGATCATGAGGTTGATGAGTGTGGTGGTGCGCGCAGAATGGCGTTTAAGCAGGGCCCTGCGGAATGGGCCTGCTCTCATGCTCTGCCGTCCTAATGAGGGAGTTGCACGTGTCGGGGGCAATCGGCAGCGTTGCTGTGACCACGCGAGAGCGCTGCGAGTCCAGCAGTCTGCACACACACGAGGGTTGAGGGTTCCGAGCACCCCAACCCCTGAACCGGCGGCTTGCACGAGGCGTCGACATGCAGGCTGTGCGGATCACAAAGGCAGGCTTACCACCAGGGAGGCTTGCAGTGCCTGGGTGCTGCTAGGAGCGACCTGCACGCCGGCGCCGGCGGGCGGCCGCCGCGGCGGTTTGGCCTTGCGGGACCCCGTGCCCTCCTGCTGGGCAAGCTGCAGCCTGCAACCTCTCCCCCAACCTGCACGGATCGCACTTCCTGATGCAGTGACATAACCTTTGCATGGAAAATGCTCGGCATCTGACCTGCCTCTGCAGGCCTGGTCCACCGCCGCACGGCCGGCGCCACACCACCGGCCCTTTCGCACGGCACGACGGCGCCTCTGCGTGGCGGCCACTGCCGCCAACCAGTCCCTGCACAACGACAGCACACGCTGGTGGGGCGAGAAGACACGAGGCACGTCTGATCACCGCGGCAAGCGGTGAGCAGCTGAGCTGATCGTCGCTGTCTGCGCAAAACATCCATGCTCAGGGCTGCCTTTCAGCTGCGCATGATATGATGCCCACAAAGCTTCCCAGAGCCGTCCGTGCCCCTGACCAGTGCGCAATGCGTGGCCCTCGTTCCTGCCACTGTGCTGCAGGCCGCCGCCCACCCCTGAGCTCAGGGAGGTGGTGCTGCCCCTGGCCACAATCTGTGGCGCTGACCTGGACCAGACGACACGGGCGGTTGCCTGCCTGGGGCCTGGCATGCAGCAGGCAAGGGTGGTGTGCACTACGCTTTGTGGCAGTGCGGCTGGAATCAATACAGGGGACAAGATGGAAGGAGAGGCTTGGGTCGGAAGGTAAATCCACTCTTGATATCCATTCTTGCATCTCATTCTGTGGCACAACTCAACAGTGCAGTGCCTTTCTATACTTTACCATCACGTTCCGTAGCTGGCCTGCTGCCGTGCAGGGTTTGCTGAACCACGGGGTGGAGGTTGCAGAGTACCTGCGTGAGATTGGCTGCGACCAGGTGTGGCGGCAGCTCATACATCGCCTGGTTTGGGGCCAGCACTGCTGCCGCTCCGCACAGTTTCAGGCTAGCCAGCCCTGTCAGATGATGCACACTTGCTTGGGCTACTATTGACACATGCCAGCCTGTAGCTGCTGGCTACAGCGCCAACCTACGCTGACTTCTGCCACCCCGCAGGCGCTGTTGGCACGGCTGCTGCGCCGTTGTGTCCCGCTCTTTTGCCAGGAGGTGGACAAGCGGGCTGGCCCGCTGTTCGGCCAGCTGCTGGGCCTGGGACTAACTGGTACCGAGGCGGCGCGCTGCTTCGAGCGGTGGGTGGGCACTGCTCTGCTCTGTGGCGATGGCAGTAGATTGGCCCCCAGCAGCACCAGACAAGTGCGTGACCAACAACGGACAAACACCCACTGCTGCTACCAGAATGATACACTGCCGCAGGTGCCCCATGGCGGGCGCGGTGTCCCACGGCTTTGGCCCCACCATCCTGGCTCTGGAGGACTTGCTGGAGGCGGGCAGCGTGACAGGCCTGAACGGCCGCCGCCTGCTGGCTGACCTGCTCATTGGGCAGCCCACCGCCGCTGCACTCCTCACGCTGCGGCCTGATGAGCTGCGGCAGCGCGCCGACGGCCTGCTGTCGCTGGGGTGAGGGCGTGCAGCAGTGGGCGGCAAAGCACCGGCTGAGCACGCCGGCCTGACGCATTCCCCTGTGTGCTGGTTCGGCAACACACCCTAATCTTATTATAGCTGCTCTCCCTTCCCTGCCCCGTCTTGCTGCAGCCTGTCCATGGCTGAGCTGGTGGCTGCGGTGCACAAGGACGCGCTGCTGCTGACGATGGACCCCGAGGAGCTGCAGGAGCAGGAGGTGGGGGGGGGCGCTCCTGGCTGGGGGCATGGCTGCCTGCTGGTTGCAATGTGGCAGACCACCAGCCTCGCCCCAAGCTTCCCTCAGTGTAGCCAGGGACATATCGCGCCCCTTGACTACCTCCCTGCCAACTCCCCACCCACACCACCGCCGCAACCGTCGCCCCGCAGGCGGTGCTGCGCGAGGAGCTGGGCGCCGACCGAGATGTGTTTGCGTCCATGCTGCTGCTGGAGCCGTCGGCGGTGGTGGAGGGCTGCGCCCACGACCTGCAGAAGCGGGTGACGCGCCTGGTGGAGGTGCGACCTTTGGGCTGGGTGGCTTGGTGTGCGGGGGGAAGTGGCGGCCAGTTTGGGTAGCAAGCTGTAGCGCTTGGCGAGTGGCATCTCAGGCTTGTGCGCAGGCGCAAGAGCGCAAGAGCAAATTTGGCTTGCCCCACTCGCAGGAGCTTGGGCAGCAGGGCGCGCTGGAGACCGTAATGGACATGCCGACCCTGCTGACCGTGGACGACTACTGAGCATGCAATGAAGCACTCGCGAGACGCCGCGAGGGGAAGGGGCGTTGCTAAACAAGATCGACCAAAACACGAAACCCAAAGGAATAGGTCCAATAAGACGATACATGGTTGTATTAAACATGTGAACTTTTGAAGAACGCATGCACCTTCTCTCCCCAAACTGGATTGTTCAATTTCTCACGCTGCCGAGTTTGAGTTCGCTGTGCACTGACCGGTTGTCTTTGTCTTTGTCTAAAAACCTGCTTTATTTTCCTGCCCACTCGCTGACAGTTTTAGCGAGCCTTGATACAGCATGATGCCGTTCTAAATGCACAGGCTTCATCCCGTAAAGATCAACAGAGGAGGCCATGCCGGTAGCCCTGTGCACGGCGCCCAGTGCTGACGAGGCGGCGCAGGCTGGGTGCGTCGGCTGGTGCTGTCGGCTGTCCACCTGTCTATCGCAAATAATTATAAGTTTAGGCACTACAAGCGCGGTAAGAAGGCCTGGGCGGCGATGTCCAACTCGTTGCAGCGCCAGGAGGACCTGTTTCCCGCCGCATCGGGGCCTGAGCTGATAAGGGCGCATCAGAAGGTGGGTCAGGGTACCGCCGACAGCGCGGCAACCATCACACTGCGAGTTGCCAGCCCCGCCGTTGTCACCGCCGCCGCCTGGCGGTGGCCGGGCTGCCATTGGCTACATCCTTGCTGCCAGACCCTCCCAAACTCCCGTTCTTCAACCCGCAGGACGAGCTGTACCAGCAGCAGCTGACCGATGCATGCCACGACGCAGTGCGGCGGGTGCTGGGCCCACGTGCCGCGCTGCGCTGGGCGGCGGAGACCCGCCTGCTCTCCGAGCTGCTCTACCTCAGCCTGACCACCGGGGTGGGGCGGCAGACGCTGGGCGAGGAGTACTGCGACATCCTGCAGGTGGCAGGTGCAGCGGGTGCGCCGCCAGGCGCATCCCGCCGCGGCCTCCTTGTGCTGCTGCAGGCGCTGGGTCCCTACCTGGCGGATCGCTTGGCAGCACCAGCTGATGAAGACGACGGCTTGGCAGCTTGGCGGCAGGCCCAGGCAGCAGCCGCAGCAGCAGCAGGGCGGCAGCAGCAGGACAGTGGGCCGCCTAGCCCGTTGCAGCGGCTGGCGGCAGGGGTGCAGCGGCTACGAGCAGCGGTGGCGGCGGCCGCAGCCCCCGCAGCGGCGCACTTGCCGGCGGCGGGCGCTTTCCTGAGGGACTATGGGCCCACGCTGCTGCGCATCCACCTGGTGCTGTTCTACCTCTATGGCCGCTATTACCAGCCCGCTAAGCGGGCAGCAGGTGGGCAGCAGGCATGGTGTGAAATTGGCTCGGCAGCATTGGGTGGGGACCAAAATATGCGCTGTGGGTATAGAGCTGTTGCCTGCCATGCTGATGTGGCAGCCAAGCTGCAACGCCTGTCCCTCGTCCTTTGCTGTGCCTCCCCTTCACTATGCTCAGCACCGCTGCCACCCACCCACCCACCGCAGGCGTGCGCTACCTGTTCCTGGGGCGGGCGCTGGAGGGGCGGCCCAGCTACCGCGCCCTGGGCGTGCTGCTGCTGGGCCAGCTGGGCATCTCCGGCCTGCTCTGGCTGCTGCGCCGGCACGGCGGCCTCCCCGCGCTGCTGGCTGGCGGCAGGGGCAGCAGGGAGCCAGCGGAAACAGCTGCCTGGTCAGCCCGCGGCGCAGCACTGCTGGGGGAGGATGGCAAGCCGCTGCGGGAGGGCACAGCGGCAGAACCCAGCGGCGCAGCAGCAGGGGATGTGCCAGGCACGCGGCGCTGCCCGCTGTGCCTGTCAGCGAGAGCGTGCCCCACCGCCACGCCGTGCGGCCACGTGTTTTGCTGGCGCTGCATCTGCGACTGGGCCAGCCAGCGGGCTGACAAGCCAGAGTGCCCACTGTGCAGGGCCGAGTTTGCTCCCTGCCAGCTTGTCGTGGTGCGGCATGCTGATTTTTAGAGCCGTTTGCTTTGCACCCCGTTTGCTTCGTCAATGCAAGCAAGCGCGCCTCTGCACTGCCACGCCCAGGCTGGCTGCGAGTCTATAGTTACAGAGGATGGTGCAGGCGCGAGCCGGCGCGGTTTCCAGCGGCGAGCCGGGGAGGAGCAACAGAGAGGGGCTGGTGCTGTGTCGAGAGAGAGTGAATCCAGGGGTCAGGGGCCTAGGGCTGTCATGTGGGGGGGTCAGTTAGCTGCAAAATCGCGGCATGGGCGGTTGGCGGTTGGGTTGGGGGGCGTGAGGGGGAGGGATGGTCTAAACAAGAGAGAGCTGGTGGTTCGCCGCTGGGGCACACGTGGACAAGGACACTAGGGCACAGGCACGCGCACGCAATGGCAGCAAGGCACAGAGTCAAGCTCGCAGATATGAGCGGCGGAGCAGTCAGCAGGGACCGTACAGGAACAGCACAATGGGGGAGGGCGGAAAAATAGGAGACGCAATATCAGGGCGCCGGGCGCAGCACCGCCGGCAGCGTGTACAGGCAGGTACAAGAGGAGGGGGCGAGGGGCGCAGCAGCCCGCCGGCCTCGCCGCGTGTCGCAGCGGCGGGCTAGCTGACTGTGCGGCCGTAGGCCACCCCCGCGATGTACAGGTTCTTGGCCCACTTCTCCTTGACGTGCGTGCTGGGGAAGGCGCTGGTGCGCAGCGTCTCCTGCGTCTCGTCCATCGGCCGCCGCTTGGGCACGCTGCGGGGCGGCGGGAGGGGAGCGGGGTGGGGTGTGGGTCAGGAGGCGAAAGGAGATGAGCGAAGCTGCAGTCGGGGGTGAAAGAATGAGCACTGCGAGGCACCTCCAGCCACTGCAACCAGACTTCCCAACTTGAGCAGCGCTCCCGCACCTGAGCACAAAGGCTGCCTGGTCGGGGGTGGCCGCGCACGAGGTGATGCGGTAGCCCGCGTCCCACCGCCGGTGGATGCCCTCGCTGGGGTACTGGAAGTCCAGCTCCACGCACTGAGGGAGGTGGGGAGGAGGGGAGGGTGGAGGTGGTTGCTGGGAGAGTTGAGGGCAGAGCAGGCACAAGGGCATGCAACGACTTGCATGGGAATGAATGCAGTTTCTCAATTGAGTTGCATTTCAGCGTGTTAGCAGGGACCAGGCAGCAAAGCAGGTCTGTATTGAGCCTGCCCAAGCAGGCGCAGATCGACAGCCAATCGTCCCTCTGCCTGCAGTGCACACCTGGTCCACAAAGCCGGCGTTGCGGCTCATCACCACGGCCCACCGCGAGTGGCTGGTGGCCATGGCCGTCACTGCAAAGGGGACGGGATGGGTGGCAGGGGGCGTTAGCGGCAGCGGTGAAATGGCAGAGCAGGGCGGTTGTTCAGACGCAGACTGCTGCATGCGCACGAGTGCAGTCTATGCTTGCCACCACACCGCACCACACCACGCACCAAAGAAGCCCTCCTTCCACTTCTTGTTGATCCACTTGAAGGGGAAGGAGTCTGCAGGCAGGAGGGCAGGGGTGGGCGCCAGCGTTTCAGTTGGGCGCAGAAACAGGGTGAACCGCACGCACATCCGTCTGCTCAGCTGCTTCCAACAGGCCTGTGCATCCGCCTTCCCCAAACCCAAACGCGACTCCTGCATGCTCACCCGACACCTTGTAGCTCTGCTGCGTGTAGGGCGTGCCCTTGGACATCACCACCAGGCTGCTGCCGGTGGCGGACCCCGCCATGGCGGTGATGTAGTAGCCCTCCTCCCACCGCTCCATGATCCAGTCCTTGGGCAGGAACTGGAGGGGGGGCGGGGGTGGGGTGGAGGGCCGTTGAGTGGGAGGCTGGGGCCATTGAAATGGGAGCAGTAACAGGTTCACGGGCCCAACTTGCAAGTTCAACGGCAGGCATGCAGACCACCCATCCCCAGCGTCAGCCGCCGCCTCCGCGCACCTGGTTGGAGAGGTCGTAGACCTGCTGCGCGAAGCCCGTGCCTGCGTCCATGATGAGGGCCCACAGGTCCTGGCAGCAGGCCACGCTGGAGATGAACAGGCCATCGTCGTTGCCCTTCTCCACGTGCTGCTGCACCCTGTTATTTGCCACGTTGTAGTGGTACCTGCACGCGGCGACGGAAAGGGCGGGCGGAAGGTCGGTTTGAAGGCCCAATAACTGCCTTAATTTTTTCTCCATTTTGCCCCAACCATGGTCAAGGGCAGGGGCAAGTGCGAGGCCCGCGAGCTGGTCAAAATCCCGGCCTCAGCCGCCGCCATGGCGGCGGCCATGGCCTCGGATGGCAGCGCCGGCCGGCCCCAGCGCTCCCGCACCCAGATGCAGCGCTTCCAGCCCCCGCCGCTCTCCGCTGCCAAGTACAAGACCAAGGAGGACCACCAGTCTGACATCATCCGCCCCCCTCTGCGCACCGCTGCTTCATGGGCCGGTGCGCGTTGTACACGGTGATCCACTGCGTGGCGGGCAGGCCCAGCCGTATCCGCTTCTTGGGCGTTGGCAGCTCCAGGTCCGCTGTGTCGCCGCCCTCCCGCCCGCGCTTCTGGCCAACCTGCGCACGAGAACAAAATGCGGCAACAGATGTCAGTTGGTGTTCAGTGGCATGACACATCATGTTGCACAGGGCGCTGCACACTTCAACCAACAGCGGCCAGCCTCAGCACCCCAACTTGCCTTCTGTTCAACTGCATCGCCCACCATCAGCGGCCGCGAGGGGCCCGCAGGCCCGCACAGTGGCTCAAACAGCTCCATGTAGGCCGCGTACTTGGGTTCCTGTGGGTGGGAGGCAGACAGAGAGGCGGCATTTGAAGAGGCTAGCAGGCACGTGAGGTTCACCTCAACTTCACAGCACCACATCATGCAAGCGCAGCAGCAGCCAGACGCCATGCGCAGCCCAGCACACCATCCTCCCACCCACTGCCCCCACACACCTCGTCAAATTTGAGGTTCACCACCGCCTCTGTGAACTGCCGGAAGGGCGGCGGCGTGTAGCGGCACAGCAGCTCCGGGCTGGTGGCCATCTTCTTCTTGCACACCAGGAAGCCCTTGTTGTCGCCCTGGTAGCCCTGCCACGGCAGCCGGCCGCGCAGCAGGAAGAGCAGCGTGTAGGCCAGCGACTCCAGGTCGTCGCGCCGTGATGCCGTGCGCCCCAGGTGCGCGTGCACGCTGCAGTGGGAGCAGTGCAGGGTGGCAGCAAAGGAACTGAGCAGCGAGCGGATGGACAAGCTGGGCAGGGACAGGTCCTGCCTGTCCAGAAGCACTGCTGCTGCGGGAGCAGTCTCCATGCACAACTAAACACATGGGAGCATACAAGTACAAAACATCCAGAGCCATAGCGGCCGCCAGCAGCAGCACGCCGCACCTGGCATAGCGCACGGTGCCGCGGAACACGTCTGGTCGCTGGTCGTACTCCACATGCATGCCGCACACCGCATCCTGCAGGCGCCAGCGCGACAGC
>VFQQ010002788.1_pt1 | contig 18506 bp, 15 predicted proteins | sample 3512341 | NCBI WGS metagenome assembly VFQQ01 (sample SAMN10412373, study PRJNA504923) | tailings metagenome | isolation source: Relicate 2 Philex TSF1 revegetated site | place: Philippines: Tuba, Benguet | collected 2017-08-29 | reverse complement strand
CGTCCAAGCGGCGATAAACGAGATGCCTCTCTTCGAGGCGCGGAATGGCGTTCGTGTGGAGATCAGGCGAGGAGAGCCTCAGCACATGACCCGAAAATCAGATTCGATTTTGGAAAGGATCATGCACCAAATCAAGGCATCGTCCGGCGCAGAGGCGCTGGCCAAACCGGTCTCGAACCACCACAGGAACGAACGCAATTGTAAAAGCGGCAGCGCTCTTGCACGCTGCCATGCGAGTTCTGGGAGAGCTGACGAGACCGGCGGTTACGATGGCAAAGTCGGGAGCCTGAGGCTGATGGCGATGCGGCGTTCTAGCGAGCAGCCTTGATGAGATCAAGCCGTGTTCTTGCGGCTCACTACGACGAACGTCGAACGGGAAAGCGAACTCATCGCCCCCGATTGCACGGGATGACATTCGGCCTATGCTTCGGCGCCTGCCTCAAGGAGCGCGTCCATGACGTTCACGTCCCTTCTCATTTTCGCCGGTGCGCTGTTCGTTGCCGCCGGCTCCCCCGGGCCTTCGATTGCTGCTTTGGTGGCGCGGGTGATTTCGAAGGGGTTCCGTGACGTGCTGCCGTTCCTGCTCGCCATGTGGATCGGCGAAGCGATCTGGCTGTCCTTTGCGGTGTTCGGGCTGGCGGTGGTGGCGCAGAGCTTCCATCTCGCCTTCGTTGCCATCAAATGGCTCGGCGTTGCCTATCTCGCCTACCTCGCCTGGAAGATGTGGACGGCGCCGGTCGAAGCGACCGGAGGTTCATTGCCGAAGGAAGATTCGCCGGTAAGCTTTTCCTCGCCGGCATGGCGGTGACGCTCGGCAACCCGAAGATCATGATGTTCTATCTGGCGCTGTTGCCCACCATCATTGATCTCGCTTCGGTCACCATGCTCGGCTGGATGGAATTGACGGTCACGATGGCCGTGGTGCTGATCGTCATCGACTTCGCCTGGATCCTGGCGGCGGCACAGGCGCGCAGGCTTCTGAAAAGCCCGCGCGCCATGCGAATCGCCAACCGCGTCTCTGCCGGCACCATGGCGGGTGCTGCCGCGGCGATCGCGGCGCGAAGCTGAGTTTTCCTTTCCCTGACCGGGAAGAAGGCTATCTCGCCATTGCGTGGTATTCAGCGTTCGGGCGCATGTCGATGGCAGCGGCGACGCGGTTCGACATATTGAAGAAGGCTGCTGTCGAAGCGATATCCCAGATATCGCGATCGGTGAAACCAACCTTGCGCAAGGCCTCGCGATCAGCCTCGACGATCTTTGCCGGCTGCTCGGTCAGCTTGACCGCGAATTCCAGCATGGCGCGCTGCTTTTCGGTGAGGTCGGCGGCGCGGAAGTTCATCACCATCATCTCGCCGAATGCCGGATCGCCGGACAATTGGCGCACGGCCGCCCCATGCGCGGTCAGGCAGTAATAACAATGGTTGATGGAGGAGACGACGACCGCGATCATCTCGCGCTCAAGCTTGGATAATCCGGAATCGCCGAGCATCAGGTCGTTGTACGTGTCGGTGAAGGCGCGCAGCTTCTTTTCATCGAAAGCGTAGGCCGTGAGCACATTGGGTACGAGGCCGAGCTTTTCCTCACACTTTGCAAAATAGGCCCTGGTGGCGTCGCTCAGTTCCCCCTGGGGCAAATCCAGTGCGGTGATTTTCTCGCTCATCGCGGTCTCCTTTCGCCGGCGCCTGCAAATTTCTTATGCAGGCAGCATTTTTCTTAGGCAGCCGTCAAACCTTTGTCGCCAAAAGGCGATCATCTGCTACGATAGTCGCAATGCAGCCTATGGCGGAGGTAAATCGCATCATGGCCAGCCTGAAGTCCGCAACCAAACCAAAGAAACCGGTGGTGAAGGGAGGCGGAAAAGAAGGTCAAAGGCCAGGGCGGCTGGCGGATCATCTGCTGGCGAGAGCACCATCCGAAGACGTTGCTGCGTATGACGCGGCCGATATCGCCCGTGCCGCCGAACTGGCCGAGAATGCTGTTTCCCGCCATAAGAAGGGCGAAAGCATCGTTGCCATCGATACGGCATCCGGCGTGTCGCGCCAGGGGCGGCCGGTCACGGTCATCACCGTCGTCAATGACAACATGCCTTTCCTGTTCGATTCGATCCTCGGCGAGATCACCGAGGCCGCGGGCGAGCCGACACTGGTTACCCATCCTGTCATCGCGGTCAGGCATTCGAAGGCCGGTGTGACCGAAATCGTCGGAGACGGTGGCCTGGTCAAGGAAGACGCGGGCCTCGACAAGGTCAGCGTCGTGCATGTCCATATCGGCCGGCTTTCGGAAGAGGCGGCCGCAGCGCTTGGTGCGCGGCTGACCAAGACACTGGCGCAGGTACGCGCCGCCGTCGTCGACTGGAAGCCGATGCTGGCACGCCTCGACCAGGCGATCTCGGAATTCCGCTATGCGCCGGTTCCGCTGGACAAGAAGCATGTCGCCGAAGCCATCGCTTTCCTCGAATGGCTGCGTGACGACAATTTCACCTTCCTCGGCATGCGTGAGTTCAAATATTCCGGCGGCGAGAAAAGCGGCAGCCTCGAGCGCGCCGACAAGCCGGGGCTGGGCATTCTTTCCGATCCGGATGTGCTGGTGCTGCGGCGCGGCACCGAGGCGGTGACGACGACGCCCGAAATCCGCGCCTTCCTGCATGGACCGGAACCGCTGATCGTCACCAAGGCCAACGCCAAGTCGGTGGTGCACCGGCGCATCTATCTCGATTACATCGGCATCAAGACCTATGACAAGAACGGCAAGCTGGCGGGCGAGCTGCGCATCGTCGGCCTGTTCACCTCGACCGCCTACACGCGCTCGGTGATGAAGATCCCTTATCTGCGTTCCAAGGCGGAAACGGTGATCGCCAAATCCGGCTTCAATCCGGACGACCATTCCGGCAAGGCACTGATCAACGTGCTGGAAAGCTATCCGCGCGACGAACTGTTCCAGGTGCCGATACCCACCTTGCGCAAACATGCGGAGGCCATTCTCGGCCTGATCGAGCGGCCGCGCGTGCGTGCGCTGGTGCGCGCCGACCAGTTCGACCGCTTCGTCTCCATCCTCGTTTTCGTGCCGCGTGACCGCTACGACAGCGTCGTACGCGAGAAGATGGGTGCGTATCTGAAGACTGTTTTCGATGGTCGTTTGTCGGCTTATTATCCGGCCTTTCCCGAAGGCGGCCTGGCCCGCGTGCATTTCATCATCGGCCGCTCAGGCGGCAAGACGCCGAAGGTCGAGCAGGAAACGATCGAGGCGGCGATCCGCGATATCGTGCGCACCTGGGAAGATGCGCTGGCGGAGGCCGCCGAGGCCGGCGGCAACGATCCGGCTTTGAAGGCGATCGCCGCGCGGTTCCCGGAAAGCTATCGTGATTCCTTCTCGTCGGCGGTGGCGCTGGTCGATGCCGAACGCATCGCGAGGATCTCCGCGGAGAACCCGATCGACATCGACTATTACCGTGACGCCGGCCAGAAGCCCGAGCAGGCTTCGCTGAAGATCTATCATCACGGCAGTCCGGTGGCGCTGTCGCGGCGCGTACCGTTGCTGGAAAACACCGGATTCCGGGTCATCAGCGAGCGCACCTTCGAGATCGACAAGGAGGACGGCAACCGCGTTTTCATCCACGACATGGAGCTGGAGAACGCCTACGGCCAGCCGATCGACCTCGCCGACGAGGGGAAGCTGTTCGAGGATGTGTTCCTGGCGGTGTGGCGCGGCGACGTCGACAATGACAGCTATAACAGCCTTGCCCAGACAGCCGGGCTGAAGGCAACGGAGATCCTGGTGCTGCGTGCCTATGGCCGCTATCTGCAGCAGGCTGGCATTCCGCAGAGCCAGGACTTCATCGCGGCGACGCTGAATCGCTATCCCGACATCGCCCGGGGCCTTCATGCGCTCTTCGTTGCGCGGCATGGTGCGGATGCGGCGGGCGAAGGCATCACCACGGCCAAGCACCTCAAGGCGAAGATCAAGGACGCGCTGGAGGATGTGCCCAGCATCGACGACGACACCATCATTCGCCGCTACCTCAACCTGATCGAGGCGACGCTGCGGACCAACCATTTCGTGGATGGCAAGAAGGAGCGTGGCCAGTCGCTGGCGATCAAGCTCGACTCGCGGGCCGTCGACGGATTGCCGGAACCCAGGCCATGGCGCGAGATCTTCGTGTACGGCTCCGAGGTGGAAGGCGTGCATCTGCGTTTCGGCGCGGTGGCGCGCGGCGGCCTGCGCTGGTCGGATCGTGCCCAGGACTACCGCACCGAGGTGCTGGGCCTTGTGAAGGCGCAGCAGGTCAAGAACGCGGTCATCGTGCCGGTCGGCGCCAAGGGTGGCTTCTATCCGAAGCGCCTGCCGCCGGCCAATCAGCGCGACCTGTGGTTCGAGGCCGGCCGTCAGGCCTATATCAACTTCGTTTCCAGCCTGCTGTCGATCACCGACAACATCGGTATCGACCATGTCGTGCCGCCGGCCGGTGTGGTGCGTCATGATGCCGACGATCCGTATTTTGTCGTCGCGGCCGACAAGGGCACGGCAACCTTCTCCGATACCGCCAATGCAATTTCGGAAAAGCACGGCTTCTGGCTGGACGACGCCTTCGCTTCGGGCGGTTCTGCAGGCTACGACCACAAGAAGATGGGCATCACCGCCAAGGGTGCCTGGGAAGCGGTGAAGCGGCATTTTCGTGAAATGAACCGCGACATCCAGACCTCGCCGTTCACGGTGGTCGGCGTCGGCGACATGTCGGGCGACGTGTTCGGCAACGGCATGCTCCTGTCGGAACAGACCAAGCTGATCGCGGCCTTCGACCATCGCGACATCTTCATCGATCCGGAGCCGGACGTGGTGGCCTCCTTTGCCGAGCGCAAGCGCATGTTCGCCCTGCCGCGTTCGAGCTGGCAGGACTACGACAAGTCGAAACTGTCCAAGAACGGCGTCATCGTCTCGCGCAACCAGAAGTCGATCACGCTGCCGGCGGAAGCTGCTGCAGCGATCGGCCTTGCCAAGTCGACTGCGACGCCGGCCGAGATCATGACCGCCATCCTCAAGGCTCCGGTCGATCTGCTGTGGTTCGGCGGCATTGGTACCTACGTGAAGGCGGTCTCGGAGACCAACCAGGATGTCGGCGACCGCGCCAACGACCCGATCCGCGTCAATGCGATCGATCTGCGCGCCAAGGTGATCGGCGAGGGTGCCAATCTTGGCGTCACCCAGCGGGGCCGTATCGAGTTCGGACTGGCTGGCGGACGCAACAATTCGGACGCCATCGACAATTCCGGCGGCGTCAACTGTTCCGACGTCGAGGTCAACATCAAGATCGCGCTGGCATCGGCGATGCGCAAGGGTTCGCTGGCGCGGCCGGCGCGCAACAAGCTGCTGGCAGAGATGACCGATGAAGTCGGCAATCTGGTGCTGTCAAACAATTACGAGCAGACGCTGGCACTGTCGCTCGCCCGCAAGCGCGGGCTGGCCGACATCGCGCATCAGGGCCGCTTCATGGCCGCGCTCGAAGCGCGTGGCCTGCTCGACCGCGCCGTCGAGACGCTGCCGTCGCCGGCGGCGCTTGCCGAGCGCGAGGCGCGTGGCGAACCATTGACCCGGGCCGAGCTCGGGGTTCTGCTTGCCTATGCCAAGATCGTGCTGTTCTCGGACATCGTTGCCTCGGATGTGCCGGACGACGCGCATTTCAACACCGACCTGACCGGCTACTTCCCGGAACGGATGGTCAAGAAGTTCAACGAGGAGATCCATGGTCACCGGCTGCGGCGCGAGATCATTGCCCGTGTTGTCGCCAATGACCTGGTCAATCGCGGCGGCCCATCCTTCACCAACCGGCTGATGGAAGCGACCGGACGCAGCGCGGCCGACGTGGTGCGGACCTTCGCGGTGATCCGCGACGGCTTCGGCCTGCCCGCGCTCTACAACGAGATCAACGCACTCGACAACAAGATCGACGGACAGGTGCAGATCGATCTCTATCAGATCGTAAGCCGGCTTATCTTCGTGACGGCGGGCTGGTATCTGAAGAACGACGCCGGCACCGCGCCGCTCAGCCAGCGCATTGCCGAACTGCAGGAGGCCCGCAAGGCACTCGAGCCGAAGCTGGTGTCGCTGCTGTCGGATTTCTCGCGCGAGCGGCTGGAGGAGAAGCGGCACGGCCTGTTCAAGGTCGGCACGCCCGACAAGCTGGCGGAACGGCTGGCTCTGGCCGATGTCGCCGAGCTGATCCCGGACATTGCGCTGACATCGCGCCTCGCCGGATCGGATATCGTCGCGGCGGCGAAGGCATTCTTTGCCGTGAGCGAGGCCTTCCGCATTCCCCGCATCGAGGAAGCCGCGCGATCGGTGACACCGCCGGACTATTACGACCAGTTGGCGCTGTCGCGTGCCACCGACACGATCGGCGCTGCACGGCGCGGCATCGCGGTGGCGGCACTTACGCAGCACGGCAAGGCAGCCGACCCGGTCGCGGCCTGGCTGGAAGCCGGCGGCGAACGCATTGCACGCGTGCGTGAACGGCTGCAGGCCCTGACGGAAGGGGGCGACATCACGGTGTCGCGTCTGTCCGTCGCCTCAGGCCTGATGAGTGACCTGATCGGGGCTTGATGCCCGATTCCGGTCTTTGGTCTGACCCGATCCGCAGCCTGGAAGCTTCGAGCTCTAGGCTGCGAGCCGGCTTCTCGACAGGCCCTCGCGAATGTGGCGGGCAAGCTCGAGCGTCGCAGGGGCCGCATCGCGGGTTGGCAGATGCAGGTTGATCGCGAAGGACGGCAGCGGCGGCAAGCCGGCTTCTGCGGGCAGGATGTCGAGATGTGACGGCACGGTGAAAGCAAGCCATGCCGTTATCGCCAGATCCGTTGTCACTGTGGCGGTGGTGGCATCGATGCTGCCGTTCTCGAACACGGTGCGCCATTCGCGATCCTGATTGTGCAGGGCTGCCAGGACCGCGGGCCTGAAAGCACAGGTTTCGGCCACCATCGAAACCGGAAGCGGTGTCTTCAGATGTGCGACACCGCCCCTGGCGCCGACCCAGACCAGGCGGTCGACGGCGAGGCACTCGCCTTCCGAAGTGCCAAGCGGCGTCTCGACCAGAGCCAGATCGATCTCGCCCCTGGCCAGCGCATGCGTGAGATCGGGCGAGGATGCGCAGAGCAGCGAAATCTCGACCTGCGGGAAGGCGTCCGCGAAACCCTTCAGAACAGGCGCGATGAGTGGACCGGCCAGATCGAAAGGCACGCCGAGCCGGACTGGTCCTTCGACGCGACGTGCCGTCATGTCGGCCCAGATTTCGTCGTTGAGGCCAAGCAGCCGTCTTGCCTTGCCTTGCAGGCGCTCTCCGGCGCTTGTGAGCCGCAGCCCGCGCCGGTCACGCGAAAACAAATCATGGCCCAAGGCTTGTTCCAGCCGAGCGATCTGCTGGCTGACGGCGCTTTGGGTGAGGTGCAGGGCATTGCCCGCAGCCGTCATGTTGCTGCGCTCGGCGACGGCGAGGAAGGTTCGGATCAAGGCAAGGTCGAGATTGCGGGTCATAGCCATCATTATGAATGCTAATGACGTATATAATCAACATGCGTTTCTCTAATGGTGTGTCCGGCGCTAGCTAGGAGCTTGCCGCTGTCGCCTGGAGACGCCCATGTCGCCCGAAACCATTCTGCCACTGGTCATCTTTGCACTGGTCTCGTCCGTCACGCCGGGCGGGGCGACGACGATGGCGACCGCGTCGGGTGCGCATTTCGGCTTCCGCCGTTCGATCCCGCTGATGGTGGGCATCGCCGCCGGGCTGGCCAGCATGGCCGCCGCCGCCGCCGCCGGTCTGGCCGGCGTTCTTGCGGCGTTACCGTCACTGCAGCTTGCCTTGAAAGCAGTCGGCTCGGCCTATCTTTTGTGGCTCGCCTGGAAGGTCGGTTCCGCCGGTGCGCCACGCCTCGATGCCGATCTGGCGCGCCCGACCAGTTTTGTCGGCGGGGTCTGGTTGCTGTGGTTCAATCCGAAGGCCTGGGCGATGACCTTGGGGGCGGCGGCCTCCTTTGCCACGCTGGCCAGCGGCCCGGCCCAGCTGAGCATTCTGCTGGCTCTCGCCTTCGGCTTTGCCGCCTCCGTCTCGGTGTCGCTCTGGTGCACTGCCGGCACACTGATGGCACGGCTGATACGCACCGAAGCTCAGTGGCGTGGTCTCAACATGGTGCTCGGCGTTTTGCTCGCGCTTTCGATCGTACCGATGTGGCTGTGAATCTGATGATAGATATGCGCACAAACGAGCGGGTCGGCTTCATCGGCCTTGGCGTGATGGGGCAACCCATGGCGCTCAACATGGCGCGCGCAGGCGTGCCGCTTTTTGTATGGAACCGGTCTTCCGGGCTCTGCGAACCACTGCAAGCAGCGGGCGCAAGCGTGGCGACAAGCGCCAGGGAAGTCTTTGCCAGGACGCGCATCGTCATCCTGATGCTGGCCACCGAGCAGGCGATCGATGCGGTGCTGGCGCGCGACACGGCCGATTTCTCCACCCACGTGGCAGGCCATGTCATCGTGCATATGGGTACGACCTCGCCGGGTTATTCGCGCGAGCTGGAGGCGGATATCCGTGCCGCCGGCGGCCAATATGTCGAGGCGCCGGTCTCGGGTTCTCGCAAACCGGCGGAAGCGGGGCAATTGGTGGCCATGCTGGCCGGCGAGGCCGCGGTCGTGGAGGAGGTCGAGCCGCTGATGCGACCGATGTGCCGGGAAATCGTGCGCTGCGGCGCGGTGCCCAAAGCTCTTCTGATGAAGCTTGCGGTCAACATCTTCCTGATCACAACGGTGACGGGTCTGGCCGAGTCCGTCCATTTCGCCGAGCGGCATGGGCTGGACCTTGCACGCCTGACGGCTGTGCTCGATTCGGGCCCGATGGCGAGCGATGTCTCACGCATCAAGCTGGCAAAGCTGGTTGCCGGTGATTTCAGCGTACAAGCAGCGATTACCGACGTCTTCAAGAACAACCGCCTGATAGCCGAGGCGGCGCGCGAGGCGAAAGTCGCCTCGCCTTTGCTCGATGTCTGTCACGTGCTCTATGGTGAGACCGAGGCGCTGGGCCTCGGTCAATCCGACATGGCTGCTGTCGTCCGCGCGATCGAACAGCGCACCATGGCGGTGCGGAACACCTGATGGGCACCCGCGCGCCTTCACGCTGGCGTCGCGGGATTTCAGCATCTGTCGACTGTGCTGCAGCCGCACGATCATCGGCCTCTTCCCGCAAGGTCACGGCACCAGGCAGGTTTCAGGTCTTTGCAGTGCAGTCAAAAACGTGCAGACATGGGCCACCGCGAACGGGACAAAGCGGTGGAGGACAGATGAGCGACGTGACCATGCAGCGCGCCTCCGGGCGCGGCATCTGGGGCTGGATGTTCTTCGACTGGGCGGCGCAGCCCTTCTTCACGGTGGTCACAACCTTCATCTTCGGCCCCTATTTCGTCTCACGCCTGTCGGCGGACCCTGCCATGGGCCAGGCGGTCTGGGGCTACGGGCTGGCCGCGGCGGGGTTGGTGATCGCGGTGCTCTCGCCGATCCTCGGTTCGATCGCCGACCAGACCGGGCCACGCAAGCCGTGGATCGCTTTCTTCGCCACGATCAAGATCGTCAGCCTGATGCTGCTGTGGTTCGCTGCACCGGGATCGAACCTTTTCCTGATCGTGCTGTTCTTCTCGCTGGCCTCGGTGGCGGCGGAATTCTCGACGGTCTTCAACGATTCGATGATGCCGCGCCTGGTGCCCAAGGCGGAGATCGGCAAGATCTCCAACATCGCCTGGGGGCTCGGCTATCTCGGCGGCATGGTGGCGCTGATCTTCGTCGTGGCGCTGATGGCGGGCTCGCCGGAGACCGGCAAGACGATCGTCGGCCTCGACCCGATCTTCGGTCTCGATCCCAGGCTCGGCGAGGACGCCCGCGCCACCGGACCATTGTCGGCATTGTGGTATTTCATCTTCATCCTGCCGATGTTTTTCTTCACGCCGGACGCGGTGAAAGGCATCCCGGTGGGGCCAGCGGTCAAGCAGGGTCTGGCAGAGCTGAAATCGACGCTTGCGGAAGTGCGCAAGCGTGTCGGCATCTTCCGTTTCCTCGTCGCGCGCATGATCTACCAGGACGGCGTCAACGCGCTGCTGTCCCTCGGTGGCGCCTTCGCAGCGGCGATGTTCGGCTGGTCGATCACCGAGATCGGCGTGTTCGGCATCATCCTGAACGTTGTTGCCATCCTGGGCTGCTGGGTCGCGGCGCGGCTGGATACCGGGCTCGGGTCGAAGGTCGTGGTGATGATCTCGCTGGTGCTGCTGACCATCGCTACGGTCGGCATCATCTCGACCGGGCCTGGCTATACGCTGTTCGGCTGGCTGCAGCTTCCCGGCGTTGATTCGGGCGGCTTGTTCGGCACACCGGCCGAGAAGGCCTATATCGTCTACGGCCTGCTGATCGGCGTGGCTTTCGGACCGGTGCAGGCGTCGTCGCGCTCCTACATGGCGCGCAGCGTCACGGCAGAAGAGTCCGGCCGCTATTTCGGCATCTATGCGCTGGCCGGGCGGGCAACCAGCTTCCTGGCGCCGTTCCTGATCGCCACCGTCACCGCGACCACCGGTTCGCCACGTCTCGGCATGGCGATGATCATCCTGTTCCTGGTCGGGGGCATGATAATCCTTGCCGGTACGCCTTATCCGGCCGACAGGAAGGAAGGCTAGGCAGCAACTTCCTGTCTTGCCCGGCGAGCAGCGGAACTCTGGTTCGGCAGCGCGCCACCCGCGCTACCTTCCCGGCGAACGAGGAGAGGCGAGGGTTAGTGCCGGAAATGCCTGATCCCGGTGAAGACCATGGCGATGCCGTGGTCGTCGGCTGCCTTGATGACATCGTCGTCACGCATGGAGCCGCCGGGCTGGATGACTGCCGTGGCACCTGCTTCGACGGCGGCAAGCAAACCGTCGGCAAAGGGGAAGAAGGCGTCGGAAGCGACGACCGAACCCTTGGTCAACGGCTCTGCGTGACCGGCTGCTTCCGCGGCGTCGAGGGCCTTGCGCGCCGCGATGCGCGAGGAGTCGACACGGCTCATCTGGCCGGCGCCGATGCCGACCGTGGCGCGGTCCCTGGCATAGACGATGGCGTTGGATTTTACATGCTTGGCGATGCGGAAGGCGAATTTGAGGTCAGCCATTTCGGCTTCGCTCGGCGCGCGCCTGGTGACGACCTTGAGATCGAGATCGTCGACCACGGCATTGTCGCGGTTCTGCACCAGCAATCCGCCGGCCACTGATTTTACGATCGTGCCGGTCTGGCGCGGATTGGGGAGGCCGTCGGTGACCAGCAGGCGCAGGTTCTTCTTGGCGGCGACGATCGCCGCAGCTTCTTCGGACACATCGGGCGCGATGATCACCTCGGTGAAGGTCTTGACGATTTCCTCGGCAGCCTCGGCATCGAGCAAGCGGTTCAGGGCGACGATGCCGCCGAAGGCCGAGACCGGATCGCAGGCCAGAGCCTTGAGATACGCCTCCCTGAGTGTCGCGCCTTCGGCCACGCCGCAAGGGTTGGCATGTTTGATGATCGCGACCGCGGCAATACGGACCGGGTCGAACTCACCGGCCAGTTCGAAAGCCGCATCGGTGTCGTTGATGTTGTTGTAGGACAGTTGCTTGCCCTGCAGCTGGCGCGCCGTGGCAACGCCCGCGCGCCTGTCGCCATTGACATAGAAGCCCGCTGACTGGTGCGGGTTTTCGCCGTAACGCATGACGTTTTCCAGACGTCCGCCGAAAGCGCGCCATGTCGGCTGCTCGATCTTCAGTTCCTCGGCGAACCAGCCGGAGATCGCGGCATCATAGGCAGCCGTGCGGGCAAAGGCTTTTGCCGCGAGCCGCTTGCGGAAATCCAGCGGCAGCGCGCCACTATTGGCGGCAAGCGTTTCCAGCACCGCGGCATAGTCTTCGGGTTCGGTGACGATGGCGACGTAGGCATGGTTCTTGGCCGAGGCGCGCACCATGGCCGGACCGCCGATGTCGATGTTCTCCACGATCGCGGCGTAGCCAGCGCCGGAGGCGCGGACTTCTTCGAACGGGTAGAGATTGACCACGACCAGGTCGATCGGCTGTATAGCGTGGTCGCGCATGGCGGCGGCATGTTCCGGATCGTCGCGTACGCCGAGCAGAGCGCCATGCACCGAGGGATGCAGCGTCTTGACGCGGCCGTCCATGATCTCGGGGAAGCCGGTCAGTTCAGACACGTCGCGCACGGTTATGCCGGCAGCGGCGATCGACTTGGCGGTGCCGCCGGTCGAGACCAGTTCGACCCCGGCCTTGGCAAGTGCCGCCGCGAAGTCGATGAGGCCGGTCTTGTCGGATACGGAGAGCAGCGCGCGACGAACGGGAACGAGGTCCGGCGCGGGAATGTTCTTGGCGGCAACGGCCATGGCTGGCGGCCTTTCTGCGGGCTGAAGAAGATGGTCCGCGCCGTAGCACACGGAGGCTCAAAATCAAGCAGAGTCAGCGTCGGAAAGCGTGCCGCGCACAAACTCACGCAGAGAGCGCGTCCATCTTGTCACGCCAGAAGGACAGGCGTTCCTTCAGCGCAGCGCCTTCGGGGTGGGAATCGTCTTCGAAGCGCTCGAGTACCTCGATGGCGATGGCGTCCTGGCCATGACGGTTGTATGCCGCCTGCAACCCGGCCGCGCGATGGCTGCCCAGCCGAAGCGTGAACCACAACCGGTTCGGCATTGCGTCGAGATCCGGCGAATGCCCGACCCAGCGCTGATCCGTTTCAGCACAGATCAGCCCATAGATCCCTGCCCGGACATCCCGTTTCTTGTAGGCCGCTACGGCGGCCTTCCTGTCTATGCTCATGTTGGAAACCTTTCGGGCGGCATGTAAGTGCAACGCCCGGCAATGTCAATTATACCCGGGTAATATTTGACATTGCGGGCGAAGACGCTATGAAGGCTGACCAAGGAGAATCCTGATGCCTTTGTCTCTGACTGCCGCCAGCACCGCATTCGACGGCGATCGCCGCCTCGCCGACGGACTGCTGGTCGAAGTGGCGCTTGCCGTGAAAGCGCACGAAGGCGCCGCGCCCCTGCTGGTCTTCGATGACGCTACAGGCGCGGTCATCGATCTCGACCTGCGTGGCTCGGATGCGGAGATCCTTGCACGGCTCGCCGCGCGGTTTCCATCGCTCCCCTCGGCCAAAGCCGCTGCTGAAGACCTGCCCACGGCGGAAGGGTCGGATACCGCAACACGCGGCCGGGGCAGGCCGAAGCTTGGGGTGATCGCACGCGAAGTCACCCTGTTGCCGCGGCAATGGGAATGGCTGGCGGCACAGCCCGGCGGGGCTTCGCAGACATTGCGCCGGCTGGTCGATAGCGCGCGCCGCGCGGATGGCGATGGAAGCGCCCGGCGCAACCGACAGGAGGCCGCCTATCGTTTCGTCTCGGCCATGGCTGGAAACCTGCCCGGCTTCGAGGAGGCATCGCGAGCCTTGTTTGCCAACGATCCGGAAGGGTTCACACGCGAAATCGCAAGCTGGCCGACCGATATCAGGGCGTATGCCCTGAAGCTTGCAGGGTACGCGGACACCTGATGTCGGAGCGCCGCGATCAGGTCCTTGAGGCAAAGCCGGCCGTGCCGGTGCGCACGAACTGCCAATGCACTTCCGCTTGCGTCGATGCGTGGAAATGCAGCACGATCTGCCGGCTGCGACGCGGCCCGACGATACCGGCGAAGAAAATCGATTCCTCGACCTCGGGCTGTACCTGCGGCGAGGTGAACACCCAGATGTCGCCACCCTCGGCGGCAATCACGAGCCGGTCGTGCTCGTCGCGGAACAGGCTGGCGTCGGGGTGGATATGGAAGCGGACAGCGACGCCGTCGCGACCATCATTGCGGATCGCACTGTTCCCGGCTTGCAGGAAACGGTCGCGGCCGGTGAGGACATTGCCGTTTGCCGACAGCACGACTTCGCGCTCATGCAGGATTCCGAAGCGCTGCGCATAGCCATCATGCCGGGCGACGAAGCCCTGGCGGCCGCTGTCGTCGAGCCGTTCGCTCGAGACTTTGCGCGGACCTCCGAGCAAGGGTGAGCCCGGCAGGCCGCCGAGCCGCATCGACAGGGCGAAACGCGCGGAAGATGTGTCGTTGAGCGTTGCCGTGGAGTGCGCGGCGGTGGCCCGTGCCAGCGGGCGGAATTCGGCGGCGCCGTAGGTGTCCACCCCGGCATTCACGATGTAGTGCTGGCGGCCCGACGACAGTTCGAACGACAGGCAGCCGGCATGGGCGGAATTGGAAACATCGATCGGCGGTGGTGTGCCCGTATCTGCAATCACCGTGACGTCGCCCATGGCCAGCCGCTCGTAGCCGGAATAGGGCGCATGCAGCAAAGGGGCGCCGGCGGTGTCGTCATGGCGCAGGATCGCGGCAATCCGGTCCTGGATGGTGGCACCCATGCCGTTGAAGCGGGCGAGGCTGCCGTCATGGTGGCGGAAGAAACGCAGCGCCGGCAGCATTCGGTCGATGGCGTTGATCAACGCCGCCGGCGGTGTCTCGGCCTGATTGGCGTAGGTCTGGCGCAGTGGCAGGAGATCGGCCAGGATCTCCAGGACGGTCAGCGGATTGCGCGAGATATGACCGCCATCGGGAAGGATCTGGCGGTCGAGCTCCTCGCCGAGATTGCGGGTGGCCGAGCGTAGCGCCGAGGCCGGCGCGGGCAGGGACAATGCCGCAAAGGCGAGAGCGACGCGGGCGCGCAGCCTGTCCTTGCCATCGGGCATCTCGCGCGCCAGCGAACGCAGGTAGCGAATCTGCACGGCCAGCGTTTTCAGGAAGGCGCGGTAGAATGGAAACTCGGCCCCTTGCAGGACGATGGAGGAATGCTGCTGCCAGGCGATGATGCGCTTGGCCGTGGTGGCCGGTTCCCAGGCCGGGCCTGCGATGCGATTGCCATGCTGGGCGATCCAGTCGGAGACCAGCGCGCGGGCATTGGCGGCGGCAAGATCGGTTCCGGCGGCACGCATGTGGCGAAGCCAGCGGAAACCATGCAGTGAGCGCACCCAGCCATCATGAGCGACGTCGATCTGGAATGGCGACAGGCCTCCGGTCTCGACCAGATGGCCAGAGAGCGGGAAACGGCCATAGTAGATCTCATGCGCGATCTGCGGATCGGCCAGCCTGAGATCGGGCGGCGCGATCAGCACGCGTTCAGGTGTGCGACCGGAATAGCGCCAGCGATAGACAGGCCCGGCGCGCAGGCGCCGGCGCGCCTTGCGCCAAAATTCCTTTGCGACGAGCGTCCACAGACGCGTCGTATCATCGGCAGCGAGTGCCAAAAACCACCTCGATTTGTCCCGTCCGCCCGCCTGAATTATAGGATTCAACTATATTCTTGAAAGCGAATTCGGCGGGAAGCCCACAGATCAGGGTTAAGCCAGACCTTTTTGGGGTATTTTGCCGCGACACGATTTGCAGAGTGCGGACTGTCAATCCGTTCTGCGCAGGCGGGCAGCAAAGAAGCCGTCGAGGCCGGACAACGTCGGACTGTCCAGGCTGAAGCCTGCAGGTGTGGTGCGTAGCGTGCCCTTTGGCGTCACGAAAGAGGCGATGCCCGGTATCTCGTCCGGCCGGACAGGATCGTCAACAACACCCTTCGCTTCGGACAGGAAGGCATCGTGGAGATCCTCTCCTTCGAGCGGATCGAGCGAGCAGTTGGAAAAGACAACGCGACCGCCAGGCTTCAGCAGCGTGACGGCTTTCTCCAGCAATCGACGCTGCAGGTTGGCAAGCTTGTCGATGTCGGCGAGCGTCTTGGTCCAGGGTACGTCGGGGTGACGGCGCACCGTGCCGGTGGAAGAGCAGGGCGCGTCCAGCAGAACGGCATCGAAAAGCTCGGCGGGGCTGTAGTCGAACAGGTCTGACTGGATGACCTCGGCGTTCATGCCCAGCCGTTCGAGGTTCTGCCTCAGCCGCGCCAGTCGGCTTTTCGATGTGTCGACCGCCGTTACTTTTGCGCCAGCCAGGATGAGCTGTGCCGTCTTGCCACCGGGGGCCGCGCAAAGGTCGGCAACACGTTTGCCGGTGATGTCGCCGAAAAGCCTTGCCGGGAGCGCGGCGGCTGCATCCTGCACCCACCAGGCGCCTTCCGCGAAGCCTGGCAACTCGGTGACAGGCGCGGGCAGCTTCTCCACCCGAACCGTGCCTGTCGGCAGGACGATGCCACCGAATCGTTGCGCCCACAGTGCCGGGTCGGCTTTCACCGTGAAGTCGACCGGTGCTTCCAGCCGATGCACGGCGAGGATCGCATCGGTCGTCTCCTGACCATAAGCGTCGCGCAACCGTTGCTCGAACCATGCCGGCGCATCATCGGTCGCGGCGAGAGCCTGCGGCAACTCGACATCCTTGGTGCGGACCAGAGCGCGCAAGACACCGTTGACGAGACCGGAAAAGCGTGTGGTGCGCGGATCGGCCTTGGCATGGGTGACAGCGAGGTCGACGGCAGCACTGTCGGGCACATCCAGGAACAGTATCTGCGCGGCCGCGACATGCAGGATGTGCGAAAGCGTGGTGGCGTTTGCTGGCAGCGGCTTTTCCAACCGGCGGGAGAGCAGGCCGGCAATGGTCATGCGGTGGCGGAGCGCGGTTACCAGAATGGCGCGCACCAGTGCGCGGTCGCGCCCGTCAAGCGCCCGATACTGCGGATGGCCGTGCTCGTTGTCGGTCAGTCCATCGAGGGGAGTGCGGGCATCGACGACCGCAGCCAGCAGTCGCGCCGCTGCCTGACGTGCGGCAAGGCCGGGTGCCTGCGGTGCATTGTCGGAACGATGAGGCGATGGCTTGCGGGCAGCCTTGCCAGCTTGCGTCACTGCCATGGACCTTTCGGGCCGGACGGGTTGCGGCCCCAGGGATTGGATTTCGGCGCTTCCGGTTGCTCGCTTTCGCCGGAGGAAGGCTCGGAGGCGCCCCAGGGGCCGGCCGAATCGATCTGGCCATGGCGTGGCGAAGCTGCCGCTTCGGGACGCGTCGCTTCGCCGGCCTCGCGGGCCTGGCCCATTTGCACCGCAAGCGCCTGCAAGGCAGCGATGCGGTTTTCCGTATTCGGATGGGTGGAGAAGAGGTTGTCCATGCGCTCGCCGGAAAGCGGATTGATGATGAAAAGATGCGCGGTGGCGGGATTGCGTTCGGCATCGTCGTTGCGGATGCGTTCGGCGCTGCGCGCGATCTTGTCAAGGGCGGAAGCCAGCCAGAGCGGATGACCGCAGATTTCCGCGCCGCGCCTGTCCGCCTCATATTCGCGGGTGCGGCTCACCGCCATCTGCACGATCATGGCAGCGAAAGGCGCAACGATCATCGCCACCAGCACGCCGATGAAGCCGAGCGGATTGTTGTTCTCGCGGTTGCCGCCGAAGAAGAAGGCGAAATTGCCGAGCATGGAAATGGCACCGGCAAGGGTTGCCACGATGGTCATGGTAAGCGTGTCGCGGTGCTGCACATGGGCAAGCTCGTGCGCCATCACGGCTGCGACTTCCTCATGCGACAGGCGCTGCAGCAGCCCGGTCGAGGCCGCAACTGCGGCGTTCTCCGGGTTGCGGCCGGTGGCGAAGGCATTGGGCTGATCGGTGTCGATCAGGTAGACACGCGGCATCGGCAGGCCGGCATTGGTGGCAAGGCTCCTCACGATGGCATAGAATTCCGGCGCGCTGCGCTCGTCGACCTCGACGGCGTGGTTCATCGACAGCACCATCTTGTCGGCGTTCCAGTAGCTGAAAAAATTGGTGGCGATTGCGATGACCAACGCAATCATCATGCCGCCGGAGCCGCCGATCAGGTAGCCGACACCCATGAACAGCGCCGTCATGGCGGCCAGAAGCATGGCTGTGCGCATCGTGCTCAAATGTTTCTCCATCGCCTCGTAAGGGTCGATCCCTCGCCCTTGTTTCGCTATATGATGGTAAGAAGCCCAAGCTGTTTCAATCCACTGGAAGAAAAGCATGTCGGACGAAAACCGCAAGCCGAACGAGATGCCGGGCGAAGCAGGCCAAGATAAGGCGCTGTCGCCGGCGGCAGAACGGGCACTGGCCGAAGCCGAAATCCGCCGCCGGGCCTATCGCCAGGCCGAGGCAGCCCTGCCCAGGGAAATCGGCGGTCGTGGCGGCAACGATCCCAATCGTTATGGCGATTGGGAAGTGAAGGGCCTGACCAGCGATTTCTGACGCGGGCTCGATCTCGACGCCGCACGGTTTTCCCGAGGCTGATCCGCCGGTGGAACCGATACAGTCGCCGATGCTAAATTAGTGTTCTATAACGCTAATTCTCAACGCGGCCGTAACTTTACCCGGCATTTACCTTCGTTAGCGTTTTGGGGCTCGGAAAAGCCAGGCCTTTACCAAGCACTCACCAATCTTGGTCCAGATGCCGGCCCATCCGGCAGGAAACCCGCATTCGAGATACGGGTTCCGCGGGCGGGGAAGGGCGATGATGTTTTTCGGCAGGCTTCAGCAGCTGGTCGGCAGGTTCGGCAGGGACCGCGGCGGC
>VFQQ010002787.1_pt1 | contig 18514 bp, 18 predicted proteins | sample 3512341 | NCBI WGS metagenome assembly VFQQ01 (sample SAMN10412373, study PRJNA504923) | tailings metagenome | isolation source: Relicate 2 Philex TSF1 revegetated site | place: Philippines: Tuba, Benguet | collected 2017-08-29 | reverse complement strand
AATGGTTTTGGCTGGCTGGAATTCAACCGGGCATGGAAAACGAACCCTTGATCGTCAAGGTCACCGATAATGTGGCCTCGATCCTCATCAATCGGCCGCAGAAAAAGAACGCCATCACCTTCGCCATGTGGCAGGCTCTCTCCTCCAGATTTGAGGCCCTGTCGACTGACCCGTCTGTGCGAGCCATCACATTGAGCGGCACAGGGTCCGATTTTTCCGCCGGCGCCGATATCGCCGAATTCGATACGCTGCGCGGCGGTGACAATGCGCGCCACTATGAGGCCGCCAATTCCGCGGCCTTCGCATCCATCCGCAATGCCCGGGTACCGGTAATCGCCGCGCTGCAAGGCATATGCTTTGGCGGTGGCTTCGGTCTTGCCGCCGCGGCGGACCTGAGGCTCGCAACACCCGACGCGCTGTTTGCCGTGCCTGCGGCCAAACTCGGCCTTGCCTACCCGCAGGACGCCATGCGCGATATCGTCGGCGCAGCAGGACCGCAAATGGCACGCTATCTCACCTTCACCGGCAATCGCATCGATGCCGAAACCGCGCTCAAGGCCGGTTTCCTGCTCGACATCGTTGCGACTGGGGAATTGGAGCGGCGCGTCGCCGAGATCGCGGCCACCATCGCTGCCAATGCCCCGCTTTCGGTGCGTGCCTCGAAACTGGCAATCCATGCAGAATTGAGCGGCAATGCGACCGACATCGAGCTTGCTCGAGCGGCTGGCGATAGAACCTTCACCAGTGCCGACTATGCCGAAGGCCGGGCTGCCTTCCAGGCCCGCCGCAAAGCGGAGTTCATCGGCCTATGAGTACATCCCTGATTGCGCAGGAATTGAAGGCGGAACTGTCTGCACTCTATGCTGCTGAAGATCGCCATTATCACGGCATGGCCCACATCAAGGCGTTGCTGGGCCTGCTCGAAGAATACCGATCCTCCTTCTCCGACCCTGAGGCGATCGAGGCGGTGATCTGGTTCCACGATGCGATTTATGACAGCCACGCCAAGGACAACGAGGCGCGCAGCGCCGACCTCGCGCGCGACAAACTGGCTGGGATCACCGGTGCGGAACGGCTCGACCGCATTGCCCTGACGATCGAGGCCACTGCAACGCACACGGTTCCGCGGATCGAACCGGAAACAGCACGGCGCGACGCTGCGCTTCTGCTCGACATGGACCTGTCGATCCTGGGCACGGCACCCGAAACGTTCGATGCCTATGAAGCAGCGGTGCGGCGCGAATATGCCTGGGTCGAAGAACCACTATGGGTCGCCGGACGCGGCAACGTGTTGAAAACCTTTCTCGAGCGCGAGCACATTTTCCACACCGAGATCTTCCGCAGCCGCTTCGAAAGGCAGGCGCGGGAAAATCTCCGACGTTCGATCGACGCACTCGAGGCGCAATCAGGCAATTAGTCAGGAAAACTCTCCATCCGCCGTTCGCGAATGGCAAAACCGGCGCGCAGATAGACGGACAGCGCCTTTGGATGATCGTTGGTATCGGTGTGCAACCACACACGCTGCGGCTTTTGCGACCAGATTGCGCGTAACGAGCTGTCCAGCAGATAGGGCCCCAATCCCCTGCCCTGAAAGGCGGCGGCCAAGCCGAAATGGGCGAGTTCGACGACCGGCTCGCCGACACCGTTGAATTCACAGAAGCCTGCGGCAACACCATCCACCCGCAGGACATTCAGCCATGTGGACGGGCTGGCCAGCAGGATCGCCAGTTGCTCCGCCGGCATGCGCAACCGCTGATCCCAATCCAGTGATGCACCGACCGCGCGATACAGGTCCAGGTAGTCGGCGGGTGAAAGGTTTTCGCGTTCCAGGCGAGCCAACCTGCCCGGACTGCCCAACGCCGTGCCTGATGGCGATGCCGTCATATCCAGATAGGTAACAAGAAGCTCGACCATTGCGAGTTCAGAGCGGATGTTGCGTGTAGAACTCCAGAACCCGCTTCTTGAAGGTGCGGTCTCCCACTGACAGCATATGATCGCGTCCTTCGATGTGGAACGCAACGGCATTGGGCATCAATGCCGCCAGATCGTCGGCTGAACCCGCAATGTCATCGGTCGTGCCGACGGCCACCAGTGTCGGTTGCGCAATGCGCGAAACCTCGTCTTCGGAAAGCAGTTCACGCGAGGTCACGATGCAGGCGGCAAGCGCCTGGCGGTCGCTCCTGGTCTGGTCGGCAAAGCCGCGGAACATCTTGCCGCGAGCATGCGTGATCGCAGATGCATCGGGCGCTATCAACGCTTCTGCGATGGGATCCCAGTCGCCAACGCCGTCGACCATACCGATACCCAGGCCACCCAGTACCAGCGTAGCGACCTTGTCGGGATCGGAGAGCGCCAGGAAGGCGGAAACACGCGCCCCCATGGAATACCCCATCACATGCACCCGTTCGATGCCGAGATGGTCGAGCAATGCGGCGGCATCGGAGGCCATCTTGTCCGGCGTATAGTCGGCGCCCTCATAACTCTTGGTGGAAGCACCATGACCGCGATGATCGAAAGCGATGGCGCGGTAGCCCGCCTCGTTCAGCGTCTTGAACCAGCCTGGCGCGACCCAGTTCACGTAGTGGCTGGACGCAAAACCGTGGATCATCAGCACGGGATCGCCGCTGCCCGTAGCCGGCTGGCGGTCGAGAAAAGCGAGATCGAAGCCGTCATGGCTGAAAAACTGCATTGCGTGAAACTACCTTCAGTTGACGCCCGAGACTGCGTTGACGGCCGGATGTTTCACCAGATCGCCTTCCTTGATGTTTTCGCGCGCGGCGGTTCCGGCTTTCAATTCCAACACGAAACGCACCGGCTCATTGGGCGCGATGACGGCTTCCGACTGCGGCTCGCCCTGCCGGATCGCCTTGATGCGGCCGTCCTGCCCGATGAAGAGCAGATCGAGCGGCATCGGCGTGTTCTTCATCCAGAAGCCGACACCCTGAGTCTGAGGAAACACGAACAGCATGCCGCGATCATCGGGCATGGTCTGGCGGAACATCAGCCCCGCTTCACGCTCGCCATCGTCGTCGGCAATCTCGATCTGGAAAGGACGGTCGCCCTTGGCTGTGACGGTCACCAGCGGCGCCGGGTCGACGGGCAACAGCATCGCCTGTCCTTCCGCCGCAATCGTCCGGCCGACGGTAAGCGACGTGATGATAAGGACCGCCGCAGCCGAAAGACGCCAACTTTGCCCTGCCCAAAATCGAACCATCGTAGATTCCGCCTCGCTCACAGTCACGGCCGCACCCTAGACGCCCCGCGTGCAAGCGCAAGCGCCTTGCAACGTTGCATCCTGTTAAACCTGACAATGGGTCAACAGGATCGATGACGACGGCCGCATCAAACAGCCTTGCAGGACGCATCTGACGCCCCCCATATGACCGGTGCGTCGCTGGTGATCGACGGCGGCAGCGCTGCCGGATAACAAAAAAGGCCGCGTAAACGCGGCCTCGACCATGAAAAACCCGACACTCAGTGAGCGACTGGCAGCGTCCCCATATCCGGGTGGATTTCCGCTGCCATCAGCCCCTTGTCGCCGCGGCCATAGCGCACCAGGACGACCTGGCCGGGCCTGAGTTCCGTCACGCCATAACGACGCAGCGTTTCCATATGCACGAAGATATCCTCGGTACCCTCGCCCCGGCTCAGGAAACCGAAACCCTTGGTGCGGTTGAACCACTTGACGAGCGCGCGTTCCAGTCCGCTTTCCGGCGTCACCGTGACGTGCGTGCGCTGCTCCTGCAGTTCGGCAGGATGAACCGCCGTGGAGGTGTCCATCGAGAGAACGCGAAACGCCTGCAGGCCACGATCACCTTGCTTGACAAGGCAGACAACCCGAGCACCTTCGAGCGCAGTCTGGAAACCATCACGCCGCAGACATGTCACGTGGAGCAGAATATCGCCGGAGACACCTTCGTCCGGGAGAATAAAGCCGTATCCCTTGGCAACGTCGAACCATTTGATCGCGCCGGAAACCTCCAGCAGATCCGCGGATTCGCCGATCTCGTCATGTCCAGCGGTATCGCCAATAAGCGCATCCCGACTGGTCAGAGAGGCTTTTTCCCCCATCAGAACGCCCCCTTTCTCCGAAACTGCAGCTACTGATTCTTTACATGAGATTAACACTTCGGCTTCCGGGGTGTGCAAGACCTGACGTGCCTTTTTTCACCGGCTCATTCAGAGTTATATTCAACCCGGCTCATAAAGACTGTTTGCTGGCTGCCGTAACGTTGCTTTTCGGCGTTGCGGCATCCTGCGACCACCCCTATGGTGCGCGCGATCCCAAGCTTGGAGACGAATATGCGCTATCTGCACACGATGGTCCGTGTGGCCAATGTCGACGAATCCCTGGATTTCTACTGCAACAAGCTGGGCCTCAAGGAAGTCCGCCGCATCGAAAACGAACAGGGCCGCTTCACGCTGATCTTCCTGGCCGCCTCCGAGGACGAGAAAAGCGGCGTCGAAGCGCGCGCGCCGCTCGTCGAGTTGACCTACAACTGGGATCCCGAAGATTACAAAGGCGGACGTAATTTCGGCCACCTCGCCTACGAAGTCGATGACATCTACGCGACATGCCAGCGCCTGCAGGACCAGGGCGTGACGATCAACCGTCCGCCGCGCGACGGCTACATGGCCTTCATCAAGTCACCGGACGGCATATCGATCGAGCTCCTGCAGAAGGGTGCCGCCAAGGAAAAGGCAGAACCCTGGGCCTCGATGGCCAATACCGGAAGCTGGTAATCAGCAGGGCGGCGACAGGCGCGCCCTTTCTCATCTTTTCAGCGGGAACGGCCTCATGAACCGGGCCCGCCTTCATCAGCCAGCGTGACGCCAGCCAGACAGCCGAACGGAGAATTTCCATGTCGACCAGCAATGCCGACGTCACCACCGAACACGCCAGCCGCTATCTGCAGCAGCTCTGCAAGCATTGGGCACATAAGTTTCCAGTCACCTTCGATCCGAACCATGGTGAAATCGAGCTGACGATCGGCAAGACCGTGATGGATGCCGAAGCGACTGCACTGCGCATCGGGCTGACGGCAAGCGATGCCACCCAGTTGGAACAGCTCGAGCGTGTCGTGGAAGACCACATCAAGCGCTTTGCCTTCCGCGAAGAACTGGTCTTCAAATGGGTGGCGGCTTAAGCGCAGATCAGCGCGGGCCGATCATTTCCGCCAGCGCAAGAACACTGCGCCAGTTGCGCATCGTGCCGGGCACTTTGAACGTGCGCGGCAGGATTTCGGCGAATTTCGATTTGCCCAGGCCGTCCGGCGCGTGCAGGTAGAGGACATCGCCCTTGACCTCGAAACGCTCCGGGCCGGTGCATTTCTCGGCGAGCCTGGCGGTCTCCTCCGATGTCGGCTCGCGTTCCAGCGCCATTGCATGCAACTTCGTCGGGTCGTCCACGATCTCGGGATAAGGGTTGTCCGTCACCAGCCGCGCAAACCAAGCCGCATCCCGCACCAGAATGCGGGAATGAAAACCCCAACGCTTATCGAACGCATCTTGCAGTGTCTTCGTCAGCACGGTGACATCGGTCTGCGCCGCGCAAAACACCACATTGCCGCTCTGCACGTAGCTCGCCACGTCGGCAAAGCCGAGTTCCTCGAAAAAGGCACGCAGCTCCGCCATCTTCACGATGCGATTGCCGCCGACATTGATGCCGGAAAACAGCGCGACGAACCGGCTCATATGATGAAGCCGGCCAGCGTTTCGTTGTCGGTGATGTCCTGGTATTGCACGCCGTGCGTGGCGAAATTCGCGGTCAGCAGATCGAAATTGCGGCGATCCTTGGTTTCGATGCCGATCAGCACCGATCCGAAATTGCGAGCCGATTTCTTCAGATATTCAAAGCGGGCGATGTCGTCGTCCGGACCCAGCATCTCGAGGAAATCGCGCAGTGCGCCAGGCCGCTGCGGGAAGCGGATGATGAAATATTTCTTCAATCCCTCGAAACGCAGCGCCCGCTCCTTGACGTCAGGCAGGCGTTCGAAATCGAAATTGCCACCCGATACGACGGCGACGATGGTCTTGCCCCTGATCTCCTTGCGCGGAAAATCCTTGAGCGCATCGATGGCAAGTGCACCAGCGGGCTCTAACACGACGCCTTCGACATTCAGCATCTCGATCATGGTGGCGCAGAGCCGGTTCTCCGGCACCAGCCGCACATCGTCCCGGGAATAGCCCTTCAGATGACGGAACGGCTCGCGACCGATCTCGGCAACGGCAGCACCATCGACAAAATTGTCGACCCTTGCAAGCTTCACACGCTTGTCGGAGGCGAGGCTTTCCCTGAGACTCGGCGCGCCGGCAGGTTCGCAGAAAACGAAACGCGGCGCCCTGCCTTCTTGAGTGAAATAGTGTGAGACGCCGGCCGAAAGCCCGCCACCACCGACCGGCAGCATGATGATATCGGGCAGCCGCGCACCTGGCATCTGGTCGGCGATCTCATAAGCCACCGTAGCCTGCCCCTCGATGATATCCCTGTGGTCGAACGGCGGCACCATATGCGCACCGCTCTGCTCGGTGAATTCAAAGGCGGCGCGATAGCACTCGTCGAAAAAGTCGCCGACCAGCCTGATCTCGACGAATTCAGCGCCGAACAACCGTGTCTTGTCGATCTTCTGCTGGGGTGTCGTCACAGGCATGAAGACCACCCCCTTGCGGCCGAAATGCCGACAGACGAAGGCGAAACCCTGCGCATGGTTGCCGGCCGACGCGCAGACAAAGAGCTCGGCTTCGTTGCCTTCCGCCAATGCCTTGCGGAAGAAATTGAAGGCGCCCCTGATCTTGTAGGAACGCACCGGCGTCAGATCCTCGCGCTTCAAAAGCACGCGCGCGCCATATTTGCGCGACAGGTAATCATTCTCCTGCAAAGGCGTCTCAGGAAAGATCTGCCGCACCGCCGCTGCTGCATTGGCGACCCGGTCGGTAAAACTGGTCATGAGGCAAGTCCTTGTAGAAATTACAGCAATCGTTCCTGCCGCCATTTTGGCTTTGGCGCAACACCCCGGCCTCGACAGACACCCCGCAATGTGGTTTTCGCAGCTGCCGACTTACTTTAGCCGCACTTGGCTTGTCGGGAGACTGCTTTCAAAAGACAAGAACCGGCGGGAGTCGGATTTAGCAGGGCTGGACGTATCGTGCGTTTGAAAAGGTTCCTGATCGTTGCGATGATGCTTGTTGCCGCCGGCTGCGCCAGCCAGGGGCCGCAGGAAGTGCTGGGCAGCGCCATGGTGACGGCGTCGGTTTCCGACATCGTCGGCAACCACGCGATCTTCATCACCACAACCCGCAAGCGCTCCGACGATCCCAACCAGGGCTTTGACGGCGACCGTTCGTCGACACTGAACTATGCCCGCGTCAACGTCACCGTGCCGAAGGCGCACCAGGTCGGCCAAATCGAACGCAAGAGCCGCGGCAATTCCGATGATCCGTCGAAATATTTCATGGCCTCGCAGATGGTCGGCTATGACACCGAGCCGAAATTCGAAGCTGCGCTGAATGCCGATATCGCCGCCCGCGGCGGCCGTGCCATGGTGTTCGTGCACGGATATAACACCTCGTTCGACAATGCGGTCTACCGGCTGACTCAGATCGTCAACGATTCCGGCTATCCCGGCACGCCGGTACTGTTCTCCTGGGCATCCGGCGCCTCGACCACCGGTTACGTCTACGATCGCGAGAGCGCCAGCGTCGCCCGCGACCAGCTCGAGGTCACGCTGCGCACCCTGGCCCGTTCGGGCGCACGCCGCATCGACATCGTGGCGCACTCCATGGGCACATGGGTAACGATGGAAGCCTTGCGTCAGCTGGCCATCACCGGTGACCGCAACCTGAGCGGCAAGCTGGGTGACGTGGTGCTGGCCTCACCGGACATCGACGTCGACGTGTTCAAAAGCCAGATGCGCCGCTACGGCAAACCCGACAAGCCGTTCATCGTGCTTCTGTCAGACGACGATCGCGCGCTGCGGCTCTCCGGCATCCTCGCCGGCTCGCGCCCGCGTCTCGGTGATTACAAGGACGCTGCCGAACTTGCCGACTACGGTGTGACCGTGGTCGACCTGTCGTCCAAGTCAGGTACGGACTCGTTCAATCACAACAAGTTCGCCGACAATCCCGAGATGGTCAAACTGCTCGGCCAGCGACTGCGCGAAGACGACGGCTACGCCAACGACCGTACTGTCACGGACCGCATCAAACAGCTGGGCATGATGTAAGTCACGGCTCAAATAATCTGGACTGGGGCAGCTCCAGCCTCTATTCGAGATCGAAGGCGCCACGCTCGGGCGCGAAGGCATCAGGATCGGCTTCATGCGCTGGAAGGCATTGTTCGTCGTCGCCATCGCGCTCTCGGCCACCGGCTGCGCCGGTTCCAATACGCACGACCTGCTCAACAGGACCGCGATCGAAGCACCCGCTTCGGCGATCGCCGCCACCCACGACATCTATGTCGCAACCACGCGTGAGGCAGCGAAAACCGAGCCACGCCAGGTGTTTGCCAGCGAGCGCTCGCTGCGCACGCAATATGCGCGCATCGACGTGTCAGTGCCCAAGATCCACCAGGTGGGCCAGATCGAACGGGCCAAGGGTCGTGCTGACAGCAATCCGGCCAAGCACTTCACCGCCACCCGCGCCACCCTCTACGGCAACGCCAAGGAATTCGAACAGGCGGTCGGCGCCGACATCGCCCGCAGCGACGGACGCGTGCTGGTGTTCGTGCATGGCTACAACAATGGTTTTGATGACGGTGTCTACCGCCTGACCCAGATCGTGCAGGATACCAACTATCCCGGCACGCCTGTGCTGTTCTCCTGGGCTTCGTCCGGCAAGACCACCGGCTACATCTACGACAAGGAAAGCGCCAACGCCGCTCGCGACGATCTCGAGGCGACATTGCGATTGCTGGCCAAGACCAAAGCCAAGAGCATCGACATCATCGCCCATTCCATGGGCAACTGGGTGGCGATGGAGGCCTTGCGGCAGCTGGCCATCACCGGAGACCGCGACCTTTCCGGCAAGCTCGGCTATGTCGTGCTCGCCTCTCCGGACATCGATGTCGACGTCTTCAAGAAGCAGATGATGCGCTACGGCAAACCAGACCGGCCCTTCACCGTGCTCCTGTCGGCAGATGACCGCGCGCTGCAGCTTTCGACTTTCATCTCCGGCGCCAAACCGCGTGTCGGCGACTACGGCAATGCTTCCGATCTCGCGCAATACGGCGTCACCGTCGTCGACCTGACCAAGACAGAGAGCGGCGACAGGCTGAACCACGCGAAGTTCGCCGACAACCCGCTCCTGGTGCAGTTGCTCGGCAAGCAGTTGCGGACACCGGCTGCCCTTGCTGCGGCCGAGCCCGGTGGCAACCAGCCGATCGAACAGCTTGGCACCGGTCTTGGCCAGGCCGTCGGCTCCGTGGCACAGATCGTCATCACCACGCCATTCAAGGTGTTGACGGTGGTGACCGGCGGAGAATAGCGCCTGAAAGCACGTGCACCGTGCGCCGCCCCTTCCGCATGGATGTCATTGGGATTTCGTTGCCATGTCCATGGAGCTTCACTTCCTCGATGCACGCGGCGCGCTCAAGCATCACTGCGACTGGCTTCGCGGCAGCTTGCTGGAGACACATGCGAAAGCGGCGGCGTTGATGGCTATCCAGCCTCTGGACGTCATCGTGCAGACCGGAAGCTGGGTCGTTCCCGAGAAGGGACATATGGGGTATGCGCCAAGACCCGGCGTCATCTTCGTGACGGTCGACCCGGACAATCCGGCATTGCAAGCCAATGCGGAGGCATCGCTTGAGCGGATGTTTGCGCATGAGCTTCATCACGCCGCCCGCTGGGACGGGCCAGGCTATGGTTCATCTCTCGGGGAAGCGCTCATCTCGGAAGGGCTTGCCGGACATTTTGCCCAGGAACTCTATGGAGAGCCGCTTGAGCCCTGGGAGTCGCTGCCGATGAACGAAGTCCGGCCCCACCTCGGTCTGGCGGAGCAGGAATGGGACAAGACGGACTACAACCACGAAGCATGGTTCTTCGGCACGGCTGACCGGCCTGGCTGGTCGGGATATGCGCTGGGGTTCCGGCTGGTGGAACGTTTCCTGTCCGAGCATACCGGCAGCCGGGCATCGAAGCTGGTCAATACGGAAGCACGCGCGTTCCGCTCTCTGCTCAGCCTGCTGTAGCAAAAGACAGGTGTTCCCGCTCGGCAACGACAGCCGTCACGAAATCCATCACCGCGCGCACTGCCGGCATTTTGCGCAGGTCGCTGTGAACCGCCAGCCAGATGTCACGCGCGAAGGATGGAGCATTCTTTTCGACCCTGACCAGGTCACGATCGCGCTCGCCGATGAAGCAAGGCAGGCTGGCAATGCCCAAGCCGGCCCTGACGGCGACGAGATGCTCACTGGAATGGGTCAGTTCGCAGACCACGGGGCGATCGCCGACAATGCCGAGCAGCCATGACTGCGCCGGCGTGTGGGCATAGGTTTCATCCCAGACGATGAACTCCCAACGCTCGGGCGCTGCGAGATGGGCGTAGGAGCGGTGCGCGTAAAGACCGAAAGGCATCGTGCCGATCTTTCGCGTCACGTTGCCGGCCTCTTCGGGCTTGACGAACCGCACGGCAACATCGGCCTCACGCCGCGCGAGTGAGACGCGCCGTGGCTGTGCCGACATGGACAGCCTAATCTCCGGGTGTTCGGACCTGAAGCGCGCCAGGTTCTCGGTCAGGAGATGCGTGACGAGAACAGGGGGCGCACTGAGCGCGATGCGCCCGACAAGCGGAGCCTGCGAGGCCTTGGCCAGCCGAGCTATGCCATTGGCGCCGCTCTCCATCTCCAGGGCACGCTCCAACACTTGCCTGCCCAGCATGGTGAGACGGCAGGATCGTGGCAACCGATCGACGAGTCTCGCCTCGAGTGCGGCCTCCAGAGACGCCAGCCGTCGGCTGACCGTGGCGTGATCCACCTTCAGGCAGCGGGCGGCGCCCGACAGCGTGCCGACCTGGGCGACAGCAAGGAAATGGCGGACGTCTTCCCAATCGATCATCTGTGCAAAATCTCAAGGTTGATCCGCATATATGCCGAATTTTCGCAGGGAATGCATCAATGTATTTTCCAGGCATCGAAGCAAATCTCCAGCGAGGATGACAGCATGACCAGACACCGTCTCAGGGTGGGTATCGTTGGCCTGCAACCGGGAAGGAGTTGGGCCGCGCGAGCCCATGTGCCCGCACTTCGGGCTCTACCCGATACGTTCGAGATCGCCGGCGTTGCCAATTCCAGCTTCGCCAGCGCGCAGGCGGCGGTGACCGAGATGGCATTGTCTTCGCGAGCGTTCGCCAGTCTTGCCGAACTCGTCGCGGCACCGGATATCGATATCGTCACCGTCACCGTAAAGGTGCCGCCGCATTTCGAGATCGTGAAAGCCGCGATCGCAGCCGGCAAGCATGTCTATTGCGAATGGCCGCTCGGCAACGGGTTGGCGGAAGCCGAGGCGATGGCGGAACTTGCACGGGAAAAGGGAATACTCGGCGTGGTTGGAACCCAGTCGCGTCTCGCTCCGGAAATCATCCATCTGCGGAAGCTGATCGCCGAGGGCTATGTCGGCGAGGTTCTCTCCACCACCTTGGTCGCCTATGCCGGAGCCTCGCTCGGCGCCGGCACCATTTCCGACAAGAGAACATACAGCTATCTGCTCGACCGAGCCAATGGCGCCACGGCGCTGACCATCCCCGTGGGGCATACGCTGGCGGCGTTGCTCGATGTGCTCGGCGAGATCGAGGAAGTCTCGGCTGTGCTGGCGACGCGGCGACCCGTGGCGTTCGCAGTCGATACACAGGAGTGGCTGCCGGTATCGGCCCCAGATCAGATCCTGGTCAGCGGTATCCTGGCCAGCGGCGCTCCGATCTCCATCCACTATCGCGGAGGCCCGGCTCGGGATGGCGACGGGCTGTTCTGGGAAATCCACGGTACCGAGGGCGACATCCGCATCACCGGCGCTTCCGGTCACACCCAGATGGTTCAGCTTACCCTCAAGGGAGCGCGTGGCGATGACAAGGTGTTCCGGCCGCTGGAGGTCCCAGCCTCGGACCACGCCGGCTGGCCAAAAGAGGTCGAGCCAGGCAATGTCGCTCGGCTCTACGCCAGGATGGCGGACGACCTGCGCAACGGCACGCGCACCGCACCGAGCTTCGACGACGCCGTCGCGGTGCATCGCATTATCGCTGAGATCGAAGCAGCAGCCGAAAGTAGGAAACGCGTGGTGCTGAGTTAATTCGCAATTGCGACAACTTAGTCCAGTTTTATCGAACGCGACGGATACAGCTGGAAACTTGTTAAACTTGGAGCTCTAGACTGAAGTCTCACCTGGGCGCGGATATGAAAGTTCGTTGGGAGACCAAATTTGAAGACAGGCGCTGGGCATTTTTCGTAGCCTCCACCGTTGTCCTCTGCTTGACCACGTTCGTATATAGTTTTTTCTACGGAGCAGGCCGAACGTTCGGCACTATATTTTCTGATTTTTTCGACCTCGACGTCGACCTGAGAAAATGCTCTCAATCGTTCTCCGCCTTCATTATGGCGCAGACAACGTACTCCGTACTCTTCTGTTTTCTATTACTTGCAACTGCGGTGATCTTTATCATCTACGCCCTTAGACAAGGGCAGGACCGCAAACCCTCATTCGGCTTTGCTTCCGGCGCCGTACTTTTTGCAGGCTTTTTGATTGGCCCAGCAACAAGTGAGAAAGCCTGGTGGATAGGCGGGCTTTCGCCGAGCAGCATCAGACGAGGCATATCCCTCTCACAGGCGTGCTTAAGCAGCGATCACGCGTTTTATCCGCAACTTTATGTCATGAGCATATGGCTTTTCGGCATCAGCTGGATCGCGCTTACGGTTTTTCTATTGGCACTCAGGGTCACCAGCTTGCATCGGGAATACGAAAACCTTCTACGAAACCCTGCATTGGCCACTGAAATCATCGCAAAAGATCAACTCGGAACGTGGAGCTCATGGAAACAGAAATTGGGCCTGATGTTGATCATATGCTTTTGCGCACTTGGTCTCCTACACGGCCTGCAGAAAATTGGCGTTGCGCTCGCGAAGATCTTCTTTAGCGGTTCGTGAAGTCACCGCTGCGACCAAGGTAACCGATGCAAATCCACCCCGACAGCGGCAGCCTGACAACAACCGCCATGGAAACAATGAGCTCGATCAGGAGATCACGGCGCTCACACGAACAGGTCGACCTTTTCGAAGGTCCTGACGTCGACCAGCCCGACATCCGAGATGCGCAGTTCCGGGATCACCACCAGTGCCAGAAGTGAGTGCTGCATGTAGGCGTTGTTCAGCGAACAGCCCATCTTGCGCATCGCTTCGGTCAGTTTCTCGGCCTTGGCGGCTACGATCTCGGCGCGCTCATCGGACATCAGGCCAGCGATCGGCATTTCGACCAGCGCCAGTTCCTTGCCCTTCGAGTAGAGCACCACGCCGCCTCCGACCTCGGCGAGCCGGTTGGCGGCGAGCGCCATGTCCTGCTTGTTGGTGCCGACGACGATGATGTGATGGCTGTCATGCGCCACCGATGACGCCATCGCACAATCCTCGGTGTAGCCGAAGCCGGACACGAAGGCGTTGGTGACGCCGCCGGTGCCGCGATGGCGCTCGACCAGCGCGATCTGGCAGACGTCACCTGCCCGGTCGATGGCGACCAGGCCATCCTCGACCGCAAGGTCCGCCTCCAGCGCGCGGGTCGGCGCCTGGTTCTCGATGACGCCGATGACACGGGCGCGCACCTTGTTGGCGCCCTCCGGCGCCTTGATGTCGAAATCGGCAGCGGCAAGCTGCTTGCCGAGCTTCACCGTGTTCTTGGCGCTGGCGGGATAGTCATAGGCTGGAATATCGGCCTCCAACCTGCCGTTCGCCGCCAGCCGCACGCCACGACCATAGACCTCGTCGATGGTCATGTCGGCGAGATTGGACACGATCAGGAAATCAGCCAGCCGTCCCGGTGCGATCGAGCCGATCTCGCGCTCCAGCCGGAAATGCTGGGCGGTGTTGATCGTCACCATCTGGATCGCCGTCACCGGCTTCAGGCCCTGTTGAATGGCGTGCCTGACGACGCGGTCCATGTGACCGTCATTCACCAGCGTGCCGGAGTGGCTGTCGTCGGTGCACAGGATGAAGTTGCGCGGATCGATCCCCTGCTCCGTCACGGCCTTGATCTGTTCGGCGACATCGTACCAGGCGGAACCGAGCCTGAGCATCGCCTTCATGCCCTGGCGCACGCGGGCGATGGCGTCCTCGGCACGCGTGCCTTCGTGGTCGTCCTCCGGTCCACCGGCGACATAGCCGTGGAACGGCAGGCCGAGGTCCGGCGAAGCATAGTGGCCGCCCACGGTCTTGCCGGCCCTGACGGTGGCTGCAATCTCGCCCGACATGACCGGATTGTTGGCCGCCACGCCGGGAAAGTTCATGACTTCGCCCAGCCCGATGATGTTCTCCCAGGTCATCGCCTCGGCGACGTCGTCGACGGTAAGCACCGCGCCGGCATTTTCCAGCCCCGGCGCGGAAGGCACGCAGGACGGCATCTGGACATGCACGTTGATCGGCATGGCCAGCGCCTCGTCATGCATCAGCCGCACCCCAGGCAAGCCAAGTACGTTGGCGATCTCGTGGGGGTCGATGAACATCGAGGTGGTGCCGTGCGGAATCACGGCCCGGCTGAATTCGGTGACGGTCACCATGCCGCTCTCGACATGCATATGCGCGTCGCACAGGCCGGGCACCAGATAACGCCCGCCAGCGTCGACCACCACGGTATCCGGCCCGATGGCGTGGGAAGCATCGGGACCGCAGTACGCGAAACGACCACCAATCATCGCAATGTCGGTGCCGGCGATAATCTCCCCGGAGTGAACATTGACCCAGCGACCATTGCGCACCACCAGGTCGGCCGGCTTGCGTCCGGTGGCGACATCGACAAGCCGTGTCGCCGTCTCGGTCCAGGGTTTGGGTCGGGAAAATGTTGCTGGAATCACGTTTCGCTTCCGTCGATCGCACTGAATTTCCCACTCTGGCAAAACTGCCGGCGGGAAACCAGTTCGATGATGACAAGCTAACGGCTCATTTAGTGCACGCCTCCGTCTCACACGACATCACGTCGAAAGGTTGCGTGAGACAGTGAGTCAGGAAATCACGCCAAAGAACTGAAGCTAAACTGCAAATTCAGTTGGCTTGCCTTTCTCCAGCACCTTCAGGCGGTCGGCAATACCCAAGGCCTTGAAGGCGTGGGCGAGTTGTTCCTGCGTTTCGGTGAAATGCTCCCAGCCCTCATTGTGGATGGCGACAATGGTCGCCTTCTCGAAGGCCGCGGCTGCTTCGATCGCATCATTGGCATCCATGGTGACATGGAAGGCACCACGCGGCTTGGCGGAGCCGGTGAACAGCACTGCCAGGCGCACGTCGAAGCGCCGGGCGACTTCCGCAACGCCTTCGAACCAGACAGTGTCGCCGGAAACATAGATGCTCGGTCCCTTCTCATCGCCGAGCGAGATGACGAAGCCGATGACATCGCCACTGATCGGCTCGAAACCGTGCGGGCCGTGCCGAGCGGGAGCGGCGGTGATCACCAGCCGCTGCCCCTGCGGGGTCTGGATGTCCACGCTCTGCCAGGGTTCGAGACCTTCGGCGAGACCTCCCAGGCGCTCGGCCCCCACCTTGGTCGTCAGCACGCGGCCAGCTTTCGGCAGGAAGGCGCGACCTGCATGATCGAGATTGTCGAAATGCTGGTCGTGGCTGAGAAGAACGGCATCGATGGGCGGCAGCTGATCCGGCCCAAGCGCCGGACCGGTCAGTTTCACCAGGCGCACCCCGCCATCATAGGCCTGCGGCGTGTCGAATGCCGGATCGGTGAGGAGATTGAGACCGCCGATGTTGATCAGGGCGGTCGGACCGCCGATCAGTGTTGCGGTGAGGTTTGCAGACAAGTCATCAGGTCCGTTCGTCATGGCACGCTCCGTTGTCCTGGCATCCACAGGGATTTGGATATCGGAACTGCCGATCGATCATCCAATGCCTTTGCGGGAACAGCGGATGTGCCGAAATGCGCCCGCGATAGCCTCTCGTCTCGCGGTCTACCGATCCGTTGTACAAGACGGCACGCCGGCTATACTGCTTGCGGGTCAACCGGCGATGCTGATGTTCAAGCTATCTTCCAACAGACGCTGGTTCTGGATTGCGCTTCTGGCTGCTCTGACGGCGGCGCTCGCCATCTATGGCAGCAACTTCGCGACACGTGCTTATCTCGATCAGGCGGCATCGCGGGGCAAGACCACATTGCGGCTGGCGGTTGCTGCCTTGCAAGGACAGCTCAATCGCTTCGAGCCGCTCCCGTCCCTGATCGCCGACAATGACGACATCAAGGAGTTGCTGGCGGATCCCGGCAACCCGGAGCTTCGTGCCCGGGGCGACCTTTACCTCAAACAGATCAATGCCTTGCTGCAGTCCTCCGACATCTATGTCATCGGCCCTGATGGCGTGACGATCGTGGCCAGCAATTTCGACCGGCCGATCAGTTTCGTCGGCGAGAATTTCTCCTATCGTCCCTATTTCCAGGATGCGATCGAAGGAAAGCGCGGCCGCTTCTTCGCACTCGGCACCACCTCGCTGAAGCGCGGCTACTATTTTTCGGCTCCCGTGCATGTCGGCGATGCCATCCGTGGCGTCGTGGTGTTCAAGGTCGAGGTCGACGCCATCGAGGCGTCCTGGCTTGGCGGCGACGACGAGATCATCGTCACCGATCCCGAAGGCATCATCTTCATGGCAGAGCGCCCGGAATGGCTCTACACCAGCCTGCTGCCGTTGACCCCTGAGCGGCTCGCACGTACGGCCGCTTCGCGGCGTTACGCGAACGCCTCGCTGCGTGAGCTGCCGGTCACGCGCGGAAATTTTGAAAACCGACTTTCACTGATGACCGTCAACTTCGACAGGCAGCAGAGCGAATATCTGGTGCTGTCCGAGGCCATGCCGGATGCCGGCTGGACGATCAATGTGTTGCTGGATACCCGCTCCGCACGCACCCAGGCCTTGACGACAGTGGCCGCGGCTCTGCTGACGCTGGGCCTTGCTGCCCTGGCCGGCTTTGTCCTGCTGCAGCGGCGGGCCCGGCTGACCGAGCGCATGGAGATGCAGCGTTTTGCCCGGGAAGAGCTGGAGCGTCGCGTCGAAGAGCGCACGCACGACCTTGCGCTGGTCAACACGCGCCTCGAAACCGAAGTTGCCGAGCGACGCACGACAGAACAGCAACTGCGGCAGACACAGGCCGATCTCATCCAGGCCGGCAAGCTGGCGGCGCTTGGGCAAATGTCGGCGGCGCTGTCGCATGAGTTCAATCAACCACTGGCGGCGGTGAAAACCTATGCTGACAACGCTGCCGTCCTCATCGAGCGCAACCGTGTCACCGAGGCGCGCGACAACGTTGCGCGCATTTCGGGTCTCGCCGACCGCATGGCCTCGATCAGCCGTCACCTTCGCAACTTCGCGCGCAAGCCGAACGAAAAACTCGGCGCGATCGATCTGGCGGATGTGGTGAACGATACACAGGAAATCGTTGCCTGGCGCCTCAAGGCGGCCGATGCGACGCTGCTTGTCGACCTCGGTCGCGCGCCGCTGATGGTCAAGGCAGGTTCCGTCCGACTGCAGCAGGTGCTGGTCAACATCATCACCAACGCGGCTGACGCCGTGGAAGGCCTGCCCGACAGGCGCATCGAACTGCAAGCGCGCCGCAAGGCAGGCAGAGTGCTGGTCACTGTTCGCGATCACGGCCCGGGTGTTGCCGATGCCATCGCGGAACGGATATTCGATCCGTTCTTCTCGACAAAAGGCGTCGGCAAGGGACTGGGTCTCGGACTTTCGATTTCCTACAACATCATCAAGGACTTCGGTGGAAGCCTTGCCGTCCTGAATCATCCCGAGGGTGGTGCCCTGTTTACGATCGAGCTCGAAGCAATGCGCAACGCGGTGCGTGAGGCGGCCGAATGAAGCCGCCCGTCGTGCTGCTCGTCGACGATGAGGAGGAGCCGCGCCGGGCTGCAGCCCAATCTCTCGATCTTGCCGGGCTTGCACTGCAGGAATGTGCCTCGGCGGAGCGCGCGCTCGATTTCATCACACCAGGCTTCAACGGTGTCGTGGTGTCCGACATTCGAATGCCCGGCATGGATGGAATGACACTGCTTGCCCGCATTCGCGAAATCGACGCTGACATTCCCGTCATCCTCGTGACCGGCCACGGCGACGTCCAGCTCGCCGTGCGTGCGATGCGCGAGGGCGCCTACGACTTCCTCGAAAAGCCATATGTCGTGCAGCACCTGATCGAAATGGCGGGGCGCGCCATCGACCGGCGCAAGCTGGTGCTGGAGAATCGCCAGTTGCGCGCAGCAGCCGGCAAGAACGACGACCTCGAGACCCGCCTGCCCGGCCGCACCCAGGTGATGGTCGAGCTGCGCTACAAGC
>VFQQ010002786.1_pt1 | contig 18514 bp, 15 predicted proteins | sample 3512341 | NCBI WGS metagenome assembly VFQQ01 (sample SAMN10412373, study PRJNA504923) | tailings metagenome | isolation source: Relicate 2 Philex TSF1 revegetated site | place: Philippines: Tuba, Benguet | collected 2017-08-29 | reverse complement strand
GCGCCGATGGCCATGGCCGTGCGCAGCGTCTCCTGGCATTGCGTGACACCGCAGGAGACGGCGATCACTTCGGTGACCACGCCCTTCTCTTTCAACCGAACCGCTTCTTCCACCGCGATCTCGTCAAACGGGTTCATGCTCATCTTGACGTTGGCGATGTCAACGCCCGTCCCGTCGCTCTTGACTCGGACCTTGACGTTGTAATCCACCACGCGCTTGACGGGGACGAGGACCTTCATGCTGCTTTGCTCCTGATGATTGGAAAAACGGACGCCACGGAATTGACGTGAACGTCAACAGGGCATTGTATGCGGGGGGAGAGGGGTATCCCGCCACAAAAGAACGACCGTGCTTTTTTGGCATTGTAGGCGCAGAACACCCTTCAGCGCCGAAGTCTTAATAGATTGTCAAAACGGCTGCGTGCCAGCGCATGCATCGATATATTCGTGCAAACGACTTTCAGGGAACCCATTGCCTCCTCACCTGCCTCACCGCCATGCGCATCGCCGCCGTTGATGACGATCCCGCGCAACTGGACCTGATCAAAGCCGTCGTCGCGTCCATGGGCCATGACTGTCACCTCTTTCTGGATGGCACGTCCCTGCTGCGTCTGCTGCCGCGCGAAACCTTCGATCTCTTCATCGTGGACTGGGAACTGCCCGACATCTCGGGCCCCAAGGTGATCCGCACCATCCGCACCATGTCGATGGCGCCGATGCCGATCCTCATGATGACCAACCGGAGCGACGAGCGCGACATCGTCGAAGGCCTCAACTGCGGTGCCGATGACTACATGGTGAAGTCGACCCGCGTGGCGGAGTTGCGCGCACGCCTGATGGCGCTGCTGCGCCGCGGCGGCCACGTGGCGGCGACGAAGGAAGCCGTGTGGGGCCGCTACCGTTTCCTCGTGCAGGAGCGCACGGTGTGGCAGGACGACGCCGAGATCACCACCCTCACCCACAAGGAGTTCGACCTCGCGCTGCTGCTGTTCCGCAACGTCGGCCGCCTGCTCTCGCGCGGGCACCTCATCGAAGCGGTGTGGGGCATCGGATCGGACATCTCCTCCCGCTCGCTGGATGTCTACATGTCGCACGTCCGCCGCAAGCTCGGCCTGCGTGCGCCCTCGGGCTACCGGCTCGTCTCCGTCTACAACCATGGCTATCGGTTGGAGGAAACCAGCCCGGCCACCAGCGTTCCCGCACCGTGAAGACACTCAGCACCCGCATCGTCCGGCTCGTGCCGTGGTCCGCATGGCTGTGCCTGTCCCTGCCGGTGCTGGCGCAGGTGGATGGCAGCCACGTCGTGCAACCGGGCGACACGCTGTACGACCTGGCGGCGCGATACCTGGAAGATCCTGCGCAGTGGCCCAGGCTGCAATCGCTCAACCGGGTGCGCGATCCGCTGCGCCTGATGCCCGGGCGCACGCTGGTGCTGCCGGCGGCGCTGCTGCGCGCACGACCGGCGCCGGCCGAGGTGCTGCACGTGTCGGGCCAGGCGGGCGGCGCGGACAACACGCCGCTGGTGGCCGGCCAGCGGCTGCCGGAAGGGGCTCGCGTCGACGTCGCCGAGGGCGGCCACGTCAGCCTGCGCCTGGCCGATGGCTCGGTGGTGCGCCTGTCCACCGGCACCACCCTGCAGCTGCGCGAACTGCGCCATGAGCCGGCGTCCGGCCGCGCGCGCTCGGTGCTGCAGCTCGAACGCGGCCGGGTTGACGCCACGGTGACGCCGCTGCGCCCGTCCACCGGAAGCCGCTTCGAGGTGCGCACGCCGCTGGCCGTGGGCGGTGTGCGCGGCACCACCTTCGGCGTGGCGGTGGGCGAGCGCGGTGAATTCATCGGTGATGTGAGCGAGGGCGCGATCCAGGTGCAGGCGCTGTCTGCCGTTGGAAGCGCCGTGGCGCGGATCCAGGCGGGCGAAGGTGCGCGCGTGGCTCCACAGGCGCCCGCGGCCGTCGAAGTGTCCCCGCTGCTGTCGGCGCCCGACCTGTCCGCCTTGCCGAACCTGCTCGAAGACGCGGCCTGGATCGAGCTGCCCCTGCCGAAGCAGCCGGGCGCGACGGCCTGGCAGGTGCGCATCACCAGCGACGAGGCCGGCCATCACGTGCTGCGCAACGCGAGCTTTGGCCAACCCCTGGCGCGCTTCCCGACGCCGGACGATGGCGACTACCGCGTCGCGGTGCGCGCGGTCAACGCGCAGGGCATGCCGGGTGGCGAAGCGGTGCGCGCGCTGAGGGTCAATGCACACCCGCAGGCGCCCCTGCTGCTGGAGCCGCGCCTGGGCAGCCGGGTGCCCGCACCCGACATCGAACTGCGCTGCACCGAAAGCCCGGGTGTCGTGGGTTACCGTTTCGAAGTGACCTTGCATGCCGACTTCAGCCAACCCGCCGCCACCTCACCCGATGTGACCCGATGCAGCCACACCGTTCGGGCGCTCGCGCCCGGCAACTACCAATGGCGCGTGGCCTCGGTGGCGCGCGACGCGCAGGGCCGGCGCGACCTCGGTCCGTTCAGTCCTCCGGTGCCGTTCACCGTGGTGGCCTTGCCTCCGGCACCCGAGCCGCCCTCGATGCGCACGCAGGGCAACACCACGCTGAGCATTCAGTGGGGCGCGAGCGCAGGTGGCCCGTGGCGGCATCGCCTGCAGATGGCCAGCACGCCGGACTTTGCACAGCCGCTGGACGACCTGGAACTCGCGCTGCCCACCTACACGCGCCCCCTGCCCCCGCCCGGGCGCTACTTCGTGCGGATGAGGCAGCTCGACGAGGATGGCCTGCAGGGCCCCTGGTCCGCGGTGCAGCAGTTGGACGTGGCCGCGAGCGTGACCAGTTCAGATGCCCGACCGGTGACAAACTCCGAGGGTCTGCCGTTGACACCCGGCGCACGCTGAGCACTGCTTGGACACCCACCCGCCCGACTCCGTTTCGTCGCTGTTCCAGGACTCGGCGCGCCGCGAGCGCCCCACGCGCTGGCTCGAATGGTGCCTGCTGTCGGCCTTGCTGCTGTCGGCCGTGGGCGCGCTCAGCGCCTGGCGGGGCCTGGAGCGCATCGACCTCGTCATCAACGACCAACTCGGTCGCCTGGGCAGTCCCGAGGTCTCCTCCGACGTGGTGATCGTCGCCATCGACGACCGGAGCCTGGAAGCGATCGGCCGCTGGCCCTGGCGCCGCGCCATTCACGCCGCCACGCTCGACCGCATCGCGGCCGCCAAGCCCCGCGCCGTGGGCCTGGACCTCATCCTGGTTGACAGCGACCCGGTCGAATCCGGTGACGACCGCCTGCTGGGCGAGGCCATGGCACGGGCCGGCCCGGTCGTGCTGCCCCTGGTGGTGCAGGACGTGCGGGGCGACGGCCGGCTCCAGCGTGCCGAGCCCGTGCCTGCGCTGGCCGCATCGGCGGCCGCACTCGGGCATATCCATCTGGAGATCGACAACGATGGCATCGTGCGCAGCACCTTCCTGCGCGAAGGCGATGGCACGCGCTGGTGGGACCACTTTGCGCTCGCCGTGCTGCGCGCGGGCGGGCTGGCGCTGCCCGAGGTCCTGCCCGGCCAGCGCTCGCCGCGTCCGACCGATGCCTCGGCCTGGCAGCGCGACCACTGGATCCAGATTCCGTTTGCCGGCCCGCCGGGCAGTTTCGACCGGGTGTCGTACGTCGATGTGCTCAAAGGCCAGGTGGGCGCGGAGCGGCTGGCAGGCAGGTACGTGCTCGTGGGCGCCACCGCCGCCGGCATGGGCGACGCCTACGCCACACCGCGCTCCGGCATGGCCGAGCTCATGCCCGGCGTGGAGATCGCGGCCAACGTGATGAACGCCCTGTTGCTGGACCAACGCCTGCAACGCGCCAATGCCTGGCAGAACGCGATGTTCTGCGCGCTGCCCGTGGCGCTGGCCTTGCTCACCGTGGTGCTGCTGCCACCCACGGCCGGCCTGCTGGCCAGCGCGGGCCTGCTGCTGGCCACGCTGGGCGCCGGATGGCTGGGCGCGACATTCGGGGGCCTGCAGTTCGCGCCCGCCGCCGGTCTGCTCGGCGTGCTGCTGGCGTACCCGCTGTGGGTGTGGCGCCGGCTGCGCACCGCCATCGGCTACCTGCTGGAGGAATTCCAGCGCATGGAAGCGCGCCGCGACCTGCCCACCATGCTGCCGGCCTCGCGGTCCGGTGACCTGCTGGACCGGCATATCCATGCGCTGCAGGACGCGTCGGAACAACTGCGCAACCTGCACCGTTTCGTCAGCGAGACGCTCAACAGCGTGCCCGATGCCACCCTGATCACCGACGTCTCGGGGCAGGTGCTCATGGCCAACCAGTCGGCCCGGCAGTACTTTGCCGCGCGCCAGATCACCCGCCTGCGCGGGCGCTCCCTGGAAGAACTCCTGGGCCACGTGCAGCGCGCCGACACGCGGCAGCCGATCTTCGAGGCCCGCGACCGCCTGCGCCAGGACAACGTGCCATGGGGCGCCGAGGCGCGCGATGAAGACGGCCGCGATCTGCTGGTGCGCTTCGTGCCGTGCTTCAACACCGAAGGCCACACCACGAGCTGGATCGCCAGCCTGGTGGACATCACGCCCATCCGGGAGGCCGAGCGCCAGCGCGATGTGGCGCTTCGTTTCATCTCGCACGACATGCGCTCGCCCCAATCGTCCATCCTGGCCCTGCTCGAGGTGCAGCGCATGAGCCCCGAGGCGCCGGTGCCGGCCGACATGCTCGAGCGCATCGAGCGGCACGCCCACCGCACCCTGGACCTGGCCGAGGAGTTCGTGCAGCTCGCGCGCGCCGAATCGAGCGCCTACCGCCTGCAGACGGTGGACCTGATCGATCTGCTGGACGAGGCGGTGGACGACGTGTGGCCCCAGGCGCAGGCGCGTGGCGTGGCATTCGAGGTGCAGCGGCCGGACGCGCCGGCGCTGTGCCAGGCAGACCGCGGCTTGCTCACCCGCGCCATCGCCAACCTGCTGGTAAATGCCGTGAAGTACGGCGACCCCCAAACCCAGGTGCAATGCGCCGTGCGGCGCGTGGACACCGGCTGGCGCCTGTCCATCACCAACGCCGGCGCAGTGCTGCCACCAGAGCAGTTGCAGTCGCTTTTTCAGCAGTTCTCGCGGCTGGACCCCGAACAGCGCACCCAGCCGGGCGTGGGCCTGGGACTGGTCTTCGTGCGGACCGTGGTGGAACGGCACGGCGGCCGCATCGAAGTCAGCAGCCGACCCGGCCACGGCACCACGTTCCACTTCACCCTGGCCAGCAGCGCGGCCTGAGCAACCCTGCGGCTCTGTTAATCGAATGTCAATTCGATTGCACCGCCATGGGGCACACACTACCTTCGATGCATGTCAAAGCGTTCCTCCATCACCGACATGCGAATGCTCGGCCGAGCCGTCCGGCTGCTGTTCAGCCGCCTGGATCCCGAGCGAGCCCACGCCCTCGCCCAGGAAATCGCCCGCACCACGGCCGCGCAGGACAGTGCCGAAGACCCGGTTCGCAGTTGGGAGCCACAATGGCAGCTGGACCGGGGCCTGGGCCGCGCGCGCCGGCTGCAACGGCTGGTGCACAGCCCCGCCTGGCGCAGCCACGAAAACACTGACACGCCGCACCGGCATCTGCCTGGCCATGCGGCGGATTTCCTGTTCGCCGCCGTCATGAACCTGGCGCACCAGATGCCCCTGTCCGACGAAGCGCACATCTTCCGGCTGTGGTACCTGGCCGTGCGGGCGACCTGCCCGCCCGAGAACGCCAGGCGCCTCTTCGGCGAGCTGCGGCACCTGCCCGCGCACCAGCAACTGGCCGCTGGTGCACGGATGCTGGCGGCCGTCACATCCGGCCCGTCCTTCGAAGGCACATCACACCCGCGACTGTCGCCCCAACGACCATTAACCAACCATACGGTCGGCGAATCCGGGTAAGTCTGGAGGCGGCAAACGCAGGTGCTCGCCTATAGTGGGACATGCCCAACTGCTTATGTTGAGTAATCAACGATCCCACTCAGGAGACCCTGCATGAAACTTCGTTTGCTCGTGGCCGCCGCGCTTTCTTCATCCGCGTTTCTGGGTGGAGCGGCCTCGGCAGAGACCGTGTTCTCCGCCTCCAGCTGGGTCGGGCCCACGCACACGCTGAGCATGGCGCAAAAGACCTGGTGCGACATGCTGGAGAAGGAAAGCGCCGGGCGCATGAAGTGCAACATCCTGCCCAAGGGCGTGGCAGCCCCTCCCGGCACCTTCGACGCGGTGCGCGATGGCCTGGCCGACATCTCCTTCACGGTCGATGGCTACACGCCAGGGCGATTCATCAACACGCAGGTGGCCGAGTTCCCCTTCCTGGGCAACAGCGCCACGGCCACATCGGTGGCGTACCAGCGCATCTACAGCAAGTACTTCGCACCCCTGGGCGAGCACCGCGGCGTCAAGGTGCTCGCGGTCTTCACGCACGGGCCCGGCATCATCTTCAACGCCAAGCAACCCGTCACCTCGGCCGCCGATGCCGGCAAGCTCAAGTTCCGCATCGGTGGCGGCAACATCAACGAACTCTCCAAGGCCATGGGGTGGAACACCACGCTCAAGCCCGCGCCCGAGTCGTTCGAGCTGCTCTCCACCGGCGTGATGGACGGCACCTTCTTCCCCGATGAATCCGTGGCCTCGTTCAAGCTGAGCATGATCAAGCACGCCACCACCTTCCCGGGTGGGCTCTACAACACCAGCTTCGTCTTCATGATGAACCCGGCCAAGTACGACGCGCTCTCGGCGCAGGACAAGGCCGTGGTCGACAAGCTCTCCGGCGAAGTGGCCGCGCGCACCTTCGGCGAAGGCTGGGACAAGGTAGATGCGGCCAGCCGCGATCTGCAGAAGACGCAGGGCGTGGTGCGCGTCCAGGCCGACGATGCGTTCGTGAAGGCCGTGGCCGCCAAGCAGGGAGAGCTGGAAGACAAGTGGGCCGCGGCGGCCTCCGCCAAGGGCCTCAAGGACCCCAAGGCGGTGCTGACCGAATTCCGCGCCGAGATCGCGAAGGTGAAGTAACCTCGCTCACCTCGAGGCCTGCCATCCCTGGCCGGTGGAGCGCATCGCCCGCCGGCCTTTTCACATCGGGAACCCCAACACCATGCTCAAGACGCTGGAGCGCATGCTGCGCTGGTCCGCCGGGCTCATGGCGGCCATGGCCCTGTTCGGCATCATGTGGCTGACCCTGGTCGACGTGACCGGCCGCCGGTTCTTCAACCAGTCGGTGCCAGGTGGCCTGGAGATCACCGAGATCCTGATGGTCATCGTGATCTTCGGGGCCCTGCCCATGGTGTCGTGGCGCAATGAGCATGTGGTATTCGACTCGCTCGACGCCTTCCTGCCCGATTGGGTGCGAAGCATCCAGGCGCGTCTGGTCCACCTGATCTGCGCGGTCTCCTTCGGTTTTCTGGCCTACCTCATGTCCACCCGCGCCCAGCGCTTCGCCGAGTACGGCGACACCACCGTGCACTTGCAGTTCTCGATTGCACCGGTGGCGTGGTTGATGGCAGGGCTGTTGCTGCTGACCGCGCTGGTGCACCTGCTGTTCGTCTTCGTCCAGGCTCCGCCACCGCCATCGCCACTTCCCACCTCTGTGCAGCTCGAGGAAACCGCACCATGATCGAGGCCACCCTCGGATTCCTCGCCGTCTTTGCGATGGCCCTTCTGCGCGTACCCATCGCGGTCGCCATGTCCATCGCCGGCCTCGTCGGCCTGGGCCTCATGCGCGGCTGGCAGCCGGCTTTCGCCAGCACCAGCCAGGTGATCTTCGAGACCGGCTTCCACTATGTGTTGTCGGTCATTCCGCTGTTCATCCTGATGGGCAACCTGGTCGCGCGCGCCGGCATGGCGCGCGAACTGTTCAAGGCCGCCAATGCCTTCGTGGGCCACCGACCAGGTGGCCTGGCCATGGCCAGCGTGATCGCCTCGGGCGGCTTCAGCTCCATCTGCGGCTCCTCCATCGCCACGGCCGCCACCATGACCCGAGTGGCCTACCCGGAAATGAAGCGCCACGGCTACAAGGACACGCTGGCCACCGGCTCCATCGCCGCTGGTGGCACCCTGGGCATCCTCATCCCGCCGTCCACCATCATGGTGATCTACGGCATCATCACCGAGACCGACATCGGCAAGCTGTTCATCGCCGGCATCCTGCCGGGCCTGGTGGCCATCACCTGCCTGTGCCTGGCCGTGATGTACACCACCTGGCGCGATCCGGCCGCCGGCCCACGCGCGGAGTACCAGGGCTGGGCGGCACGCTTCGCCGCGGTGCGAGGCATCTGGGGCGTGGCGGTGCTGTTCGCCCTGGTCATCGGCGGCATTTATGGCGGGGTGTTCACCGCCACCGAGGGCGCGGGCGTGGGCGCGGCCGGGGCTTTCATCTTTGCGCTGCTGCGCGGCGCGCTCACACCGCGCGTGCTCATGGACATCCTGGTCGAGAGCACCCGGACCACCGCCATGCTGTTCACGATCCTGATCGGCGCGATGGTGTTCACCAGCTTCATCAACTTCACCAGCATGCCGGGTGACCTGCGCGACTTCATCCTGCAGTTCAGTCCCAACCCCATCATGGTGGTGGTGATGATGATGGCGATCTACGTCGCGCTCGGTCTCGTGATGGAAGAGCTGTCCATGGTGCTGCTGACCATCCCGGTCTTCTTCCCCATGATCACGGGACTGGGCTTCGACCCGGTGTGGTTCGGCGTGCTGATCGTGACCATCGTGGAGATCGGCATGATCTCGCCGCCCGTGGGCATGAACCTCTTCGTCATCAACTCGCTGCTGAAAGAGGTGAAGCTCAATCAGATCTTCCAGGGCGTGTGGCCGTTCGTCATGGCCGACATCGTCCGCCTGGGCATCCTGATCGCGTTTCCCGCCATCTCCCTCTGGCTGCCAAGCCTCATGAACCGCTAGCGGGTTCCTCGCGCGGCTTGCGCTGCAGGTGCACCACCCGCTGCGGGTAGGGAATGTCGATGCCGTTCTCCTGCAGCAGTTGCAGGATGCGCCGGTTGATCAGCGAGCGCAGCTTGAGCTGCTCGGCTCCATCGCCCGAGTTGATCCAGTAACCCACGGTGAACTCCAGCCCGTCGGCACCGAAGGCCGAAAGCGAGGCCTGGGGTGCGGGTTCCTTCAACGCGTCGTCCTGCTCGCCCACGGCTTGCAGCAGCAGCTGGCTCACGCGTTCCACGTCACTGTCGTAGGCCACCGACACCACGCTGGTCTGCCACACACGGGTCAGTGCCATCGAGAAGTTCTCGACGCGGTTGATCACCATCAGTTCATTGGGCACGATGGACTCGCGCCCGGCCGGTGACCGGATCACGCTGTAGCGGGTGTTGATGTCGAGGATGCGACCCTCGAAGCTGTCGACCTTCACGTTGTCGCCGATGCGCAGGCGGCGCTCCGCCAGGATCACGAACCCACTGACGTAGTTCGAGGCCAGCTTCTGCAGGCCGAAGCCGATGCCCACGCCGATCGCACCACTGAAGACCGAAAGCGCCGTGAGATCCAGGCCCACCGCCGAGAGCCCGACGATCAGGCCGACGAACACCAGCAACGCGCGGGTGGCATTGCTCACCGCCTTGCGCATCGAGAGGTCGCCGCCCGACGCCTTGCGAAGCAGCCGCGTCTCGATGGCCGCAGACACCCACAGCGACAGGATCATCACGGCGCCGGCGGTGATGATGCCTTCGATCAGCGTGCGCAGGCTCAGAGTGGAAGCGCCGATCTTCCAGGTGATGTCGTCGAGTTCGGCGAGCACCACCGGCAGCAGGCCACTGACCCAAAGCACCATGGCCAGCCAGGCCACCCAGGAGATGGTGCGCTCCAGCGCCCGCACCCAGGGCGCGGTGGTGAACGCCGCCTGCAACACCTTCACGCCCACGCGGATGACGACCAGCGAAACCAGCACCGGAATGGCCACCCTGAACGCCGCCAGCGGCATCAGCTGGGTGACGATCGCCCGCGCCACATAGGCCAGCAACAGCAGCGTCAGCGGAAACATCACGCCATCGATCAGGCGTCGGCCGAACAGCACCGAGGTTTTTTCGTCCGTCATGCGCAAGGCCTTGCGCAACGCCCAGCTCAAGCCCCAGGCCAACGCCACGCAGACCGCCAAAGCCGCCAGTTCGATCAGCACCGTGGGCTGCGTGAATCCGGCGAGCCAGAGGCCGATGTCGTCAATGGGTTTGGGTGAGGTGTTTGCCATGGATCAGAAGGTCACTTTCGGAAACGGGGAACAAGGTGGGACGCACGAGCGTCGCAGAAGTTCAGACGCCGGCCAGCACGCGCAGGTGGGCTTCCACACTGCGGCCCAGCGCACTCAGGGCATAGCCACCTTCCAGGCAGCTCACGATGCGGCCCCTGGCGTGGCGCTGCGCCACTTCCTTGATGCGCGAGGTCATCCAGCTGTAGTCGCTCTCCACCAGGCCGAGCTGGCCCATGTCGTCCTCGCGGTGCGCATCGAAACCCGCGCTGATGAAGATCATCTGTGGCCGGTGCGATTCCAGCCGGGGCAGCCACATCATGTCCACCAGTTCGCGGATGTCCATGCCCTTGGTGTAGGCCGGCACCGGCAGGTTGACGAGGTTGGGCGCCTTGGCGTGGTCCCACACTGGATAGAACGGGTGCTGGTAGAAGCTGCACATGAGGATGCGCTCGTCCCCGGCCACGATGTCCTCGGTACCGTTGCCGTGGTGCACATCGAAATCGACAATCGCCACGCGCTGCAGGCCGTGGCGCTCCAGCGCGTACTTCGCGGCCACGGCCACGTTGTTGACGAAGCAGAAACCCATGGCCTGGTTGCGCGTGGCATGGTGGCCCGGTGGGCGCACGGCGCAGAAGGCGTTGGCGATCTCGCCGGCCATCACCGCATCGGTGGCATCGATGGCGGCACCTGCGGCCATGAGGATCGCGTCCCAACTGTGGATGTTGATGGCGGTGTCGGGATCGACCTGGGCATGCTGGGGTCCACCCGCGGCGATCTCTTCCTTGAGCCCTTCGCAAAGGCCCCTCAGTGAAGCCAGGTGCATGCGGCCGTGGGCCAGTTCGAGATCGGCCAGGGAAGCTGCGGTGGCTTCGCGGCGCTCGAGCGCCACGTCCAGTCCGGAGATGAGCAGGCGGTCCTCGATGGCATCCAGCCGCTCGGGGCACTCCGGGTGGCCGGCGCCCATTTCATGTCTCCAACAATCCTTGTGGGTGAAATACCCGGTGGCCTGACTCATGGCGGTTTTACGGTATGGTTCGCGGCATGCAAGCCGACACAAGAATCCAACTGCTGCTGAATCAGCTTAACACGGTGATCGTGGGCAAATCGCAGCAGGTTTCGGACTGTGTGGCGTGCCTGCTGGCGGGCGGACACCTGCTGATCGAAGACGTGCCCGGCGTCGGCAAGACCACGCTCGCGCACGCGCTCTCGCGCTCCTTCGGCCTGCAGTTCTCGCGTGTGCAGTTCACCGCCGACCTCATGCCCAGCGACCTGGTGGGCGTGTCCATCTACGAGCGCGGCCGCGAGGATTTCGTGTTCCACCCCGGCCCGGTGTTCGCCCAGGTGCTGCTGGCCGACGAGATCAACCGCGCCAGCCCCAAGACGCAGAGCGCGTTGCTCGAAGCCATGGAAGAAAAGCAGGTCACGGTGGAAGGCGAGACGCGCGCCCTGCCCGAGCCCTTCTTCGTCATCGCCACGCAGAACCCGCACGACCAGCTGGGCACCTATGCCTTGCCCGAGTCGCAGCTCGACCGCTTCCACATGCGCCTGTCGATCGGCTATCCCGACCGCGCTGCCGAACGCGAACTGCTGCGCGGCCAGGACCGGCGCGACATGCTCGAACGCCTGCCGCCCGCCCTCACGCCCGCCGATCTCGCGGACCTGCAGCACACCGTGAGCCAGGTGCACACCGCCGAGCCGGTGCTCGAGTACCTGCAGGACCTGGTGGCGGCCACGCGCAGCGGGCGCTGGTTTGCGCAGGGCCTGTCACCGCGCGCCGCGCTGGCCGTGGTGCGCTCGGCCAAGGCACAGGCCTACCTCAATGGCCGCGACTACGTGGCACCCGACGACATCGCGGCCATCCTGCCGCAGACGGTGTCGCATCGCCTGATACCGGTGCGGGATGCGGGGCGCGGGCCGGTGGAACAGGTCCGCGCGATGCTGGAAGCCGTGCCCTTGCCCTAGGCAATGGACAACCCCTTCCGCCTGGCTCGCGAACGCGTGCAGCGCTGGTGGCACAGCCGCCTGCCGCGCACCGACACCCTCACCCTCACGCAGCGCAACGTCTACATCCTGCCGACGCGGGCCGGCTGGATGCTGGCCTTCACCCTCTTCATCCTGCTGCTGGCCAGCATCAACTACCAGTTGAACCTGGGCTACCTGCTCACCTTCCTGCTGGCGGGCACGGCGGCGGTGGGCATGCACGTGTGCCATGGCAACCTGCGCGGCACCACGCTGCACCTGAACCCGCCGGAACCGGTGCACGCCGGGCAGGCCGCGCTGCTCGACGTGCGGCTCTCCAGCGAACGACCGCGCACGCGCTACGGCATCGGCATGGGCGTGATCGGCGTCGACTCGGCCCATGCGCCGCTGGCATGGACCGACGTGCCCGCCCAGGGCAGCACCACGCTGCAGGTGAGCTGGCCCGCCCCCCGACGGGGCCTGCACTCGCTGGCGCCGCTGACCGCGCACACGCTGTTCCCGCTGGGCACCTTTCGCGTGTGGACCGTGTGGCGCCCGGCCTCACCGGTGCTGGTGTATCCCGAGCCGGAAAGCCACCCGCCGCCGCTGCCGCCTGGGGAACCTCAGGCCGGCAGCTCGGGTCTGGCGCGCGTGCAGAGCACCGGCGAATTCGACGGCGTGCGCGCCTACCAGCGCGGCGACCCCATGAAAGCCGTGGTGTGGAAGAAGGCCGCACAGGCCTTTGCCTCCGGGCGCGACGAACTCGTCAGCCGCGATGCCCTCTCCAGCCAGCGCCAGCAGCTCTGGCTGGACCACGCGAAGAGCGGCCCCAGCGACATCGAGGCGCGCCTCTCGCGCCTGACGGCCTGGGTGCTGATGGCCGACCGTCTGGGGTTGGACTACGGCCTGCGCGTGCCCGGGCGCGAGATCGCCCCCGACCAAGGGGCTGTCCATCGTGCTCGCTGCCTGGAGGCACTCGCGCTGTGCTGAAGAACATGCGTCAATCGTTGACCCACTTGCCGAGGGAGACCCGGGACACCCTGTTCCTGCTCGCCGTCATCGGCTGGGTGGTGTTCCTGCAGGTGGGCCACATCCCCTGGTGGTGCGGGCTGCTCACCGCCGGCGTGCTGGTGTGGCGCACCACATTGACCTTGCGCGGCCTGCCCCTGCCCGGCTGGCCGTGGCGCATCGGCCTGCTCGCCCTGTTGCTGGGCGCGACCTGGGCCACGCACAGCACCATTCTGGGGCGCGATGCGGGCGTCACGCTCATCGTGGTGCTGCTGGCCTTGAAGACGCTGGAGATGCGGGCGCGTCGGGATGCCTTCGTCATCTTCTTCCTCTCGTTCTTCATGCTGCTCACGCACTTCTTCTACTCGCAGACGCTGCTCACGGCAGCGGGCATCCTGATCGCGCTGATGGCCTTGCTGACCGCGCTGGTCAACGCCCACATGCCGGTGGGGCGCCCCACATTGGGGCAGGCCGCGCGCATCGCCGGCGGCATGGCGCTCATGGGCGCGCCCATCATGCTGGTGCTGTTCCTGCTGTTCCCGCGCCTCTCGCCGTTGTGGGGCACGCCGGGCGACGACGCGGCCGGGCGCAGCGGCCTGTCCAACAGCATGCGCGTGGGGCAGATCGCCCAGCTCGTGCTGGACGACAACATCGCCTTTCGTGTGAAGTTCGACGGACCGATGCCGCCGCAGGGCCAGCTGTATTTCCGCGGCCCGGTGCTCAGCGATTTCGACGGCGCCGAATGGCGACCGCTGCGCTCGGGCTTCCCCGACGCGCAGGCCTTGCCGCCCGACCTCGAGGTTTCCGGCGAAGCCGTGCGCTACGAAGTGACCATGGAGGCCAACCGCCGGCCCTGGCTGTTCCTGCTGGAGGCCGCGTCGGAGGCGCCCGAGCTGCCGGGCATGCGCGTGCGCATGACGCGCGAACTCCAGTGGGTCACCGACCGCCCCATCGGCACGCTGCTTCGCTACCGCGCCCAAAGCCACACCAATTTCCGGCACGGGCCGCTCGAAACGGCCGTGGCGCTGCAGGACCACGTCGAACTGCCGCCGGGCTTCAATCCGCGCACGCTCGCGCTGGCACAGGATCTGCGGCGCCAGCATGGCAACGCCCACCCGACGTTGATCGAAGCCGTGCTGGAACGCCTGCGCACCGGCGGCTACACCTACACCCTGGAGCCCGGCGTGTTCGGCCAGCACACGGCCGACGAGTTCTGGTTCGACCGCCGCCAGGGTTTCTGCGAACACATTGCCAGCAGCTTCGTGGTGCTCATGCGGGCGCTCGACATCCCCGCGCGCATCGTCACCGGGTACCAGGGTGGTGAGCTCAACGGCGTCGACGATTTCTGGACCGTGCGCCAGCGCGACGCCCATGCCTGGGCCGAAGTCTGGCTGCAGGGCCAGGGCTGGGTGCGCGTGGACCCCACGTCCGCTGTATCGCCAGGGCGCATCGGCTCGCTCGAACGGCTCACCGCCCCCGAAGGCGCACTGGCCGGCGCGCTGCGCAACCTCAATCCCAACCTGCTCACGCAGATGCGCGAGGTGTGGGAAGCGGTGAACAACCGCTGGAGCCAGTGGGTGCTGAACTACACGCAGGGCCGCCAGCTCGACCTGCTCAAGAGCCTGGGCTTCAAGTCACCGAACTGGACCGACCTCGTCACCGCGCTGCTCGGCGTGGTGGTGCTCGCCAGCCTCGTGGGCGCCGCCTGGACGCTGTGGGAGCGCCAGCAGCACGACCCCTGGCTGCGCCTGCTGCGCCGCGCCCGCACCCGCCTGAAGGCACAGGGCATCCCCAGCGCCGACCACACGCCGCCGCGCGAACTCGCGCGCCAGGTGCAGCAACGCTGGGGCCCCCAGGCCGACATTGCACAATGGCTGCTTCGGCTCGAAGCCCAGCGCTACGGCCGCCCCGATTCCAAGAACCCCATCACCCTCGCCGCTTTGCAGCGCGAGTTCAGGCAACTGGCATGGCCCGGCACATCTTCCACTTCCGCCTCCTGACGAAAACCGCTCTCCTCGCGGCGGCCGCGATCACCTTCAATTTCGCTGCCAGCGCCTGGGCGCAAGTCAGCGGCAGCCCGGCCAAGACGCGCCCCGGTGCCCGCCCGGCAGCCGCGCCCTTTTCCTACGCACAGAGCGAAGCGGCCATGGCCTTCGCGACCGATCTCGCCCAGCGCCGCGATCTCGACCCCGCCTGGGTGCGCCAGCAGATCGGCCAGGCCCAGCGCCTGCCGGTGGTGATCCGCCTCATGCAGCCCGCCCCCAGCGGCACGCCCAAGAACTGGGCCGCCTACCGCGCGCGTTTCATCGAGCCCATCCGCCTGCGCGCCGGACAGCAGTTCTGGGAAGCCAACCGGGACACGCTGGCGCGCGCCGAAGCGGAGTACGGCGTGCCCGCCAGCCTCATCGTGGGCGTGATCGGCGTGGAAACGCTCTACGGCCGCCACACCGGCACCCACAAGGTGATCGATGCGCTCAGCACACTCGCCTTCGATTTCCCTGCCAACCATCCGCGCGCGGCCGTGCGCAGCGAATTCTTTCGCAGCGAACTGGAGCAGTACCTGAGCCTCACCGAGCGCGCCAGCATCGACCCGCAGAGCCTGCTCGGCAGCTACGCTGGCGCCATGGGCTGGCCGCAGTTCCTGCCCAGCAGCTGGGTCAAGTACGCGATCGACTTCGACGCCGACGGCAAGGTCGATCTCTTCAACAGCACGGCCGACGTGATCGGCTCGGTGGCCAACTACTTCAAGGCCTTCGGCTGGCAGACCGGCGTGCCCACGCACTACCCGGTGCGCTTCGACCCCAACCAGAGCAAGGACGACCTGGCGACCCTGCTCGCCCCCGACATCCTGCCCAGCTTCAGCGCGGAGAGCATGGCCGGCAAGGGCTTGATCCTGGAAGGCCCGGCGCAGCAGCACACCGGCAAGCTCGCGCTGGTGGAACTGGAAAACGCGGGTGCGCCGTCCAGCTACGTGCTCGGCACCGAGAACTTCTACGTGGTGACCCGCTACAACTGGAGCAGCTACTACGCGCTGGCGGTGATCGAGCTGGGGCGGGAAGTCGAGGCGCTGGTGACGGGTCGCTGACAGGCGCAGGTCGTTTTCAGACCGAGCCTTCCTGTTCCGCCCGGCTCATCACGTCGCGGCTCACGCGCAGCATGCGCTCGCCCAGCACGGCGCGGCGCATCGGGTGCAGGCGCGCTTCGCTGGTCACCAGCACGATGGCGGCCACCGGGCGGCCGTCCCGGCGCAGCAGCGGCACGCCCAGCGCCCAGTAGTGCGGCACCACGATGCCGGGAATGATGGCGTAGCCACGCTCGCGCGTTTCCTGCACCAGCGGACGGATCACCGAGACCGGCGACTTCGGGTAATGCTTGTCGATGTAGGCGCCGTTCGCGCGCAGCGCGGCTTCGGCCTCCTCTTCGGGCAGCGCGGCCAGGATGGACAGCCCGCCCGCACCGACGCCCAGCGGGTGCCGGTCGCCGACCCGGAGGGCATCGGGCGGGATCGGCACATCGCCGGTCTCGCGCGAAAGGCAGATCGCCTCGAAGCCCTGCACCACCGAGAAGAACACCCAGTCGCCGGTTTCGAGCGCGAGCGCGCGCAGCGAGACCATGGCCAGGCGCTGCAGCGTGTAGCTGGGCTCGGCCGCCAGGCCCACCGCAAAGGTCTCGGGACCCAGGCGGTAGCAGCGCGACGCCGCATCGTGAACGACGAAGCGCTCGTCCACCAGCGTCTGCGTAAGCCGCACAGCGGTGGCCTTGCTCAGGCCCAGGCGGCGGCCGATGTCGCTGATCCGCATGCCGTCGGGCTGGCTGCGCGCCAGCAGCTTGAGAATTGCCAGCCCGCGCCGCAGCGTCTGCGCGCCGGGTGTCTCGCCCGTGGCAAGTCCTGTCTCGGTCATCTTGGTGGAAACCCGTGGTGGTTGGTCTACATGGTGAACCAAATTCTGGCCGGACTCGGCGGCTTCCCTCTTCCCAGTCCGCCAGAGCCGCTGCCATGATCGGCCCGACGCTTCACATAATGAACTAAAACCGAGACAAGCACAGCATGAACACCCCCAGGCCACATTCCGGACGGGTCGCCCTGGTCACGGGCGCCGCCAGCGGCATCGGCCTGGACATCGCGCGCGGGCTGGCGCGTCAGGGCGCTGTCGTGTGCATCGTCGACCGCAACGGTGTGGCCGCCGGCGAAGCCGCCCAAGCGATCACCGAAGAAGGTGGACAGGCCGAGTCGTTCGTGGTCGACCTGGCCGACATGGCGGCAGTGAACACGCTGCTCGAGCAGCTGGGCCAGCGCTACCCGGTGATCGACATCCTCATCAACAACGCCGGTATCGTGCTCACCCAGCCCGCCACCGACCTGGCGCTGTCGCAGTGGAACACCATGCTGGCCGTCAACCTCACCGCGCCGATGGTGCTCACGCAGCACGTGCTGCAGGGCATGAAGGCCAAGGGCTGGGGACGCATCGTCAATGTGTCGTCCATCAGCGGCGTGCGTGCCGGCACCGGCCGGCTGGCGTATGGCACCTCCAAGGCCGCGCTCATCGCCATGACCGGGCAGTTCGCCATCGAGGCGGCCGAATGGGGCGTGACGGTCAATGCCATCGCGCCCGGCTTCGTGGACACGCCCATGATCCGCACGCTGATGGGCAGCTCGCAGCCCGCCACCCTGCTGGCCGCGTGTCCGATGAACCGCTTCTGCTCGCCGCAGGAAGTCTCGAACGCGGTGCTCTTCTTCGCGTCCCAGGAAGCCTCGTTCATCACCGGCCAGACGCTGGGCGTCGACGGCGGCTTCCTCGCCAGCGGCCTCTTCGTGCGCAACCTGTTCGACATTCCAGCGGCCGCACCGGCGCAGGGTTTCGCGGCATGATGCAACCGGGCTTACATCGCTTTTTTCACCCCGCACCACAACGATAGGAGACAGACGATGACCTTTTCCCGCCGCACCCTCATCAAGGCCACGGGCATCGCAGCGGCCAGCTGCGCGGTGCCGTTGAAGCTGGCCTATGGCCAGAGCGCCGAGTTCACCTTCAAGTACGCCAACAACCAGCCACCGGCGCACCCCATGAACGTGCGTGCCAAGGAAGCGGTGGAAGCGATCAAGAAGGAAACCAACGGTCGCATGGAGATCCAACTCTTCCCGAGCAACCAGCTGGGTTCCGACACCGACACGCTGAGCCAGCTGCGCTCGGGTGGCGTGGAGATGTTCAACCTCTCCGGCCTGATCCTGTCGACCCTGGTGACGCCGGCGGCGCTCAACGGCCTGGGCTTCGCCTTCCCCAACTACGACACCGTGTGGAAGGCCATGGACGGCGACGTCGGCGCCTACATCCGCGCGCAGATCGCCAAGGTCAACC
>VFQQ010002785.1_pt1 | contig 18515 bp, 33 predicted proteins | sample 3512341 | NCBI WGS metagenome assembly VFQQ01 (sample SAMN10412373, study PRJNA504923) | tailings metagenome | isolation source: Relicate 2 Philex TSF1 revegetated site | place: Philippines: Tuba, Benguet | collected 2017-08-29 | reverse complement strand
CAGCAGCAGCAGCAGCAGCAGCAGCAGCAGCAGCAGCAGCAGCAGCAGCAGCAGCGCCAGAATTGGAGTCAGCAGCAGCGGCAGTGGCTTCCCAGGCGCAGTTGACAGCCCAGTCACTGTGTGGGAGGAGCCGGCGGCCACAGTGCATGTGACCACAGGTGCCGGCGGCAACTCTGAGATGCGAGTGGGCCCCGATCTGCCACCTCAGGTGGGTGCCCTCTTCAGCCTGCATCCCCAGCATGGCATGCTTGCAGCTGACCTGCAGCAGCTGTGCTGTTGCGTCGCTCTGTGCAATCTGCCTGGGCCTGTCGAGCTGTGCTGCTACCAATTTACAGCCCCCTTCGTTTGTGTTGTGCCCCTGCAGGGCCCCTGCTCTGGCACCGCTCCATGGTGTGCCTTCCAAAGCGGCTATGCTCCTCGCGGCAGCCAGTCGTACGACTTTTCACACAGCCGGCTGGCGGTGTACAACGCCACCCACCTGCGCTGGCAGCAGTACAGCAGCAGCTTTGGGCGGGTCGTCGACGAGTGGTGGCTGGTGCGGCGCACACCGCACGGTCCCTTTGCTGCTCCTGCTGCCTCCTAGCCTGCTTGAGCTTGCTTCTTGTATGCTACGTTCTGTTCAGTTGGTTTGCTCCCCTGATTGCCTGTTCCGCCGCCTCGTTGAGTGGTTCTGATTGAATGTACCACCTCCTTCTACCCGTCATTTGATTCACAGCTGCATGTAGCAATCAACGGCCGCAATGGAGCCCTCGATGGGCCAATGCAAATGGGACACGGCTTGCCGCCAACCACCCTGCTAGGTTTCGCCGACTGCTTTCTGCATACGAATGCATTGTGCCATGTGCGCCATATTCCCAGTGAGGGCAAGGTAACATGGGGCAAGGCTGATCCGTGGTGCCGTCATGTGGCGCCGCCATGCCTGCCGTGGGCGGCAGGCCTGGTGCACTGGCGGTCAGCAGCGTTCCTCGCCTTGCGTGCATTTCTGATCGCGATCAGCGCACCGCAAGCTCCCCACGTGTCGCAAAGACGCCTCCAAAACCAGCGCGCTGACCAGACGAGTGCCGGCGGGCGCCCGAGAGCTAAGACACAGACATGCCTCTCGATCTGGGCAGGGTCCAGGTCCGCAGCCCCTAAAAAGCGTGGCGGGGCGCGTCCTGCAGCCGACAACACCTCGTGGCGTCCCCTCTCCTGCTGCCGCACGGCTGGAGACCGCGATCAGCGGCTCATGGACCTATGGCACGCGCCTGCAGCCCTGGGGTCTGGCTGCTGTCGGGCGGCGCTGCCGCTGCCGCCGCCACTAGCCGCCGCTTGCTCAAGCCCGCCTCGACCTGCTGCCGCAGAAGGAGATACGAGATATAGAGCGCGACAAGGCCAGCGGCGTGACGATAGAGGTGCAGGGCAACTCGCTGCAGAAGCTGATCGGCCGGCTCAACGGTGCGAAGAAGGGGCGGTGCTGGCCATGGCGGCGGGCGGTGCTGCTGATGCCGCCCGATGGGCAGCTCGAGGCTGCTATGTCCTGCGTTGCAAGCTTGCCGCCTCTGCACATGCATTGGGTGAGCTGGACTCTGGCACCCCAGTACTCCTCTGGCGATGCACACACTGGCTGCTTCTGGCTGTTATTGGTGCGCCTCCTCTCGCTTTGCTCACGCTGGCTGTTATTGTTGCGCCCTGCAGGCCCGCGGGACACGCCCTTTGATGGCGGCGTGTTCTATGTGGACATCCAGGTGGGTGCTTGCAAATGTGGTATGGGTGCTGCTGTATCAAACAGGTAGCAGTGCATGGCTGCTGCAGGATCTGGGTGCTGAAGTATGTGAATGCTGCAGCATGAATTTATAACTGAAGGGCTCCCAGCCCTCTACGGCCCGGCGCTGATTGCCTGGCGCGGCAGACGACGCGTGGCGCTGCCCACTGGACGCTGCTGCCTCTGCATGGGTCTGCCTGCTGCTGTCACCACGCAGCGGATTGGGCAATCTCAAGCTCAATTAGTGCCCAGTTCGTCATGGCCATCTCTTCTTGATGCCCCTCCCTGACAGCCTGACGACCAGTGCCCCTTTGTGCTGCTCTCCGCAGTTGGTACTGCTGCTGCCTCGCGCCGCTATCTCGCTGCTAAGCTGGGTGTTGCATCTGCATCGTGCTCCCACTGCAGCTTGACGACCAGTACCCCTTTGTGCCTCCCAAGATGCGCTTCATCACAAAGGTGGGCCTGCAACTGAAAGGGCAGGTCTGCAGCTGGAATACAGCTGCCTGCTGGGCTGCAAATGCTACCGAGCTGCACCAGCTGCTGCCGCGCTCGACAGGCGGGCTGCGCTGGCATGGGGGAGAGGCATGAGCGGCAGCTAATCGGTTGTCCGGCTCGTTGGCTGCAGGCGTGGCACCCCAACATCTCCAGCGCCAACGGCGCCATCTGCCAGAACATTCGCTGCCCCTTGTCACCAGGTCACCCTGCCTCCCTCCTGCCCCTCGCTTGGCAGGTGTGGCACCCCAACATCTCCAGCGCCAACGGGGCCATCTGCCTAGACATCCTGAAGGACCAGTGGAGCCCCGCCCTCACGCTCAAAACCGCGCTGCTCAGCCTGCAGGTGCGGCAGCTGCGCATTTAATCGTGTTCAATCTTTCCTGTGGACCAGGATAGAAGGCATTGCTGTGCAAGGTCTCAGCCTGCATGCCACAGCTGTTTAGCCTGCAGGTGCGGCAGCTTGTCAGCTTGCAGGGTTGAGGGGCCAGCTGCGGGGCTGTGGGGAAGCAGCTGCAGCACAGCTGGGACTGGTCAGCCTGCACGTGCGGCAGCTTGCTGCTCAGGCGGGGCAGTGGCAGACCACATAACACTGCTTGAGCACAGCACAGCGCAGCACAGCACAGCTTAAGCCGGCCTTGTCTCTACGCGCATCTGCCTGGATGCCCACTGTGCTCTCCAGTGGGTTTCCAGGCAGGTGCAGTGGAGACTAGGCTGGCTGAGCGGTTGCTGTGCTGCGCTGAGGGTGTGCTGTGCATGCGTTCAGGGTTTGCGGGCTTGCTCAGCTGCCTGGGAAGAGAGAGTGCAGCTCAGCCCTGTTTGTAACTCTGACGCTCGGACTGCTCCTATACTTGCAAGCAAACACCAACACAGCCGGCTGTGCTTAACCACTGCCTCTTGCCTTGCCTTACCGCAGGCGCTGCTGTCGTCGCCGCAGCCGGACGACCCGCAAGATGCGGTGGTAGCGCGGCAGTACCTCAGCAGCCTGTCAGGCGAGTGATGCGTTTGCATGCGCAGCTTGTGCCTTGGATCATCAGGCTGTTCGTCGGCTAGCATTGCCGCAGCTTGGACACGGCTCCCCTGGGTTGCAATTCCGGGGTGGGCGTTGGCTGCAGAAGTGCCCAGCCGCCTGGCGCTGTACTGCCCTTGATCAAGCGCAGTGCAGCAACTGAGCTGTCGGCTCAACACACAGCTCTCAACCGTTTGTGCCGCCAATATTCCAACTGCTGCAGAGTACCAGTCCACAGCCAAGCAGTGGACGCAGACGTATGCACACGCGGTGAGGTGGCCAGCGCTCTTGGGCCACTTGTCGCTGCAAGCAGACTTGGTGGCCAATATCCTCACCCACTTTTCAGCCCACAACCGGCCCTTCACGATGCCTGTGGCACAGCGGCCGACCAATGAGCATCGCCGACTAACTTACACCCTGCCTGCCCCTGCTCTCCCTTCCTCCCCCTTTGCCCTGGCGCAGCAGCAGGTGGTTGGCCTGGAGGCCAAGGTGCAGGCGATAGCGGAGATGGGATTTGGGCGGGAGCAGGCGCTCGAGGCGCTGCGGCGCGCAAACGGCGACGAGCAGCAGGCGATGGAATTCCTGCTGGGCGCATAGGCAGCCGCAAGCGGCTTGCGGGGGCATAGACAGCCGGCCACTGACAGCGCCAGCTGTGCAGCTTGCAAGCCCCTTGCGAGGGCCCCTCGCTTTGCAGCAGCTGCCGCTGCCTGCCGCACTCCTGGCTGCTGCTGCCGACCCGATAGCTGTTCATGTTCACAGCTCAGCACTTGTCTTTTCCCAACCCCTACCTGCTCTCCCCTTGCCCCCCTCGCACACTCGCTGTACTTCCCCCTTGGCCAACATGCCGCTTTCATGCAGCCTCCGTCGCACACCCTTTCGTTCACCCTGTGCCACACACACTGACTGCAATGCGCTGAAAAGAATGGTTGCCAATCGAGGGGCGGAGCCAATGCGCTCCGAGGGCACAGGAATCAAAATTGCGCATGGGGGCATTTGCAAGGGGGCAGGGTTGCTGGTTCGGGCGAGGTACCGAGGGCCGTCACACAAGGCAGATTGGGTGGGCGGTGAGGTTGGGTGGGGGAGTGCTAAGCTAAGCAGTGCGCGACCGCTGCAGCAGGGATGCTAGGCGCCCCGAGCTCTGCCCTGTACTGGACCGAACACAGGGGCTGTATACTGCGCTACAATCCACTACAGCGGCAGCTGTATCGCTTTGCTGCTTACTCCACCAGCCAGGGCTTCATGTGCGCCTCCCACTCAACAATGCCGTGGCCCGCAAACCACAGCGCTGCAGGAAGGAGGGGAAAAGATGCGCGGAGGGGTGAGGAGGGTTGTACATCGGCAGGCGCCGCACAGGAAAGAGCAATAGCGTGAAAGCTGGGGTGTGGTAGCCGCTGGGTGGGAGCCCCTGCCACGCACTGAGCTGGCTGGGTGCAGCAGTGCAGTGCAGCAAGTGCAACAGCAGAATGCACTGCGGAAGGCAGCAGAACTGAGACTGAAACGCACCCGTCTCGCGCTCGCCGTTCTCCGGGGAGTCGCTGCCGTGCACCACGTTGCGGCCAGTCTGCGGGGACAAGACATTGAAGATGGGGTGGCGTGCTCGGTGGCAGGTTTGCAATGCAGCCAGCAGCTGGATGCAAGGACCAGCAGGGCTGGCAGGGCAAATGTGCAGGGCTGCTGTCACTGGCAGGCAGCTGCAATGCACATGCCCCCAGGCGTGGCTCGCCTGCACCGCGAGGTCGCCACCAAAGGTGCCCCCGGGCATGAAATGTACTGGCCGAATGCAACAAGTTCTATCGCAGTGATGGGTTCATCTCAAAACCAGCTTGCCTGCACCGCGAGGTCGCCGCGGATGGTGCCGGGCTCCGCCTCCAGCGGGTTGGTGGCGCCGATGATCTTGCGGGCCGCCTTGACCACGCCCTGGCCCTCCCACACCTGCGGGGCGAGAGCACAGAGATAGCATGATTCAGCAGCATTTTCCAATGTGGCACACTAACACACCATGTCGGCCCTAGCACCACCAGAACGCGGTGACGCTCAAAGTTTTGTGCAATGCCAAGCTCACCATGCCGACCACGGGGCCCGACAGGATGTAGCCAATCAGGTCGGGGAAGAAGGGCTTGTCCTTGAGGTCCTTGTAGTGCTCCTCAGCCACCTCCCTACAGGCATGAACAGGCAAATAGCCTGTGAGCAAACGGGGTTGGCCCACCTTACCATAAGAAATAGCGCAACAGGCAAGGCGAGACTGGCATAGTGCCTGCCCCTGTGCATAGAGTGCTTGTGGGATGAGGGATGTGGCGGGTGCACAGGCAGAGCGGGCAGGCCACGCGTATTCAAGGCCCGCCCGCCCGTTGCTGCCTGCGCCATGCCGCGTGCATTGCTGTTGCGCTGCTTTTGACAGCATGCCCGACCAGGGGAGCAGGCACGCTGCTTCGAACAGCGCTGACTGGTGTATGCATGCAAGTGTGGAATGCAACAGAGCAGCGGCATGGCATGCCAGGGCGGGCAGCAGGCAGTGATGCAGCATGCTGCAAGCTAAGACAGCAGCATGGCTGAGAATGGCCATCCATGCGTGCCCTGCTGCCCACCTGCTATATGCACCCCTGTTTCCAGCAGGTCCCTTGCCCATGTTCCCAACATGCTACTGCATGCAACATGCACATGCAGCATGCTAACATGCGCAAGCAGGTACTCAGGCAATGACATTGCTGCTCTCGCTCACTTGGTGACCTTCATCATCTTGAGCTGCACCAGCTTGAAGCCCTTCTTCTCGAAGCGCGAGATGATCTCGCCCACCAGGCCGCGCTGCACGCCGTCCGGCTTGATCATCACGTCTGGAAAACAGATGAGGTTGGAGGGAAAGTTGATGGGTATGTGACTTGTGTGGATTGTTATCTGGCTTGATCATCGCATTTAAAGAGATGGGTGGGGCAGAGAGGGGCAGGCCACACTGGTTGGAAAGAGGTGGGGATGTGGAAAGAGCGCATGCATGCATGCATGGCTTGGTTCAGCCAAGAGCCCACCATCCCCATGCCGCGGCCTGCCAACAGCCTTAGGTTCAGCTGCACCACCGTCTAACCATCAGCATCCAGCCAGCTGCCTCCTGCATCAAGTCGCCTCACAAGTGATCTCGCTGCGGACAGACAGGGCGGCGGTGGCGCGGCAGCGGGGGGCGCGCACGGCGGCGGCGGGCGCCAGGCTGCTGGCCGCGCTGATGCTGCTGACGGACGCCAGGCGCTGCACGGGAGCCGCCACGAAGGCTGCCTGGACGCGCCGGCCCGCGGGGCGGCTCTGGCTGCTGGCCGCCGCAAAGCGGCAGGAGGCCGCGACCTGGGTTGCCGCCATGCTGCTCAGACGATTTTGTGAATGGCTAGCAAGCGCGATGTGGCACGATGGCAGGCTGGGTCTGGCTCACGCATGCGCACGGGGGGCGCCATCAGGATGGCTTTCTTTTGTGGCCCGTGACGCCCCTGGCGCCCCGATCGCACCGTCCATTGCTGCATCGCTGTATGCACGACCTCAATAGTCATCTTAGACTGGCAGCAAGCCCATCGCTTGCCGGCCCTGTGCTCGAGCTGGGAGAGCAGCGTCGGGAATGGAGCAGAGCTGGGAGTGGCTCCGGGACGAGTATGAGAGGCCGCGTAGGCGCTCTGATCCGGCGCCGGAAGGCTTCGTGCAGGCACGCTGTTGCTGCCGCCGCCGCTGCCCGCCGCTGCCGCTGCCGCCGCCGCCTGCCGCTGCCGCTGCCGCAGCCCTCATACTCTGACAACCCATTGTGCTCACTTTGCAGCCGCCAAACAAGGCACATATAACCCAGATACTGCCGCACATTGCTGGCCTGCGGACGGACGAGCAGCTGCGGCAGTTTTTGCAGCGAGGGCGCGGCGACACGGTGCGCCTCAGCGGCATTGCTTGCAGCCTGCGGCTGCTCCTTCCCTGCTGATGCCAATCATGCTGTGCCCTGCCGTGGCTGCTATGAAGCATGCTGCGCTGGCCCACTCTGCACCCAGCTCATTCGGTTTTCTGTTCCACTGCTCCTTCCAAACGCCGCCGCAGGTGCTGGTCAATTTTGGCTCGTCGTGGTGCCACCACTGCCACCAGATGTTCCCTCACTTCCTCTCGCTGTCCAAACAATTCCCCCAGCTCAAGTACGCGGTCGCACAGGTGCGCAAGCACTGCAGCTGGCCTGGCGGGGCATGGCAGAAGCTGCGAGGGGTGGAGCTGCGTGCGCGTGCAGCTGCCTGCTGCGCTTCCTTTTCTGTGCACTCCTGCAGCAGGGCTGCATGTTTGCAAGGCATGCACGCTCACCGGCAACCTCCACCTTCTGTGTCCCATCCCCAGGTGGACTACATGCACGAAGAAACAAAAGGCATCACGTACACCCCAACCTTCGCGCTCTACAAGCAAGGGCGCAAGGTGCGCCGGGACGAGCTGTCTGCGCGGCGTGTTGTACGTCGTGGATGCAGGCTTGTCTGTGCAATGCAGGCTTGCCTGTGCTACTCGCCACCCGCCGCCGACTGCCGCGCTTCCAACTTTGCCATGCTGTGCTGCGCTACGCTCTGCCACCCATGCCATGCCGCGCTGCGCTATGCAGGTGGACCAGTTCTTTGGCGCCAACGGTGGCAGTTCTATCTACTTGATGCTGTGATGTGCTGTGCTGTGCTGCGCTGTGCAGGTGGACCAGTTCTTTGGGGCCAACGAGCAGCAGCTGCGGGACCACCTGTGGCTCTGGACGCAGCAGCCAGGCGACAAAAATGGCAAAAATGGCTCCGAATAACGGTGGTGGCCCGCTTGAACTGCTCAAGCGGATGGCGGCTGGCAGCTACCACGGCAAGCTGCGCTTTGACTGACACTTCTGCCACTGTGTACATTATCCGGACTGCCTGCTGCCACTCGCTGGCGTTGGCCGCCCGACCATGCTCCCAGCACTGTACTTGCTCCCATTTGATTATTGAACTTGCATAGTACACTCTCAATTCCGGCTGCTCACTGTAAAGAGAACTTTGCACACAAGCTGCCCAGCGTAATGCAGCCAAGCTCGGCTGCGGGAGGCCGCCGCTGTGGCGCCGCCCCCGCATGCCCATGCCGGCTGCTGGAAGCTCCGTGCGCGTTTCGATCATCGTTCGCACAAACTTATCGGCGTCTCGAGACCGCAAGCACGCCTGTTAGGTGAGGAGAGAGCTCGGCCCACCGGCTGGGGCTCAGCCGGCACGTTTAGAGCTCCTCTGCGCGGTCCAGAGTAAGCGAGAGACACCCTGTATCGCGATCGTCACTCTCCCGGCAAGCGGGCAGCACTTGGCAGCCACCGCCGTCGCCGCCATCGCTGCTGCCGCTGCCCTGCACCGCCCAGCCCTTTCATGTTGTCGGCTTTCCAGCTGGTTTCGTCAACCCCCATCCTACCGTGCTTGCAAGTTTGCAGGTCACCCGCTGAAATGCCAGGTCCCTCGGCCCTGCTGCTGCGCAACTGCCGCGTTCTCGATGCTTCGGCAGGCACGCTCAGCAGCGAGCCACTTGCAGTGCTGGTTGTGAACAACAGGATCGCTGCGGTCGACCGCCCATGGAGTCTCCGGATCACAGAGAGGCTAGGGCAGGCAGCAGCGGCAGCAGGGGCAGCAGGCGCAGCAGCCGAGGCGGCAGCGAGCGAAGCGGCGGCGGCTCTCATGGCCGGCACGGTGCGGCAGCCTGGCAAATGCGGCCCCTGGACTGTGCAGGATATTGACTGCCGTGGCCTCACTCTCATGCCGGTGAGCAGGGGTGGGTAGGAGGAGAGGAAGGCGTGCTGTGCCTGCTGTGCTAGTGCTGAGCTGGCCTTGCCTGGCCTTGCCGCTGCCCTGATCACTGACTTCCCGGTGTCGCTGTGTAGTAAACCGCAGCCCCACTTGTGTGTTCTCATGTCGCTTGCTGCACCCGCGCCGTCCGTGCAGGGGCTGTGCGATGCGCACGTGCACGTCACGGCATGTTCGGCCAACCTGCCGGGGTTGCTCAGCTTGCCTGAGAGCTTGGTGACGGCCCGGGCGGCCCGGGTCCTTGAAGGCATGCTGCTGTGAGTTTTTAGGCAGGGCAGCGCTGTTGTGCATCACCGCTGTGCATTGTACCGTGCTGTGCAGCTGGGGATGCTTGTCCATGTTGATACGGTAAGGTGCCACAGCATGCTACCATCAGCTTGCTTTTCACCCCCACAGGCGCGGCTTCGCAACGGTGCGTGATGCCGGCGGCGCAGGTGCCCCACCTCAGTCAACCAAATAACACTAACTGTTGCGGTTCTGAACACATGCAGGCGCGGCTTCACAACGGTGCGTGATGCCGGCGGCGCAGACTGGGGCCTTGCGCAGGCGGTGGAGGAAGGCACGATTCCGGGCCCCCGCCTGCTGTTTACAGGGCACGCGCTCAGCCAGACGGGCGGGCACGGCGACATGCGGGGCAAGTGAGTACAACGGCATTGGTTTTACGCTGTAAGGATCCGGAAGCAGCGTGTCCCTTGGCGCCATGCCAGGCACATGGGTGGACCATCCTGGGTAGCTCACGCCCCCTAAACTCTCCCTGCCTGCAATGCTCACTGTGCAAAGGGGCGAGGACTTTTGTGCCTGCGGAGCCGCCCTGAGGGGCATTGGCCGTGTGTGCGACGGCGTGCCCGAGGTAAGGAGTGGCTGAGAGTGCAGCGGTGGGCGGCAAGCCGGCTAGTTACAGCATCACTGTATGTACACACCTGCCCTCCAGCTGCCCTCTATGTGTGCTGCACTTTCGCACGCAACTTCGTACGACGTCCAATCAAGCAATCTGTTGTCATTTAATCGCAGGTGCGGCGTGGAGCGCGGGACGAGCTGCGCAAGGGCGCCCACTGCATCAAGATCATGGCTTCCGGCGGCGTGGCCAGCCCGACTGACAGGTATTCCTGTGGCGGCTGGGGGGCTTGGGTTGGGCCTATGCCTCTTGTTCTTGCCAGGCACTGGGCTATTTTACGGCTTGCCACAGGCCACGTTTGCTTTCGGCACATGCCCAACCTGCAGGCTGACCAACACCCAGTTTGCGCTGGAGGAGCTGCGGGCAATCGTAGAGGAGGCAGAGGCCTGCGGGACCTACGTCTGTGGTGAGCGCCGGACATGCAAACAGAACTGCTATGCAGTCATGCTCATAAGTGCACGTGCAACGCCTGTTGTACTCCCATGCAATGAATCGCCACATGCTTTGCCTTTGCCGCTCCTGCAGCCCATGCCTACACGGCGGCCGCCATCAAGCGAGCAGTAGAGTGTGGGGTGCGCTCCATCGAGCACGGCAACTGCCTGGACGAAGCGGCGGCAGGTGCGGCTGGGGGCGGTTGTGTTGTGCTGAAGCAGCAGGGGCTGCCAGGATGAGGGGCCCGATGAGCATGAGCAACGCCTGCTACCTGGACAGGGCGCACACTGTTGGTTCTTTGTAGCCGTCGCCGCTGCCATGCGTGTGTCAAAGACCTTGTCCATGAGGAATGGCATAGAGCGTCCCAAGCTCCTTCTAACTCTGCAGCCTGTGCGCCTGCCTGCCGCAGAGCTGATGGCGCAGCGAGGCACGTATTTGGTGCCTACCACCGTTACTTATCAGCAGTAAGCCTGCTCTGGAGGGGAGGAGTGGCTTGCTTGTTGGTTGTGGGCAGCTGCTGGAGGGCAAACCGCATGCTTGCTGGATGTGGGCAGCTGCTGGCAGGCTAGTTGCGGTGGAACGTGCCAGCATGCAATGCAAGCGTCTGTGTGATCCGTTCTTTGGCCCGCAGGCTGCTGGAGGGCGGCGCAGCGGCGGGGATGGCTCCTGAGCTCGTGGCCAAAGTGGGCAGCCTTGTGCAGCAGGTAAGTGGCAGGCATGCACCTGTGTGCCTGGTTCAAGCCGAGTGTATGCAGTTGGGGCCAAACCGGGCAGCCTGGTGCAGCCGGCAAGTGTGCTGCCAATACGTGTACTGCGCAGCTTATTATGCACATCATACGCTTGCACCTCTGCTCCCCCTTTCACACAGGGCCTCGAGTCGATGCGGTTGGCCCATTCAAAAGGCATCCCCATGTGCTATGGCAGCGATCTGCTCGGAGAGCTGCATGCACACCAGCTAGGGGAGTTTGCCCTCCGTGCCCGTGTGCTGCCGCCCGTGGTAAGAGCCTGCCTCCCTCGCTTTGGTCGGATTGCGCCTGTCTGGCTGGCTTGGGTGGCTTGCCTGGCGTGACAACTGGTTGGCGGAAGGACCTGGCAAAATCCACCTCGTATTGAAAATGGTGCATCTCCACATCGCCCCACAGGAGCTGGTGCGGGCGGCAACAGTGAACTGCGCGCGGCTGTTTATGCAAGACCACGAGTTGGGGCGGGTGGAGGTGCGCATTTGTTTACTGGCTTGACATGGTTCTGAGGCCTATGCATGTGCCACCAGGGAAGCGGCCGTTGCACAGCCGTTGTGCAAGCTTCTGGTTCCTGCCACCGGTGCGGCCCTGGCATGGTCAAGCACAGGACTGGACCTGCATGTTAAGCAGCAATTATGTGTTCTCTTCTCATGCCTACCGCAGGAAGGATACCTGGCAGACCTGCTGCTTGTGGAAGGCAACCCTCTCGAGGACATTTCGGTGCTGCGGCACCCGGAGCAGCGGCTCAAGCTTATCATGAAGGGCGGGCGGCTGGTGAAGGATGCTGTGTGAACACGCACCTTTGCAGCACGGCTGGTGGCTGCTGCTCCTGCAACTGTTACGTGCGCTGTTGTGTGCCTTCACTGTGCCCTCCGGTGCTGAGCTTGGTAACGAGTTTTTTCCGCAAGTATCGAGGCTAGTTTACACTGTCTTTCATGTCGCAAAAAGGCGAGCGGGCAGGCGGCGGCCGCATGGGCTGGTAGTTTGAGGAATCGGCAGTTGGGTTTGGAGCAATGCGCCCCGGGCAGGCATACTGTAATGCATTCACGGGCGAGAGTGCACACAAGAGAGGTTGGGTATCGAGTGGTCGGTTTACGTCCGGCTGAACCAGCAGCTGGTGAAGGCTCCTAGGAAACCATGGCGTGCCGCAGCAGCATCAGGGGTTGCAGGCGAGGCCGGCAGCTGCACGGCCGCGCCCAGGGCGGGCGGCGTGGCCGGCGCAGCGGGCACAGCGGGGGCTGCCGGTACCATCTGAGGGGTGGGCTTGCACTCCACGTGGGTGCCAAATGAGAAGGTGGCTGGGGTAGGAGCCGCATAGGAGGCAGGCAGCGGTGCCTCTGTCTCCATCGCCTGCCCAGCCGCCGCAGCAGCCGATGCAACAGGGCTGCTCGGCGCCGCGGCGGGCAAAGCGGGTGCGCTGTTGGTGCTGGCGGCAGCTGCGCCGTGCGCCGCCAGCCAGGGGTGGGCTGCCACCTGCTCCAGAGTGATGCGCTGCGCTGGGTCTGGGCACAGCATGCGCTGCAGGAGGTCGCGCAGCGCGGGCGACAGGCGCTCCGGCAGGGGGCGGTAGGCGCAGCGAGCAATGTTCTTCAGAGTCTCCACCACGTTTTGTGGGCACAGAGGGTTCTCTGTGGGGCGGGAGGAGAGGGGAAGGGCAGGCGGAGGGCGATGGTCAGCATCGGCAGACAGGCGAGGTGAGGCTTGGGGACACCAGCCACACCAGCCACACCACGCTGCTCGCGGCACTGGCATGGAGGTGGCAGCTCAGGAAGACCCGCAGTTCCCTGCTCAGCAAGCCCCTGGCACCAGCTCGAGCTCACCAAAGGGGTAGGCGCCGGTGCTGAAGAGGTAGAGCAGCACGCCGCTGGCCCACACGTCCACGGCGCACGCATCGTAGCTGCAGGGACGCAGCGGGGTGGGAGGGTGGGGCAGGTGAGCGATACTGCAAAGGGGTGAGAAGGCCGCTGGCGCAAGCTTTGGTTTGCCATTGCTGCTTGCCCATGCAGGACACCCCGCATTCCGTCTTGCAAGGACCACATCCTATGCAAGGACCAGGACACCCTGCCACGCCAGCACCCCCCACTTATGGCGCTGCTGACCTGGCGGTCTGGCGGTGCTTGAGCACAGAAAAGTCTCCAGAGGTGCCCAGCAGCTCGGGGGGCATGTACTGCACAGGGCAGGAAAGGGTGGTGGGAAGGGAGGAGTTCAGCGCCGTGAGGCTCGGCTGGTGAGTGCTGAAGGTTTGCTGCCAAAGCCGCTTGCAAGCAGTACCCGCCTGTGCCTGACCTCGACAGCAAATTTGCTCAAGCTGCCACCCAGCCCACCCCACTCACGTCGATGGTGCCCACGCCCAGCGTGACTGCTGATTGTTGGCGCTTGGACAGCCTGCAAAGATAGCAGGCGCGAGGGTGGTGATGATTAGGAGGGTAGTGGGCCTGGAGGTTGAGGGGAATTGTTGGGGCCCACGGCTCTATCACTCCCCTCCTCCCCTCTTCTTCCAATTTTTTTCCTTCCAACTTACCCAAAGTCGATGATTTTCAGGGTGCCTGTTCCCGCCTCCAGCATCACGTTCTCGCCCTTCACATCTGCAGGAGATTCGAAACGATTTGGAATAGGCTTTTGTGAGGTTGGCGGTGGGGCAGGCGATGTGGCAGGGCAGGGGCAGCGGGTAGGAGGCTGCTTGCGGTGGCTGGAAAGCAGCATGCCCAGCACGCACACAGCAGGCTGGTATGCAAGATGACATTGGCACGACTTGCCACCACAGCAGGCCGCACCTCGGTGCACCAGGCCCGCCTCATGGATGAGCCGCATGCCGTGCACCAGCTGGGCAAACAGGGGGGCTGCCTCGGCCTCGGCGAGCACGCCGCCGCGGGAGTTGAGATAATCCAGCAGGTCCATGCCCTCCACGAGCTCCCACTGCAGGAAAAAAAAGAAATTCCGAGGACACATAGCTTGGTTGCAAGGCAGGCCGGGTGTGGCAGCAGCAGCAGCAGGCTCAGCAGCAGCACGCCGCAGCAAGTAGCTAGCAGGCGCAGCACACCTGCTACCACCCCCTGGACTCACCACAGTGACCAGCATGCCGGGCTCGGCACCACTGTGGCAGGCAGCTGCTGTGTTAACCAACTCCAGCTCACCACAGTGACCAGCATTCCGGGCTCTGTGAATTCGTCCAGCAGTGCGGCGATCACTCCAGAGCTGGACAGGGCCGCAGCGGCGGCCACCTCCCGCTGGTGGGTGCGCAGCGCACCGGGCAGGCGGTCGGCCGGCGGCTGGACCACCTGCATGGGGGGAGGCGGTTGAGGCAGGGGAGGGGAGCGGCGGTTGGCTGCTCTGTGCTGCAGGCGCGCAGCCAGTGAGACCATGCCTAGCTGCCATGCATTCCTAAGCTCGGCCCCACTGGGGACCTCTGCCTCGGCCCGACAACTGCCCTCACACCCAGGTGGGTGCTCGCACCCACCTTCAGCGCCACGCGGCGGCCGGTTGTCGTCTGAACCGCTTCCATCACTACTGCAGATCCTCCACGGTTGAGTTCCTTAACGATCACGTACTTGCCGCCGCCGAGCAGGCTGCCGGGGGTCAGGCTGGCCATGGCGGGCGCTGCCTAGGGAGAGGCTGGGCGGCGGTGCCGGTCGGTGGGGGCGGCGCAAGAGCTGGGGCTGCCTGGGCTGGCTGCAGAAGAGTGCTGGAGTGCCGTGATCGCTTGCGATTGGCTTCTGGAGTTGTGGCGAGGCTCGGCGGCTTGGGGGAGTGATGAGGGGCCCTTGGTGGGTCGCCTCGGGCGGAGCGCCCCGAGGCAGCCCGAGGCAGGGCCCTAGGCACGGCATGGGCCTGGACCGATGCAGGCGAGGCGGGAATGCCGCTCCGCGCCGATCGCGTCGTGTCAATGCTCAAGGCGGCGGAGCGGCAGCTGCAGTGGGCGAGGCATGGCACCTTGTACTCGAGGCGCAACCACACCCTGTCATTACAAGCTGTATCCAGACAAGCAAGCCAGAGAGGAGGATAATATGCACGGATGCCAGCAGGGAGACGCGTGCCCAAAGCCGCGGCCGAGCTGCGACACTGCCAGCAGCTTCGGGTTGCTGACGAGCTGCCCCAGCGCCGCCGCCGCTGCCGCCAGCCTTGCCCAAACCCAAACCGTCACACGGGGTCGTCCCGGATTGGGTTCCACCCAGTGACCAGCCCGCTCTCCAGCCCATCCAGCGCCGCCATGTCATCATCCGAGAGCTCAAACCTGCAGGGGTGAACAAAAGCAACACAGTCGATTTTGGATGCAGCAGGCAACCTGAGCGGGCCAACTCGGCCCTCCCAGCAGCACGAACTGCACCCTACTGCCGCCTCACTTCTGATTTCCAACCTTGGCTCTACCAGGCACCAGAAACGCGTTAACATGAAGTGCGTCACGTGGTTAATGGATAACACGACCCACCTAAACACGTCCAGGTTGGTGCGCTGCCGCTCCGCGTGGTTGCTCTTGGGCAGCGGCACAAAGCCCTTCTGCAGGCTCCACCTGCGGCACGATTTCATGCATCCGCAGTCAGTCGCCGCGCTGAGGCACCGAGTGCCCATGTGGCAAGCACTCCATGTGCCCTGCCTTCACTACCAACGCACCGCCCTGCCTGGCTGTGTCACCTTCCCCGCCCCCATTCTTCACGCACCTGATCAGCACTTGGGCCGGCGTGACGCCCAGGCGCTGCGCGATGCCTGCCACTGTGGGGTCTGCCAGCTTCTGCGCCTTGGCCAGGGGAGAATAGGCCTGCAAGGGCGGCGGGCAGGCTGGGCCCAGCCTAATGTCTCCACCAACCAATGAAGGGAATGGGAGAAGAGCACTCAGGCCCCCGGAGTGCACTGTTTTCAAGGCAAAGCAGCAGCGCACCTCCAGCACAATGCCCTCAGCCTGGCAGAACGCCACCTCGTCCCGCCACTGCAATTGATTTTGATCACCAAATGACTACACGAGTTAGCGTTTGCATTGACAAGGCAGCACAGAGGGTGCGCTCTTGTGTGCAGCTGCGCCCCTGCTGAACAGTAAAACAACAGGCACCAATGGAACAGCTGTGCTCATGCTATCCATGCAGCCTCTGCATTCCCGGCAAACAACACCCGCATCGAACCTCCCCTGCGCACCTGCAGCCAGGGGTGCAGCTCTATTTGGTTCACCGCCGGCTTGACCACCGCCGTCTCTGCCAGCTTTTGCAGGTGTGCGATGCCAAAATTGCTGACGCCGATGGAGCGAATCAGGCCCTGTTCAGCAGCAGGGGTGGTGTAGATGCCGCCATCATGAGCAGGTGGGTGACTCATCCCAACCTCTTGCCTGTCAAGCGCCCTCAATCCAAGATTAGGGCAGCAGCACAGCGCAGCACAGCACAGCACAGCGCAGCACAGCGCGGCACAGCACAGCACACCTCTTTCTGAGCGTCCTCCAGCGCCCGCCACGTCTCTGCCCGGGCGCCAGGATCGCCCGGCGCGTGCAGCAGAAAGAGGTCCAGGTAAGATGTGTCCAGCTCTGACAGGCTTTGCCTGAAAAGAAGGGGAGTTGGGGACCAGGGTGCGTTGAGAGGGCGCACCAAGGCACCGCTGCAGCTGTTGGCAAAGTGCCTTCTGAAACACGCGATCCATTTCTTGACCAAAACTGAACTGGCTGCAGCAAGCGCACCGGATGCTGGCGCGCGCCTTGTCGTACCCCCAGTTGCTGGTCCACAGCTGCGGGGCATAATCAGCAGGGTAAAATCAACAAAGCATAAGCTGCGGGGCAAGCTAGCAAGGCAGTAGACCAGGCCAGCAGGACGACCCCAGTTGCTGGTCCAGAGCTGCGGGGTGCAAGGAGCAGGGAACACGCAGCAGAGGTGTTTGCCGCAGGTTAGAACCACCAGTAAGCAGGGCATCAGCAGGGTAGACCAGGCCAGCAGTGCTGGTCCACAGCTGCAGGGTGTAAGCAGGGCGCTTGCAATGGGGCGGCTGGGCACTGGGCTGTGCATCGCAATCATGCAGTGCAGGCAGCCCACTGCGCGCCTGCTTGCCGGGCCCTGTCTAAAGCCAAAGCTCATGCTCGCTAGCATGCCTGCCTTTCCCATACAGACCTTGCTGGTAATGAACACTTCGTCGCGCCGCAGCCCGCTGTCCACCACAGCCCTGCGGGAGGCAGGCACCGGCGGTTGGTCAGCAGCAGCAGCCGCAGCTGAGCAATGAAATCCAACAGCGCAGGTCGCTGGGCATGCGGGACTGCATGGACCCCGTTGCATAGGCATAGTTTGCTGGCCGGCTGGCACTCACCGTCCGACGTCCTGCTCGTTGCCATAGACCTGCAATTGTGGCAAAAGTGGAGCGGAACGATGGGCGGTCGCAAATGCGCATCTAACCTCCCCTCCGTGCCAATGCTGCCTCATGCACCGGGGCCTTAAATCCATTTTTGCCCCCAAAATTAACCTTGTCTGCAGCACCACACCTGCGCCGTGTCGATGTGTCGGTAGCCCAGTCGCAGCGCGGACAGGCAGGCGGTGTAGCACTCGCCTCCCGCAGCCGAGCGGTAGACGCCCAGCCCGATGGCCGGCAGCAGGTGGCCTGGGAGGAACAAGAAAGTGCAATAGATTAAACAAGTACATCATAAAACGCAGTACAAAAGGCTAGGGTGTTCAGCTAGATCAAGCTCACCGGTGTTGAGGCGGACCGCGTTCATGCGCACTTGCTCCCTTTCAGCAGCATAAAACGCAATCAATCATTCAGAAAGCAGCCATCAAGAAAAGCTCACCGGTGTTGAGGCGGACCGCGTTCATGCGCACTTGCTCCTCGCCGTCCTGCCCCTCCTTGACGTTGAAGCTCCAGCAGCGGGCTGCACGGCGGCTACATAAAGGGCATCGAGTGTCAGCTTGCATGAGCAATATCAAGGCCATTCGCGCTGCCACGCAGCTGCGCTTGCACAGAAGACAGAACACCGCGGGTGCCGCTCGTTTCGCCGCTGCTCAGCCAGGAAGTGGCATCCACGTCCTGCCACTCAGCAAACAATCGCTGCCTCGCATCCAATTTGGCATGCAAGATTGATGGATAGGATGCCGCAAGTGCTCACTCACTCTTCTCAGCACTGCTTAGCCAGGTCGCCTCCACTCGCTGCACCGCACCGCTCACCGCCGACGCAACACGCTGAGCGAGTGTCGGGCACACCGGCTGCTGCGAGGCCAGCTGCCGTTGCTGCTGCGACGACTGCTGCTGCTGCTGTGACTGCTGCTGCTGCTGCTGCTGTGGTTGTGGTTGCTGTTCACTTTGCTGCTGGTCTGCCATGCCAGGTGTGGGCCTGCCAGCAGGCTGCGACACCAGATGGGGAACAGGCTTGCGGAGCGGCTCGGCGGCGGCGGCGGCACCGGCGGTGGGACTGCGGCAGCTTGCAGGCGCGTCGGCGCAGGGCTCGCAAGGGCGCACAGAGAGCCTGATC